>Ga0334898_1000096_pt1 | contig 169982 bp, 151 predicted proteins | sample GraSluR3_MG_10_FD_207228 | JGI IMG/M metagenome (GOLD analysis project Ga0334898, IMG submission 207228) | Sludge microbial communities from methane-producing bioreactor in Wageningen University, Netherlands - Granular Sludge_3_08-R3 | ecosystem: Engineered > Bioreactor > Anaerobic >...
ATACAAACCTCCTGCGTGTTTTTTCTTCAAATTAAATATTACAGGTTTGTTTGTATGTAGGGAAGAGAGTTTTTGCTCTCTTCCTGTTTTTTTTATCTGCGTTGCCAATGAAAATTATACTCTAAGCTTGGTACTGCAACGATACTAGGTGGAAGCTATGAAGTAACACCGTTTCCAGAACCCTACAATCTCAATTTCGTTTTAAACTGCATAGATGCAAACTATGAAGCTGAAACGGCAAGTATCATTGTAAAGGGAGGAACATTTAAGGATTTCAACCCGTCAGATAATGCCGCAGAAGGAGCAGATACTAATTTCTGTGCTGTAGGCTATGAATCGGTAGAAGATCCGGCTGGCACATGGGCGGTAGAGCCCACAGATCCTGTAGCCAGTATAGGTGTAGCCCAATATGCAACCCTTGAAGATGCTATCGATGCGGCAGATGACGGAGATGAAATAGTATTCCTATCCGACATCACAATTGATGAAAGCAAGACTACGGCCGACGACAGACTTGTTATCGACAAGGATATTACCATCAACTTCGGCCAATATAAGCTGATTGCGCCGGGTAGCCTTGAGCCAACATCCAACTGGGCAGCTTTGTATATTCAAGACGCAGATGTAACATTAAAAGGATCAACTGGTGGTATTGATTGTCTGGATAAAGATTCCGGAGAGGGAGCAGGGACAGTCGGACCTTACTGTATAAATTTAGGAAAAACTGGGGCTCCGGCTAATCTGACCATAGAAAGTGGGGTGTATCATGGCGGCGGAACAATTGTCAATGTTCAGCTTGGTACTGCAACGATACTAGGTGGAAGCTATGAAGTAACACCGTTTCCAGAACCCTACAATCTCAATTTCGTTTTAAACTGCATAGATGCAAACTATGAAGCTGAAACGGCAAGTATCATTGTAAAGGGAGGAACATTTAAGGATTTCAACCCGTCAGATAATGCCGCAGAAGGAGCAGATACTAATTTCTGTGCTGTAGGCTATGAATCGGTAGAAGATCCGGCTGGCACATGGACGGTACGGGTTATATCGTCAGGCGGCGGTGGTGGTGGCGGTTCCTCACCAACTCAGATAACAGTTCCTGTAAGCAGTGATATAGGTAGCACCAATGTTACTGCAAATGTAAGCGATAATACTGCGACGGTAGCTGTTAAGGATGAGGATATTGAAAAGGTCATTTCGGAAGGGGTTAATACAGGAAGTGTTACTATCGACGTATCCAGCCTAAATGATGTTTCTAGCGCAGTTATCCCTTCTAATGTAGTAAATGCTATAAACGAAAAAGCTGCCGATACCGGTCTTACGGTCGCACTTCCGACCGGTAATGTAGGGCTTGACAGCACGGCACTTGCAGCTTTGGCTGAAGCAGCGGGAACGGCAGATGTCACAATGTCCATTCAGGCTGTTGAGCCGCAGACGCTCAGCGAGAGCCAGCAGGCAGTATTAGGCGATAAGATCGAAAATGCTCTTGTCATCGATGTGAGTATCATGGCAAATGGTAACGCTATCTCGAACTTCGGCGGAGGCTCTGTATCGATTAGTGTACCGTACGAACCGCCTGAAGGCGTTGATACATCAACTCTAGTAGTCTGGTATCTTGCAGATGATGGGACAATAACACCGGTAGAGGGAGCATATAACCCTGTGACCAAGTCGTTTGAATTTAGCACATCGCATCTTTCTTCATACGCTCTGGTATCCTTCCCGTTTACGGATGTTGTTACAGGCAAATGGTATTACTCATTTGTTGCATACGCATTTAACAACAACCTGTTTAATGGTCTGTCAACAACGGAGTTCGGCCCGAATGAAACGATGACAAGAGCGATGCTCATGACCGTACTTGCACGTAACGCAAAGGTGGATACGGCGGTTGCAAGCGGTGTTTGGTATGAAAAGGGCATGAACTGGGCCAAGGAGAACGGCATTTCAGATGGCAGCAATCCTCAAGATAGCATCACACGTGAGCAGCTTGCAACGATGCTTTACCGTTATGCAGGAAGCCCACAGACAAGCGGAAACGTTTCTGCTTTCAATGATGCCTCAAAGATTGATGACTATGCAACAACGGCAATGAAGTGGGGAGTTGAAATGGGCCTTATCCAGGGGATGGGTGACGGAAAACTTGCACCACTCGATACGGCAACTCGTGCTGAGGTAGCAGCTATACTGACACGTTTCACAAAGATATAGTTCATATTAGTAGCATGTAATGGCTCTGTGTCAATTGTTGGGGTGGAGCTAAAGATGAAAAAACCTAGACGTTTTTCCAGATGGAGAGCCTCGTGCCTTCCATCTGGTTTTTTGTCTAAGGCAAGCAAATGGGGAACCAACTATTTGCATCGTATGCTCCACCAAGGTATACTAAAAGCAACTAACGAATGAAGAACAGATGGGGTCAGGTCCCTTCTATTAACATTGGCAAGAGGGACCTGACCCCAGTACTGAGGGGTGTCACCTCGTTGTTAATACCATCTAGCGAATAAGGAGGATAGTCTATGTATACTTGTGCATTTTGTGGGTTGGAAAGTTGTGAAGAGGAAAAGCCGGAAAAGTTTCCTGCCAATTGTCCGTGTTTAGAGGAGGCAGAGATTGCGGAAATCCAAGAAGCCTATGAAGAGGGAGTCAATAAGAGATTGGCGCATGTGGCAGCGGCAGTGGAAGCCGGTGGATATTGCAAGTTGACTCGACTGGAAGAAATCATGGACTTCGCCCATCGAATGGGCTATCGGAAGTTGGGAATTGCTTTCTGCATTGGTCTGAAGAAGGAAACTCGGATTCTTTGTGACATCCTGAAGAGCAATGGGTTTGAGGTGGATGCGGTGGCCTGTAAGAATGGTCACATTCCCAAAGAGTTTTTAGGGGTTTGTGAAGAGGAGAAGATTGAACCCGGGACCCATGAAACCATGTGCAATCCCATCGGCCAAGCTATGTTTCTTAAAAAAGCTGGCACGGAGTTGAACCTCATTATGGGTCTATGTGTGGGGCATGACACCTTGTTTATGAAATATTCCAATGTGCCGGTGACGGTATTTGCGGCCAAAGATCGGGTGTTGGGTCACAATCCCATGGCGGCCTTATACCTCTCCGACAGTTATTATAAAGAGAAACTATATAAGTAAAATTTTGTTGTTTAGAAAAGAAAAAAGACGGGTATATACACTTCACAGGGCATTAGCACTCGCAATATGAGAGTGCCAATACAAACAAAACAGCCATAGGAGGTGTATGAAATGAACGAACTGAAAAAATATGAAAGAAACCTTTTCAACGTACCTTCTTTGTTTGGTGAGAGCTTTTTCCCTGATACCGGTTCTCTGTTTCGAGACTTTTTCAGAGATTGGCCTGACACGAACAAAGTGAGCTTGTTCAAGACCGATGTGACGGATGCGGATGACAAATATGTGTTGGAAGCGGAGCTTCCCGGCATGGACAAGGAGAATATTAAGATTGATTTAGACGGAGATTATCTGACCATTCAGGCAGAGAGATCTTCCGATGAAAAGACGGAGGAAAAGGGAAAATTCATCCGGCGTGAAAGATACTACGGTTCCTACCAGAGAAGTTTCGATGTCTCCGGTGTGGATGTAGAGAACATCAATGCAGAGTACAAGGATGGAATCCTGAAAGTAGAATTACCCAAGAAGGCTTTGGAACCGCCCAAGGCGATGAAAGCCATCGAAGTGAAATAGCCCTGTGAATGTGAAAAGGCCGAGAGTGTTTGCTCCCGGTCTTTTTTTAGTGGTTTCTATTTTTTCTCTTCCCGCAAGACTTCGGCCATCCTCTGTATGATTCGGGCCGTGAGGCCCCAGATGGTGTGACCTTCATACTTATAAATCGGGACGATGCTGGTTCCTTTCCGCCAATTGTATTCTTTGTCTTCTCCAATGAGGTGATAGGGAAAATCTTTTGGTATCACCGGCTCCACCGGGAAGGTGAATAGAATGGGATCCTGCTCCAAGAAAAAGTCCAGGGGCACCTGAAAAGTTTCATGAACCTCGTCGGGATTAAAATTGTCGGCATGAATGACGTTTTGGTCTATCACACAGAGGAAGGGGTACAGCGTGAAATTACTATAGGCATTCAGGTAGTCCAGTGGACCGATGACGTCCATTTGACTGGGTTTGATGCATAGCTCTTCGCAGGTTTCCCGGATGGCGCATTCCTCTGGACTCTCCCCTTCTTCTTGCCTTCCTCCGGGGAGACAAACTTCCCCGGGCTGTACTTGCAACTCGTGAGAGCGTACCTCAAATAGGATGGATAATGTATCTCCACTTTGAATCAAAGGTACCATCACCGCATAATACCGATGGGTGTCGATGGGTGCGGGGGTTCGGTGAGAAAACGTCTTTTCAATATCACGAATGTTCATAAGATGCAGTAGACCTTCCTTTCTGACTGGATTTCAACCGTTGTTCCCGTAGGTTGATATAGGAGCTGAAGAATACCAAAAGGATTCCCAGCAGACTGTTGAGGGTTAGAACTTCTTTCAAAACCAACAAAGCGATGAGGGGCGCCAGCCCCGGTTTGATAAAAAATACGATGGATGCAGTGGCTGCATCGGCCTGTTCCATGGTCAGGAAGTAGGTGAGGTACCCCAAACCGGTGACCATAATGCCTACGTATAGTAGTAGATTCAGGTTTGCAATAGCAATCCCCGCCACCAGGGGTTTTCCCAATATCAATAGGAGAGGAATCATCGCCAGGGAGCCGAGGAGAAAGCTGATGGAGGTTTGTGGCAGCCCGCCCATGTGATGGACCGTTCTTCTTCCCATGGCACTATTAAGGCCAAACAGGGCAGCGGAGAAGACGGAGTAGAGGGTTCCCGCCAAGGTGTTTCCTTCCGCCATATTCCATGGTGCTATCATGAAAAGGATTCCCAGGAGGCCAATGACGATGGCCAATATCTTGTTTCGGTTCAGCTTTTCTTCCGTGAGGAAGTGAGCAAAGAGCATGGTGAACATGGGGTTAATACAGAATATAACGGCTGCCGTGGAGGCATTGGCATTTTCCACCCCCAGTTGAAACAAGACCATGGAAAAGGGGACTAGAAGGATGCCCAGAAGAAGCATATAGGCATAATCTTTTCCTTGAAGTTGTATTCCTTTCCCTCGGATTCTACGTAAGGCAAATGGGAGAAGAAAGGCCCCCCCGATGAGGAAGCGAAGAAAGGTGAGTTGGAAGGCATCAAACCCGGCCCCGGCTATTTTTAATGCCACTTCCATGGTGCTGAAAAGAGTGGCAGAAACGATAATATAGAAGACGATTTTTTTCATGATTGCCTCGATTACATGCCTGGATATTCTCGAAAACAGGATGGCTTCATTGTATCAGAGAACCATGGTTTTCACAAGGTAGCAGCATCCGGGCAAACCCTATACAAGCGGGGGTAAAAATGATACCATAAAAAGAAAAAGGGAGGCATCTTATGGATAAAGAATGGGTAAAACCGTTGGTCCGCCTGTTGGCAGCCAGCCGGGAATATATTCCGCCGATTCTCTCCGGGTTGGATGAGCAGCGAGGAGATCGGGGGATTTTTCGTGTGCCGGAAGAAATGGTCAATGAAGGATGGCGAGCCGTAGTGATGGATTTGGCCCGGGGGAAACTGGAAGACTACCGGGTATCCTTTCGGGAAGATGGCATCCATGTGGAGGCGACCTTGAAGGTGATGCTAAAGACACGGCTTCATATGGTGCTTCATGTAGAGGATTTCGTTTTTGGCCCCAAGGGTCATTATGGTGTGGTGCGTTATGAAACGGTAGGTTCATCTTTAGCTCACACATTTTTACCCAAGGTTTTGGATAGTTTGGTACAGAAGGCCCCCGATCTGGTTCGGTTGGAAGGAAATCGCATGTTATGGTCTTTGGAAAGCATTCCGGAAGTCCCCTCCTGGCTGGCGGTGAAGTATCGGGGCACGAAGGACGGTGTGCTGGAAGCCGCATTTTTAATGGTATAAGGAGCGGACAGGATGAAGAAAATATTACTGATGACCACGGGAGGTACCATTGTTTCTGCGGAAACCGCAAGAGGGTTGATACCTGCTCTGGGCGGAGAGGAATTGCTCTCTTACCTACCGGACATGTCCCAGGTCTGTATACTGGATACCATGGAGGTTTCTTCCATCGATTCCACCAACATGAATCCGGATATCTGGGTGAAGCTGACGGAAATCATACGGGACACCTATGAAGACTACGACGGTTATGTGATTACTCATGGAACCGATACCATGGCTTATACGGCAGCCGCTCTTTCTTATATGGTACAAAATTTAGATAAACCGGTGGTGTTGACCGGGTCTCAAAAGCCCATCACCTTTGATTCCACCGATGCCAAGGTGAATTTAACGGACAGCATTCTCTATGCCGTGGATTCGGAATCCCGCGGGGTTACCATCGTATTCAACGGCAAAGTCATCCTGGGAACCCGGGCCAAGAAAACCATGTCCGTATCTTACCAAGCTTTTTCCAGCATCAACTTTCCATTTTTGGCTACGATTCAAAATGGGAAAATCATTCGATATATTCAACAGGAAGTGCCTGTGGAAGCTCCCATATTCACCACGGTGTTGGACCGAAAGGTGTTCTTGCTGAAGTTGACACCGGTCACCAGTGAGGACTTGATTGAAGAAATCTTCCGCCAGAACCATGGGGTGATTGTGGAAAGCTTTGGAGTGGGCGGATTGCCGGATCGATTGGTGGAGGTTTTTACGCGATGTCTTCAAGGAGAAAATGGGGAAGAGAAAGTCTTGATTATCACCACCCAGGTGATGCATGAAGGGAGCCATATTTCCACTTATGAGGTGGGCCGGGGGTTGGGAGACAAACTTCGATGTTTGGAGACCCGAGATATGAATTTGGAGACCGCGTTGGCAAAGATTATGTGGATTTTAGGAAAGAAACCGGCTTCCTACCAGGATATCGAAGCACTTTTTTACAAGCCCATACAGTTGGATTTGTTGGGATGAACCGCAGCTTTTTGGGGAAAATACAACAAGTTAATGGTTTGATTCGGACTCTTTGCTGTGATAAAATGTATGCGGCTGAAAAAATTGAATAGGTTCGGTCACAGGATTTCCGAGCGGGAAAACCCCACCTTAAAGCCAATGTAAGAGGGTGATTCCGCCGTTTGGGTTTGGGAAGGAATTCCCAGGCCTCCCGTGTTTGGAAAGGAAAAGGAGTGAAAGAAATGAAGAAAAAAGTAGTTGGTTTATTGTTAGTGTTGGTAATGGTGTTTAGCTTAGGGGCTTGTGCCCCTGCGGATGAGCCACAGGAAGAACCGGAAGTGTTGGGAACTGTCATCCTGGCCACCACAACTTCCACGAAGGACAGTGGTTTGTTGGATTTTATTCTGGACGATTTTACCGCGGCTTCCGGATGGGAAGTGGATGTAATCTCAGTAGGGTCCGGAGAAGCGATGGCAATGGGTGAGAATGGAGAAGCCGATGTGCTGCTGGTTCACTCTCCCGCTGCAGAGGAAGCTTTTGTGGAAGCCGGTCATGGGGATGCGGCTGGACGAATGTTGGTCATGTACAACGACTTCGTAGTGGTTGGAAGCATGGAAGATCCTGCCGGTGTGTTGGCCAATGCGGGCGCAGATGCCAAAGGCGCATTTCAGGCGATTTATGACAATGAAGCCACCTTTATCTCTCGAGGAGATAATTCGGGAACCCATGCCAAAGAAAAATCGGTTTGGACGGCCCTTTCTGTAGAGCCTGCCGGTGAATGGTATGTGGAAGCGGCGGCTGGTATGGGTGCGGTCATCCAGATGGCCAACGAGAAATTAGGCTATACCTTGGCAGATCGTGCCACTTGGTATGCCAACCAGGATACCACAGATCTTCAAATTGTATGCGAAAAAGACCCCAGTGGAATTCTCAACAATCAATATGCATGCATATGTGTGAACCCGGAAAAGAACGAATTGATTAATGCAGATGGCGCCAAAGCGTTCCAGGAATGGATTTTATCCGAGGATGCCCAGGCATTGATCGGGGAATTTGGAGTGGAGGAGTTTGGTGCTCCCCTGTTTACCCCCAATGCGGAGTAAAAGATAAGTGGATTGGAAGGCGAGGAGAAATCCTCGCCTTTTCGGCATAGACAGGAAGTAACCATGAATGAAATTGCACTAGGAGTACAACAGGCTTTTCAATTGATTTTTGCCGGAGATTCGGAAATTTTCCAAATCGTCGGGCTTTCTCTTTTCGTGTCCACTCTTTCCGTGGTGATTTCCACTGCCATGGGCATTCCCCTAGGTGTGTTGCTGGGAACTCACCAATTTCGGGGGAAAGGAATCATTGTCCGCATCACCTATACCTTTATGAGCTTGCCCCCGGTCATTGCGGGACTTTTTGTGTTTTTGGTGCTGATGCGAAGGGGTCCGCTGGGTCATTTACAACTAAACTATACCCCTACGGCCATGGTGATTGCACAGGTGTGTTTGGTGACCCCCATTATTATGGGATTGACCTACAATTTGGTGAAAGAAAAGGCGCCTACGGTTCGGAGATTGGCCATTACACTGGGAGCTCAAGGGCCCTCGGTACTATGGCTGATGATTTATGAAATGCGAGTGGGATTGACCACCGCCTTGGTGTCTGGGTTCGGCAGAGCTATTTCGGAAGTGGGGGCGGTGATGATTGTAGGCGGCAACATCAAGGGAAAAACCCGGGTGATGACTACCTATATTACGGAGTTAAAAACCATGGGAGATTATAGTCGGGCCATTGCGGTAGGTATTATACTCCTGGTGATTGCCTTTTTAATCACCACGGTGCTATACAATTTTCAGGAAAGGGAGTCCCGTTGATATGGAATTAATATTGGAAAACCTCACCAGAGACTATATGGAACGACGGGTAGTGGATATTCCCTCCGGAAAAATCCAAGCCGGATCCCGTACCGCCATTGTAGGTTCCAACGGGGCGGGCAAGTCTACTCTTCTGAACATCATTGCCGGATTGGATACCGGCCATGGGGGGCAGGTGTTTTATGGTGCCAAGAAGGAGACATTCTCACAGGTTTCTTCCCATATCACCATGGTATTTCAAAAACCGTATTTAATCACCACCACTGTGGAAAAAAATATTGCTTTCCCTATGAAAATAAGGGGGTTTTCTGAGGAAGAGCGGGAAAAAAGGGTATCAACATTATGTGAAGATTTGAATTTGACCGGACTTCGAAAGCAAAAGAGTTGGAAATTGTCCGGAGGAGAGACCCAGAAAGTGGCTTTGGCCAGGGCTTTGGCCTTTGGTCCCGGGCTACTATTGCTGGATGAACCCACGGCCAATGTGGACCCAGCCACCACCGGGGAAATCGAGAGAATGCTGATGAAAATCAACGGGGAAGAGAATACCACCCTTCTATTTGTTACCCATAATTTGGTGCAAGCCAGAAGAGTTTGTGACCGAATCATGTTCCTGCACCAAGGGAGGTTGATAGAAGAGGGGCTCACCGAACAGGTGCTAACAAATCCCAAGGAGGACCTGACCCGGCGATTTATTGCCGGAGAATTGATATGGTAGGAGAGAGAATATGAGACTATTACAAGTGGATACGGTAACAGAGGCCAGAGAAAAGCTGATGGAACATTTTGGGGGAAACCCTTGGCGTTCCCTGGAAATTCCTCTCCATAATAGTGTGGGCAGATATCTAGCGCAGGACATAGTGAGCCGGGAAAACATTCCCGGTTTTTCCCGTTCGGTAGTAGACGGATATGCAGTTCATGCTAGAGAGACGGTGGGTGTGGGAGAAACTTCCCCCTTGTTTTTGCAGGTGGCGGGAGAGGTGGAGATGGGCAAACCCTGGACTCGGCCTTTGGAAGAATCCACGGCAGTATACGTACCCACCGGTGGCATGGTGCCTCCCGGTGCCGACGGCGTGGTGATGGTAGAGCATACGGAAAAGTTGGATGAAAAGACCCTGGCCATCCATCGACCGGTAGCGGTTAACCAGGGAATGATGGGACCCTCGGAGGATGTAGAGGAGGGGGCGCTGATATTTGCCAAAGGTCACCGATTCCGTTCTGTGGACGTGGGGATTCTGGCAGCGTTGGGATGGATTATGGTGCCGGTGTTTGATCAGCCGGTGGTATCGATTATTTCTACGGGAGATGAAGTCCTTAGCATTATTGAGAAGCCCACAGCGGGAAAAGTGCGGGATGTAAACTCCTTTGCCCTTTCGGCCCTGGTACAGGAAACGGGTTGTAAAGCGGGAGGGGTGTATCTTATCGGTGACGATAAGGAGAAGCTGGAAGAAACCTTGAAGGAAGCCCTCAGTCGAAGCGATGTGGTGCTGATTTCCGGGGGCAGTTCCCAAGGCACCAAGGATTATACCGCCCAAGTGGTGGATTCCCTGGGGAAGCCGGGAGTGATTACCCATGGGCTGGCATTAAAACCCGGAAAGCCTACCATACTGGGCGTGCTGGAAGACACCCAATGTGCCTGCTGTAATCGAAAAACTTTGGTGGCAGGATTACCTGGCCATCCGGTGGCGGCCATGGGAGTATATCATCTGCTGATTGCGCCTTTCCTAAAGGAAACCTATTTCCAAAACCAGGAGCAGCCCTTGCGAATCAAAGGAACCCTGGGGGAAAATCTGGCGGCGGGAGAAGGGCGGGAGACGGTGGTCACCGTTGGCCTGGAAGATACTCCGGAGGGAACCCGGGTGATTCCCGTGCACGGAAAATCCGGCATGGTATCTCAGCTTCTTCAGGGCGTTGGGTATATTGTGATTCCAGGGGGTCGGGAAGGCTTGAAGCAGGGAACAAAGGTGGACGTCACTTTGTTTACGTAGATTCCATCGGGAAAGGTGTAGGAGATAATACAATGAGTGGAAGAAACATATATTTGGAGAATATAGATATCGATGAGGCGGTCCAGACCTATCTGAAGGAACTGGAACCGGCCATGAATTTGGTGGAAAAAGAAAAGGTATCTACCCACCAATCTTTGGGAAGGGTTTTGGCGGAACCTCTCTTTGCGATAACATCTTCTCCCAGCTACAACGGAGCGGCTATGGATGGGATTATGGTTCGGTCGGAAGCGACGAAAGGAGCCACAGAGACCAAACCCTTGACCCTGGTTCGGGGGAAAGATTTTGAAGAAATCAATACGGGATTCCCACTGAAAGATCCCTTTGATGCGGTGATTATGATAGAAGATCTGGTGTATCCCCAAGGCGAAGAAGGGGGTTCTGTTGTCATTAAAGAAGCTGCTTTTCCCTGGCAACATGTGCGGGCTGTGGGCGAAGATATTGTGGCGGGAGAAATGTTACTACCGGCCCACCATCGGATGCGGCCCATGGATTTGGGCGCGGCTTTGGCGGCCGGTATCGGAGAAGTAACCGTATATGAAAAAGTACGGGTTGGGATTATGCCCACCGGTACGGAAATCCTGGAAGTGGGGAAACCCCTGGAAAAGGGAAAAATTTACGATAGCAATTCCTGGACCTTTCAAGCCATTTGTGAAGAGATGGGGGCAATCGGTGATCGGATAGCTCCCGTAAAAGATGAAATTTCCTTACTGAAGGAAGCATTGCTCCGGTTAATAAAGGACAACCATATGGTATTGATAAATGCGGGATCTTCTGCCGGTAGCAAGGATCATACGGCTTCTTTGATCCATGAATTGGGTCAGGTTTATCACCATGGATTGTCCATTAAGCCTGGAAAGCCCACGGTGCTGGGGATGATTCAAGGGAAACCGGTGATTGGAATTCCCGGGTTCCCCGGTTCTGCCTTTTTGGTCTTTGAAGAGGTGGTGGCTCCGGTGATACGCAAGTTGCAACGAATTGCGGAGATTAACCCTATATATACGGAGGCCGTACTATCTCGGCGGCTAATCAGCTCTTTGAAATACCGGGAGTACATTCGCGTGAAGTTAGGCCGCGTGGAAGATCAATTGATTGCTACGCCCTTGGCTCGGGGAGCCGGGATGACCACCACCTTAGTGAAAGCCGATGGATTATTGGTCATACCCAAGAACAGTGAGGGATTGGAGGCGGGAGAAAAGGTGCAGGTTGCTTTAACCAAGGATTTTTCCGTGATTGATAAAACGCTGGTTTCCATCGGCAGTCATGATATGGTGATGGATTTTATCGGTTCACTGATGGAGGAGGGACCGGAAGGATTTCACCTGTCTTCGGCTCATGTAGGTAGCATGGGAGGAATCATGGCCATGAAACGAGGGGAGGCGCATATTGCTCCGGTTCATCTTCTGGATGAAGAAACAGGGGTATATAACCAATCTTACATAGATCGTTACTTGGGCAGTGAATTCCAATTAATCAAAGGTATTCGCAGGGAGCAGGGTCTCATGGTGCCCAAAGGGAATCCCGACGGAGTAAACGGGATTGGGGATTTGGTAGCAAAGAAGCTGACCTTTGTGAATCGACAGCGGGGTTCTGGCACTCGAATGTTATTGGACTATTTGATGAAGAAAGAGGGCTTGGATCCGGAAGTCATTTCCGGATATCACCGGGAGATGACCACCCATATGGCGGTGGCGGCGGCGGTGGAAGGTGGAACCGCCCGCGTGGGGTTGGGAGCCTATTCGGCAGCCAAGGCCATGGGGCTGGATTTTATTCACATCGCTCATGAGGAATATGATTTTGTGGTGGCAAAAAGAAACGAAAATCACCCCTTCATCCGGGAGTTTTTACGAGTTCTTGGAAGCAAAGAGTTTCAAGAGATTCTAAAAGGATTGGGAGGATACGGAGTTTCGTAAAAATAGGTACTATCTTGCTGTACAAAGGGAGGTCAATTGACCTCCCTTTTATTAGGATGGTATAATATCACAATGCTATTAATGTACTCCGAGTTCTGCGCGACACCCGTTTGCCGACAGAACCGATACGGTTTGGAGAGCGATTTCCAAGCCCGCCATTGCGCAAAGGAGAAATGGAAAAAGGAGTTTGATATTATGTTAAAGGACGCAACCATACTTTATGTGAACCTGAGCCAGGGGACCATTACGAAAGAAACCCTGGATGGGGAAACCTACCAGAAGTACCCGGGAGGTAGCGCCCTGGGAATGTACTTGATGCTACAGCATATGGATCCCTCGGTGGATCCCTTATCCCCGGAGAATATGCTGATTTTTTCCGTATCTCCCTTGACGGGAATTCCTATCAGTGGGAACAGCCGAATGTGTGCCACCTTTAAAAGCCCCTTGACGGGGACGGCGGGAGACTCCCAGGTGGGCGGGTTTTTGCCGGCCGCTCTGGCGGGAAACGGCTATGATGCGGTGGTATTCATGGGCCGTTCGGAAAAACCGGTGTACCTGTTTATCGATGGGGATAAAGCAGAGCTAAAAGATGCTTCTCACCTTTGGGGCATGATTACGGGAGATGCGGAGAAAGCCATATATGAAGAGCTGGGGGACGATAAGCTGGAGTCCAGCATTATTGGTCCTGCCGGAGAAAATGGAGTAAAATTTGCCAATATCATGCACATGCGGTCCCGAGCCAACGGTCGAAACGGTGGCGGTGCGGTGATGGGTAGTAAGAACTTGAAAGCCATGGTGGTGAGAAAGGCGGGCCCCAAAAAACCGGTGGACCCGGAAGGCCTTAAAACTTTGACGGGGAATGTGAAGGAACGAATGGCGGCTAACGAAGTCATTGTGGATACTTCCTTGAATGGCTCTGCCGGCGTGGTGGATGCCCATGGAGCCGAGGGATTCCTTCCTTCCTACAATTGGGAAAAGGGAAACATAGACGGCTATATGAATATTGCAGGAACCACCATTACGAAAACGGTATTAAAGAGAAGAGATACCTGTTATGCTTGCGCTATACGGTGTAAGGGAGAGGTGGAAATCCCCGGTCGGGTAGATCCTAAATATGGTGGGCCGGAGTATGAGACCTTGGCCACTTTTGGATCTTATTGCGGCGTAAACGATTTGGCGGACGTGTGTGAAGCCAACATGATTTGTAACATGTATGGCATGGATACCATTTCCTGTGGAGCCACCATTGCCTGGGCCATGGATGCCTATGAAAAGGGACTGTTAACCAAAGAACAGACCGATGGAATGGAATTTCACTTTGGAAAGGGGTCCTTGTTTAAAGAGCTTCTGCCTAAAATTGCCAATAGAGAACCGGGCATTGGCGCTTTGCTTTCTTTGGGGAGCTATGAGGCGGCCAAAACCTTGGGGCCGGAGGCTTTGGATTTAGTGGTAACCTGCAAGAAGCAGGAGTGGCCGGCGCATATGGTACAGATGAAACCCAACTTAGCGATCAACTATGCTGCCAATCCCTTTGGCGCGGACCATCAATCTTCGGAGCACGACCCGGCGTTGATGGCACCGGAGGATGATCAAAACTGGTTGTGGCCCAATATGCTGGAATCCTTCGAAAAGGTTTCTGCTTACGGAGTTCTGGATGATAACAAGGCCAAGTTTGCAGGTGCCACTCAAAAGTTCTATTCCATGATGGACAGTCTTTGTCTCTGTCAATTTGCCTGGGGTCCGGCATGGCAGCTCTATGGACCATTAGAACTACTGGATTACTGTAAATACGGAGCGGGCTGGGAAGCCACCCTGGAAGAGTTACAGGAAGTGGGAGAACGGCGAATCGCCATGATGAGAATGTTTAACGCCAAGAATGGGTTTGACCGCAAGGATGACGTACTTCCTAAAAAGGCGTTTCTTCCCATTACCTATGGAGAAGGGGAGGTGGCCCAAATTACACCGGAGGGGTATGAGAAGACTTTGACCGCATACTATGAATATATGGGGTGGGATCCGGAGACGGGAACTCCCACACCGGAAACTTTGAAACGATTGGGTTTGGAGTGGATTTAAGTGAAGATAATCGTGAACCAAAAGCAGCGGGAGTGGGAGGAACACCAGCCTCTCACTCAGTTGCTTCAAGAAAAAAAAGTGACTCGGGCCGCAGTCTGGGTCAACGGAAAACAGCTTCTGAACCAAGAGATTCCGGAATATATTCCTCAAGAAGGGGATGACATTCGGATATTGCGACTGGTAGGAGGTGGATGATCATGGAATATTCCGGAAGATATGCCCGAAATTACAATGCTTTCACCCGGGAGGAAGGAGAGAAGTTTTCTCAATTCCGGGTGCTGGTGGTAGGTTGTGGTGGATTGGGCGGCTATATTATCGAGCATCTGGGACGTTTGGGTATTGGTCACATTACAGTGGTAGACGGAGATTGCTTTGAGGAAACCAATTTGAATCGCCAGCTCTTTTGCACCGAAGAGTTGCTGGGAACCCCCAAAGCCCTGGCGGCAAAGGCGCGGATGGACCAGGTGAATCGAGAGGTGGAAGTGGTTCCCTTGGTGAAGCGGATGACGGAAGACAACGTGGATGAGATTTTACAAGGCCATCACATCGCTATCGATGCTTTGGATAACATTGAAAGCCGGTTTGTGTTAGAAGAAGGTTGCCAGCGAGCCGGTGTTCCTATGGTGCACGGAGCCATTGGGGGCTGGTATGGTCAGGTGGGAGTCGGTTTTCCCGGAAAGCCTCTTCTGCCTAAAATCTACGGAAGAGACCGAGAAAAGGGAATGGAAGAAGAACTGGGAAACCCTTCCTTTACCCCGGGAATCATCGCCGGCATGCAGGTGGCATTGTGCATGAAGGTGCTGTTGAATCAGGGAGAAGAGTTGGTGGGAAAATTACTAACCATCGACCTGGAAAACATGGAGTTTATTTCTTTCCGGTTGGAAGATTAGGGGGCCTTGAAAAGGGCCCCTTTTTCAATGGGGGATGGGGGAAATACGTTGTCAGAACCTTTGGAGATTGTTATAATGAAAATGTCCATCATCAGCCGGATGGTGACCCAACGGATGCACAAGGAGTACGGATGAGCGAAGGGAAAAAAACAGTGGGCAAGGCACCCAATATACCAGGGGGCTTATTCACTGTAATTGCAAACGAAGACTTAACCTTGGTTCGCGCCAATGGTTTTTTCTATGGCCTTTTTGGGTATACGGCGGAAGATGCCGGACAAGAAGGTTTTTTGGGTTTGCGCGCTCATGCCTATCCGGCAGATCATAAGGCCCTTCGAAGAAGTATAAAAAAGGGCATTTATACGCACGGCGAGGAATTTGAAATGGAGTTTCGGGGCCTCCATCGAGACGGCACTATGCGATGGTTTTTGGCCCGCTGTCGTTATTGGAAAGACAGCCACGAAATTACCGGGGTTTTACTGGATATTACAGATCGTAAGGAAAAAGAGGAAGAGGTTCGAAAGGAACAGATTGAAAAAACTCGGGCGGTATTTCGCAAAGAGTATTATCGGGACCCGTTGACGGGACTCTATAACCGAAAAGGTGTGATGGAGGCCTTTGCCTCTTTGATTTCTGTGAAGACGGAAAGTCACCACGGATTCATCATGATTGATCTGGACAATTTCAAGGCTCATAACGATTATGGCGGTCACACCTTTGGAGACCAGGTCTTAGAAGGGGTGGCTTTTGATTTGATGCAAGTGTTTGGGGAAGAAGCCGTCGTCGGGCGTTTGGGTGGCGACGAGTTCGTGGTCATCATGAAGGATGTATCCGGCAAAGAAGAGGTGGAAAGAAAGGCCGTTCAGGTGAATCGTCGTTTGGGCAGGGTCTTGGATAATGGGAGACTTCTTTCCCTAAGCCAGGGAATCTCCCTATATCCGGAAAACGGAACCAGCTTCTCCGACTTGTATAAGAGGGGAGATGTAGCCCTATATGAGGCCAAGAGAAGGGGCAAGAATCAATTTGTATTCTATGAATCCTCCTTGGATCAACGAGGGTTTGGAGATCCTTCTGCCAGAGAGTTGGCAGAAGCCTTAGTGGACCAGGCCATGATTACCGGGGATATCCGGGACACCCAGTTTCATGAGCTGATTTCTCTCAATGTTTTTCAGTCTCTGATGGAGGCGGCACCGGGAGGGATTGCTATTTATGAGAAGATAGGAGATCGTTTTGTAACCCGATATATTAATGACGGGCTATTACACATCTTTCGGATCACCCGAGAAACTTACAACCTTTTTTATCGGGAGGATGCATTGAAGGTGGTTTCCCGGGAGTCTTTATCCGGGCTAGAAGAGGCGATCCAACAAGCGGCAATTCATCCGGAGAAGGAACCTGTCGACTTTGTATATAAATTGTCCTCCCATGTAGCCAGTCAACCCATCTGGCTACATGGCCGAGGGAAATATATTCCCTATGGAGAGGGGCGGGGGTTTTTCCTGGTGATGAGCAATGACATCACTGACTATAAGGAAAAAGAAGCGCTTTTGGTAGGAAACCAGCAATGTTATCGTTGGGCTTTGGAAAAGTCCGGCCTAAGGCTCTGGGATTACGATCTGACCACTGGCATATTTGTCAATGCGGAGGGAATTCAATACCGAGGGGCGGAAGCGCTGATGGAGGCGAATGTGGTCCATCCGGACTCTGCGCGGGATTTGGTTCAACTATTTGAAGAAATGCATCATGGCAAAGTCACCGGGGAAACCATATTGCGGGGGCGAATCGCCACCCAAGAATATGATTGGCTGAAGCTGTCCTATCGATTGGTTTGTGGAGAAGAGGGGCAACCTCTGCGTGCCTTGGGAATTACAGAAAAAGTACCCGTGGCTATGGGCACCAAACGACGTTTTCTGCGGGAAGAATGGATTCGAAGGTATTGGAAGCGACAAGCGTGGCCCATGTTCCAAATTAATCTTTCTATCAACCTGGTGGAGAAGATTCACTGTCCCAAAGGCCGCTTATGTCAACAGGATGTCCCCGGTACTTATGAGGAACTGCTGTCTCTATTGGTGGCAATGATTGTGGGGGATCGAAAAGCGGCTTCCTTTGAAAAACATCACAACCGAAACACCTTGGTAAAAGCCTTCTCGAAAGGGCAGGAGTCCCTGGAAACCACCATCCATATGAAGGATGAATTGGGCAGGCTGCGGTGGACTACCATTACCCAAAGACTATTGATTCACCCGGACACCGGGGATTTATATTGTTATACCTATATTAAGGATGATGAGGCTCGGATGAAGCGGGAAATGGCCCTGATGGAACCATTGGATTTGGATCCAGTAACTGGGTTGAATACGGAGCCTTTTCTCAGAAACCACGTGGATTCTCCGGAAATGACGGGAGAATGGCACCTTCAAAGCCTGTTAATCGTGGATATGTTGAGCTACTGGTCTCAAAAGAGACAATTGGGACAACAGGAAATGGATAAAACCCTAGCTACTTTGGGAGAAGACCTGCGTTTGATTTTACCTTCTCATATCCTCTGTGCCCTCAAGGATCGAGGGGAATTCTTGTTCTTTTTAACCCCAGAGGCGGGAGAAGAACGGGAAGAGTCAACCAATGCCTTTTTTGACCAGATTCATCACCTCTTTCAGAAGACAGACCCCAAGGGTATTTTTATTTTTGCGGGAGGCTCGGCGCATCGGGAAGAAGGAGAGTCGTACACGGATTTATATCGAAAAGCATATTCCGCCCGGAATATAGCGGCCCGGGAGGATAACTGGGGATATGCTGATTACCAACGGTTTTCTCTTTTGGACAATGAACCGGAAGGAGAAAGCACAGAAAGTGTTCAGTACTACGATACTGCAGGGGAAACGGGAAGCCGGGAGATTCAACCGGAGGAAGAAGAAACCCTGGTGGGGGATTTTCTGTATTGTACTTCCTGTTTTTTGGAAAACGAAGATATTGAAAAAGCCATACTGTTGGTTTTTCAACGGTTGGCGAAACACTATTATGCAGAGAGAGTTTTTTTCGTGGAGGTTGCAGAAAATCCGTATCGGGCCATTTCTAATTATGGATGGAGCCATGGAGAAACGGAATTGACCCGTGATTTCCATTTGTCAGATGAAACGGTTGCCCATCCCATCTTTGAAAATGCACTGCTTCGGAAAGAGGCCATCGTGATTCCGGAAGTCGAAAAGATATTCCCTCCGGATTCACAGACCTATGGGGATTTGAAGCAACGGGGCATCCATAGCATGGTAGCGGTGCCATTTTATGTGGATGGAAAGTCCTCCGGGTTCCTGGGTATGGCAAATGCCATTTCCTACGGAAAAGATTTTCGACTGCTGTCAAATGTTGCTTATATCATCGAGGCGGAAATATCTCGAACCCGCATGATACAGAAGGAAGATCACTGTGAAAGATACGATGAGCTCACCGACTTTTTTAATCGTAAATCCTATTTGGAAGCAGTGGACCGAATCAATCCGGACGTGCTTTCCTCTCTGGGAGTTGTTACGGTAGGTCTTAATGGCATTATGGATTTAAATACGCCTCAAGGAGTTCGTCAATTGGATGAATTGGTGGTGGAAATCGGCAAAAAGCTGAAGGAACTTCTTTACGGTGGGGAAGGGTATCGTATCACAGAGAGAGAATTTGTCATCCTGTATCCGGATTTGGAAGGAGATACATTTCTGTCCATTGGACGAAGAATCCAGACAGAGCTACGAGCTACTTTCCCCGGAGCCACATCCAGTGGATACTGTTGGTCCAGCGAAGATATCGACGTGGAGCGATTGCTGGTTCACAGTGCGGAGTTGAAGCGGGCGGACCACTTAAAATATCGAGAAAATATTCTGCAGCAGGTAGGAGAGCATCATGATGAAGCTCTTCGGAAACTATTGACGGATATCCAGACGGGAAAATATTTGATTTTCTTTCAACCTATCATGGAGGCCACCACGGAAGAAATACAAAGTGCAGAAGCCCTATTGAGAGGAGTGGATGCACAAGGAAACATCATATTGCCTAGAAAATTTGTTCCGAATTATGAGGCCATAGGATTGATTCGCTATTTGGACATGTTTGTAATGGAAGAGGTTTGTAAAACCATGAGTCAATGGAGAGAAGACAAGCTCCCCATGATTCCGGTGTCGGTGAATTTTTCCAGAGAAACCATTTTAGAGCCGGATATTCTGCCGAAAATGATAGAAATCAGCCAGCTATACCATATTCCTCGACAAATGATTCAGATTGAGGTCACGGAAAGAGTGGGAGATATCGAGGAGTCCACCATCGCCAGGGTGGCCAATGCTATCAAGGAAAGCGGATTTTCCTTGGCCATTGATGACTTCGGGTCGGAGTACTCCAACTTGTCGGTGGTTAGCCGGCTCGAGTTGGATGCTCTAAAAATAGACCGGGGACTTATTGCCCAGATGGAGGAAAACCCGGGGGCGGAAATTGTGGTTCGCACCATCCTATCTTTATGTGAAGAAATGGGCTTGGTGTCGGTGGCAGAAGGCGTGGAAACGAAAATGCAGAAAGAGACATTGGCTTCTTACGGATGCAAGTGCTTCCAGGGGTTTTTATTCAGCAAGGCGCTAAGGGTGAAAGAATTTACGTACCGGTACTTGGAACCGAAAAGGAACGAGGAGGAAAATGATATAGAGCAGTAATGATCTGAAATCAGCAATCATTAACAGTTAATTTTAAAGAAAGCGGGGACAGGACTATTGTTTAGCACAGTGAAAGAGGTAACGGAGTTTTGTAAGAAAAACGAAATTCAAATGATTGATTTTATGATGGTGGATATTAACGGGCGATGGCGCCATCTCACCATTCCCAAGGCCAGATTCAGTGAAGATACCCTGGTGAGCGGACTGGGATTCGACGGCTCCAACTATGGATTTGCGCCGGTAGAGAAAAGCGATATGGTGTTCCTGCCGGACGTGACCACGGCCTATGTGGATCCCTTTGCCCGGATTCCCACCTTGGCCATGTTAGGGGATGTGTATGTGATTGAATACCCGGAGAATCGGAGGTTTGATCAGGACCCTCGTAACGTGGCGGTACACGCGGAGCAGTACCTCAAGCAGAGCAATATTGCGGACGAGATGCGAATCGGCCCGGAATTTGAGTTCCATGTGTTCGACCATGTGGACTACTCTACAGAACCCCATCAAATGAAATACCACGTGGACTTAGACGAAGCTTCCTGGAACACGGGGGATGAAAGTCTCAATTTGGGATACAAGGTTCCCCACAAGGGTGGCTATCATATGGCACCTCCCATGGACCGATTGAGTGATTTGCGGGGACAGATGTGTCTCCGGTTAGAGGAAGCGGGAGTGAAGGTGAAGTATCACCACCATGAGGTGGGCGGTGCCGGACAGCTGGAAATCGAACTGGAGTTTGGCACCATGAAGAATATGGCGGATCAAACCATGATTTCCAAATATCTCATTAAGAACCAAGCCATGTTGGAAGGAAAATCTGCTACCTTTATGCCCAAGCCTATATACAATGATGCCGGTAACGGCATGCATATTCACATGCAGCTGTTTAAGAAGGGCAAACCGGTGTTTTTTGATGAAAAAGGTTATGCCCAATTGTCCCAAACGGCCCTTTGGTTTATGGGAGGTATTTTGAAGCACAACAGAGCCCTCTGTGCATTCACCAATCCCAGTACCAATTCCTATAAGCGGTTGGTACCGGGATACGAAGCCCCTACTACAGTAGGATTTGCTCAAGCAAACCGCAGTGCGGTAGTACGAGTGCCGGGCTATGCCAAGTCGCCGGAGAAAAAACGGTTTGAATTACGAAGCTTGGACGGAACTTGCAACCCATATTATGCCTATGCGGCGGTACTGATGGCAGGGATTGATGGGGTAAAGAATAAAATAGACCCTATGAAGGAGGGTTTTGGGCCCTATGACTTTAATTTATATGAACTTTCCCCGGAGGAGCGAAAGAAGGTGCAGTTCCTGCCCTCCAGTTTGGATCAGGCACTGGATGCATTGGAAGCCGATTCGGAGTTTCTTTTGACAGGCGGTGTGTTCCCCAGTAAATTGATCGAAATGTGGGTGGCCAATAAAAGACGAGAAGCCGCTCGAACTAACGGAATGCCCCACCCTGTGGAATTTGAGATGTACTACGACTTATAGTGGGTGAAGGCATGAAAAGAAAGTGGAAGATGTGATGAAGAATGTATTTATCGGTGTAGATCATAGCGGCACTTATCGGGTATATGTAACGGTTTCTACCCAGCTGGTAGAAGAGGCTCGAAAAGTGCACCATACTACTCCTTTGGCCACCGCCGCCTTGGGACGGGTGTTGACGGGGACCGCTTTGATGGGGTTGATGCTGAAGGAAGAAGATGCCAAGGTGACGGTGATTTTTAAGGGAGATGGTCCTTTGGAACAAATTCTAGCCACCGCCAATGGAAAAGGAAAAGTGAAGGGTTACGTGGCCAATCCGGGGGCAGATCTACCATTGAGTAAAGAGGGCAAACTGAATGTAGGCGCCGGCATGGGAGAAGGTGAATTGACGGTCATCAAAGATATTGGACTGAAGGAACCGCAGTCGGGGCGCATCGATTTGGTGACCGGGGAAATAGCCGATGATTTGACCGCCTACTTCTACATCTCCGAACAACAAAATTCTTCTGTGGCATTGGGTGTGATGGTAGATCGTGATCACCATGTGAAGCATGCGGGAGGGATGATCATACAAATGCTCCCTGGGGGGGAATTGACTCCCGTAGTGGATTATCTGGAACATTTATTGGAAAAGCTTCCGCCCCTTACCACCCTGTTGGAAGAGTTGGAACCTCACCTCGATGGGGAAAGTCAGGAATCGGATGAGATGCAGGATATCCCGGTAAAAGCATTAACCCAACGAATATTTGGAGAGATGCCGGAGGAATACAGATTGAAGGAAGTAGACCTTCGGGAGATTTCCTGGCACTGCGACTGCAGCAGACAGCGATTGGAACAAGTGGTGATGGCCATGGGTCGGAAAGATTTGGAGACCATTATACAAGAAGATGGTGGGGCGGAGTTGGTATGTAGCTTTTGTAACAGCAAATACTATTTTGATCAAAAGGATTTGGAGCGTATTTACCATTCTATTCAATAAGCCCTATTCAGTATGGTTGGATGGGATTGCGGCAAAAAATAGGTAAAAAGAATTGGTTCAGTAGGAAAGATTCCTCCCGGTGACATCCGTGTGGGCGGGATCTTTTTTCTTGGGCAACGATTTTGAAAAATTATGATATAATATGACAAGGGAGAAGAGGGGGTACGGGAAAGAGGTGTAAGATGACCAGAAGAAACACTCGTAAGTGGGGGTTTTTGGTTTTGCTTGCCGTCCTGCTCTTGGGGTGTCAGGAAGAGCCGATGGAGCCTACCGAGCTGATAGCAGAGGATCGAGTGTTGGATTGCCCCCTAACCATTACTTTGATGGAAATGGAAGGTGACGAAAACAGAGGATTTCCATCTCAACTGCCGCAAGAGGCAATCAACCGAATGATGGCAATAGGGGAAGAGTTGGAATCGGAGAATCCGGATAGTATAGTGGGGCAGCTGAATGCATCTGCCGGCATAGGGGGCGTGGAGGTTTCTCCGGAAATAAGGTGGATGTTTGAGGAAGCGGTGATGCTTTCTGTGGCCACGGAAGGCCGCTTTGACATTACCATAGGTCCCGTGACGGAATTGTGGAAGGCGGCAATGGAAGAAAATCGAGGCCCGAACCCGGCGGACTTACAGAAAGCCCAGAAGCTGGTGGAGTACGGGCATCTGATTTTCGATGGCAACCAAGTATCCTTGCGAACCAAGGGTATGAAGTTGGATTTGGGGTCTATGTCCCGAGGGATTATGATGGATGAAGCCGGTGAACACCTCATGGAGAAGGGCGTTACCGAGGGGGTGCTGACCTGGGGTCAGGATGTTTTATATTGGAATACCCAGTCAAGTATTACCACCCATCGGGCCGTGGGATGGAATCCCCATTCAGAAGAACCACTTTTTCAAGTGGAATTACAGAACCAAGCCATGGTGGTGGAGGGGGTCGCCAATTTGACCGGTAATGGAGTGATTCCCATCGTTGAACCTCATACAGGTGAGTTATCTGAAACGGACGTAGCCTTGGTATGGGTGATTGCGCCCACTGCGGTGGAAGCGGACGGTGTGAGTACCGCAGCCTATTTGATGGGTGTAGCAGAAGGTCTTTCCTTTGTGGAGAAGATGGAAGGGGTGGAACTGATTTATTGGACCAAGGAAGGCCAGTGGTTTACGACTCAGGGGCTTCAAGGTAAAGTCGATTTTTTGTAGACCAACAAATAATATAAACTGTGAATAAGTAGAGATCATGTTAACGCAAATAATCCATGAAAAATAAAATGAATTATAAAAAGTTATGGGGAATGACAAAAGCAGATGTTTTACTGGGCGTAGCCTTCTTGGTTGTGGGCGCCCTTTGTTTTGTTGGGCTTTTGATTCTCAATCAACAACCGGCGGGTCAGTTGGAGGTGAAGGTGGCAGGTGAGACCAAGGCCATTTACCTTATTTCAGAAGATCGGGAAGTAACATTGGAGGAAATCGGGGAAAACACATTTGAAATCAAGGGCGGTGTGGTGGAAATGGTTCATGCGGATTGTCCGGACCAGTATTGTGTTCATCACCGACCCATCTCAAAGAATGGGGAATCTATCATCTGTCTGCCCAATCAAGTAGTGATTACCATTCGAGGAGGAGAGGAGCAAGTTGTCGATGGGACGACCAACTAATAAATTGGCATTGAGTGGGGTGTTGACCGCATTGGCGGCCATTTTTTCCTATGTGGAGGCATTGATTCCATTTAGCTTTGGTGTACCTGGGATTAAATTGGGGTTGGCAAATGTGGTGATTGTGTTTGCGCTATATAGCATAGGCCCTCGGTTTGCCTTATTAATCAGTGTGGTACGAATCCTGGTGGTTTCCTCCCTGTTTGGGAGTCCGGCCATTGCCATGTACAGTTTAGCCGGAGCTCTGCTGAGTTTAGCCGTAATGGTACCTCTTCAGAAAACAGGAAAATTTAGCATGATTGGTGTCAGCATGGCTGGCGGAGTTTTTCATAATATCGGGCAGCTTGTGGTGGCGGCATGGGTGGTGGAGACCATGCAAATTCTGTATTATTTTCCGGTATTGTTGATTGCCGGTATGGTAACGGGGATTTTAATCGGGATTATCGTGACCCGGGTTTCCCGGACCATTCGGATCAAGCTATAGATTATAAATGAGGGATTATGAAGCGGGTCTATATTTCAGAATGTGCCCATCCTCAGGTGATGGCATACTTACAAGAAAATAGTTGGGAGATAATTCGGGTGAAAAAACAGGGGCCGGTATATGAGGCCATTGCATCTCACCCGGATATTTTTTATGGACAGGTGAATGGAAAAATAATTCCCCAAAGAGGAGATTTGGGGCAAGCATATCCGGATACCGCAAGATACAACGGTGTACAGATTGGCCACTACTTTCTTCATAACTTTTCCCTGACGTCCTCGGTGGTGATTGGCGAGATTGAAAAGGCGGGGCTGGTAAAGGTTCATGTGTCTCAAGGCTATACTCGTTGCAATGTGGTGCCGGTAGATTCGATTTCTTTCATTACAGAGGATCGGGGAATTGCAAAGGCAGCCACGGCTGCGGGGATGTCCGTGTTGGTGGTGGATTCGGGCCATGTAAGGTTAAATGGGGTTTCCCGAGGATTCCTGGGAGGTGCTAGCGGCTGCTTCCCGGAGGAAGTCTTGTTCCACGGGTGTTTAATGGGCCACCCTCAAGAGAAGGAGATTCGAGATTTTATACAACACCGAGGAAAGAGGGTGAAGGAGTTTCCGGCTTTTCCCCTAGAGGATGTGGGAGGGATTTTGGTGGAGGACTTATGAAAACTCATGTGATTATTCCCATATTTATTCCCCATAAAGGATGCCCTCATCAATGTGTGTTCTGTAACCAACACCAGATTACCGGAGGAAAAAAACAAGATCCGGAGCAAATCATCCATCGATATTTGTCCACACTGAAACGAGAGGAACTCCACCATTTGGAGCTGGCTTTTTATGGAGGCAGCTTCACTGCCATCCCGGAGGAAGAGCAGGAGTATTGCTTGAAGTTGGCTAAGAGTTACAAGGACCGGGGCATCATTACCGCGATCCATCTATCTACTCGCCCGGATTATATGGGTAAGAAGGTGCTGGACCGCTTGTGTCGGTATGAGGTGGATGTGGTGGAATTAGGGGTGCAGTCTTTTCATCCTCAAGTGTTGGAGCAGAGTGGTCGGGGTCATACTGCGGATCAAGTGGAAGAGGCTTGTAGATTCATTCAAGAAAGAGGCATTCATCTGGGAATCCAATTGATGGTTGGTCTCCCCGGAGATTCTCCGGAACGATGCGTATATTCTGCAGAAAAAACCGTAGAAATGGGCCCCCAACTCGCACGAATTTATCCTACCGCCGTGTTGAAAGGGACGCCCCTTTATGATATGTGTGAGAAAGATTTGTTTGTGCCCTGGGATTTACAATCCTCGGTGCAAACCGCTTGCGATATGGTAAAAATTATCCGAGGAGCCGAGATTCCTGTGATTCGGATGGGGCTGAAGGCTTCGGATATTTTAATGGACAAAGAAGAAGTGGTGGCCGGCACTTTTCATCCCTCTTATCGCCAATTGGTAGAAAGTAGGCTTTCCAAAGAAAAGATGGAGGAAGCCCTTCGTTCCGCCCTGCGCAAGACAGAAGGTGTTCATCAGAGGGTACACTTTTCCGCCAATGACAAGGGGTTTTCCTATTTAGTCGGATATAAAAAATCCAACAAGGAATATTTTGCCAATACGTATCCCGGGTTGGATTTTAAATACACTGTTGATGATATGTTAAGAGATTTCGAAATCGGAATCAGCCTTTCATAATGTTGGACTTGCCCACGGCTTTACTGAGCAGGATGGCTATAATAATCCCCGCCACAAATTGACCGATATTCCAGGGAACTCCAATCCATGGGGCAATCCAGCTTCCATACATCACTCCTTCTGCTACAAAGTAGCCAATCACCATAAGAATCCCGCCGGGGACCATGGCGATTATGTTGCGAGTGGCGGGAGAGAATCTTTTTGACTTGTTCAGTTCTACCAGAATGAAGCCGGTAATCAAAGCCATCAAACCTTTTATCACGAAGGTCCAGGGGGCCCACATGGCAAAGCCGCTGAGCAAGTCTCCCAGCACAGAGCCAAAGGCTGCGGCGATGGTGGCATAACGCCAACCCAGAATCAGCACGCTCAAATATATCATGGCATCTCCCAGGTGAACGTATCCTGTCGTAAGAGGGATGGGAATCCGGATAAACATGGTGCAGACGATGATGAGGCCCATCATCAGACTGGTTACTACAATTTTTTGTGTATGTTTCATGGGGTGAAAACCTCTCTTACTTAATATAGGTGTAGATTTCTTCCAGTGGCTTTCGGCCCGGGCTTTTCGCTCCTTCTTCCGGTACGCCCAGTGCCATCATGGCCACCAGGAAATATCCTTCCCGGAAAAAAATCTCTTCTTCCTTGGCCCATGCTTCGATTTCTTTACCCGCATAGTTGCCACTGGTGAGCCAGCAGGTGCCATAACCCATATCTACGGCTTTTAATGTGAGTGTTTGAAGAGCGGCCCCGATATTCTGCATGCCCGGATTGCGATGGTAAAGTAAGTCTTCTAATACCTCTTGGGGCGCATCGACCAGTTGGTATTCCCGGTATCCGGATGGGATATAGTTTTCTGCAAATACCAGAATCAACACAGGGGCTTCCGTGGCAAAAAGAGTGAAGTTTTTCGTAAACTTACGAAAACGTTGGGCCTTTTCTGGATCTACAGCATCCATTTTCCGGGCAATTTCTTCATTCTTATTTTCGATGATTTCCCGGATGCTCCTTTTGGCCACTTCTTGTTGGATGACCACAAAGTGCCAGTTTTGCATGTTTTTTCCGGAGGGCGCGGTACCAGCGGCCTGAATCAGTTCTCTCAAGCGAGCTTCCGGAATGTCCAGGTCCTTGAATTTACGTATGCTTTGTCGAGTTTGTAGCAATTGATTGAGTTCCATGTTGTCCTCCTGGTTATTCTATGATGAACGACATTTCCTCCAAGGATTTTCTCGTAGTCCTTGATGGTTCTGTAAGAGGTTTCCCCAAGGCGATGAATGCAGCCATAAAGTATTCTTCCTTTTCAAAACCGGTTTCTTGAGATAATAGGGCTTCTATTTCCGGTGCGGCGTAATTTGGACTGGTGAGCCAACAAGTGCCGTATCCAAGTTCTGTCGCTTTCAGGCAAAAATTTTGGATAGCCGCTCCTACTCCTTGCATTCCTGGGTTTCTAGCCTTTTGCAAATCAGTAAGCAATGGGGAATCGGGATATAACTGAGCAAATTCCCGATATCCTGTGGGTTCGTAGAGAGATCCATATACCACCGTTAAGACGGGAGCGTTGGTGGAAAAGAGAGTATAACCCTTGCATCCCTTTCGGAAAGCATCTCCCGCACCGGGCTCTTTCCGGTCCAGGGCTTGGGCAAGTTGTTCATTTTTATCAACAATAGCTTGTCGAATTTTTTCAATTAGGGATTTATTTTTAATGACCACAAAAAACCAGTTTTGAATATTTTTCCCAGAAGGAGCCCATCTAGCTGCCTCTAAAATATCCTCTAAATCTTGGGTTGGGATGTCCTGGTCCACGAATTTTCGAACGCTTTTTCGCTGCCGTATGGCTTGATTAAGTTCCATGAGCTCCTCCTATTATGTATATTATGCTCTAAAGCTTACAAATTCATCGCATCCAACTAATCGGACATTGTCTTATTCTTCGGAACCAGTGCAAGTTGCATCAGTTTCCAACAAGGATTCGATGGTGATTCCAATTTTGGTTTCGATATCCTGTATCAAATCCTTGGTGAGGGCTTTTTTAGCGAGAATAATTAATAGGGTAGTGGGATTACTTTGTGCCTTTTGAATCACATAATCCATTCGACGCTCTAAGCCCACAAATTGGTCTTCCATAATCATTCGGTCTGCCAAACAAACCATATCCAACTCGGTTAGTTGCTCCATTTTCATGTTGGGAGTATGTGTCATATGATGTCGAACGATGTGAGCTTCCTGGGGGAATCCCATTTCCTCCAGCAGGTCGGCACCTCTGTTCCAATGCTCAGGTTGAACTCGGCACATGTCGTGTAGAAGCCCCCCTACCCGCACCAACTCCACATCCAAGTGAAGGCCCTGGTCATTTAAGGCATGGGTCAGTAACACTGCTACTTTTTCTACACATAGGCAGTGGCGTATCACATGGTCAGGAGTTTCCTGCTGTGCCAGAATGTGAAGACATTCTTCCCGGCTCAATCGTCTGTTATTCATACCTTCATTATACATGAAATAGGGAAAAGAGAAAGTTCCTCTTTGCCGAAAAGGAAAGAATCGTGAGAAGAAGTCGGTTTCGGTGTATAATAATAACAGGTGTTGTTGATGAAAGGATGGAAAGATTCATGGAACAGAAAACGGCCTTGGTGTTAGGCGGTGGTGGCGCTCGCGGCGCTTATGAAATCGGTGTGTGGAGAGCTCTTCGGGAACAAAAAATGGAAATCCACATGGTGACGGGAACTTCTGTGGGGTCCATCAACGGTGCCATGGTAGCCCAGGATGATTATGAGCTGGCAGAATCTCTGTGGAAGGAGATTGACACGGAGATGGTGCTGGATATTCACCCTCAGGCCAAAAGCCAGGACCCGGAGAGCGACAGTCGAAAAACTGGAGCCATGAAGCCAGAGGACGCACTTCTCTATCTAAAAGAAATATTTGTGCATAAGGGTGTGGGAACACAAGGGTTGAACCAACTTCTTCGAAAATATGTGGAAGAGGAAAAGATACGTTCCTCTCCCGTGCTATATGGATTGGTCACGGCGAAAATGCCTAATCTAAAGGAAAAGCAGGTGTTGGAAGGTGTTCGTCTATTTATCGATGATATTCCGGAAGGAAAGCTGCATGATTTTATCATGGCCAGTTCTTCCTTTTTTCCGGCTATGCAGGCATATGAAATTGACGGCACCCAGTATATCGATGGAGGATATGTGGATCAAGTCCCGGTTTCCATGACCGTAGAGAGAGGTGCGACTCGTGTGATTGCGGTGGAACTGAATCCGGAGAATCCTTTTCATAAAAAAGAAACGAAAAAGCCCCAGGAGCTGATTTGGATAAGAAGCTTGTGGGATTTGGGAAATATTTTGGTTTTTGATAAGAAGAACACCAGGAGACTGATGGAGTTGGGGTACTTGGATGCCCGGAAAGCATTTGAATTGAACCAGGGGGAGTACTACACCTTTGAGAAGGAAGCCTTTTTAGAAGAAGAAGTCAAACAGGCAGATAGTGCGGCCAAAGTTTTTGAATTAGACCCACTCCGTATATATTCTCGCCAGTCCTTGCAAGAGTCCATAAAGGAACAGCTCCAGGCGCTAAAAAAGAAGAAATGGTCGCCGGAGGTGGGTGGGAAAATGCTGGTGATGGCCACGGCAGAAAAAATCATGCAGCTTCCCAAGGAAAGCCGAGATGCCCTGAAAGAATACAAGGGGGTTGTGTTGATGGAAGAGAAAAGAGCCATCAAGTACCTGTTGAATCATATTTTGTAGGCACTTCATCAAATGATACAGTAACCGGGCAGAAAGCAAATCTGCATAGAGCGCATAGAGTAAGAGGAAGAAAGGGGCAAAGAGCAGGTATGAGCAAAAACCTTCAAGAGATTATGGAAAAAAGCAAGCGGATGGTGTTTTTCGGGGGAGCGGGCGTATCCACGGAAAGCCAAATACCGGATTTCCGATCGGAAAAGGGGCTGTATCAAGCCCAAGAGGAGTATGGTTTTCCTCCGGAAATCATGTTGTCCAGGAGCTTTTTTGACCGGAGTCCGGAAATATTTTATCGATACTACAAGGAGAACCTGATTCATCGCGATGCCAGGCCCAATGATTCCCACAAAGCATTGGCTCATTGGGAGGAGAGGGGAAATCTTCTGGGGGTGGTGACCCAAAATATCGATGGCCTTCATCAGAAGGCAGGTAGCCGACAAGTGGTGGAACTTCATGGGTCGGTGCATCGTAACTTTTGCATGAATTGCGGGGCTCCCTATACTGTTGATCAAATCTTTCATGAGGAGATGCTGCGTAAGGATAATGAAGAACCCAACCTGATACCATACTGTACTATTTGTGGAGGCATGGTGAAACCGGATGTGGTGCTATATGAAGAACCCCTGAATCACGAGGAAATAGAGAGAGCCATTGGTTGGATACGTCAATGTGACACTCTCATCGTGGGTGGTACTTCCTTAATGGTTTATCCGGCTGCGGGACTCATTGATTATTTTCAGGGAGAACATCTGGTTTTAATCAATAAGACAGAAACTCCCTTTGACGAAAAGGCCACCCTTGTGTATCATGATTCTATCGGTAAGGTGTTGGGCGAGACCATGGGAAAGGAACGGACTTCATGAATATATTAGTATCCAATGATGATGGAATTTATGCACCGGGGATTATGGCATTGGTGAAAGCCTTGAGTGAGGAAGCCAATGTATATGTATGTGCGCCAGAGGACCAACGGTCTGCATCGGGGCACAGTATTTCTATTACCAAATTAATTGAAATCACGGAGATTCCATTTCAATATGCCACGAAGGCCTATTCCATATCCGGCACGCCGGCTGATTGTGTGAAGCTAGGGCTGAAGTATTTGAACACCCGAGGGGTGGAGATTGACATGGTATTCTCTGGTATCAACCACGGAGGAAATTTGGGCACCGACACTTTATATTCCGGTACCGTATCCGCCGCATTGGAAGGCTGTATTTGTGGAAAACCCAGTGTGGCCGTGTCTCTGAATAGCCACTTCGCTCGGGATTTTTCCGTAGCGGGGAAAATGGCCTTGGAAGTTTTGCGAAAAGCCTCGGGAAAGTTGGATGCCAAAACTGTATTAAATATTAATGTTCCCGCCTTACCCAAGGAGGACATTAAAGGGGTGCGAATTACTCGTTTGGGAGAAAGAGAATATGATGAGTGGTTCATGTCGGAAGAAGGGGAGGATGGCATCACCCGGTATCGATACAGCGGAAAGCCGGTGATTTATGATGAGCTTTCGGAAGATGTGGATGTGTTGGCCATGCAGGATGGATACATTACCATTACTCCTCTTCGATACGATTTGACCAACCATGAATTGCTGAGCCAGGTAGCCTCGTGGAATATTCAAGAGGGTTTCTCGTCTACAAAATAGAAGGTCATTATAGTAGGAGGTATAGAATTGAAGAGCGCGAAAATTCGAAGAGATCGGGCCATATTGGTGGTGGTGGATATTCAAGAGAAGCTACTGCCGGCCATGAAGAAAGGGGAAGATATTGTAGAAAAAGCGGCTATTCTGATTCAAGGTGCCGGAATGTTAGGGGTGCCCATTTTGGTGACAGAACAATATCCCAAAGGACTGGGCGCCACGATAAAGCCCATCGGAGAAGCTCTGGGAGAATTTGTTCCCATCGAGAAGACTTCTTTTAGCATTATGGGAGAGCCAGCCTTCGTGGAAGCACTGAAAGAATCCGGTGCGGAAGATGTTATGATTTGCGGCATTGAATCTCATGTATGCGTACAGCAGTCGGCGCTGGATTTATTGGAGAAAGGGTATCGGGTATATATCATGGAAGATGCCACGGGCTCCCGAAACAATACAGACAAGAAATTTGCAGGAAGGCGGATGGTAGAAGCAGGATGCGTGGGCACCACAGTGGAATCTGCCCTGTTCGAATTGGTGGGAGATGCCAAAGATCCTTGTTTCAAAAACATATCCAAACTGGTGAAGTAGATGCATATATTGGAAAACGAAATTACCTTGGAGAACCGACCTATTTTGGAGGAATATCTTTACGGCTTTGATTATAAAACATCTGGGCTATCCTATTCTTCCTTATATATGTGGCGGGATATTAATCATTTTCGTTGGGAGGTGTTGGGCGACTACCTATGCATATCCGGATTGTCCCACCTGGAGTTGGAGGACGGTATTGAGCTTCCATTTTTGTTTCCTCCCCTGACTCGAACCGGGGAGTATGATAAGGAAAAACTAAAGGAAACTCTCTATATGGCCCGGGAACGATTTCATCAGATAGATGCTCCTTTTAGCATACGGTTAATGCCGATTCATATGCTGGATTTGGTAAAGGAAGCTTGCCCGGGAGAGATGAAATACATCGATGACCGACCTAACTATGACTACCTGTATTTGGTTCAGGACTTGATTGATCTTAAAGGTAGAGACTACCACGCCAAGAAGAATCACTTGAATTTCTTTCATAAAAATTTCGAGTATGAATATGAGGAATTGACCTCCGCCATGGCAGAGGAAGCCATGGAGTTTCTGCAGGAGTTCAATGCCCGAAAGGATGTGCCGGACCATGAAAGAGTGATGTTGGAAATGGAAGCGGAGGCCATGAGCGATGTACTTCACAATCTGGAAGCGGTGGGATATTTGGCCGGTGCCATTCGGATTTGTGGAAAAATGGAAGCCATTGCCATCGGCGGCCGGTTGAATCGAAATACCATTACGGAGCATGTGGAAAAGGCCAACATTAACTATCGAGGACTTTATCAAGCCATCAACAACGAGTTTTGCAAGGCGGTGGCCAAGAACTTTAAGTTCATTAACCGGGAAGAGGACATGGGAATCCCCAATTTAAGGAAGGCTAAGCTATCATACAAGCCGGTGAAGTTGGTGGAGAAATACATTGTAACGTGTAAGGAATAGGAGTTTTTCAAAGTTTACCGACAAGATGCACGAAATGAATCCAACGGAAATACTCTAAGACCCGACAAAGATGTCGGGTCTTTCTATCAAAAAATCCAACAAAGCTTGTTGACAATTTCACAATATCATATATAATATATTTTATATTATATTAGAAGCCGCTGGTGACATTGCCTTAGCCCTGAAATCATGAGAGCATAACCTATCAGCAAAGGTCACAATTCCATAACGGACGGTGGTACAAGGAGGAAATGATGAAAAAGAAGATAGCGCTGATGTTAGTATTGGTACTAAGCCTTGGAATCATGTTGAGCGCCTGTGGTAGTGAAGGCGGTGCTGTAGAAGTAGATCCGGATCAGACCTGGGTTATTAAGGCGGCGGATGGTGTTCCGGCGGCTCACATTTTTACAGAGCATGCACTGATGGTATTCATGGATGGTGTTACAGAAGCTACCGATGGTAGAGTAACATTTGAACATTATCCCGCAGGACAACTAGGCAAACAAGCGGATATGTTGGACCTTTTAAAAACGGGAGTAGCAGACTTTGCTATTATAGGACCTTCCTATATGAGTGGGTCTTTGCCGTTAAGCTCTGCGTTTGAACTTCCCGGTATGTATCCGGATTCCGTGGTAGCTTCTATGAGTATGTTAAACTTGTGCCGAGACGGCGCATTGTATGATGCAGAGTTTTCCGGACATGGTATAAAACCAGTAGTGGGGATTGCGTATTCTCCCTATAACATTTGCAACAATGTTCGTCCGATTGAAACGGTAGCTGATATGAAAGGATTGACCATTCGAGGCAGCGGGATTTCCATGGAATTATCTGTAGCTGCGCTGGGCGGATCTTTAGTAAATATTGTACCTCAAGAAATGTATGAAGCCGCTTTACGTGGAACCGTAGACGGATTGGCGCTATCCATTGAAAGCTGGAATAGCTATAAAATGCAAGAAGTAATCAAGTATTACACAAAAGGAATGAATATTACCGGTTGGACAGCTGTGTATGCGTTTAGCGATCGTGTGTGGAATTCTTTCCCGGAAGATATTCAGCAAATAATTATAGAACAAGGTGAGAAAGCATCCCTGAATTTCGGAAACTTTATTAATGAGTCAAGCGAAGCCTATTTGGAACAATTCGTTGCAGAAAACGGTCTTCAAGTAACGGAATTAAGTGATGAGGCGAAGGCAGAATTTGCAGAAGCTTTGGCTCCTGTGGAAGAGAAGTGGTTGGAAGAAATGGAAGGCAGAGGTCTTTCCAACGCAGCAGACATTTTAGCTGCCGTCAAAGCTGAGATTGCCGCTAAGGATGCGGAGTATAATTAGCAGCTTCGGAAAAGCAAGTTGCTTGGCAGGCGTGAGTAATCGATACTCATGCCTGTCTATTGAAGGAGGCCTTTGGGTATGAACAAAATCAATCATGTCATCAATACAATTGAAAAAGGATGCATTTTCATTGCTGGCGTTTTGCTGGTGATTATGATGCTCTTGACCTCCGCAGATGTTATTGGTCGAAAAGCATTTGCAACACCTATTCCCGGAACACTGGAGTTTATGGAAGAAATCGGAATGGTGACGGTAGTATTCTTAACCATGAGCTTTGTGTATTCGGTAGGGGGACATGTCCGGGTGGAGTTATTCGAACGATATATAAATAAAAAGTTGTTAAAAGGTATTGGCTTTTTCAACACAGCATTGGCGATTGGAATATTTGTGGTATTAGCCTATTCTTCATGGACAGCTGTTCTGGAGTTTCACAAATTCAACACCTTAACAAATTCCGTTTGGAGATACCCCTTGGCACCGTCTTATGCCATGGTTACATTGGGGTCTATTATGATGATTATAAGAACGGTACAGGATTTGATCCTAAAAATTCAAGGGAAATCACTACTGGATCTCAGCAATAAGAAAGCCATGGTAGTAGATGAATTGGCAGGCCTTGATGAGTACTATACGAATACGGAAGAAGGAGAAGAAAAATGATATATATACCATTGTTATTATTATTGCTCCTATTGTTCATAGGCCTTCCGGTAGCCTTTGCCATGTTCGTTGCAGGCATCATAGGAATTACCTTTGTCAGTGATTGGAGTACGGTGATGGGATTGATGGCCACCTCGCCCTACCGGAGTGTTGCCCACTATTCTTTGACCACTGTGCCTTTGTTTATATTGATGGCAGAATTTATCACGCAATCTCACATTGCTCGGGAATTATTTAACGCCATTTATCGGTGGATGGGTCATTTGCCAGGTGGTGTAGCTATTGCGGCAGTATTTACCAATGCGGGATTTGGAGCTATGTGCGGTTCTTCTACTGCATCGGCAGCGGCCATGTCCTCCATTATTATTCCGGAAATGCAGAAGTTGAAATACAAAGATAGCCTGTCGGGCGGTGTTATCGCCGTGTCGGGGACATTGGCCATGCTGATTCCACCTAGTGTTCCCATGATTCTATATGGAACCGTTACAGAGCAATCTGTAGGCAAACTCTTAATTGCCGGCTTGTTACCAGGAATTATTACAGCGGTAATGCTGGCCTTGACAGTGGTTATATGGGTGAAAGCCAGCCCCTCCATTTCCCCTTCTGTTCCGTCCTTCTCATGGAAAGAGAAGTTCGAATCTCTGAGTGTTATTTGGCCCACCTTGATTCTCTTGGTGTTGGTCATCGGCAGTATATATACGGGTTTTGCCACACCAACGGAAAGTGCTGCAGTAGGAGCGATGGGGGCATTTATCATAGGGGTGGCCTTAAAAAGACTTCATAAAAAAGAAATCAGTGTGGCAATTATGGGCACCATAAAGAGCACCGGTATGATCTTTATGATTATTGTAGGCGCAACCATGTTTAGCTTTTATCTAACACTAAGTCAAATTCCGCAAAAGCTGGTTTCTGGAATTGCAGCAATGGAAGTAAATCGATGGGTCGTTATTTCGGCTATCATCGTACTCTACATCGTACTGGGATTCATTATGGATCAGATAGCCATTATATTGTTGGCGACTCCTATTGTTTTTCCTGTAATTATGGCATTGGGATTTGACCCCATTTGGTTCGGTGTAATCACCATCGTGCTGGCGGAAATTGGCTTGGCTACGCCTCCCGTAGGGTTGAATGTATTTATCACTAGTTCGGTTTCAAAAATTCCATTAGAAACCGTGTTCCGTGGTGCGGGAGTGTTCTTAATAACCTGCTTCCTCACACTGGTGTTATTTATGATATTTCCGGAAATTGTATTGTGGCTGCCCAATAGAATGTAAACAGTAACTTAGGAATCTTGCGATTAGTCGACACACTCACAGAAAAAGCGGCACGAGCATTTGTTAGTACACAATTCGTGTCGCTTTTTCATGGTATACGATTGGCTTTGATTACGTACCACGATTTACATACAAGAATCCGTGTCGTGGCTTATATGATTTGATCTACTATATTTTGTATCTTGAGGTATGCTCCTTGGTCTATGGGAATGGTTACGTGACGTTTTGCAAAATAGCGTACTAGTGATAACGTGTCAATGTTTCCGTAGGGTTCGGGGATGACGGGGCATCCGCCAAGTCCGGAAAAGCTGACATCAAATTTACGAAACCCTTTTTGGTAAGCAGCCCATATGTTCTGATATCCATTTCCGCTTTTATTATGCATATGAAGGTAGAATGAGTCGGGCTCGTACTGCATTTTAATCGCGTCTAATATGGAATTTACATTGTCAGAAGTTGCAGTGCCCTGAGTATCTGCCAGGCCTATCTGTGACACACCCATACCATGGATTTTTTCTATAAGAGAGACAATTTGGGAAACAGGAATGGCACCCTCAAAGGGGCAAACAAAAGCAGTTGCAAATATAACAGAGACTTTGGCACTTCCCTTTATGGATAGTATTTTTTGGAGGTCCTTTAAGGATTCTTGTATACTACGTCCCGTATTTTTCAAATTGTGGGTTTCGCTAGCAGATATTAAGTAACGCATTTTTTCATATCCGCACTGGGCGGCTCGAATGGCCCCTTTTGTATTGGGAATGAGGCAGGTGAATAGATCTTTGTGATTGGGATATGCAGAAAAAGCCAGGTTGGAGAATTCTGCGGAGTCCCAAAGCTGCGGTATCTTTTCTGGATTCGTAAAAGAAGTGAGTTCTATTTCGGAAAGATGTGCGTTGACCATTAAATCTAAAATCTCCAGCTTCTTTTTGGTAGGCAATATGGACGAGAGGCTTTGAAGGCCGTCCCTCAATCCCACATCCGTTAAAAGGGGAGAATTACTGCTAGGGGTTATGGTTATCAATGGGAGCTCCTTAATCTTTAACATATTAAAGAAGGAATGTTTTACAAAGTATAGAAAATATTATATTATATATGACAGGAAATACCAAGTATATTTATGGACAAACGGGAGGTAATTCGGTGGAAAATCGTAGGATAACGACAAAGAGCGAAATGGCTTACTATGCGATTAAAGAGGCCATTTTTAATACTGAATTTAAGCCAGGAGAGCGAATTGTGATTCGTAAAGTGGCGGAACAGATAGGAACCAGTGATATCCCAGTTAGGGAAGCCCTAAACAAATTGGAATCTGAAAATCTGGTGGAGATTGAACCGCATGTGGGATTTCGGGTGAAAAAGGTGAGCGACCGTAACACCTTTGAGAAGTTGGAAGTGAAGTATGAGTTGGAAGCCATTGCCATTCGAAAAACGGCGGAGAATATACTAGATAGCGAAATCCAGGAAGCGGAAAAGAAACTGAAAGCGTTAGAGAAACTGGGCGGAAAGAAAAATTATATTGAATATTTTGCTGGAATTCGGGAATTTAACCTCATGTTATATAAGGCTGGAAGAAATGAAACGTTGTATGAACTTTTAGTACCCTTGTTCCAGTCTACCAACGTGCTGGGAACGATTTATATTTTGGTGCCGGGTTGGTGCAAGCATTCCGTGGAAAAACACCGGGAGATATTGGAAGCGGTGAAAGCCAGAGACGGAGACAAGGCATATGAGCTTATGAGGCAGTTCAAGTTTGAAGGTCTCAAAAGAGCTTTGGAGAAGATGTCCGAAAATGGGATTGTAGAAAACATGGAGCAGGAATGGGCAGATCAGAGGAGCAAATATATTGTAGGTATTGACGTAAGGGCTTAGGTATTTTTTCATTTAAGAAACACCAGTAGAAACAACTTAGAAAAGACTAAGGCGATAGGGCACAAAAAAGTGTCCTATTTTTTTATGAATTTAGAAAATGTGAGATTGACAATGCAATCACAATATAGTAATATATGATATATAATATATGACATTCGGCGATTTATTGTGCTTCTCTCGTGGTTTTTATTTAAAGTATATCATTTCGAAATTCAGCTTGGGAGAAAGAATTCTTCTTTCGCGAGGAAAGCATTTCATTGCACGGAGTCAAACAGAACTGATTTTTACCTGGAATTCTAAAAGCTTAGATAAGAACAGGAGGAAAGTGAATGTCGAACAAAAGGTTTGTAAAAAGCAATTATGACTCAGTGACAGCTTATGAACCAGGAGGTCACTCTGGTACGGTAAATCATCGCTTGATTGGTCCTTCCATGGGATCCAAAAACATCGAAGTGGTTATTGGAGAAATGGTGCCATCCGGGGGTGCAGAGGGGCATGTTCATGAAGAATTAGAACAGGCCATGTATATCCTGGAAGGAAAATTGCGTATATGGACGGAAGAGTCGGATGATATCTTCATTGCAGGAGATTTTGTATTTTTCCCCAAAGGATGTTTTCATACAGTGGAATGCTTAGAAAAATCAAAGTTCCTAGTAATTTATGGACCTCCGAAAGAGACGGTTTAAGGAGATTGAAAATGAAAAACGTTAAGATGATTTGGAATAAAATCGAATCGAATTTAGCTGGGGTCTGTATTTTCTTGGCCTTAGCGATTAGCTTTACGGAAGTGATTACAAGATACTTCTTTGGACACTCTTCCTTCTGGGCTCACGAATATATTCTATATTTTGTGGTGTGGTCAGTATTTTTAGGAGCTAGCCAGGTATTATCCAATGATAAACACGTTAAGTTGGAAATATTTGTGGGCTTATTGCCTCAAAAGGGACAAAAAATAGTGGGGATTTTTACAGCAGTTCTTGTGGTTATATTCGGGATCTTATTCCTGGTGAGCGGGTTACAGCTGGTAATGGATAGTTTTACCCACAATTATGTGTCTACGTCTTTGGCAAAAACTCCTATTTGGATACCACAGTTGATTTGCCCCTTGGCCGGCATTTTATTCACTTTCCGTGGATTGGAAAATGTGGGCAAAAAAATTAAAGAACTGAAAGAGCTAGGGGAGGTGACACAGTCATGAGTTTAAGTGCAGTTATGATCTTAATGTTCCTAGGTCTTCTGATTACGGGTTTACCCATTGTTTTCTGTGCAGCGGGGACGGCCATGTTCTGCTTCCTATATTTCGATATTTCCACCTTGACTACCGTTACGTTCCGTATGTACGGAGCCTTAAGTAATTACACGCTAGTCGCATTGCCCTTATTCATCGTTTTAGGTGTCGTGATGAGTAAAGGAAATTTGGTGAAGTATATCTTTAGTTTTGCAAATAGTATTCTGAGAAATACCTTGGGAGGTATTGGAGTGGCGGCTATTTTGACCAGCGCCATATTTGCCGCCATTTCCGGATCTTCATTGGCCAACGCTGCCGCGTTAGGCATGATTCTGCTTCCCTTTATGGTGAAGTATGGATACAAAGAAGATTTCGCAGCAGGTATCTTAGCAACGGGTGGAACTTTGGGCATCCTGATACCCCCCAGTGTTACTATGATTCTCTATGGAGCTTTGACAGAACAATCAGTTGGGCAGCTATTCATGGCCGGCATGTTGCCTGGATTCTTAGCCATTATGGTATTGGTAATTACCGTCATCATACTGGCTTATGTAAAACGAGATCGTTCTATCGTAATAGAAAAAGAACCCGTTCGCATATCTGAGATTTGGACAGAGTTTAAGATGGCATTTCCCATCTTGTTGGCTCCGATTATCATTATTGGAGGGATTTATGGTGGCTTTTTCACGCCGGATGAATCTGCGGCGGTGGCCTCGGTGTATTGCTTAGTGATTGCCTTGGTTCTATATAAGAGCATTAAGCCCAAAGAAATCTTTTCTGTATTCCGAGAAGCCGCCCAATCTTCTGCCATGATTATGATTATTTATGGAGGAGTTACCGTACTGGGATTTGTTATTACCATGAGTCGGCTTTCCAATAATATTCTGGAGCGCGTAGTGGGTATGGGATTAAATCAATGGCAATTTGTCATTATTACTATGATTTTCTTAATTATCATGGGGTGCTTCTTGGATGTGGTCTCCGTCATGTTAATTACTATTCCTATTTTGTACCCCATTTTCATGACGTTCGGATTTAATCCCTTACACCTTGCGGTCATCTACACCATCAATATGGAGATTGGAACTATCACTCCTCCGGTTGGGATGAACCTGTACGCATTATCAGGCTCTACGGGTGTCCCTATACAAAGTGTAGTGCGTGGTGTCTTGCCGTTTATGGTTTCCATGGTCATTATCTTGATCATTGTTACGATTTGGCCCGAATTAAGTACATGGTTGCCTTCAAAAATGTATGGCAATTAATTAGGTAATTGAAACTAGGAGGAAAAAATGAAAAAAAGAGTGATTGCAGTAATGACAGCAATGATGCTGGCCACAACCTTGTTGGCCGGCTGCGGTGGCGGTGATGCGCCTAGCGGTGGTGGCGATTATGAAGGGGAAACCTTTGTAATGCGTTGTGCTTACGATGTTCCTGCCGGCGGTAGCATGGCAAGAGCCATTGAGAAATTCGAAGAGTTGGTGAAAGCCGATCCCGAACTATCTCAGGTTGTTGATGTACAGCTTTTTCCCGGCGGGCAACTTTTTGCTGCCAATGAAACAATGGATGCCACTTTGCGTGGAGATGTAGAATTAGGAATGTTTACTACTTGGTATGCGGACTCTATTTTACCCTACTCCTCTACCTTTGACCTTCCTTTGCTATTTAATGATGTAGAACAAATGATTGACTTTGTAGAAAATTCCGAGTTAGTCAAAGATGTTTGGGCACCTTTTGAAGAAGTTGGCGGACACTGCTTCGGTGGCACGGTTACGGGTGAATATGGAATTCTAAGTGCGGAGAAAGCCGTAGAAAAACCGGAAGATGTAAAAGGATTGTTAATCCGAAGTGTGGGCGATGGTTCTTTAACTTGGCTGGCATTGGGCGCCAATCCTATTAACATGTCGGCGGGAGATATTTTTACCGGACTTCAAAGAGGAACCATTGATGCAGCAGATATCGGCCCCATTTCTGTAAAAGACAGAAATCTATATGAAGTAGCAGATCATTACCTGAATACCTTCTTCCACTCCACGTTATCAATTTACGTTGTGAATAAGGATTGGTGGGACCAGTTACCTGCTGACGTTTCTGCAAAATTGGAAGATTATATGAAAGAAGCTATCTCCTATTGTAACGGATTTGTATCCGAAGATATGGAAGTTGCCTTAAAACTAATGGAAGAAAATGGGATCACCAATTATAAGCCTACTTCCGAAGAAAGACAAGCTTGGAAGGACAGTGTTCAAGATGTATATCAAGAGCTTGGCTATGACAAGATGGGTGCAGAGTTCACGGATGCTTTACTGGAATGGGTAGAAAACAACTAATTGAAGTTGTTGGTATTGTAAGTTGAAAGAATTCTAGGACTCATAAAAACGGTGATGAGGAGCATTGGCCTACTCATCATCGTTTTACGTCTCGGGTGAAGGAGTAGCTATGCTGGTATATATTGGGATCATTATAGTTTTGACACTCATTGTTATAGTTAGTATTCTTTCTGGCCGACGAGTGAAAAACATCCAAGATTTTTCTTGCGGAGGGATGACAGCCGGAGTAGGTGTGGTAATGGGAACGATTTCAGGAACGTTAGTGGGCGGCGCGGCTACCATAGGGACGGCTCAACTAGCCTTCTTGTCGGGGCTATCTGCATGGTGGTTCACCTTAGGAGGTGGCATTGGATGTCTTATCTTAGCTTTCTTTTTCAGCAAGCACTATAAAGAAGCCGAAGTTCAAACTATGCCCCAAATCATTACCAAAGAGTTTGGTAAAACAGCGGGTACCATCGTAGCATTATTGACTTCTGCCGGCGGTTTTTTAAGTATCGTGGCGCAAGTTCTTTCCGGCATTGCCTTGACCGTTTCCATCACAGGATTTTCTACGGTGCAAGCCGCTATCAGTGTGGTGGGTTTAATGCTAATCTATGTAATCTTTGGGGGAGTCTGGAGCTCTGGATATGTGGGAATTGTAAAAATGATTCTGCTATATTTTTCCATTGGAGTTTGTGGAGTTCTTGCCCTCTCATATGGAGGAGGAATGGAAGGATTGCTAGAGACTCTTCCTCGAGATCAGTATTTCCATCTTTTTTCTCGAGGTATTATGACGGATCTGAGTAATGGGTTTTCTTTGATTCTTGGAATCCTTACTACCCAGGCTTACATTTCGGCCATAATCTCAGCTAAGTCGGTGAGAGCCGCTCGAACGGGAGCAGTATGGAGCGCCATACTCATGCCATTAATCGGAGCAGGAGCCATCTTGGTAGGGTTGTTTATGAAAGTGAACTATCCCGATATGAATCCTTCTCTGGCCTTGCCCACTTTTGTTATGGAGTATATGCCGCCACTGTTGTCAGGAATTGTAATAGCCACCCTTTTGGTAACTCTAGTAGGAACCGGGGCGGGCATGGCGTTAGGATTAGGATCTGTTCTCACTTATGATATTTACGGTGTATTTATTGGTAAAAAAAGAAAACAAAACACCCTGTACATCATCCGAATCATCATTTTCTTGGTGCTGTTTTCCGCCGCGGTATTGGCGGTTTTCAATTCCGATTCTCTTATCTTAGATTGGAGTTTTTTATCGATGGGATTACGCGGTGCCACCGCATTTGGCGTACTTGTGGTAGCGGTCTATTTTCCCAGAAAAATTCCATCACAATTCGCCATTGCTTCTATGGTTCTTGGCCCTACTTTTGTTATTTTGGAACGGCTCTGGTTTCAGACCACAATAGACCCGCTAGTAGTAGGAGTGGGGGTCTCATTGTTGGTATTGGTGACTGGAAAAATATTGATGAAAAAATAACAAAAAAGACGGAGAAGGGATTGACAAGGTTTCTAAATAATATATAATATATGATATATAGAAACAAAAAATTCGCTTATTCGAATCAACATTAAAGAAAGGGAAGAAAAAATGAGTGAACTTAAATATCCTAAGAAAGTTAGCATTGGAGACATTACCGTAAGAGATGGCTTTCAACACGAAGAAAAAAGCATCCCCACTGCGGCCAAGCTGTGGTGCCTGGAAGAACTAATTTTAGCAGGTTTTCGGAAGGTGGAAGTCACCAACCTGGGAAACCCAGCAGGAATGCCTCAATTTGCCGATGCAGATGATTTGTTTAGACAGTTATATAACAGTAAAAGGATCGGTCATTTGCTGCCTGAGGTAGAACTGACCGCCATTACTATTCGTGAGAAGGCGGTAGATCGTGCCATTGAGATGTACAAGGCGGGATATGGTCCCACTCGAATTTTACAGATGGTTTCCACATCCCCCACCCATATGAAAAAAAATTCAGGACTGGATCATGATGCGTATTGGAAAATGACGGAAGAATCTATCAAGAAAGCCCATGATGCAGGATTGAAGTTCAATGGTACCATCAGCACCATTTGGGGATGTCCGATGGAAGGCCCTACAGACATGAACAAAGCCATCGAATTTACAAAGAGATATCTTGACTTGGGTGCAGACGATATTGAACACGCAGATCATGACGGATCTTCCTCCCCCGATCGAGCATATGAATACTTTAGCAGATTGTTAGATGCCATTCCGGATACAAAATTACATATTGCACACTTCCACACCACAAGAGGATGGGGGCTTGCGAATGTTCTGGCGGCTCTTCAGGCGGGGATTACCAACTACGAATCCTCCATGGGAGGATTGGGTGGTCAACCAGCTAACTTCTTAGATGGTGTACCGGTAGCTGGTACGGGTGAATACTATTATAAAGATCCCAACTTAGCAGGATTAGTATCTACCGAAGATATGGTAGTAATGATGGATGAAATGGGAATCGACACTGGAATTGATGTGGATCGACTGTTAGTAATCGGTAAGAAACTAGAAAAAATTGTTGGCCGAAGATTGCGTAGTGAAAGTGTCTATAGTGGTCGACTTCCTAAATAGGAGGCTGAAATGGAATATCAAAACATTCTGGTAGAAAAGGGACGAATTGCAAAAGTAACTTTAAATCGACCGGAAAAAAGAAATGCCTTGAGTGCAGAAACCATGGTTGAGTTAAAGACCGCATTTTTGGAATTGGATCGGGACCCTGAAGTGGTTGTAATCATATTGAGCGGCAACGGGAAAGGATTTTGTTCCGGTGCTGACCTTGGGGGAGTAATGGAAAACCCCGGCGTGATGGACAGCCGTCAGGTAAAAGGAAATATTATGGAAGTTCTGGTGACCATGGGGAAAATCGGGAAAGTGGTGATTTCTCAGGTGCATGGGTTTGCGATGGCAGGTGGGTTCGGATTGGCGGTAACAGCTGACCTTACTGTTATAGCTGACGATTGTAAGCTTGGGATGCCAGAAATCAAAAGAGGACTTACCCCCATGAATATCATGAATCCAATCGCTAGATGTATGCCCCGAAAAAGAATTTTAGAGATGATGCTAAGTGGAGATAACATTTCTCCGAACCAAGCCATGGAATGGGGGCTGGCCAACCGAGTAGTTCCTATCGAACAATTGGAAGAAGAGACCTTAAAGTTAGCAGAATCCATCGCATGCAATAGCGGAGCTGCTTTGAAGCTGTGTAAAGATGCCTTTTATGTGATGCAAGATATGAATTATTATACAGCGTTCAATTATTTGACCGATATGTTAACCATTAATGCTATGACGGAGGACTCCAAAGAAGGAATTCATGCTTTTTTTGAAAAAAGACAACCGATTTGGAAAGACAAATAAGAAGAAGGTGTAAAAATGCGACTATACGAATATGAAGGGAAAAGGATGTTTGAAAAAGCCGGAATCACAGTTCCAAAAGGCCAGGTGATTCAGCGGGAAGATTCTTTGGGTGATATAAGAGTATCTTTTCCGGTGATGGTAAAAGCTCAAGTATTACAGGGTGGCCGTGGAAAAGCTGGATTGATTAAGGCTGCAACGAATATAGAAGAATTGCAGAAAGAATCCGGCGAGATTTTTTCGAAAATAGGCGAGGGGGAGGTTATTTTGCTGGAAGAGCAAATGAAGCCGGACTCGGAAGCTTATATAGGAATTGCTGTAAATGATGTAGAGGGATTTTCCTATATGATTATCAGCCGTACAGGAGGCATGGATATCGAGCAAATTGCCAAGGAAAGTCCTGAAAAAATAGTGAAGCTGAGATTGCCCGTTGAAGGAGAATTCAAATATTATGAAGTTCTCAAGGCGGTGAAAAAAGCCGGGTTTGAAGGGAAATTGCTGCCACAAGCGGCGGATATCGCTTATAATTTGTACCGCATGTACATGGATTACGAGTTAGATCTGATAGAGATTAATCCGCTATTGATTGTGGGAGATAAGGTGGTTGCAGGAGATTCCAAAGTAATCACGGATGACTATGTGATTGAAAAATATGAAGAATTTAACAGAATACACCAATCTCGAGACCAAGTAGAGGCTGCGACTAAGGCCATCTATGTTCCGTTAGAAGGTGGTTCAATTGGTATTATTAGTTATGGAGCCAGCAGTACCATGATGACGGTAGATTCTATTGCTGCCATGGGCGGATTCCCGGCAAACTTCTCTGACATTGCCGGTGGAGCCAACGCTCAAAACATCTACGAACTATCGAAATTAATATTAGAGCGGAGTGATGCCAATCCAGAGGTAAAGGTAGTACTCATTACCCTTACCTTAGTAGCCCATTCCATGAAATTATCTGTGGATGCCATTATTAAGGCGGTCAATGAAGTAAAACCCAAAAATCTCAAGTTGGTTGCCAATGTAAGAGCCGCGGGAGCTGCAAAGAAGGAAATGGATGTAGAGGGAGCGAAGGCGGCATTTACAGAAGCCGGAATTCTATGGTGTGATACATTGGGAGATGCTATCAAGACTTGTATCGAAGAGGCAAAATAGAAAGAAGGGAAGCAATAATGAGCATTTTAATCAACAAAGAAACCAAAGTGGTGGTGCAAGGAATTACAGGTAGATATGGTAGTAGCCAAGTGGCCGCCATGTTGGATTATGGGACAGATATTGTAGCAGGAGTCACTCCGGGAAAAGGTGGCGAAGTTATTTATGGAGTACCTGTATATGATACGGTATTTGAGGCCATGGAGAAACACCCTGAAATCAATACTGGAATCATATATGTTCCACCTATTAAGGTTTATGATGCAGCTATGGAAGCCATTGATGCTGGAATAAAAGTGGGTATGGTTGCGGCGGAGGGTGTTCCTCTACATGATACAATGAGGCTTCGGGATTACGCCAGGAATAAAGGAACTTGGATTGTGGGACCTAACACCATCGGACTCATCACGCCGGGGGAATGTCTGATAGGATCGTTGGCTTCGGACTATGCCATCCCGGGAGATGTTGGGATTGTAACTCGAGGAGGGACCATTGCTATTGAGCTAATTCGTCTTCTGAGCGCTGCGGGTATTGGTCAAAGTACTTGTGTTGGGTCAGGGGGAGACAAGGTGGTGTTTCGAAATCTGGCCGAGTACCTGGAATTGTTTGACAAAGATGATCAGACCAAAGCCATAGTATTGAACGGAGAGATTGGCGGCGGGAAAGAAGCGGAATGTGCAAAAATTATTCCCCAACTATCTAAGCCTGTCTACGCTTATATTCTTGGAAGAACGGCGCCAAAAGGGAAACGAATGGGACATGCCGGTGCCATTGTGGGGAGTGAAGCTGAAAGCTGGGAAAGCAAATGCGAAATTTTACGAGAAGCGGGAGCCCATGTGGTGGCTACGCCTTGGGAATTAATCGATGAATTGAAGAAGTTGAAGACAGATGAATAGACGGATGCAAGGGAGAAGAGCATGAAAAATAAAATCATGGAAGCCGATGCCGCGGTAGCAAAAATTGCAGATGGCGCAAGTATCATGGTGGGGGGGTTTATGGCCTGCGGAACACCAGAGATACTGATTGATGCACTGGTAAGAAGGAATGTGAAAAATCTTACCATTATCTGTAACGATGCCGGTGTACCAGGAAGAGGAGTGGGAAAACTCATTAGTAATGGGCAAGTCAAGACTCTGATTGCCTCTCATGTAGGGCTCAATCCGGAGGTGGCTGAAAGAATGAATACCACCAACGAAGAGGAAAAGCTGGAATGCATTCTAGTTCCCCAGGGAACTTTGGCAGAGCGGGTAAGAGCGGGAGGCGCTGGATTGGGAGGATTTCTGACTCCTACCGGAGTGGGGACTATTGTTGCCGAAGGCAAGCAAGTTATCAACATGAATGGGAGAGACTATCTTTTAGAGGAACCGATTCGAGCGGACGTAGCATTCATTAGGGGATCTGTGACGGACACCTTTGGAAACACCATCTATAATGCTACTACCCGAACATTTAACCCTATGATGGCAACAGCTGCAGATTACGTTATAGTGGGCACTTGTGAAATTGTTGAAGTAGGTCAATTGGACCCCAATCATGTGGTGACCTCTGGAATCTTCGTGGATGCAATCGTGGGAGGTGAAGTACAATGGCAGATTTAAAAGAAAGAATTGCTCGTCGTGTGGCTCTGGAACTTCATGATGGAGACGTGGTGAATTTGGGGATTGGATTACCGACCATGGTAGCCAATTTTCTGCCGGAAGGTGTAGATATTGTACTACAATCGGAAAACGGTATCATGGGGATGGGATGCGAAGCCACTTCTCCTGATGTGGACATTATCAATGCAGGGGCTCAATACGTAACCATTAATCCAGGAGCGCAATATTTCGACAGTTCTACTTCATTTGGTATTATTCGTGGTGGTCATGTGGACGCTACTGTGCTAGGAGCTTTGGAGGTTGACCGGGAAGGTAATTTAGCCAACTGGATCATTCCTGGAAAGATGGTGCCCGGAATGGGGGGTGCCATGGATCTAGTAGTGGGTGCAAAAAAGGTGATCATAGCGATGCTACATACGCAAAAGGGTTCTCATAAAATACTGGAAAAATGTACATTGCCATTAACCGCTGTAAAAGTAGTGGATATGATTATTACAGAAATGGCAGTCATGGAGGTAACACCGGAGGGCTTACTGTTAAAAGAAGTCCATCCGGATTACTCCGTACAAGATGTGAAGGATGCAACGGGTTGTAAAATTATGGTTTCAGAGGACCTTAAGGAGATGATCCAATAGGTACTATTTTTGAAAACTGATGACTACTCACATATAGCCTCTTTATTCATTCTGCAGACGGATTATCATTGGACATGAAATCCGTCTGCAACACTTTCTAAAAGGGCACACCCGTATTTGCTTTTTGAATACAAACAGTGTAATATTATATAGGCAAAATGGTATATTTTAGGCTCTACATTCAATGGGGTAATCGCCATTGGGTCATCATACAAAAGTCAAGAGATGAGTTAAAATGATTGTAATGTATAGGAGGGATGGATCGTATGAGAGATGTAGTAATTGTAAGTGCAGCAAGAACAGCCGTAGGAAACTACGGGGGGACACTGAAGGACACACCTGCTTCTACACTAGGGGCAGTGGTAGTGAAGGAAGTATTGAACCGTGCTGGTGTAAAGCCGGAAATGGTGGATGAAGTCATCATGGGTTGTGTTCTACAAGGGGGATTAGGCCAGAATATCGCAAGACAAGTCGCGATGGAGGCTGGTTTACCCAAGGAAATTCCATCCATGACCTTGAACAAGGTGTGCGGTTCCGGGCTACGATCTGTTTCCCTGGCGGCACAAATAATTAAAGCCGGAGATGCGGATGTTATCGTGGCCGGTGGAGTGGAAAATATGTCTCAAGCGCCTTACCTAAGCAATGCCACTCGTTGGGGTGCTCGAATGGGAGACACCAAGTTGGTGGATATGATGGTGTATGACGGATTGACGGATGTATTTAACAAATATCACATGGGCATCACCGCAGAGAATATTGTAGAACAATGGGGATTGACGCGGGAAGAGATGGATGCGTTTGCGGCGGCGTCTCAACAGAAAGCCGAAGCGGCCATCAAAGCCGGGAAATTCAAGGATGAAATTGTTCCTGTTGAAATTCCTCAAAGAAAGGGAGATCCCATCGTATTTGATACGGATGAGTTCCCCAAATATGGCACCACGGCTGAGGGATTGACCAAGTTAAAACCTGCTTTTAAGAAGGATGGTACGGTAACGGCGGCCAATGCTTCCGGTATCAACGATTCTGGGGCAGCGGTGCTGGTTATGTCCAAAGAAAAAGCAGATGAATTGGGACTGAAGCCCATTGCTACCATTAAATCCTATGCTTCTGCCGGTGTAGACCCCACCATCATGGGAATTGGACCGGTTCCTTCTACTAAGAAAGCATTGGAAAAGGCCGGCATGGAACTGAGCCAGTTGGATTTGATTGAGGCCAACGAAGCCTTTGCCGCACAGTCTTTGGCGGTGGCTAAAGATTTGGGATTCGATATGGAAAAGGTGAACGTCAACGGCGGCGCCATTGCCATCGGACATCCCATCGGAGCTTCCGGTTGCCGGATTCTCGTTTCTCTCCTTTATGAGATGATGAAGAGAGATTCCAAATACGGTCTTGCCACTCTGTGTATTGGTGGGGGACAAGGAACGGCATTGGTAGTAGAAAGATAAGAGCCCGGTAAAAGTAATATAAGAATCAGGAGTAGTGTAGAAAGAGCAGCTATGAAAAGCTGCTCTTTTTTTGCAAGTCGGCGTTCTTTCTTCGTTGTTGTATTGTAAATAAAAACATCTTTCGATATACTGAAACCATGGCAAAAGTAAACATGTTTCGCGTGTACGTTGTTAAGTTAATTTTCAGGCTAAGTGTGCTGGGTTTCGTCATGGTAGGGTATTTCGCCAGACCGGATTTTTTTGAGCTGTTTTTTAAAGAGAAGGTTTACGGGGAAGTGGGGTTGGTTGTGGTAGTATGGGCCATTTTTATGGGGTCTATGATTTTCCACATGCTCCCCAATGCCCATATCACCATGGGAAGTCAAAAATTGTTTCAGATTAACTACCAACCGGTTGTGGATTATAATCGACAGGAACTATTAGAGAAGGTACGGAAAGACAATGTTTCTGCTTTATGGGTTTTGGTAGCTTGGTTGTTCCTAGCCGCTATATTGGGAATTCTATTTCTTCAAGGAATCATTGGGGAAAAAGAACTGATTCTACTGACGGCCGTTTTTTATGTCAGCGATTTGGTTTGCGTATTGTTTTGGTGTCCTTTTCAACAGTTTTTTATTCACAATAAGTGCTGTGTGGGATGCCGAATTTTCAACTGGGGCCATTTTATGATGTTTACTCCCTTGCTGTTTATTGTGAACTTCTTTACTTGGAGCCTCTTTTTTACATCCTTGATTGTGATGCTGTCCTGGGAGATTACCATGTTGAAATATCCGGAAAGATTGTGGGAAGGCTCCAATCAAGCCTTGCAGTGCGCCCATTGTCAGGACCATATTTGTCATATCAAACCGCCAAAGTATTTTGAGAAGCACAGTAATGTATCAGAAAAGAGGAAAGGGGAACGGGGGAATGAAAGAGAGTGGTAAGGAGAAGCCGGTGGGGCTGGATTATTATAAGGCATCTCTTGTGATACATGAAGAGAATCATGGGAAGTGGGCTATGGTGAGCAAGGTGCCTCTCGAAACCAAGGAGGACTTGAGCATTGCCTATACTCCTGGGGTTGCTCAACCCTGTCTGGAAATCAAAGGAGACCCGGAACAGGTGTATCGTTACACCGCCAAGCAGAACACGGTAGCCGTAGTGAGTGATGGATCTGCCGTTCTGGGATTAGGTAACATCGGCGGGAAAGCGGCCATTCCCGTAATGGAGGGGAAGGCCATTCTATTTAAGGGGTTTGGGGATATCGATGCGGTGCCAATTTGTTTGGAAACCCAGGACACGGAAGAAATCCTGATGATATTGAAAAATATTGCGCCAACATTTGGAGGGATCAATCTGGAGGACATATCGGCTCCTCGATGTTTTGAGATAGAGACAAGGTTGCAGGAAATGTTAGATATACCGGTGTTTCATGATGACCAACACGGCACGGCCATCGTTACTGCAGCGGCTTTGATCAATGGAGCTAAATTGGTGGGGAAAAGACTGGAAGAATTAAAGGTGGTTATTAACGGAGCCGGTGCGGCCGGAGTGGCGGTAGCTACCATGTTACATAACTTGGGTGTGCAGGATATTCTGGTGTGCGATCGCCAGGGAATCTTGAGTAAAAATCGAGACTTGCCTCCCGGGAAAAGAGATGTGGCCCAATGGACAAATCGTAGCGGCATAACGGGTACCTTACAAGAAGCGGTGCGTGGGCGGGATGTATTTATCGGAGTTTCCGGCCCCAAAGTAATCGGAGAAGAGGAAGTGCGTTCTATGGCGAAAGACCCCATTATTTTTGCCATGTCCAATCCGGAGCCGGAGATCGCACCGGAATTGGCCTATGCGGGAGGTGCTAAGGTGGTGGGTACCGGACGATCGGACTATCCCAATCAAATTAATAATGTGTTGGTCTTTCCCGGTTTGTTTCGTGGGGCCTTGGATGGAAGGGCCAAGAGAATTACCCGGGAAATGAAGTTGGCGGCTGCCTTTGCACTGGCTTCTTATATCCCGGAAGCAGAATTAAGGTTAGATTATGTTCTTCCCAGTCCCCTGGATCGACAAGTGGCGCATGTGATAGCGATTGCTGTGAAGAAAGCATGGGAAGAGAAAGGAACCAAAGATGAGTGATCGAGTGGAAAAAGATTCCTTGGGGGAAATGAGAATCCCGGGAGATAAGATATGGGGCCCTCAAACCCAACGAAGCCTGGAGAATTTCCCTATCGGGGACGAAAAGATGCCCATGGATGTGGTATATGCCATCGCTACTATTAAGAAGGCGGCCGCTGCGGTGAATTGCCAACAGGGGCTGTTAGAGGAGGACGTGGCTCAGGCCATTGTTTCGGCTTGCGAGGAAATATTGAGCGGAGAATGGAGGGAAGAATTCCCACTGTCTCTCTGGCAAACGGGAAGTGGCACCCAAACCAACATGAATGTAAACGAGGTGGTGGCCCACAGGGCCAATGAAATATTGGGAGCCCAAAAGGTACATGCCAACGATCATGTAAATTGTTCTCAAAGTTCTAATGATGTGTTTCCTTCTGCCATGCATTTGGCGGCCATCGGCAATATTACGGGGCATCTACTGCCTGCACTAAAAACTCTGGAGAACACCCTTTCCCAAAAGAAAGAGGAGTATCAGGATATCATCAAAATCGGACGCACCCATCTGCAAGATGCCACTCCACTGACTTTGGGACAGGAAATCAGCGGATTTCTGGAGATGATAAAAAAGGATCGGGAGATGGTGGAGCGCTCTTTGGTGGGTCTTCAAGAGTTGGCCCTGGGAGGCACGGCAGTGGGAACCGGATTTCAAGCACCGGAGGCTTTTGGTGGAGATATGGCAGCGCTGCTGTCCCAGTGGACCGGGTTCCCTTACCGGGAGGGAGAAAATAAGTTCTATCAGCTCACCAGTAAAGGCGCTTTATTGCAGGCTCATGGTGCCATGAAAACCCTGGCTTGCGACTTGATGAAAATGGCCAATGACATTCGATTTTTAGCCAGCGGGCCGCGATGCGGATTGGGGGAATTATCATTGCCTTCCAATGAGCCGGGTAGTTCGATTATGCCGGGCAAGGTGAATCCCACTCAGTGTGAAGCATTGACCATGGTATGCGTTCAAGTCATGGGAAATGATACCACATTGACGGTAGCGGCTTCCCAAGGAAATTTTCAATTGAATGTGTATATGCCGGTCATCATATATAATTTTCTTCAATCGGTTCGACTTTTGGGAGATGCTATCGATTCCTTTGAAAAAAGATGCGTAAGGGGCATGAAACCGGTTTTAGAAAACATACAGGACCATGTGGATCGTTCTTTAATGTTGGTAACCGCCCTTTCCAAGGTGGTGGGATACGACCAAAGTGCCAAAGTGGCTTTAAAAGCCCATGAAGAAAACCGAACCTTAAAGGAAGCGGCTATGGCATTGGGTATTCTTAGCGAAACGGAGTATGACCTTTTGGTGAATCCCAAAAAAATGGTGGGAGAAAAAAAGTGAAAGAGGAAAAAGGAATGAAGGGAAAAATGAACCGGGAAAGATTGAATGGGATCATTCAGGAGACTTATAATGGTTTGGAAAAGAATCACTATGGTACCTTGGGACGGCCGGAGGATTCCATGTGGGAAGCTCCCTTGGTGGGCGTTGCTGATGGACGAGATCCATATTATGATTTTCTCAAGGAGCATATCGGACCCTTTCACTGGAGTCCGACGGAAGTGTTTCAGATGAAATATCCCCGGGAGGAACCGGCGAACCTTCGGGTGGTTTCTATGGTGTTTCCGCAAATGAGAAAGACCAAAGACACCCAAAGCCAGGAAACCATATGCCCCTCCAGAGAATGGATTGTGAGCCGAGGGGAATGGGAGCCTTTGATGGAAGAATTCAGTGGGAAATTGGTGGAAGCGATGGAGAAGGAAGGGGTGCGGGCCGTATCGATCGATTTGGTTCCTACCTTTAGAGCCTTTCGTGATGAGCGGGTGGGGTGGGTTTCCTCATGGTCTCATCGCCACAGTGCCTACTTGGCGGGTTTGGGTACCTTTGGATTATCCGACGGACTGATAACAGAAAAGGGGAAGGCTCATCGCATCACTTCTTTGATCGTAGATGCTCCGATAGAGATATCTAAAATGCCCTACACCAGTCACACCGAATGGTGTTTGTACTATCAGGATGGAAGTTGTATGGCTTGCGTGGGCCGTTGTCCTGCCATGGCTATTTCGGAAAAAGGACATGACAAGGACTTATGTGGGGAATACGAGGATTACTTTGCACTTCACTATTGGCCTTCGGATATCGATCGAAAAGATTATATTATTGGATGCGGTCTTTGCCAGGCGGGGGTTCCTTGCGAAAGCAAACGACCTTGATGCCGTTCATCAAGGGAATCTTTTTTTTGTTTTTATGATTTTCACGAAAAAAGCCCGGATACACCGGGCTTTTCTGTTGCCAGTATGTTCTGGCATGATTTCTTGCTTGTGTTTCGGAAAGAATTATTCCGCTGGTGTGGCAATCACCCAGGGGAAGTACTCTGGTTCGGCCCCTTCATGAACGCCTTCTCTCCACATCCAGAAGAATCGTTCTGCCGGGACCGTATAGTAACCGTCCTGATAATGGTCGCTGGTGTCGTATGGGTCTGCTACAATTAATACATCATCACCAAAGTTGTCATCGGTACCCATGGTGTCATAAGCAATGATGACTTGCCAATGTCCGGCCCAATCCAACCAGTCAATCATAATGGGAGTGCCTTCATCCAAGTGGGTACGTACCCAAGTGGTAAAGTTGTTGGGGTCCTCTAAATCCAAATAAGGATCCAAGGCCACGGTGCCGTCCCGATTGGTTTCTACGTTCCATCCGATGCCCTCAAAGAATTGGGAGACGCCGGTCACACCAACACCGGTTTCATCGCTAACGCTTCCCAATTGACAGATGGTCATTTCATCGTAATCCGTGATGCCATAGTGATGGAGTACCATTAAAGCCGATGCCGCACCGCAGGAATATTCCGTGCTCTGCTGGTAGGTTTTGAAATTGGGTATGACAGAAAGGGTGTCGGTAGCTGTCATATTGAATACATCCAGGGGTTTGAAATATGGGGAATCAAAATGGTCCCCATAGCTATCGTAGCTGGATGCGCCGGAAGCATAAATATCCAAATCCTCGGGATAGGCGATGGTATGCTTCTCGAAGGGAGTGACTTCGGCGACGTCGGTGCCCCCCTCCGGCTCCTCTGCGGGAGCTTGGGTACAAGCGGCAAAGGCCAGTACCATCAGGAAGGAGAGAAGAATGGCGAAAACTTTCCTTTGTTTCATTTTTGTTCCTCCTTAATACATTCGAGACAGATCATGAATTAACATTATTTTACACCTCCGTGGCTTTTTCGGCAATAGTCATCAAATCAATGGGACAATGTCTTTCTTTTTCACGGAAAAACCAGGGAAAAGAGGATGGGTTTCTCCCGGAAATATGATATAATACATAGGACCTGAAACACAGGAATTTAGGAGAAATCCGCCTTTGGAGGAAGATATGGCAGACAATTTTATTCATGGAATCATCGATAAAGATAATGAAACAGGAAAGTACGGAGGGGAAGTGGTCACACGCTTTCCGCCGGAGCCCAACGGATATTTGCACATTGGCCATGCCAAGTCCATTTGCCTCAATTTTGGCACGGCCATAAAATATGGCGGCAGATGTAATTTGCGGTATGATGATACCAATCCGGTGAAGGAGGATGTGGAATATATTAATGCCATCGAGGAGGATGTTCGTTGGCTGGGTTTTCAATGGGATGAACGATTGTGGGCTTCCGACTATTTTGAAAACATGTACCAGGGGGCAGTGGAACTGATTAAAAAAGGGAAGGCCTATGTTTGCCAGCTGACACCGGATGAAATGAGGGCCTATCGCGGCACTTTGAAAGAGCCGGGAAAAGAGAGCCCCTATCGAAATCGGTCCGTGGAAGAAAATTTGCGCCTTTTTGAAGAAATGCGAGAAGGAAAATATGAGGATGGAGCCTTGGTGCTTCGGGCGAAAATTGACATGGCATCTCCCAACATTAACATGAGAGACCCGATTATTTATCGAATTGCCCATGCCACCCACCATAACACAGGAGACCAATGGTGTATCTATCCTATGTACGATTATGCCCATCCCATTGAGGATGCCATGGAAGGAATCACTCACTCCATATGCACATTGGAATTTGAAGACCATCGACCATTATATGACTGGGTGCTTCGTGAAATTGGATGGTGGCCAACTCCTCCCCAACAAATCGAATTTGCTCGTTTGAACCTTACCAACACGGTAATGAGCAAACGGTATTTGAAAGCACTGGTAGACAAGGGAGATGTGGAAGGATGGGATGACCCCAGAATGCCCACTATTGCAGGCTTACGGCGACGTGGATATACGCCGGAGTCCATACGGGACTTTTGCGATCGCATCGGCGTTTCTAAGGCGAATAGTACCGTGGATGTTGGGCTATTGGAGCACTGTCTGCGAGAGGCTCTGAAATCAGAGGTACCTAGTCGCAATGTGGTGTTCCATCCCATTAAGGTGGTTATCACCAATTATCCGGAGGGTGTTATCGAAGAAGTTGAGGTGGAAAACAACAAGGAAGTGCCGGAAATGGGATTTCGAAAGATTCCTTTTTCTCGAGAATTGTGGGTCGACGGGGAGGATTTTCAGGAAGTACCGGAAAAGAAATATTTTCGCCTTTTCCCCGGAAACGAAGTTCGCTTTAAGGGAGCCTATTTCATCACCTTACAAGAGGTAGTGAAAAACCAGGATGGTTCGGTGAAGGAGTTGCGGTGCACCTATGATCCGGAAACAAAGAGCGGTAGTGGTTTTGAGGGACGAAAAGTAAAGGGTACCATTCATTGGGTGGAAGCCACCACGGCGGTGCCGGTCACTTTGCGGGAATATGATTACTTGATGACTGAGAATGACCAGGGAGAAATGGTATTAAACCCGGATTCCCTAAAAGTGGTTCAGGGATATGGGGAACCGGAAATCTCTTCTTCGAAACCGGGAGAACGGTATCAGTTTTTCCGACATGGATACTATATCCATGATGCGAAGGCGGAAGAGGGAGAAGAAAAGGTATTCAACTCTATCGTGGGCCTGAAGAGCTCCTGGAAATAGAGTAGTGAAATCGCCCTTGTTGTTTTTGGCAAGGGCGTTTCTTATTGAGGCGGAATGTATGCTAGAAGAGATTATTCGAGAAGAAATTGTGCGATATTTGCTATTCGCCATAGCCATCCTAGTGGGCTGGTTGGGAGGTAATGGTGCGGTGTTTTTGTTCAACAAGTTGCCGGGTAGATGGTTGACGGATTACGGCAAAGAGCCCCTGGAAGAAATACTTCATCCCACGCGCCAACGAATTGAAAGCACCCCGTGGAAACTGGTATTTTCCATGTTCTTCATCGCCAGTGGTATTTGGATGGCCGAATCCCTTTGGCAATCCAGGCTATCTCCCTGGGCCATGGTGGCATTACTGATGGCCTATATGATCTGCTTTTGGCTACTGCTTCTCATTGGATTAGCCGATGGCAAATATGGGATCATTCCCGACCAGTTGGTGATATTACTGGCATTGACGGCCATGGCCTTCGCCCCATATAAAGAAACGTTCCTGGATCCTCTTTATGGTGCCCTGTTGGGTGGAGGGGTCTTTTTCCTAATCAGCATTCTTTTTCAAAAGATTTCCGGAAAGCCTTCTTTAGGTATGGGAGATGTGAAGCTATTGATAGCGGTGGGATTGCTCATGGGATTTCGGGACACGGCTTCGGTGATCATGATTACGGCCATGTTGGCGGGTGTGGGTTTTTCTGCGGGCTTGGTGAAGGGGACCTTGAAGCTGAAGGATACCGCTCCTTTGGGGCCGTACATTGTGGCCGCCACCTATTTATGCATGGTTTTTGATATCACCAAATGGTTGTTTTTCGGATTATGGTAGAGAATATGGAGAAAAAGGGAAGGGTATGAAAAACGTATTGATGAAGATCGCATACGACGGCTCCCGGTTTTCTGGTTGGCAGAAGCAGCCGGAACAACGGACGGTCCAGGGGGAAATAGAAAAAGCCTTGAGCTACTTATGCCAAAAGCCCATGGTGATTCATGGCACCAGCCGCACCGATGCGGGGGTTCACGCATGGGGACAGTGTGCCAGCTTTGCCGGAGATTTTGGTATTCCTGTGGAACGGATTCAAGTGGCACTGAATGATCTGTTGGGAACCGGAGGCAAAGCCCTGGTTCCGGGAGACATTTGGATTAAAGAAGTCAAGGAAGTGCCCCAAGGCTTTCATGCCAGATACGACGCCCTGGCGAAAACCTACGTATATAAAATTCGCAACCGGGAAGAGATGGATGTTTTTTCTCGTAATCACATGTATCATATTGGGAAGCCATTATCTGCGGAGCAAATGATGAAAGCCGCCGAAGGGCTAAAAGGCACCCATGATTTTAAAAGTTTTCAAGCGGCGGGGGGAGAAGAAAAGGAATCTACGGTGCGAACAGTACATGATATATCCATTCATCCCATGGAGGAGGGTTGGGCCATTCATGTGACGGGAGATGGATTTCTCTATAATATGGTAAGGATTTTAGTGGGCACCTTGGTGGAAGTTGGATGGGGGAAAAGACCGGCAGAAGAGATGGGACAAATCCTGGATGCCAAGGATCGGCAAATGGCAGGGCATACGGCACCGGCTCAGGGCCTTTACCTTGCGAAGGTTCATTTTGATGTGATATAATCGACGTGATATTTACCACAAAACGATAGGGGGATTCAGGTATGGAAAGACCAAGCTGGGACGAGTATTTTATGCAGATGGCGGAACTGGCGGCGACCCGTTCCACTTGCTTACGAAGGCATGTGGGGGCAGTGATTGTGCAAGATCGGCATATGGTAGCCACGGGATACAACGGCGCCCCTAGGGGAATCATGCATTGTGGCGAGCGGGGAGGCTGTCTTCGAGAAAAGCTGAATGTGCCTTCTGGGGAGCGTCATGAGCTATGTATGGGGCTTCATGCGGAGCAGAATGCCATCATTCAAGCCGCTACTTTAGGTCAGTCCGTAGAAGGGGCCACGATATATGTAACCCATCAACCTTGCGTTATTTGTGCCAAAATGATTATTAATGCGGGGATTCGACGAATTGTGGTGAAGGAAGGATACCCGGATCAGCTGGCAGTGGATATTTTGGCGGAAGCCGGATTGAAAATCGTATCGTTGGGAGATTTTGAATAATCATGGATTATCCGGGTGTATGGATATTATTGGGGACCTTTGCGGTGGCTTTTGTTGGAGCTATGGTAATGACACCCTTCTGTATATGGATGGCTCCCAAGATTGGAGCCATTGACATTCCTAAGGATGAGCGGCGTATGCACGAAAAGCCCATGCCTCGATTTGGGGGGCTGGCTATTTTTGTGGGTGTCAATCTTGCCTTGGGAGTTTTTTTGTCTTTCGATATTCGTGTGGGTGGGGTGATGCTGGGCGGATTGTTGATGTATCTTCTGGGTATCTGGGATGATTTGCGAGGACTTCCGGCCAAAGGGAAGTTGTTGGGGCAAATTGTGGCCGCCTTGGTGGTTTGTGGATTTGGCCTTCGCATTGAGTTTGTGACCAATCACTTTACCGCCCAACTTGGAGAAGATCATTTGTTTATGGCGGGGGCCATCTCCTGGTTCATCACGGTTTTATGGATTGTTGGAATCACCAATACCATGAACTTAATGGATGGATTGGACGGTTTGGCCTCGGGGGTAGCGGCTATTGCCGCTCTCAGCATTGCCTATACGGCATATATTCACGGCTATTATTTGGGAACCCTGGGAATGCTGGCTTTGGCTGGCGGGGCGTTGGGTTTTCTTCCCTATAATTTTCATCCCGCCCGTATTTTTATGGGGGATGGCGGTTCTTTGTTCCTGGGGTTTATGTTGGCTACCATGTCCATGGTGGAGCCGGCCAAGGGCGCAACGGTGGTGGCGGTAATGGTCCCGGTATTGGTGCTGGGGCTTCCCATCTTTGACACCGCCTTTGCCATACTCCGTAGGGCCATTCGCCATCGTCCGATTATGGAGGCAGACAAAGGTCATTTGCACCATCGGATTATGGCGGCTGGAATGGGGCAGCAGCGTACGGTATTAACCATGTATGCCATTTCTGCGGTAATGGGAATTGCGGCGGTTCTATTTAGCCGAGACTTGTTTTTGGAAACAGGGGGGTTGTTTCTAATCGCAGTGACCTTGGTCTATATCTTCTTGACGGACGCTACGGTGCTGCTACCCACACTGAAGGGTGTAAATGTGAGAAAGTTGGAAAGAAGAGAGAAGAGTGAAGAAGTGCAACTTCGGGAATCTTTGAAAGAGAAAATAGAACAAGTGGATTCGGAGGAGTGGGAAATAGAAGAAACACAAAACCGGGAAGGGAGGATCTGACATGAGGGTGATGAGTGTTTTTGGTACCAGACCGGAGGCCATAAAAATGGCGCCGTTGGTAAAAATGCTAGCGGAGGATTCGCAAATCGAATCTCTTCTTTGCGTGACGGCACAGCATCGGGAGATGTTGGATCAAGTGCTATCCTTATTTCAACTGGAACCGGATTTCGACCTGAATATTATGAAGCCCAACCAGACTATTGGCATGATTACGGCAAGTGTGATGGAGGGCATGGAGCAGGTTTTACGAAAAACCAAACCGGATGTGGTGTTGGTTCACGGAGATACTACCACTACCTTTGCGACGGCCTTGTCGGCATTTTACGAGAAGATATCTGTGGGCCACGTGGAAGCCGGTCTTCGCACTTTTGATAAATATTCGCCTTATCCGGAGGAAATGAACCGAATGCTAACGGGACGATTGGCGGACTATCATTTTGCGCCCACAGCGCGGAACCGTCAGAATCTCTTGCAGGAAAATATCGCGGCAGAGCGAATTCACGTGACTGGAAACACGGTAATCGATGCACTATTAACGGTGGCGGAGCTGCCATATCAGTTTACGGAACCGGTGCTCTCTCAACTGGACTTTGAGAACAAGCGGGTGATTTGTGTGACATGTCATCGTCGGGAGAATCTGGGAGAAAACATGGTTCAAATATTTCGGGCCATTGGAAGAATTGCAACGGAGTATCCGGATGTGGAAGTGGTGTATCCGGTGCATTTGAACCCGAAGGTTCAGGCCACAGCGGAAGAGATTTTGGCGGGGAAGGCCAATGTTCATCTTATTCAACCTTTGACATATCAACCCTTTGTGAACTTGATGGCCAAGTCCCACTTTATTATAACGGACTCCGGCGGCATGCAGGAGGAAGCTCCTTCTTTGGGGAAACCGGTTTTGGTGGTTCGAAAAGAAACGGAAAGACCGGAGGCGGTGGAGGCCGGCACGGTAAAATTGGCAGGGGTAGCGGAGGAAAGTATCTACAGCATGGCTAAAGAGTTGCTGGAAAACCCCGTGGAGTACGGGAAAATGGCCCGGGCTGTGAATCCCTATGGGGACGGGAAGGCCTCGGAACGGATTTTAAAGATTCTAAAAGAGGGAATTTAGCAGCAAGATAGTTAATAAAACCAGGACAAATAGCGCAAGTTAAACAAATAACGAGAGAATATGCCGAAAATTCAGGGAGATTTCACGGGAAACAGGCCTTCTTTTTCGAGGGAAAATCTCGAAAAAACACAAGAGCGTACATAGTGAAATTCATTGAAAATTAAGGAAAAATCTGGAATATTTCGGGAGAAGAAATTGTATTTTTTCTCCGGATTGCCTTTACTTTTTTGCCGGCAAGGATATAATACTATATGGTACAACAAATTAGTATACTGGGGTAAAATTTGATTTTGGGAAGGAAACGTTTCGTTGGAATACGTTTGGGCCGTCGTAATGGGAGTTCTATATGGAGGCTTTGTAGGGGTATGCAAATACCTTTTTCTATGGCGAAAAGTACTTCATCCCAAGGATGACTGGGAGTTGACCACAAAGCGAATGTACACTCGTATGTTTCTCAGTATGGCCATAAACACCGCCACTTTGCTTTTGGTGTACTTCACTCGAAATATTCTTCCTGTTGACTTTGTCACATTTGCCATTGCCACCGCACTGGCGCTCAGTTTGTCGGGAAGAGCCTATTCGCTGCACAAGATTCAAAGTAAGACCCAAGGGTTTTAGGAGAATAACAATATGATGGAAACACTAAGCGCATATGGAATTACCAGTCAAATGATTACCAGTACTATGATTACGCTGATAATCAGCGTAATTGTCATTGTTGCCGGAAGGCACATGCAGATGATTCCCTCCGGGCTCCAAAACGTCATGGAGGTGGTGGTAGAAAAACTGCATCGCTTCTTCATCGGTGTCATGGGAGAGTATGCCGGAAAAAAATACTTCCCTATGGTAGCCACCTTGTTCATATACATTTTGATGTGCAACTATTCCGGTCTGATTCCGTTAGCGGGACACTTGCCGGGATTGGCGGCACCTACCAGTTCCATAAATTTCCCGTTGGGTATGGCATTGATTGTCTTTGTGTTTACCATCTACGTGGGGCTTCGAGAAAACAGAGGGCCCAAGTACTTTAAATCTTTGTTCAAACCCATTCCATTTCTCTTTCCCATCATGCTGTTGGAGCAATTAGTTCATCCCATTTCCCTCACCGTCCGACTTTATGGGAACATTTACGGGGAAGAAGCGGTTATTGCCGCCTTCTTTGACTTGATTCCTTTGGGGATTCCGATTGTGATGCAAGCATTGAGTGTATTGATGGGATTGATCCAAGCCTTGGTATTTTCCTTGTTGGCGGGGATTTATATCAGTGAGGCGGCAGAGCCGGTGGATGGGGAGCTTCATCATGGGGAGGCATGTGAGGTGCCCTCCTATCATCCGCTGACCTAGAGATTTGAAGGAAATTTCGGGCTCAAAATCGGGCTCCGATTTCTTATATATTTCCCACTTATGTACCACCTATGTATGATTGAAATATGTACATATGAAACCAAGAAACGAGAGGAGAACAAAAAAATGACCACATTAATTGGATTAGCAGCTGCTTTAGCAATCGGACTTTCCACCATCGGCCCCGGAATCGGACAGGGTATTGCTGCCGCCAAAGGGTTAGAGGGTATGGCTCGTCAACCGGAAATGGCCAGCGAACTTCGAACCAACATGATTTTAGCATTGGCCTTCATGGAAGCCATGGCAATTTACGGCCTGCTTATCGCCATCCTGTTGTTAGGGAGAATGTAAAGAGGACCGGACTTTGAGGTATTCCCTCAAACACAAGGAGGGTTTGTTTTATGATTGAAGCATTACATATGAGTTTACTGGAAGTGATTTTCGCCATTGTCAATTTCTTGATTTTGGTGGGCGTGTTGGCGAAGTTTTTGTATCGCCCATTTTTGGCCATGCTGGAAGAGCGCAATCAATCCATTCGAGGGGCTTTCGAAAATGCGGAAGCCACCAATCGTCGTGCGGATGAAAAGTTGGAAGCCTATAATAAGCGAATTGCCGGTGTGGAGGAAGAGGGTCGGGAGATTCTCCGAAATGCACGGCAACGAGCGGAAACTCAGGCTAAGGAAATCGTGGACGAAGCATCGGAACGAGCCAACCAGATGGTTGTGCAAGCCCAAAAGGAAATCGAGCGGCAACAAGCCAAAGCTCTTACCGAATTAAAGGGACAGGTGGCCGCATTGGCATTATTGGCTGCCGAGAAAGTCCTGGAAAAGGAATTGTCCGGAGAGGGACATGGGCAGTTGGTGGAATCCATTCTTGAACAGGCAGGTGATTCCGGATGGCAGAATTAACCGTAGATATCACGTATGGCCATGCTCTTTATTTGGCGGCTAAAGAAGTGAACAAGGTGGATCTGATATTAGATGAAACCCGGGAACTTATTTCTTTGTTGGAAAAAGAGCCGGATTTTGTCGCCTTTATCAATACACCGGTTATTCCGGCTAAAGAAAAGAAAATCGTGCTGGAGAAGGTGCTGGATGGCAAAATCAGTCAAGAGTTACTGAACCTCTTATTCATTCTAGTGGACAAGGGAAGATCTCGCCACATGGTGAAAATATTCAAATCCTATGAGGCTCAAATCCAGGAAGCGGAAGGGTATGCCGAAGGAAAAATTTTCTCGGTGGTTCCGTTGAAGGAGGATCAATTGTCCCGATTTGAGGAGGAAACAGCCAAGCTTTTACAGGAAAAAGTGAAGCTGGAGAATGCGATTGACCCCCATTTAGTGGGGGGCATTAAAATATTGATTCATGGAAAAGTGATAGACGCTTCCTTGCGAAACCGTTTGGACCACTTATCCAGTAGCATCATATAGAAGGGAGGAAGCGTATATGAATTTACGACCTGAAGAAATCAGTGCCGTGATCAAAGAGCAGATTAAAGGATACAAAAACCAGCTGGAAATATCCGATTTCGGCACCGTCATACAGGTTGGAGACGGCATTGCCCGAGTATACGGCTTGGAGAACTGCATGTCCGGAGAACTATTGGAGTTCCCCGGAGAAGTATATGGCATGGCCTTGAATCTGGAGGAAGACAACGTGGGCGTGGTCATCATGGGGTCTGACAAGGAGATTCGAGAAGGAGATATTGTGAAACCCACGGGAACCGTGGTAGAAGTTCCGGTGGGAGAAGAAATGATTGGCCGGGTAGTGAATGCCCTGGGGCAACCTTTGGATGGGAAAGGCCCCATTAAAACCACGGAAAGAAGACCGGTGGAATCGGCGGCTCCCGGAGTGCTGCAGCGAAAAAGCGTTCATCAACCGCTACAGACAGGCTTGAAGGCCATAGACTCCATGATTCCCATTGGGAAAGGACAGCGGGAGTTGATTATCGGCGACCGGCAGACAGGGAAGACGGCCATCGCCATTGATACCATCATCAACCAAAAAGAAGAAGATGTGATTTGTATCTATGTGGCCATTGGACAGAAGAAATCCACGGTAGCACAGTTGGTACAAACTTTAGAATTGAAGGGCGCCATGGAATATACCATCGTGGTATCGGCTACCGCTTCGGATGTGGCACCTCTTCAATATATTGCACCTTATGCCGGGTGCGCCATGGGAGAATATTTCATGTACAAGGGCCGTCATGTTTTAATCATCTATGATGATTTATCCAAGCATGCGGTGGCCTATCGTGCCATGAGTCTTTTGCTACGAAGACCTCCCGGCCGGGAAGCCTATCCTGGAGACGTATTCTACCTTCATTCCCGATTGCTGGAGAGAGCAGCTAAGCTATCGGATGATTTAGGCGGTGGATCTCTAACGGCATTACCCATTATTGAAACCCAGGCAGGAGATGTATCCGCTTATATTCCCACCAACGTAATTTCCATTACCGACGGCCAGATATTCCTGGAGACGGAGCTTTTCTTCTCTGGTCAACGACCGGCGGTAAATGCGGGAATTTCCGTATCCCGTGTAGGCGGAAATGCCCAGATTAAGGCTATGAAACAAGTATCCAGTAAGATTAAACTGGAATTGGCACAGTACAGAGAGCTGGCTTCTTTCTCCCAGTTTGGTTCCGATGTGGATAAAGAAACCAAGGCCCGACTGGATCACGGTGTGGTTCTTATGGAGATTCTAAAACAGCCCCAGTATCAACCCATCGCTGTGGAACGGCAGGTTATGATTATTTATGCGGCGGTCAATCGATACTTGGCAGATGTGCCGGTGGAAGAAATCAAGGCCTTTGAAAAAGAATTCTACGAATTTATGTCTACCCAGCACGCAGAAATTGGCAAAGCCATTAAGACCAGCGGAAAAATAGAAGAAAAAACGGAAGAGCAATTGAAGGCGGCCATTCTTGAGTTTAAGTCCGTTCGAGAGAAGTCGTTAACATAGAGAGACCCAACATCAGAGAAAGGAGGCATGGGAATGGCTGCAAGCAATATGCAGGACATCAAGCGACGAATCAAATCCATTAACAGCATTGAACATATCACAAGCGCTATGAAGATGGTGTCCGCTGCAAAGCTCAGAAGAGCCAAAGCCACCTTTGAAAAAACCACCGAGTATTTTCATTTTATTACGGATTCCATTGCTGAAATATTCAATAATGCCTCGGAGGTCCCCAATAAGTATTTGGAAGGAAGCCGGGAAATCAATCGAACCTGTTACATTATTATTACCAGCTGCAAAGGGTTGTGTGGAAGCTTCAACAGTAATGTGATTCGGGCGGCGGTTCGAGAAATCGGACAGGAGCAACCGGTTATCGTGGCAGTCGGTACCCGAGGCCGGGACTACTTTCGAAAACGTGGGAAAGAGATAGTTGCGGAATACCTGGCACCTCCGGAAAGTATATCCTTCCTGGAGACTCGGGAAATCAGCAAACCCATTATTGAGTTGTATGATAACGGAGAAATTGACCGGGTGGTGTTGGTCTATACTTCCTTTGTTAACAATTTAGAGCAACAGGTGAAGACGGTGCAACTGCTTCCCTTTAAAATTGAAAAAAACCCGGAGGTATTGCGAGTGGAACGAGAGGTGGAATACGAACCATCGGTGGAAGAAGTATTCAATTATCTGGTTCCAAAATATGTTGAAATTGTAGTATTCGGAGCCATTATAGAGTCCGCTACCTGCGAACACGCGGCTCGAAGGATGGCCATGGAGAGTGCTACTGATAATGCAAGAGAAATGCTGGGCGACCTGTCGCTGTACTATAACCGAGCTAGACAGGCGGCCATTACCAATGAGATCATTGAGGTGGTCTCCGGCTCGGAAGCGCAGAAATAGGAGGTGACAAAGGTTGAGTAAAGGAGTAATACACCAGATTATAGGTCCTGTTATCGACTTGAAATTCAATCCTGACGAGATGCCGGAGCTATTGAATGCCATTCATATTCCCTTTGAAGACAGGGTGGTGGTGGCAGAAGTAGCTCAACACGTGGGGGACGATGTGGTTCGTTGTGTGGCACTATCATCCACGGATGGATTGCGAAGAGGATTAGAGGGCGAAGACACCGGTAACCCTATTGCCGTACCGGTAGGGAAGGAAGTGTTGGGACGACTTTTCAATGTAATCGGGGAAACCATAGACGAAAAGGGACCGGTTGCCACGGATCGAAGAGACTATATTCATAAGCCGGCACCCAGCTTTGAAGACCAGGATACCACGGCTCAGATTTTCGAGACGGGGATTAAAGTAATCGATTTAATCGCACCCTATACACGAGGTGGAAAAGTCGGCCTGTTTGGAGGCGCTGGCGTGGGCAAAACTGTTTTGATTCAGGAATTGATTGCCAATATCGCCAAGGAACACGGTGGTATTTCCGTATTCGCGGGGGTGGGAGAGCGAACTCGTGAGGGAAATGATTTATATTATGAAATGATTGAGTCCGGTGTTATCGATAAGACGGCTATGGTGTTCGGCCAAATGAACGAACCACCGGGGGCTCGTATGAGAGTGGCTTTGACAGGTCTAACTATGGCGGAATATTTCCGGGACGAGGAAGGCCAGGACGTGCTTCTGTTTATCGATAATATTTTCCGTTTCACCCAAGCGGGTTCGGAGGTATCGGCCTTGTTGGGTCGTGTTCCTTCTGCGGTAGGTTATCAACCCACATTGGCTACGGAAATGGGGGCGTTGCAGGAGCGAATCACCTCTACCAAAAAAGGCTCCATTACTTCCGTGCAGGCCATATACGTGCCGGCGGACGACTTAACGGACCCTGCCCCTGCCACTACCTTTGCCCACTTGGATGCCACCACGGTATTAAGCCGTTCCATTACAGAACTGGGGATTTACCCCGCCGTGGATCCTTTGGATTCCACATCTCGAATTATGGACCCGTTGATTTTGGGTGATGAACACTACAATACGGCTCGTGGTGTGCAAGAAGTATTGCAAAGATATAAGGAACTTCAAGACATTATTGCCATCTTAGGAATGGACGAACTTTCCGACCAGGACAAGCTATTGGTTAACAGAGCCCGAAAAATTCAGCGGTTCTTAAGCCAACCATTTAGTGTGGCGGAAGCCTTTACGGGAACTCCGGGGAAATATCTGTCATTGGCGGAAACCATTCGAAGTTTCAAGGAAATTCTGGAAGGAAAACATGACCAGATTCCGGAGGCGCTGTTCCTCTATGCGGGCGGTATCGATGAGGTAGTAGAAAGGTACGAAAAGAGTCATGGCTAAACCGGTTAAATTAGAAGTAATCACTCCATCTAAGCTGTTCTATAAAGGAGAAGTGGAGCTGGTAATATGTAGAACTCTGGAAGGAGAAGAAGGATTCATGGCCAATCACACCTGGGCATGCAAGCTTTTGGATGTGGGAGAACTATGGATACAGGAATGCGGTTCCGATGATTTCAAGATTGCGGCCATATCGGGCGGATATGTGGATGTGAAGGACAGTATTGTGGTATTTACCGATGCGGCAGAATGGTCTGAAGACATTGACGTGGATCGAGCCAAGGCTTTGAAAGAGGATGCAGAGAATTGGTTGCGTGAAAATAAAGAGGGTGTCCAAGAAATTGCTATGGCTAAAATGGCCATTGCAAAGGCCATTACTCGTATGAATGTGGCGGGCGGTGGAGCGCGTCATAAACGATAAACCGGCATTCAGAAAATGGATAGAAAATCAGCAGTACGGACTTAGAAAAGAACCCCAATTATGGCGGTTCTTTTCCTTCTAACACCCACTCAATGGGTGGGTGCCTTGGTTGTCATTCTAGGGCTTTTGTATTATAATCGTACCCAGAGAAAAGAGGCATTTCATGAGCTATAAAGTACGAATGAAAATGTTCGAAGGACCTTTTGACCTTTTGGTATATCTGATAGAAAATGCGGAAATGAGCATTTATGATATCGAGGTATCTCAGATAACCAAGCAGTACTTCGAGTATATTGATGAAATGGATGAGCTGGATGTGACTGTAGCCACAGAGTTTATGGTCCTTGCAGCTACTTTGATTGAAATAAAAGCCAAGATGTTACTTCCTCGCTTTAATGAAGAAGGGGAACCGGTGATGGAGGAGGATCCCAGGAAGGAACTGGTAACCCGACTGCTGGAATACAAGAGATTTAAGAGAGCTTCGGAAATGTTGGCCACAGCGGAGGAGGAAAACCGCAGAATTTACCCCAAGCCCCAAGAGGACATATCTCAGTATGTGGAGCAACCGGAAGAATTTCTTTCCATGGATTTGAACCAGTTTATACAAGCTTTTCATTTGTTCCTATTAAAAAAGCAGAAGCTGGAAGAAATCCGCAGGGAATACCAGCGGGTGGAACGCGAAAGAATGACCATCGATCAAAGGGTCCGGTATATACAGGAATTGTTTCAAAGTGCCGGTATCACTTCGCTACCATTTGGCAAGCTGCTGGCAAAAAAGAATCGATATGACGCGGCGGTTACCTTTGCATCGATTTTGGAAATGATCAAGGAGAACCAGGTGGACGCGCATCAATCGAAACCTTTTGAGGAAATCATGGTTGAGAAGTTAAGTGATGAAGAACGGGAAAGAAGAATTGCCATAAATGAGGCCAGCAAGAAGATGATAGGAGAAATGGGTTCATGACAAGAAAGAGTATGAAAGCCGCCTTGGAGGCTATGATGTTTACCTGGGGAGAACCCTTGCCGGCAAAGATTGCGGCAGAAGTTTTCAATGAGGATTGGAAGGAAGTTTACCAATGTTTCCAAGAGCTGAAACAGGAGTATGAAGACCAGGAAAGAGGGCTTCGTGTGCGGGAAGTGGACAAGGCATTTCAGTTTGTTACGTCGCCCGACTATGCAGATTATATCGAACGACTTTGTACCCCGGTGAAGAAGAGAAAGCTGTCCCAATCTGCATTGGAAGTGCTGGCCATTATCGCTTATCGTCAGCCGGTCACCAAGGGAGAAATTGACTCCATTCGTGGCATTAAATCCGACCGTGTAATGGAGGGTTTGTTGAACAAGGAGTTGGTTCGGGAGGTGGGAAGAACCAACGGAATTGGTCGTCCCATTCTATACGGCACCACCGATGAATTTCTCAAGTACTTTGGATTTTCCAGTATCAAGGAGCTACCGGAAATTGATGATATTGAGTTAGCCATACATACCGAGGAGGGGGAAGCGCAGCCAGACCCTCGTCAAATTCGAATCGAAATGTCCTCTCTGGAAGAGGGAGAGAACGGAAACGATTAGCCATAGAGAAGAGCAAGGTGTAGGAGAAGGTATTATATGAAGAAAGGGTTTTCTCTGTTCGGTTGGTTTTTCTTGGCATTTATTTATTTTGAATTGCTGGTCCGAGCCTGGACGGTGCGACCGTTCTTTGGGATCGGACTTGTTTTCATCTTGCTGTTTTCTTTTTTGAGCGCCATATTTTTATATGCCATGATGCATCTCCTGCCTTTGAAAGCGAGAGGGGCTTTTGTTGGCAGTCTTTTATGGATAGCGGCGCTGTTTTCTGCGGGCCAAATGGTATACCATAGCTACTTTCGGACGTATTTTACGGTTTTCTCCATGACACAAGCAGGCGAGGTGGCCCACTTCTGGAGAGATATATTTTTGGAGATTTGGCATTGCATGCTACCCATAACCCTAATATTGGTAGTTCCCATTACCTATATGATTTTCTATAAGAAGGGGTATAAGGGATCTTCAGAAAGGGCGAACCTTCGACGCTTGCCCTGGTGGGGACTGAGTGCCGTGGTGTTGCTGGTGGCTGTTTTATTGGGGACCGGAGCCGGTCCCAACACGCCAAGAGATGCGTTATTTCGTACCAATGCCATTCAAGTGTCCATTCCCAATCTGGGAGTCGGGCCCGGGATGATATTAGATGCCGGACGGTTGATCTTTGGGTTTCATCCCAAGCTGGAAATGATAGAGGAGGATCCACAGTCAGAAGGGGAGGTGGACCCGTCTTATGATTATAATCGAATGGACATCGATTTTGCTGCCTTAATGGAAACCGATTCTCATGAAACACGACAGTGGTTGCACCAATACTTTAGTACACAGATTCCTACGAAACAAAACGAGAAAACAGGGATTTTCAAAGGGAAAAATCTGGTGTTTGTATGTGCGGAAGGGTTCTCTTCATTGGCTGTGCACCAAAAATATACCCCCACATTGTATAAAATGGCTCATGAAGGCTACCAATTTACTCGTTTCTATAATCCCTTATGGGGGGTTTCCACTTCGGATGGAGAGTATGTCCAGTGTCTGGGATTGATTCCCAAAGCCGGTGTGTGGAGTCTTCAAACTTCCTCCCAAAATTGGCTTCCCTTTACCATGGGAAATCAATTCAGTAAGCTGGATTATCGTTCTTTGGCATACCATAACCATTATGCCGAGTATTACGGGAGAACGGAATCTCATCCCAATATGGGGTACACGTATAAGGGCCTGGGCACCGGATTAAAGGTGCAAGAGCAGTGGCCGGAATCGGACTTGGAGATGATCCAGCTGACTACGCCGGAGTTTATCGGTACATCTCCCTGGCATGTTTACTATATGACGGTCAGCGGCCATAAGAACTATAATTGGACCGGAAATAATATGGCTCGAAAACATCGAGACAAAGTGTCTGACCTAGACATGAGTGAGAATTGCAAAGCCTATGTGGCATGTAATATTGAGCTGGATTTGGCAATGGAATGGTTGATACAAGAATTGGATCAAGCGGGGGAATTATCCAATACGGTTTTTGCCATATCCGGAGATCATTATCCCTATGGATTGACCCATGAAGAGATCGGCGAATTCTTAGGACACCCCGTGGAGCCGGATTTCGAATTATATCAAAGCACCTTTATCCTTTGGACTCCGGACATGGAGCCGGAAAGGGTGGATAAAATATGTTCTACCCTGGACATCATTCCGACTCTCAGCAATCTGTTTGGGTTGGAATACGATTCCAGATTGTTAGCGGGAAGAGATATTTTTTCGGATGCCTCTCCGTTGGTCATGTTTGCCAATCGTAGTTGGATAACCGAAGAAGGGCGATACAATGCCAGAACCGGAGTTTCCGAGGCCTTTGACCAGAATGGAAACGGGAAGAAACCGGCGGAGGTGCTTAGCCAAGGTTATATGGACTACGTCAATGGACTGGTGGCCAACCGGTTTTATGTTTCTCGGCTGATTCTGGAAGAGGATTACTATCGATATGTGATTCCGGCATGGGAAGCCCCCGTCCGTTAGGGGGCAAAAGTAGATGAAGGGGAAGAATTATGACAATCCCAAAAAAAATCATCGTCACCAAAAAATATAACGGATATGAATGGCTGAAAGGTCAATCGCAACGAGGATTTCCGCCGATGCATCAGCAAGTGGTCCGTCCTTTGTTGTTGGCGCAAGAAGTCGCTGTGCTCCGTGGAATCCCCATGCCCACCCAACCCATCGGGTCTCAGGTGAGCATTTTTGTTATGATGAGAATTCTCCGCAATAATTCGGGAGGCTATTTTAAAAATGCATCTTACCGGGATGCTCAAGTGTACTGGGAGGCTTTGCAGCAGCTTCGTTTCCAGTATGGGGGAACGTCAGAGCGGGAAATAGAGGGACTTCGGGATTTGTTTCTTCCGGGAGCCTTGGAGGAGAAAAACCGGAGGATCCTGGACGAACTGCTCGTTCCCTATCTGGAAGAAATGAATTCATTGGGGCTTTGGGATGATGTGAGATTTTATAGGGAACTCTTAAAACAGGACGTGCCTTCCCATAGGGAGGGGGAATACGAAATATACCATTTAGCGGAGGATCCCATGAGCCCGCTGGAGCTGGCGGTACTGGGTAAGATGTTTCCCCAGGAAGCACTTCAACGGGCATCCCTATGGCAGTTGTTACCTTGCTGTGAGATTCAAAGGGAAGCAAGCTATGTTTCCTATGAGGGATACGGTTCCATCAATGAATGGCGAGAAGTGACGGATCGTATGATTAAGGCCGGTACTTCCTATGACCAATTTGTGGTGGTGGCTGGAAATTATGCCCGATTTGCCCAATACCATCAGGAACAGCCCATTCTCCCCTTCACTTTAAGTGAGGGGGTGCCGATCATGGGTGGAGTTTCGGAAGGAATGGCGCTGCGTAGAGAGCAAGCCCGAATGGCCGGGTTTACCACAGACCAGCTTCCGGATTTGGATAGAGCCCTTTTTGATTCCCTCAAATCCAGAAGATCGCCGGGAGAAACCACTCAGGGCGGCAAGGCGCATCTGACCACCATCCAGCAGCTTCCTTTCATCTACCGTCCACAAGTTTTTCTGGTGGGTGCGGAAGAAGCGGTGATTTCGCCGGCAGAGAACCCGGTTCTTCTTGATGGGGATGTTCTGGCATTGCGCAAGAAATGTCCCGCCGCTTCCTTGAAAACCTCTTTCGAAAAGACAGAGGAATCCCTGAATGAATATATGAATACGGTAGATTGGTTAAAGGAACAAAAACAGTCCATTACCATCAGCTATAGTCATTATGATACGGCCTCTTTGAAGGCGAAAGCGAAGCCTTCCCTTTTGGCTAGATTCCAGAATATTTTCCGGGAGGAGGCCAGTGTGGGATATTTTGAAAAACACCGGATCCCATTAACTTGGGAAGAAAGATATATGACGGGTATTTCCTGGCCGTGGCCTCGTGAAATCCTCAGGGTGCAAACCACATCGGAAGAAGGGGTAGGACCAGTAGAGACTTTGCATATATCGGCCACCCAAGCCGAAAAGATGGTGCGATGTCCCTACTATTTTGCACTCGCTTATCTTTTGAAAATGGAATTGCTGGAAGAGGAAAAAGATCCGGGGATGTGGCTGGACCCCAAAGAGCGTGGCACATTATGCCATGAGATATTTGCTCTATACCATGGATGGGATAAGAGGAAAGCCTCTCTTTCCGAAAAATTGGATAAGATGCAGGATTATTCCCGCCAAGTAATCCATCGGTGGCTGAGTGAAAGACCGCCTGCAGGCAATCCCATCCATGAAATACGGGAGCTGGAGAAAATCGCCACGGCCTATGTATATTTGAAACACCCCTCCGACGATCGTCCGGTTCTTCATGTGGAATATGCCATGGAAGAAAGGGAGTGCCTGCCAAAGATTCTGTGGATTCGCGGTACGGCAGACCTGGTGGAAGGCGAAGACAAAACGAACAAAGATGGGGTGGTGATTTCCGATGTAAAAACGGGAGGCTATGTGGAGCAGGTGGAAAATGACGGAGAAAGCTGTTTGCAAACCATGCTTTATTGCTGGCTTTATCAACAGCACGATAAAGAATGCACGGTGGAGCAGGGGCGTTATCTTTACCCGAAAGTGTCCCGTGAGATTGGTTGTTCATACAGTGAAAGCCGGCAACAGGAGCTGATGCAGTTGCTGAAAGAGACGGTGATTTCTTTGGAATCCGGTGAAGATTGGAAAAAGCCGGACAAGAGACGTTGCCGCTATTGCGGGGTCCAGGAATATTGCCAGAGCATACCCCGAATGCGCTACTACGAAAGCTTCCGAAAGGAGGGATGGATTCTTGATTTATAAGGATTGGTCGGATGAAAAAACAAGAGACCAAATTATTTCCGAAGAAGGACTGTCACAGAATGTATTCTTGTCCGCCGGAGCCGGCTCAGGGAAAACCAGCAGCCTGGTGAATCGGGTCATGGGACTGATTGATCAGGGTGTTCCCATGGCATCGATAGTGGCCATTACCTTCACGCGGGAAGCGGCAAAAATGTTTTACGGGAGAATTACCAAGGAACTGGAAAATCGCATACGCAGAGCTCCCGATTCCGGGTCCCAAAAACTATACCAGCAAGCACTGTCCCAACTGGACTTGGCATTTTTTGGTACCATTGACAGCTTTTGTCGAAAGTTACTCATGGAACATCCGGCGGAGAGCGGTGTGCCGTTGGATATGGTTCCCTTGGAAAGAGCCTCGGAGAAAACGGCAATCGTGGAGGAGATTTTAGGGGAAATGTGGAAACAACAAAAGCCCGTGGCCGCTTATGACAAGGCAATGCAATTAATAGAATTGGAATTTACACCGGATCAACTGACCCGGATGCTTCAATATGCCATGGAGGAGGATACCTTTACCATTGAACTACCGGCCCCTCCTTCTTTTCGTTTTTCGGGAGATGTTCTCGCTTATTTGGAGAAAGCCAGGGAGCTGGCGGAGGGATTAAAAGAGTATTATGATCGAACCATCCTTCCGGGGAACAATGAGATGCAACGTAAGGATATGACCACCATTGCCAGTGTGGAAGCTTATGGCAAGGCTTGGAGATACAGCCAGCGAGAGCATCCTGTCAACGGTTTGTTATTTTTGGATAAAATGGTAGAGGTTTTTTCGTATGCGGAACGAAAGGGGAAAGCTAAGAAACCGGAGCAGCAATTGGAACGTGCTGGTGATTGGCTAGAGGATTCCCGAAAGGACGAAATACTTGCGGCGTACGGGGAGAAAAAATATTACGAGGCATTGTCTTGGATTGGGACTATGCAGGAAGCCTACCTTCAAAAATGTTGGGAAAAGAGTCAAATTAGCTATCAAAGAAGCCTTTGTCTGTTAGTAGAAATGCTAGAGCGAGAAGGGGAAAGTGGGCCTTTGCTAGCATATATTCGAAACAAATACCGGTACTATTTGGTAGATGAGTTTCAGGATACCAATCCCATTCAGTCTCGTCTTTTTCAATTACTCACAGCAGGTAAACCCGGCAGCCTGTTTATTGTAGGCGATGAAAAGCAAGCTATTTATCGATTTCGCGGGGGGGACGTGGATAACTTTCAGAGTGTGGAAGAGAGATTTTCTCGGGAATCGGGCGGTGGTGTATATCAGTTGACCAAGAATTTTCGCTCCTCGGCACCCTTGTGTGAATGGTTCCAAGAAGTTTTTTCTCAACAACGATTCTTCGAAGAAAGATTTCCGATTATTGAGAGGGCGGACAAACAAAACCATTATGCAGAAGTGGCGGAAGAGGCCTGGGATGGGGTATATCGTTATCCGGTGATTCTCCCCAAGAAAGGGACGGCTTATGGACCCGGAATCCCAGGGAATGAAGAAAAGCAAGTACTTTCGCTTATGGAAGGACTCTTGGGAAAACCGGTTTCCTGTTATGACGGCGAGTCCGGGAAAATGAAAACTAAGCCCCTATGTTTGGAAGATATACTAGTGGTAACTTCGAAGAAAAAGAAACTGGACTCCTATATTCAACTTTTTCGGGAAAGAGAAATTCCCTACCAGGTGGCGGGGAAGTCCAATTTGGAAAGCAGTTCTTGCTTACAGATGGTAACCCGGCTCTTGGCATATCTGGCCAACCCGGACGATTCCCGTTTGCTGGGAGAGTTGATGTGGATGGAACCTTACTCTCTCTCGGAGAAGGAAATGGTTCAGTGGAACCAGGGACATGGCTCTGACTACGCACTGGCAGTGGAAGAAGAAATCCGAAGGCTGGGGGAAGGATTGCAGGAAGCAACGCCTTCTGCCATTTTCCGAAAATGTATGGAGCAAATGAAGGTAAGCTATATGACAGAAGCCTTCTCCATGAATGAGGAACCGGATACTATGTACTATGCCCTGGAATTGGTGCGACAAGCAGAAGAAGATGGAAAGGTTCAAGATTTGCCCCAGTTGGTAGAGTATTTGCAAGAGGACTTATTATCGGGAGATCTGGAATATGAATTATCTCTTACGGGAAAGCCCAAGGGGGTTCGTTTAATGAACCTTCATAAAACCAAAGGGTTGGAGGCCCCGGTGGTGATTTTAGCGGATGGACAAGCCCCGGCTACTTTAACAGAACCGGAGAAACAATATGACTATGAAAGGGGCAGTATCCGATGGTTTCATATTCCAGACAGAAGACCGGGTGATGTTCCCATGGGGAAACTGGTGGAAACCGGCTTGTTTTCCCGGGAAAAGATGGAGGAGGAGAAGAAATTGCGGGAAGAGGAGCAAAGACTTCTTTATGTGGCAGCCACTCGGGCAGAAAATATATTGGTGATTCCAGAGGTCTATCAAAATGTGGGGGATGGGAAGAAGGATCCTCTTATGCCGGTAGCAGGCGAAAGAAAGATAGGGCGATGGGAAGATTTACTGACAGAAGGATTGGAGAATCTTCAACAGAAGTTGCAACCATTTATGGATGGGAAAAAGCCGGTGCCGATTAAAAATGCCTCCCCACCGGCAAAAGCACCGGAAGATGAAGACTGGCTGCCTTTCCCCTCGCTGGAAAGAGAAGCTAAGGAACAAGCCTTGCTTCCCAGTCAAGTGACAAGCAAAGGAACCGCTCTGATTCAAGGCAGAGAGGGGCCAGAGTGGCAAGAGATGGATAGTGGCCAACCCACTTTATCCATGGGGGATATGTTGGAAGATGCGGAAGCCCTTGGCCGATGGAAACGGGAGAGCACTTTACTGGGGACTTTGGTGCACCATCTCATGGAAGCTTTGGTCAGTCATTTGCCGGAGTCTCCGAAAGAATCCCACTTCCGGATTGTCATCGATAATATTCTGCGTTTTCATGGTGTCACGGTGGAAGAGGAAAGCAATTATCGGGAAGCATTAATGGGAGTATATTATACCATGATATCCGGAGGGTATTCCCAACGCTGGGCACATCCGCATTCGGCTTTTCCCGATGATCTTTTGAGAGAGCTGAAGAAAGCAGAAGAGATTTACACGGAGCTACCTTTCTCTTACTATATTCCGAAAGGAAGTCCTTTGATGGAGGTGCTGGGAGAAGAATTAGAGCTGGATCAAGAGAAAGACAGTTATGTAAACGGGGTGATGGATCTGGTATTTCGAGATCACCGCGGCTTTGTGATACTGGATTACAAAACCAATCGTTCCAATGAAAATCTCTGGTCACATTATGGGCCGCAGCTATTACTTTATCAAAAGGTCCTGAAGGAAATGTTGCAATTGAAAGAAGACCCCAGAGTATATCTCTACCACATACCCGCGAGAAAGGAAGAAGATTGATGGAGAAAAGGATTCCTGTCCAAATATCACAACGCCGGATTTGGGAGCTGGATTTTTGGCGAGGGATTTTAGTGTGGTTTATGGTGTTTGACCACATAATCTTTGATTTGGCTTATGTATTTCAAGTGGACGCGACTTTTCCCACCTTCTATTTCGAGTGGCCACTACGAAACTTCGTTCGCATGCTGGTGGTGCTGAGTTTTGTGTTGATTTGTGGTATCAGTTGTAGCTTTAGCCACTCTAACCGGGCGAGAGGCGCCAAACTGCTGGTGGTGGCCATGGTACTTACGCTGGTTACTTGGGGTATGGACCTGTGGCAAGGAGAAGAATCCAGATACATTATCACCTTTGGGGTGCTTCATATGCTGGCATTATCCATTTTATTATTTGCCCTATTGGAAAATCGCAAGGATCGCAGAATCCTTTTGTGGGTGGGAATGCCCCTTACCCTATTGGGGCTTGTGTTCTTTTTTTGGGAACCTGGTGCCCCCCAAGGATTTTCCTGGCTGTCCATGTTACTTCCAATGCAAAACGGCATATACTCTGCAGATTACTTCTCCCTGCTCCCATATGGGGGCATTCTGCTGATTGGGGCATATTTTGGACCCATTCTATATCCTCATAAAAAAAGCCGCCGGCCGTTGAAACGGGAACCGGGGCTGATTCGTCCGATTTTATTTACAGGGCGTCATGCCCTCCTGTTTTATCTGGTTCATCAACCGGTGGTGCTAGGGATTCTATCCCTGCTCTTTTTCCTCCTCCGTGGATAGCTGATATTTCTTGCTTTTTCGTACGAATTGGGTTTGGCTGATTCCCAGTGAAGCGGCCGCTTTTCTAGTGGAGCCATGTGTTTCCCGGGCTTGCCTTAACAAGGCTTTTTCCAACTGCCCTACCACCTGGTCCAGGGATAGGCTCATTTGACTGGGACCTTTCGGAGTGGTTAGGAAGGCCTCTCGATTACGTTCTTGTAGAACATCCATCAAGGAGATGTATTCTTTGGGTGTGGTAATCATCAGCCGTTGCACCAGGTTTTCCAGTTCTCTCACGTTACCAGGAAAACTTTGTTGAGACAAATAGTTGACCGCATCTTCTTCCATGGTTCGCTTGATACCGAATTTTTCGCCGTAGGTTTCCAGAAAATATTGAATGAGGGGTGGAATATCATCCCGGCGCTCTTCCAATGGGGGGATTCGGATGGGGAAGACATTTAGTCGATAGTACAAATCTCTGCGGAAAAGATTTTTTTCTACCAGATCTTCCAAATTTTTGTTGGTAGCTGAAAGGATTCTTACATTGGTGCGAATGGGCTGATTTCCCCCCACTCGATAGAACTCTCCATCTTGAAGAACCCGAAGCAATTTGGCTTGCATCTCCGGCGGGATTTCTGCAATTTCATCCAGAAATAGGATGCCATTGTCTCCGGTTTCGAAATATCCTTTTTTGCCGGAGGGGTTGGCTCCCGTAAACGCTCCTTTTTCATATCCGAAGAACTCCGATTCCATGAGATTGGGGGCAATGGATGCACAGTTGACTTTTAGGTAGGGCTGCATTTTACGGCTACTATTTTTTTGGATGATATTGGCCAGTTTTTCTTTTCCCACCCCGGTTTCACCGGTAATGAGTACATGGCAATCGTATTTTGCTACTCGGAGAACTTCTTCCATCAACTGGGTCATCATGGGAGAGTGAGAGATAAATCCTTCCGCCACCGCAGCACTGTATCCCAAAGACTCCTTAAAACTTCTGTTTTTCAAGGTGGCATAAGCCGGTTCTTTGGGTAGGACGGGATTCCCCATATATACATCGCTGAGATAGGGCATCAATTCCTTGGTCATTTGAATATCAAATTCATCGTACTCTTCCAAATATCCATCGGCACACTGGATATTCAGCTGTCGCGAAATGGACTCCGTGATATACAGCCCAATATTATAGTTGTTAATCAGATTGGCAAAAAAAACGGAACCACCGGAACGTGTGGCTAAAATATTAATGGTTTCCGCTCCCGGTATATCGGCACAGTTGATGGAAATGTCAAAAAGAGCATCCAAATTCAGACTTTCCATACATTCCAGAGGCTTTAAAATATTAACATAGTGAATTTCCGTGAAAACCTGAGAAATCAGGTCATCGATATGGGTCCCCTTTAGGGTTAATTCGGTTTTTTTATCCAAGAGACAAATGATATTGGCGGTGGATCCCACTACGCGCCGGACGGTATAACCGTATAACAAGTTCATCATTAAATTATTGCCTACAATCAATATGTTTTGTTTGCCATAGGCTTCTTTGCTGATGTGGAAGAGGGTGCCGGATTCATTGAAGGTGAAAAGCAGAATGTCGGCGGGTAAATCTTCCGGTTTGGGAACCAGAGGAATTTCATTGAATACAATGGCATATCCATCGGCTTCGATCTGGCCCAAAGCCTTATGGACACTTCGAATGCCGCTGATGTATAGGGGTACCGTGGTGAGGGAGGTATTGCAGAGCACCTCATCTCCCACTTGAAAGCCTTTGGGGTTTTCATATTCCGGGCCGATTTCTTCCACAATTCCATACAAAAGACCTCCGGTATCCGTAACCGGGTTGTGAAGCTTTCCTCGTTTAATGACAATATCCAGGATTTTACTTTTAATGGCATCTTCGTTGTGATTGGCTTCCATGGAAATTTGCTTGAAGCTGGTGCCTTCTAAGTGAATGCGTCGTAGAGAGATTCTTAGCTCATTGGGTAGTAGTTTGCGGCTATTGTCAATGCGCCATGCCACGGTGGGAAGCACATGGTTTGGTTCCAAAACGCGGGCAATGCCATAGGACTTGTTATTCATGGTTCACTCCTTTCGAGTGAGTTGAAATCGGTTCATGACTATAGCATACCTTGTTTTTCTTGAAATAGCAAGGAATGAAGTGGTATAATCCCCTAGTACTTAGCAGACCAAATAGAGAGAAAGCAGTAGGTGAAAGATGAGATTAAATAAATATATTGCACAACATGGAATTGCCAGCCGGCGTAAGGCGGACCAGTTGATTCAGGAAGGGAAAGTTCGAGTCAACGGAAAGGTGTTTACGGAGTTGGGTTATGACGTGAAGGATGGGGATCAAGTGCAAATCGGGGGGATGGTATTGGAAAGCCCGGAGGAGCGTGTATATTATGCATTACACAAGCCTACAGGATATATTACCGCTGCCCAGGATCCTCAAGGAAGGCCTGTGGTAACCGACTTGCTGACGGATGTGACGCAGCGTGTCTTTCCGGTGGGTAGACTAGACTATGAAACTTCGGGTTTGTTGATTTTAACCAACGATGGGCAGATGAGCTTTCGCATGAGTCATCCCAAGCACCAGGTGTCGAAAACCTATGAGGTGTGGGTTTCCGGTCATCCCTCGAAGGAGCGAATTTTTCGCCTGAAAAACGGGGTGGACATTGGCGGATATGTGACCAAACCGGCCGAAGTGGAGTTATTGAAGGAATCGGAAAAGGGCACATTGCTGCAAGTGACGATTTACGAAGGCAAAAACCGGCAAGTGCGTAAAATGATGAAGGCCATTGGCCATCCTGTGGTGGAATTGAAAAGGACCTCCATTGGGGAGATCCGTTTGGGGCGTTTGATGGTGGGGCATTATCGAAAATTGAGCAAAGAGGAAATGAAGTATCTGGAGACTCTGTAATGGCATTTCCAGTGTGTTTATAGAAAAGGTGCAAAAAGATTTCCCACGATGGGTAGCGCCAATATGTTTTCCCCAAATTCCGGATTCTGTTGAGCGGTTTGTAGTGTGAGAAAATATATGAGGAAAGCCAATACCACTAATCCAATGGGTTTAACCCAGCGAAATTTCCGGGACTGGGCTTCGTGTTTTGCGAAGCTCTCTTCTTCTTTTTGAATCACTTCCTCAATTTTTCGTTCCAGATCTTTTGGAACCTCTGGCGCAAAGTAGATGTCTTTTATTTCTTTCAGTCGTGCAAGAGACTCTTCGTCCAGAGAGGAGTCGATTTTTAATTCTCTGCGTACTAGGGACAGTCGGCCCAATACTTCCTGATTGCGCAAATGGAGGATATCCTCCATCTCCGACACGGTCATATCTTCCAGATAGAACAGCTTGAACACATTGGTGGCTGAGGGTTCGATGGTTTCCATAAAAGCATACAGCTGGGAGTTATCGGTGAATTTTCTCTCGTGGGTTCTCTGGTGCATACTTCGCATACCATAACGACATAGCAACTGATAATACCAGATTTTCATGGGAGGAAGATCTTGGAGTTTTCTTCCGTTGAGAAGACTGAAATAGACTACGCTGGTTACCACATCCGTGGCAGCTTCCTCATTCTTCACATAACTGTAAGAAAGATAGTAGAAGCGAGGATAGTTTTCCCGGGCATATTCTACCAGATTTCGATGGATGTTTTCGGTGACGACGGGGTTCACTTTCGCCATGGTTGATTCCTTTCTTAAAAGCGTTAACGATTTTCGTATAGGAGCTGATTTTCCACAATTCGCTGTCGAGTATGCATTACTGTAGGCATAGCCGCGCTTAGAGGAACAAATACCATGGTATTGGCCAATAAGGCAATGGCGGCGGCAAAGGTGACCGGTAAATCGGAACTCAGGAGAAGGAGGCTTAATACCAGCACGCCGGCCAGCAAGCCCAGTGAAGCGGCCGTGGGGTGGGAGCGTTTCCAAAAGAGAGCTCCTACCGTAGGCACCATGAGCTGTGCCGTTCCACTCATGCCGATGGTACCGGTTTCAATAATCAATCCCGGAGATTGCAGGAGAAGGATGTAGGCGATGGCAGAAATTCCCAAAACGGACCATTTACCAATGCTAACCAGGGTGCGCTCCGGTGCTTTTGCGTTGATATATCTTCGGTGGACATCCATAGTATAGATGGTGGCCAATGCATGAATTTGAGAGTTTGCAGTAGAAAGTGCAGCGGCGGCAATGCCACAGAGTAGGATGGCGCCTAAAATGGGGGGAGCATATTGTGCCAGAAGATGGGGAATGAGATTGTCGGTTTGGGTCAAATCCGGCATCAACACCTTGCCAGCCGTTCCGGCGAATAAAGGCCCCAAATACATAATGGTGGCAAGAATAATCAGGAGAGGCATAATTCGAAATGTTTTTATGCTACCGGCGGCATAAACCCGAATCCACATTTGAGGACCCATTAAAGCACCCAAAGGCACGATGAGAAACATTCCCAACCATAATAAGGCGGGTGGCCAGGTGCTACTTTGGGGGAGCGTCAGTAGTTCTGGGTTGTTTTCTGCTAAGATTTGAAAGGCCGCTTGTACTCCTCCGGCTTTTGAAATCACGAAGAAGCCGGTAATCAGCATGGATAGAAAAATAAGAGACCCGTAGAAAATGTCGGCTAAAGCAACGGCCCGTAACCCGCCGGCCCACAGGTAGATAATAATCACCAAATAGAAAATCAAACCGGCTATCCGCCAGGGTATCAATCCATAGGTGGCGGTTTCAATGAGGTAAGCCCCGCCGGAAAGCTGAATCATCAAATAGGGTATGGTGAACACGATGAGGATTCCGGTTACAATACCATCCAAGGCTTTGGAACCATAAATGTGGTGAAAAAAATCGGTGGGGGTAATGTATTGGAACCGTTTCCCATAATACCAGAGTCTTTTGCCCAAGGTCATGAACAGGAGTCCAAACAAAGCATTCCAAGCGAAGGCGGTCATATACAATGGGCCCTGGGTATAGAAAGAAGATGCGGAGCCCAAAAAAGCAAAGGAGCTGACCCAGGTGGCATACACGGTGAAGAAAACCATCACGGTGGGCATGCTTCTGGATTGCAAGAAAAAATCGCCTACGGTGGGCAGAGAATTGGCTCTTGCTACTTCTGCCAGCACCAAAGGGACGAAGGTGAAAACAAAGATAACCATCAATACAGAAGTGGATAGTTCCATGGGTTTATTTTACCATAATTTATCGGGGAAATGAAAAGCTTTATGGGGATGTAAATAGATTTACGGCGGGATTTTCGGTATAATAAAACCATGGGAATGCTATCGGTTGTTTTTATGGCCTTTGTAGGGTTTACCCTCCTCATGGCCGGTTTATATTTCTATCTTTTCGCAAGGAGCCAGGAACGGTTTATTCAGTATTGGGGGCTTTGCTGGGTTTTCTATTCCCTCAGCCTTCTTTTTTTGATTTTGGGAGAAAATCTGCAGCAGTCCCGGCCTTTTGAAATTCGAAAAGTTTTTGATGTGTTAAATATACTATTCTTGCTGTTTGGTGTGTATTCCTTCTCCAACCGGAGGATTCCCGGCTATTGGATGCGCTTTACCCTTTACCTGATGATTTGGGTGGCGATTTCTGTTGTTTATGAATTTCAAATTATGGCCATATATCTTCCCCTTTCCATGTTTCAATTGGCCATTACTACGTGGCTGATAGTGATTATCTTTTGTCATTGGGAAATGAAGCCCTTGCAGAAATGGATGGCCTTGGTAGTCTTTCTATTATGGGGATATGGAAAGGCCATCGCCTCTCTTTATGAGGGATATTTCAGTGGTAGTTCCAGCCTTTATCTGGCAGAAATTATTTTGTCCAATGTGTTAAACTTTATCATATTTATCCTTTACCTGGAGAGAACCACCGAACGTATGGGATTTGCGGAGAAAATCTTCAAGATGTTAGCGGAAAATGCGTCCGATGTTATTTTCATATACAGTTTTCAACCCTCTCCCAGCTTCAGTTATATTACTCCGTCCGTGGAGCGTATGTTGGGGTATACTCCCCAGGATTTCTATGGCGATGCCCGATTTTATTTGAACATTGTAGATTCTCCGGAAGTGGATCGAATTCAGGCATTATTTAATCCCATGGAATTTCCGGGAGAAGATGCAGAACCCAAATTATTCCGACTTCTTCATAAGAATACCGTGCCAATATGGGGAGAGTTCAAAAGAACATGGATTTATGAAAATGGAGAGCCAGTGGCCATGGAAGGAATCCTCCGGGATGTAACCACCACCAAAGCCGCAGAGGAACAGCTTTTGGCATCTAAAAATTCTCGGGAACAACTATTGTCTTATATTTCCCACGAACTGAAAACACCGGTAACATCCATACTGGGATATATTACCGCTTTACAGGACGGGACCCTGGAAAAGCCGGAAGACCGGGATGCCGCCTTGGATACCATCTTTCATAAAACCCTGACGTTGGAAAACCTGATTTTGGATTTGTTTCAATTGTCCAAGCTGGAAACCAAACAATTCAGCTTTCAATTTTCCTTGATGGGCGCGGAAGAATTGGTGGAAGAGTTGGTAAAGAATTATGGATTAGATGTTCGAAACGCCGGAATGCAGTTGGCACTTTCCAGAGACCGAAAGGAATTATCCAAACACAATGTGATTGTGGACAATCAGAGAATGGGGCAGGTGTTCAACAATATCCTGCAAAATGCCATTCGGTATTCGAAACCGGGAGACATCATTCAAGTGAAATTTTTTATTCATCAGAACCGGGAGCAGTTGATTTTCTCCATTAGTGATAAGGGCCCGGGAATACCGGAGGGGGAAAGGGACCAAATTTTTCAAAGGTTTTACAAGGGTTCAAACCCCGGGACTTGGAAGGATTCCGCTAATAGTGGCCTGGGGCTCACCATCTGCAAGGAAATTGTTGAGGCCCATCAGGGCACCATTGAGGTTAAGAGTAGTGTGGGGAGGGGAAGCACCTTTGTCGTTGCAATTCCCCTATATCCCGATTAGAATGGAGAGAGAGCCAAGGAGGAATACATGGCCGGAGAAAAAATACTGATTGTGGATGATGAAAAAGCCATTAACGACTTAGTGGTTTCCTACCTTCAAAAAGAAGGCTTTAGTCCCTTTTCCGCTTATACCGGAAAAGAAGCATTGGAGATTTTGGAAAAGGAAAAGCCGGATTTTGTAGTGCTGGATATTATGCTGCCGGATATTGATGGCAATGCGTTATGTTTGGAAATTCGTAAACGTAGTGAAGTGGGCATACTATTTCTGAGCTGCCGAGGAGAGGAAATGGACAAAATCATCGCTCTTTCGGCGGGCGGAGATGATTATATGACCAAGCCATTTATGCCCGGTGAGTTGGTGGCAAGAATCAAAGCCCATTTGCGTCGGCACCAATCCATGGCATTCAATACAGGGAATGATGAGGAGATATATTCATACCCCAAGCTTACGGTGAATCTGACAACCCGGGAAGTATTGGTAGACGGCCAAGAGGTGTTTTTGACCGCCAAGGAATTTGATCTTCTTCGCTTGTTTGTGGAGAATCCGCGGCGTGTTTTCAGTGCAGAGCAGTTGTTTGAATTGGCTTGGCAAACCAGTAGTTTGGCGGGAGATTCCCGCACGGTGATGGTCTATATTAGCACCTTACGAAAGAAAATTGAACCAGAGGCTGACAGCCCCAAGTACATTCTCAACATTCGAGGGGTGGGATACAAGTTCAATCATCAGCTGATGCGGGAACAGGGAGGAGAACCTCGTGGTTAAACTGACAAAAAAGATGATTGTGATTCGGATATTAATAGTGGGAGGAATGGTGGCACTTTTTGGTGGTGTGGCATGGTACTATTGGGAAACCATTTTCAAATATTAGTGTTGTGAAATCAAACCCCCGGTCTGAGATAAGACCGGGGGTTTTTCATTCCATGTGCCGTTCCCTTCGAAAGGCTACATATTTACTCCATGATAGAAATCGGAATATTGCTGTTTTAATTCGTTCATCAATTTCTCCGGTCGAGGTTTTGTGACATAAGACACCACGATGAATACGATGATGTTAACGATTAAGGCCAGCAAAGCCCCACCACCGCTGGCGAAGGGTCCCGGAGGAGTGAGTACCTTGAAAGTGAATAGGCTGAGAAGGCCGATTCCCGTTAAGGTTCCTGCCATGGCACCGGCCACGGTAGATCTCTTCCAGAATAAGGCACCCATGGTAGGAACAATAACCTGTGCCGTTCCTCCCAAGGCAACCAAGCCGATGGTGACCAGTAAGCCAGGTACATAAAGGGCCATGATGTAGGCAATGGCAGAGAAGATAAGAATGGTCCAACGACCTACCCATACCAAGGATCTTTCGGACATGTTTTTGTTAATATAGGCCTTGTGAAAGTCCATTGTATATCCGGCGGACATAGCATGGATTTGTGAGTTTGCAGTCGACATGGCAGCCGCTGCACCGCAGGCCATTAAAGTGGTAGCCAGTACGAAAGGTGCGTGGTTGAACAGCACCGTCGGAAGGATATAGTCGGCAATACCTCTTTCCAAGGTGGTCACATCCGGATATAAAAGCTTACCGCTGTTTCCGGTCAACGCCGAGCCGATGTAAGCAACGGCGGCAAATCCCAATAAGAAGGGCATTAAATTAAACAGCTTGCCGGATTTTACTGCATACATACGAGTCCACAGTTGGGGTCCCATGAAGGAACCCACCGGTGTGATGATGAACATGGCTAGCCAGTTCATCCAACGGGTTTCCGTTAGAATACGATGTCCGGGGAATTCTTCGCCTAGTTGATCAAACATGGCAGCCGGTCCGCCCAGGAGATTGGCAATGTAAAAGCCTGCGAATATCATGCCGAAGAATAATAGCACACCATAGAAAATGTCAGTCCATGCTACGGCTCGTAAGCCCCCTGCCCATACATAGATAATGATGACCACATAGAACAACAGGGCGGCCAATGCAAAAGAAATTTGATTTCCCGAGGCTACCTGAATCAAATAGGCGCCTCCGGTCAGTTGAATCTGCAAGTAAGGGATGGTGAACAGGAGCATGATGACGGCAATAATATTTCCCAATGGAACCGATCCATATTGATGGACGAAGAAATCCTTGGGGGTAATATAGCCATTCAGTTTGCCCATATACCAAATCTTTTTACCTACGCCGAAGTATAGGATACCGAATAAAATATTCCAGGCAATAGCGGTCCAGTACATGGGTCCCGTGGTGTAGAAGTAACCATTGGAACCCAAGAAGGCGAATGCGCTCCACCATGTGGCGGCAACGGTAAAGAATACGGCGATAGATCCCATGCCTCTACCTTGTACGAAATAGTCTTCGGTGGTGGCTACGGATTTTCCTTTGGCAATGAAACCGATGGCCAATGGAAATAACATAAAGAAAGCAATGATAATCAGTGCCCATGCATTTGGACTCATTGCATGTCACCTCCCTTCTGCGGAGCGGGGGTGCCTACTTCCTTTGGTTCTCCCCAATTGTCTCTAAATGCGATGAAAATTACCACGCACATATAGACCCAGCAACAAAGTATAAAGCCATAGATAAATGGAAGCCCAAAGATATAAGGTTCCGCCATACCCTTAAAGAACAGTACGCCCGGGAATTCCATTACTAAGAATCCTAACAGAATCAAGCCCCAGTAGAGCTTTGCTTTTCCGGACATCTTGCGGTCGTCTGGTCTCATAATCGTTCCTCCTTTCCATAATGAATAGGGATTTCTCCCGAAAGTGGTTCAAGTGGTAAAACACCTCTCGCTGATAGAATACTACATGGGGGTTAAAAGATAATCAAAGAATTCTTAAAATAATCTAAAAATTCTCACATTACTTTCGAACCGATATCCACTCACGCCAAAACAGTTTGAACCGAAAACGGTTCTTGCCAGGGAAAGGGGCCGGAAGAATCGTTGAAATGGGTGGACTGCATACTCGTTTGTAGTTGGCATGGGCCTTGCTATATATAGAAATGATAACATAGCGGTTGCTATATCGCCATAATATAAGTTAATGAAACAGGAGGAAAAAACAATGAAAAAAGGATGTCCCTATGGTACGCATCGTGTCATCTCACCGAAAGGGGTATTGCCCCAGCCGGCTGATGTCATTGATAACACGATGGAGATTTATGACAACGAAGTGCTGATTGATGTGCAGACCTTAAATGTGGATTCCGCTTCCTTTACCCAGATTGAGAATCAGGCCGAAGGAAATGTAGAAGAAATCAAGAAAATCATGAAGGGGATTGTGGCAAAAGCAGGAAAACATAAGAATCCCGTGACCGGGTCCGGTGGTATGCTGATTGGAACGGTAAAAGAAGTGGGACCGGCCTATGTGGGAGATTTAAAAGTGGGAGATAAGATTGCCACACTGGTTTCCCTATCCTTGACACCTCTGGTCATTGAAGAAATTTACGATGTTCGACCGGACATTGATCAGGTGGATATAAAAGGCCAGGCTATCTTATTCCAAAGCGGCATCTATGCGAAAATTCCTACCGATATGCCGGAAGGATTGGCATTATCTGCGTTGGATGTAGCGGGAGCTCCGGCCCAAACAGCCAAACTGGTAAAACCCGGCGACAAGGTTGTGGTAATCGGCGGCGGCGGAAAATCTGGATTGCTGTGCTTATATGAGGCAAAGAAGCGAGCCGGTGTTACAGGTAAGGTTATTTGTGTCGGTCACAGTGAACGCTCCACCAACCGAGCCAAGGACTTGAACCTGGCGGATGCTTATATCTCAGCGGATGCTACAGATGCCGTTGGCATGTACAACAAAATCCATGAGTTAACAGATGGAGAATTGGCAGATATTGTCATCAACTGTGTCAACATCGAAAATACAGAAATGGCTTCCATTCTTTCCTGTAAGGATGGCGGAACGGTTTACTTCTTCTCCATGGCTACCAGCTTCACTAAAGCGGCTTTAGGTGCTGAGGGTGTGGGAAAAGATGTGAATATGATTGTTGGAAACGGTTATACCAAGGGCCATGCAGAGATTACATTGCAGGTTCTCAGAGAAAGTGAACCCTTGAAGAAGTTGTTCCAGGAAATGTATGCATAGGACATGACGACTACAAAAATGCAAAAGGTGCTATTAACAGATAAGAAAGAAGGGAATTAAAATGGCAATTAGGAATTGGAAAGAGGTTCCGCTGTGGAAGAACGTTACAGAAGACCAGTGGAATGATTGGCACTGGCAGGTGGATAATCGATTGACCACTGTAGACCAAATTCAGCAAGTGGTGGATTTAACCCCGGAGGAAAAGGCGGATATTGAAAAGGTAATGCGTGGATTCCGAGTGGGTATCACTCCCTATTATGCTTCTTTGATGGATCCTTCGGACCCTCGTTGTCCGGTCCGTATGCAGGCGGTACCTACCTTGGCAGAAACCCATCGTTCCGAGGCGGACATGATGGATCCTCTACATGAGGATGAAGATTCGCCGGCACCTGGATTGACCCATCGATATCCGGATCGAGTGCTATTTCTCATTACGGACCAGTGTTCTATGTATTGCAGACACTGTACGCGAAGGAGACTGGCTGGGGAGACGGACGGCGCACGTTCCATGGAGGATATTAATGCCTGTATCGACTATATCCGTCGCACTCCGGTCGTAAGAGACGTTCTTCTATCGGGAGGAGACTGTTTGTTGGTGGAAGATGAGGTGCTGGAATACATCATCAGTGAACTAAGAAAGATTCCTCATGTAGAAATCGTACGACTGGGGTCTAGGACACCGGTGGTAATGCCCATGAGGATAACAGACCAACTATGTGACATGTTGAAAAAGTATCACCCCGTATGGTTGAATACCCACTTCAACCATCCAAAGGAAATCACACCGGATGCTATGGAGGCTTGTAGAAAACTGGCGGATGCGGGAATTCCTTTGGGGAATCAAAGTGTCTTGCTGCGAGGTGTCAACGATTGCCCTCATATCATGAGAGATTTGGTGCACGGATTGGTAAAGAACCGGGTTCGTCCATACTATATCTATCAATGTGATTTGTCTTTGGGTATTGAACATTTTCGAACCAAGGTATCAAAGGGTATCGAAATCATCGAGGCACTTCGTGGCCACACTTCCGGATACGCAGTACCCACCTTTGTTGTGGATGCTCCCGGAGGCGGAGGAAAGACACCGGTAATGCCCCAATATGTGATTTCCCAGACACCGGATAAGGTGATTATGCGTAATTATGAAGGCGTTATTACCACCTACACCGAGCCGGTAGACTTACCGGAGATGAAGTGCACATGCGACTACTGTACCGGTAAAAAAGAGTACCATTATGAGGGCGTAGCCGGCTTGGCTCAAGGAGAACGGATGTCTATGGAGCCTTCCCATCTCCTGAGGCATGAACGAAACAGACAGAAATAGTATACATAAAGGAGCATCTATGGGGCTGTTATGTGAGTTTTCTCAATTGAATAAAACCATTTCCATTGTAGGAATGGCAAAAAACTCCGGGAAGACCACCACCTTGAAGTATTTTATTGAGGAGGCCATGGATGAGAATATTGCGCTTGGTGTCACTTCTACGGGTCGGGATGGAGAAAGCACCGACCTGGTGACGGGAACGGATAAGCCGAAGGTGTATCTTTACGAAGGAACCTTGGTTTCCGTTCCTACCAAGCTATACGAATTGGCGGAAGCGGGGTTGGAAATTCTTCGAATGACGGAGTATCGAACCTCTATAGGCCCTCTGCTTCTCTGCAGAGTGGTGGATTCCGGATACGTTCAGATTGCCGGTCCTCTTACCACCAAAGAGCACAAACTGCTATGCGATGAAATGTTGTCGTTGGGTGCGGAGCTCATACTTATCGATGGGGCTATTGATCGAAAGTCCATCGCGGCACCATCCACTTCGGATGGTGTTATATTGGCGACGGGGGCTGTGCTGTCCAGAAACATGAAGCGGGTGGTGGAAGAAACCGCTCATGTGGTGGGGATATATGGTCTGCCTGTTTTGGAAAATGAAAAAGCGCTATCTCTCATTCATGAGCAGGGAGGAAATCAAATTCTTTTTTTAGACCAAGAGGAGGGAGGAATTCGATCCCGGACCTACGAAGGAAAAACAGGGCTTCGTGCCTCCCGGTTCCTGGATGAAGAATTGAATGATTGCACCCGGTTCATATATCTGCCGGGGGCGCTCACCAGCGGGGTGATTGAGGACATTCACCCGGGCAAATTGAAAAATCTTACTTTTGTGTTGAAGGATCCTACTAAAATTTTCATAGAAAGTCATTCTTGGCAGCAATGGTGCAAGAAGGGCTTACGGGTATTCGTGATAGAAAACATTCATGTGCTGGCGGTTTCGGTGAATCCTACCGCTCCTACAGGGTATGCTTTCGAGCATGAGGAATTGTTGGCATCCATGCGGGGTGCATTGCCGAACCTTCCCATATTGGATGTGAAACGTTAGGAGCTTACAGATGGCCAGAAGATTGGCAAATAGTAAAACAAAAAGTCAGGCAGGACTGGACTACGTGATAAGTAGTCTGAACCTGTTGACTCCCTTTGGTGAAAAAGCGAAAAAAGAAATGGAACCATATTTCCCGGGGCAAGAGGAAGATTTGCGGCAGGAATTGGACCGAATATTTTTGTTGAAAGAAGCCATATTGAACCATCGGGATTATTGGAGTCTGGTGGAGGGTGCCTTCATGGAAATGAAGGACTGTACCTTCAGCATCACCCGGGCTGGCAAAGATGTACTTACAGTGGTGGAGCTTTTTGAGTTGAAAAACCTTTTGTTGGCCATGGAAAAACTATTCCGCCATTTAGAGATGTTCCGGGAGACTTTTCAACAACCTCTTCCCGAGACTTTTCACTTGGAATCGGTAAAGGGTTTGCTAAAGGAGTTGGATCCTCGGGACGAAGGGATTCAAACATTTTATTTGTATGATGAATTTTCATCGGAATTGAAGGCTTTACGCCAAGATAGAAGATTGCTGGAAAAAGAGATTCGCTTGGAACGAAAAGCCATTAGTCAGAAGCTGAAAGAAGAAAAAGGAGTCACCTTAACCCCGAAGTTCGAGTGTGTGGTGTCCAAATCGGATGCCGCTCTTGTGGGCAAGATGGAGCAGATTCCCCAGCTTTGTCGTTGGGAAGAAGACTATATGTCGGTAACCTTTGGTTTGAAGGATACGGAAAAAGTGGACGGACTGCTTCTCCGGATGAATCGTCTACAAGAAAGCATTGAGGAGGAGGAGTGGAAGGTACGTGAGGGTTTGTCTCAAAAGGTGGCCGCCTATGAAAAGCTGCTTCTGGAAAACGGAAAAAGAATCGGCATATTGGATCGAACCTATGCCAAAGCCCAGTTGGCCTTAAATCGTCAACTGGTAAAACCGGAGATTCTAGAGGAACACCGAATCGAGTTGAAGGAAGGCCGTCACTTGGAGGTGGAGTCTTTGCTGGAACGAAAAGGGAAGGAATATTGTCCGGTGAGTTTCCTTTTGGAACCCGGAGTCACCTGTATCACCGGGGCGAATATGGGAGGGAAAACGGTATCTCTGAAATTAGCCGGTTTGGTGGCCTTGATGACCCAGTACGGGTTTTTTGTACCGGCATCTCAAGCGAAGGTCGGTTTATCCTCATACATACAAATGCTGATTGGGGATAGTCAGTCTTTGGAGAGGGGCCTTTCCAGCTTTGGCGGAGAAATGGAAGAGCTGAGGGAGGCCTTGGATCACAGTCAAGAGAAGACATTGCTTCTCATTGACGAAATCGCCAGCGGTACCAATCCCAAAGAAGGAACCGCCCTCAGCAAAGGATTGGTTTCCTATCTGATGGCAAGGCCCTACATCTGTTTAATTACCACTCATTTTGATTCGGTGGCAGACTTGCCGGAGGTGGTAAATTTACAGGTCATCGGTTTGGCTCAAGCAGATTTCGAAAGGTTAAGACGGGAATTACGTTACGCCAATCGAAAGGAACGAATCCAGCTGGTGTCCAAATATATGGATTATCGATTACGTGTGGTAAAGGGTTCCGGAGATGTACCGAAGGAAGCCATACAGATTGCGGAAATCTTGGGGTTATATCCGGAAATCATACAGTCAGCGAAGGATTATTTATAGATACCGAAACGATATTTCAATAAAGCATTGAAGGAGATCGGAAGAATGAAAAGCAAATTAAATTTAGACCCGAAACAAGTAGATGAAGCCCGTTCCTATGCGGCAAAAATTGCGGGAAGCATGCAGGAGTTTATTGATAAGCATACCACCGTTTCAACGGAACGTACGGTTCTTCGGCTGCTTGGGGTAGACGGAGTGGATGAAGTGGAAACACCGCTTCCCAATGTGGTGGTGGACCGGTTGAATGATGCCGGTGTGCTGACCAAGGGAGTGGCCTATTGGATGGGAAATGCCATGGTCCATACAGGAGATGATCCGCAGACCATCGCCGAAAAGATTTCGGCAGAGGAGCTGGATTTGCTGAAATTACCCCTGGCTTCCATCGCGGATATCCAGAAAGTATTGGCGCCAGTGGTGGAGAATGCATTAAAAACCATTCGGGACCAAACCCAAACCAGAGAAAAGTATTTGGACACCATCGGCGAAGGGAAACGACCGTATCTGTATGTCATTGTGGCCACAGGCAATATATACGAGGATGTGGTACAGGCCAAGGCGGCGGCTCGACAGGGGGCCGACATCGTGGCTGTGATTCGAACCACAGCCCAGAGCTTGTTGGACTACGTTCCCTATGGGCCCACCACGGAAGGGTTTGGTGGTACCTATGCCACCCAAGAGAATTTTCGCATAATGAGAGAGGCATTGGATGAAGTAGGAGAAGAAGTAGGAAGATATATCCGATTGTGCAATTATTCTTCTGGATTGTGTATGCCGGAAATTGCAGCCATGGGTGCAGTAGAAAGATTGGATGTCATGCTGAACGATGCTTTATATGGGATTTTATTCCGGGACATTAATATGCAAAGAACTTTGATTGACCAATTCTTTTCACGGGTTATTATCGGGTATTCCGGTATTATCTTTAACTCGGGAGAAGATAACTATCTTACCACTTCTGATGCATATGAAGAAGCACATACGGTTTTGGCTTCTCAGTTTATCAATGAGCAATTTGCGGTATTGGCCAACATTAAAGAAGAACAGATGGGTTTGGGCCATGCCTTTGAGATGGATCCGGACATTGAAAATGGATTTCTCTATGAGCTGGCGCAAGCCATTATGGCCCGAGAGATTTTTCCCAATGCGGCACTAAAATATATGCCCCCCACCAAGTATATGACCGGAAACATTTTTAAGGGAGCCATACAAGATGCCATGTTTAACATGATTTCCGTTTGGTCCGGTCAAAGTTTGCAGCTTTTGGGTATGCTGACGGAAGCCATTCATACACCCCATATGCATGACCGTTATTTGGCCATTGAAAATGCATCTTACATTTTTAATAATGCCAGAGACTTAGGGGAAGAGGTGGAATTCAAACAGGATGGAATTATTCAACAGCGAGCCCAGAAAGTGCTGTCGGATGCCAGATTATTATTAAAGGATATCGAACGAGAAGGGTTGTTTTCTACCATTGAGCAAGGTAAATTCGGTGGCGTGAAAAGACCCAGGGACGGAGGAAAAGGCTTGGCCGGAGTTTGTGCCAAGGATGGAGATTACTTTAATCCCTTTATTCCGTTGATGATGGGAGGTGCCAAATAATGAATGGAGACGCAAGAGATAAGACAAAAGTCGCTACGGCACAGGTGGATTTGACCAAGGTGAAGCCTTATGGGGACACCATGAATGACGGAATGACGGAATTGGCATTTACATTACCGGTCTCTTATGGACCGGAAGGAAATGAAGCGGCTAAGATACTGGTTAAAAAAATGGGTCTCACAGAACCTACCGTAGTATATTCCAAAGACATGGGTGGAGATTTCTCCTTCTTTGTGGTGTATGGGAAGTGTAGTCATACCGTTGATTTCACCCAAATCAAGGTAACGAAGGTAGAAGTGGATGTGATGAGCCGTGAAGAGTGCGGAGAGTACTGGGAAGAAAACATCGGACGGCCGGTGGTCATAGTGGGAGCCTCTACGGGAACGGATGCCCACACGGTAGGGATTGACGCCATCATGAACATGAAAGGATTTCATGGGCATTATGGTTTGGAGCGATACAAGGGAATTGAAGCTCTTAATATGGGTTCTCAGGTTCCCAATGAAGAATTGATTGCCAAGGCAGTAGAGGTGAATGCAGATGCTATTTTGATCTCACAGACGGTAACACAAAAGGATGTTCATATAACAAACCTGACGAATATGATAGAGTTATTGGAAGCGGAAGGGTTGCGAGACAAGATGATTGTGGTTTGCGGAGGACCTCGAATCTCTCATGAACTGGCCCAGGAGTTAGGGTATGATGCAGGTTTTGGACCCCACTCCTATGCCGAAGATACCGCTTCCTTTATCTTAACGGAAATCGTGAAAAGAGGAAGAGTAAATCGACCCGCGCTGTAAGACGGTGAGGATAGGATATCGCAGGAAGTGAAAGGAAAAGGAAAGGAAAGAAGGGTATGATTGATAAAATCAGAACAGCCGACGAAGCGATTGCCGGCTTACAAGATGGAATGACCATCATGGTGGGGGGGTTCATGGCTTGTGGCTCACCGGAAAACCTGATGGATGCCATTGTGCGGAAGGGTGTAAAGCATCTTACCGTTATTGGAAATGATGGCGGGATTCCTCCTACCGAAAAAGATAGTGCCAGAGGTATTGGAAAACTTATTAATGCGGGATTGGTGGATCGATTGATTGCATCTCATGTAGGGCTGAACCCCCAAGTAGGCCAAGGAATGATGTGTGGTGCGTTGGCTTGTGACTTAATACCGCAAGGTACCTTGGCCGAAGCCATTCGGGCTGGAGGAGCCGGTTTGGGGGGCGTGTTGACGCCAACGGGAGTAGGAACCATTGCGGCAGAGGGCCGACAAATTGTGGTAGTGGATGGGAAAGAGTATGTGTTGGAAAAGCCCTTGAAGGCAGATTATGCGTTCATTCGTGCCACCCATGCGGACAAGTTTGGAAATTTCATGAGCGGGAAATCTACCAAGACCTTCAATTACGTAATGGCTATGGCCGCTGAGACGGTAGTGCTGGGAACCGAACACCTTCATGAGGTGGGGGAAAAGGATGCGGACTTTTACCATATGCCTGGAATTTTTGTAGATTACATTGTAGGAGGTGAGTTTAGATGGCAGATTTAAAACATCGAATTGCCAAACGTGTGGCCATGGAATTTAAAGACGGGTACGTGGCTAATTTGGGAATTGGACTTCCTACCTTGGTATCCAATTATCTTCCGGAGAATGTAGATGTGATATTACAGTCAGAAAACGGCTTTACGGGAATTACCGACGCCTCCGAGCCGGGAAAAGAGGATGTGGACGTAATCAATGCCGGAGCAGGGTATGTGAATTATGAGCCTAGAGCTTGTTTCTTTGATTCTTCTCTCAGTTTTTCTATTATCCGGGGAGGCCATTTGGATGCCACGGTACTGGGGGCTATGGAAGTAGACGAAAAAGGCAACTTGGCCAATTGGATTGTGCCCGGGAAAATGGTGGCCGGAATGGGTGGCGCTATGGATTTGGTAACAGGAGCCAAGAAGGTAATTATCGCCATGCTCCACACCCAAAAGGGGACTCCCAAAATACTGAAGGAATGTACCTTGCCCTATACGGCATTGGGGGTGGTGGATTTAATCGTCACCGAGATGGGTGTGATGGAGGTGACTCCGGAGGGAATCTTATTGAAGGAGCTGCATCCCGATTTCACCTTGGATGAAATCAAGGCGGCTACCGGGTGTGATTTAATCATTGCGGAAAACCTGAAGCCCATGAAAGTAGAATAATAAACAACGACGACTCCTTTCTTTCTGGGGCTGCCTCTGGTGTGTTAAGAGGGAGCCCTTTTAAATGGGCAGGTCTTTTCAAATGAACTGTTTTCGTGTATATTAGAGCAAGAATCTTCAAAAGGAGTAGAAAATGGCAAAGACTTACGCAATGATCATATCGGCCATGCTTTTATGGGGCTCTATTGGTATTTTTGTTCGGGCGGTGCCTCTGAGTAGCCAGGAACTGGTCCTTGCCCGGTGCATTTTGGGAGGGGTTTTTCTAATCGGCGTCTTCCTTTTGCGAAAACAAAAACCGGATAAAGCGGCATTGAAAAAATATTTTCCGCTGCTGACACTTTCCGGTGTTGTCATGGGGATTAACTGGATATTTTTATTTAAAGCCTTTTCCTTGACTTCGGTGAGCACGGCCATATTGGCTTATTACTGTGCACCGATTTTTGTGATGATTGCTTCTACCGTTCTCTTAAAAGAGTCGTTGACTTGGATCAAGGTAGTTGCAGTGGCTTCCGCCATGCTGGGCATGGTACTGGTAAATGGAACCGACATGGGGGGTGTCAATCCGGCATTGGGCTTGATGTATGGATTAGCGGCTGCCGTTTTCTATGCCGGGGTTACCATCATTAACAAGTTTGTCCACGGCTTGCATGGCTTGGAAATAACCATCGTTCAATTGTTGGCGGCCACACCGGTGGCCTTGATTGCCACGCTGCTGACCCATGAAGGCGCCTGGGTGATACCCACTGGAAAGGCCTTGTTCTCTCTATTGGTGTTGGGTATTGTGCACAGTGGAATATGTTTATATCTTTATTTTTCATCCATCCAGAAGTTACCAGGACAGACAGTAGCGTTGCTGAGTTATATTGACCCGGGTTCCGCTTTGTTTTTTGCGGCAATATTCTTGCAGGAGAGATTGACCTGGGTCCAACTTGTAGGCGCCCTATTTATTTTAGGTGGAGCAGCTTTTGGGGAATTGTATCGACGAAATCGTAATCCATAAGTTAGGGGAGATAGACCGCTTTCAATTGAGCGATCTCTCTTTCGTATCCAGATAGTTGGTCATGGGGGGTTTCCAGAATACAAGGCAAGCTGCGAACGGCCGGGTGATTGATAAAATTAGCGATGGCTTCCAAACCGATGGTGCCTTCTCCGATTTTTTCATGGCGATCCTTGTGGGCTCCAAATGGATTTTTGCTGTCATTGATATGGACTGCTTTTAGCCAGGATAAACCGATGATGTGATCAAACTCTTCCAAAACCCCTTCCATGTTATGAACGATGTCGTAGCCGGCATCATTAACATGACAAGTGTCCATAAGAACCCCAATTTTGTTTTGAAGATGGATACGGTCCATGATGGCTCGAATTTCTTCGAATTTACCACCTACCTCTGTCCCCTTTCCTGCCATGGTCTCCAAAAGGACTATGGTAGATTGTTCTTCTGTAAGGATATCGTTCAGTAGTTGGGCAATTTTTTCGATGCCGATCTCCATGCCCTGGCCTACGTGGCTACCGGGGTGAAAATTATAGTAATTTCCCGGGACGACTTCCATGCGATGTAAATCATCCGCCATAACCATGTAGGCGAAATCTCGTACCTTGGGGTCCTTTGCACAAGGGTTTAACGTATATGGCGAATGAGCTACTATTTTTCCAAAATGGTTTTCTTGAGATATTTTCAGGTATTGAGCCACGTCTTCTGTATCGATTTCTTTGGCTTGGCCGCCACGAGGATTGCGAGTAAAGAATTGGAACGTGTTGGCTCCGATGGAAACGGCATCCAGTCCCATTTGTTCAAAGCCTTTGGAGCTACTGAGATGACATCCGATGGTTAGCATGGTTTTCCTCTTTCTCCCCGGGGTGGGGTGTTTTTTCAAGTTGGATTCCCTTTGATTATAGGAAGGGAGTTGGCTTGCTGTCAAGAAGGGATTGGGATACAATACCGTAACGTGGGATTTCGGAACGCAAGAGGGACTCGTGTTGGGGGTACTCATGGGATGCCGACGGAAAACGAAAAATAGAAGATAGAAAATGCTATAAGAAAGCAAAGGGTATTTGCTATGGTGAGCGGAAAAAGAAAAAGTGGGGTTCTTTTACCGGTTTTTTCCTTGTGGGGAGAGGACGGTATCGGCAATTTTGGGAAGGGAGCTCTGGAGTTCCTGGATATTTTAGTGAAAGGCAAGCAAAGCTATTGGCAAATATTGCCCTTGCATCCTACGGGATACGGGGATAGCCCCTATCAGAGTTTTTCGGCTTTTGCCTTAAATCCCTATTTTATAGACCTAGAGGATTTGGAGGCCAAAGGATTGGTGAAAAGTCAAGAAAGGAAGGCATATCAAGAGAACTTCCGGCCCGGCCCCATCCAGTATGGGTTAATATATCAGCACTTGTTTCCTTTGTTGGAAATTGCCATGAAGAAATTTCCTTCCGATGATCAGGGTTTCATACAATATGTAGAAGATCAGGAATATTGGTTGGAGGATTATGCTTTATTCATGGCGATTAAAGAGAGCTTGGGTATGGCGCCGTTGTGGGAATGGCCGGTGGCCTTAAAGAATCGTCAGGAAGTGGCACTAAATCAACAGAGGGAAAGATTGTTGCCACGGACTCTCTTTTGGAAAAAGGTCCAATATTTTCTGGACGGGCAGTGGAACAAGATTTTCCTGGAGAGCGAGAAAAGAGGAATTCGCATTCTGGGAGATATGCCTTTATATGTGGCTCACGATTCGGCGGACTTTTGGGTCCATCGGGAATTGTTCCAGGTGGACGAAAAGGGGGATCCCCTTCGAGTGGCCGGGTGCCCTCCGGATGACTTTTGTCTCTTGGGCCAACGGTGGGGAAATCCCTTGTATGAATGGTCTTATCACCAAGCAACGGGATACAAATGGTGGTGTCAACGGTTGGGAAGAATGGAACAGTGGGTTCATGGAGTACGTTGGGATCACTTTCGAGGGCTTGCGGGATATTACTCCATCCCAAGAGAGCATGAAACCGCCCGGCAGGGGCGGTGGGAAAAGGGGCCAGGGTCGGCATTTTTAAAGCAAATGACGGAGGCTTTCCCCACACTTTTCATGGTGGCTGAAAATTTAGGGTTCCTTACCAAGGATGTGGAAATATTATTAAAAGAAGTGGGTTGGCCGGGGATGGCGGTTTTTCAGTTTGCCTTTGACTCTCGAAAAAAGAATCCATATTTGCCGCACCTATATTCAAAAAATGTAGTGGCTTATACGGGAACCCATGATAACGATACATTAATGGGTTGGGCTTCCTCTTTGAGTGAGCCGGTGTTGAAAAGGGCCTTGCGATATACGGGGGTGGATACCCTGGATGCGCTTCCCCTAAAAATGCTGGATCTGATAATGCAAAGTCCCGCAGATTTGGTGATAATACCCATGCAGGATTGGTTGGGGATCGGATCTGCCGGACGTATCAATACACCGGGTTCTTCTCGAGGGAATTGGGTGTTTCGAATGCAAAAAAAGGACGTATCAAAAGAAGGGATTCAAACCTTGACCGTCCTTACAAAGGATTCAAATCGATTAACGTAAGTGTTTTTCCAAAAGGTCTAAGAAAGTGTCCAAGCCCTCCCTGGTAGGGAAGATGGCCCGTGCGCTTTCTTTGTTTCCACCCCCCTTGCCTTGGTAGATGGGGGCATTTTCCTTTACCAATTGGTTGCAGTCCAAACCATTGTCTTTGGAAAACAGGAGGAGTGTGTTGTCCTGGCTGGAAATGATGACCAACAGAAAGGGAACATCCGGAATCAATCCCCGCCCCAATTTTAGCAAATCGTCTGTTTTTAGGTCTCCATACTCCCGTAAGAAGATTTTGTTCTTATAGACGGCGTTCTTGAGATGATCCCGAATCTCTTCCTGCCTTTGATGAATCAGTGACTGCTTTATATGGAAAAGTTCGTTTCGAACAGAATGGTTCTTTTCTTCCCAAGCATTGATTTTTTCTGTCAGCTCTTCCGGTTGGGCGGAGTAACGAATCCCCAGATCTTGTGCCACATCATAGATGGAGGCCATTCTATCATAAGCCCTCTTTCCGGCCTCCAAGTGAATCCGAAACATTCCCTTGTAGTTCTCCAGCTTCCAGATTTTAATGATGCCCACCTGTCCGGTGTGGGAAGGATGGGTACCGCAGCAAGCCACACAGTCTGCAGGCTTTCTTTGGGTGCCAACGCAGACGATACGAATATCTTCTTCAATAGCCAAGGCTTTCCGCAAGGGAAAGTCTTTTGCCTCTTCCCGATGCTGGAGAGTCACTGTGGTCACCGGTAGATTTCCCCATATTATTTCGTTGGCCATGGCTTCGGCCATTTTTACCATGGGCCAATCCAAGGACATGGGTTTATCGCTGCCATTTCCAGGGGTGTCTTCTAATGAAATGTCGATGGTCATGCCTTCCTGACCCATATGAAAGCCTCGATTGACGCCACCGTATAGATGGTAAAACACACCACTTATAATATGCTCGCCCAAGTGGCGTTGCATATGATCGAAGCGTCGATTCCAATCAAGTGATAGTACAACCTTTTGCCCTTCTTCCGGTGTAAGTTGATGGGGCAGAACTGCAACCTTGTGCCAAACTTCGTTTTCTTCTTCGTATACCTCCAACACTTCCCAGTCTTGAATCACTCCGAGATCACAAGGCTGGCCTCCTCCTTCCGGAAAGAAAAGAGTGCGGTCCAACCGAAGTTTCCACTCCGCTTCCTTCGAATGGGTGGGATGGCATTCCAGGATTTGTGCGTGGTCTTCCCTTTTATATACATCTTCTTCATAAACGCGAAACGTGGTCATAATGGCCTCCTTAAATTAGTAAAAATATTATAGCACAATACCGCAAAATGGTATATAATAACAAATAACCGAACTAGTTTGCGGTCAAAACTCGTTTTGTTTGCCCTCTTAAGCCTGGTTAAATTGGTTACCTTTTTTACGAAAATAATTGTGGATAACTCCATTGGCAGGAATTAGCATATTTGCTATAAACCTTTAAAAATCAACGAACAACAAGAATATATTTATCCACCACATGCTTTGGATAAAATTGTATACAATCTGCGCCACCTTGTGGATAAACGGCAAAAAGCCGAAAAATCAAAGCTTTCCATGCTGTGAAAAGAAATCGATTCAAGAAATAGACGGTTTACATAATAATGTGCCGCATTTTTCTCAGAACTTCCCGAAGGAGAAAGGCGGTCAGTCAGTGAGTTGGTTGGGTTAAGCGTTGTGTGAATGTACGAGAAGGAGCTAGCATATGTTAAAGGAAAAAAGCGCCTACAAAGAGGACTTGCCGGTTAATGTGACAGTGGCCAACGTGGTGGACTATCCCATTCATTTTCACAATGACCTGGAAGTGGTTTATGTGTTAGACGGTTCGGTTCGAATGAAGAACGGCTACTATAACTACATATTGAAGCAAGGTGACATTTTCATTCTCAATGCTCGTGAGATTCACAGCTTTGAAAGCAACGGCGAGAAGAATATGGTAATGATGCTTCAATTGGACACGGACTATTTCTCTCGCTACTATGAGAATTTGAGAAATAGTTTTTTTGTCACCGATATGGAAGATGATTCGGATGAGAGCTTGGATGTTCTCCGCACGTTACTGGCACGGATTATGATGGAAATCCTGGAAAAGGGATATGGATATGAGGCCAAGGTCATTGAAAGCACCCACAATTTATTGAGTAATTTGTTTGCGGACTTTCAGTATTACCTGATGGAGGATGGGAAGTTTGTTAATGGGACGAAGAACAAAGGGAATAAAATTCTGGCGGGCCGTCTCAGTCGAATTACCGACTATATGTACGAAAACTATACGCGAAAATTAACCCTGAATGAAATCGCGGAGCGGGAGCATCTTTCTATCTATTATCTTTCCCATGTTATTAAGGAAGCCACCGGGTTGTCTTTTCAGGAATTGTTGAGTTTTATACGGGTAGAGGAATCGGAAAAGCTGCTTTTGGGTACCAATAAAAAAATCGGAGCCATTGCGGAGGAAACCGGCTTTTCTGCGGTGCGATACTATATTAAGCATTTTGAAACTTGGTTTGGAATGCATCCACTGGAATATCGAAAACGTTATACCGGAAAAGTGGCCAGCGTAGAAACCAGTTATCAGATGGACAAGTATTCGCCGGAAGAAATCGAAAATGCCATTCGTAAGAATGTGAAGGGTGTCTACAGCGATTATCTTTCCAGCAAGCGAGCAGACCCCATCATAGTAGACATTGATATTACAGAAACCATCAAGGAAGCTCGAGTTCCGGAGGTGTATCCCCTGGGTTTTCTGGAAACAGACTTGTTGAAGCCGGTGTCCCGGCCCTACAATCTTTTTAAATCCTTGAAAGAGAGAGTTCTGATTGACGGAGAGCATTATATTATATCTACGGCAGCACGAACTTTGGGCGGACTAACCTCCATAAGCATCTTGGTTTATAACATCAATGAGGAGTTGAAGAACAGCTTATTGAAGCCCATGGTAAGGGAGTTGGCTTTTGATGCCATTAAATCTTATGATGAAGAACAAGAGGTCCTGATTCGATGCAGTGGGCTGATGGGCGAATACCGGATTAGCCGGTATAAAATGACACGGGAATCCGCCATTATCAGCTATGAAGATAGCCTGAAACCGGAAGGATTGGCTTCCAAGAGAAAGGCGATCATCAATAGCTGGGGAACTTTGCCCTCCGTGGAATTTGGAAGAGTGGCCATCACAGATACCTTAAGTATTCGTACCACATTGAAAGGCTTGTCGGCGGAACTCATACTGATAGATAAGCAAATTAGTGCAAACATATGAGCAAAAGGGTAGTTGCTTCTCAAAAACCCCCCGAGTAGAATTGAAGATAGAGAAAGTATTGTTGTTTTTGATTGGAGGGTTATTATGAAACTACTTATTATAGGAGCCGGCGGTGTGGGAACCTCCGCGGCGATGATTATCAAAAGAGCAAAAGAAGAAGGAGATTGGGCGGAGAAGGTGGTCATTTCGGATTACAATTTTGACCGCGCCAAAGAAGTTGCGGAAGATATTTGTGGTGGCGGGAAATTTGTTGCGGACAAAGTAGATGCCAGGGATGCGGCTAGCATTACCGAGCTGATCAAAAAACATGATATCACCTGGGTAATGAATGCGGTTGAGCCAGAATTTAATGAAGTGATTTTTGATACTTGTTATGAAAATAAAGTGGGATATCTGGATTGTGCCATGACCTTGTCTGAGGCTCATCCGGAAAAGCCTTTCGAAGAAGCATATATAAAGTTGGGAGACTATCAGTTTGCCAAGCATGAAGAGTGGGAAAAGGCGGGAGCCATGGCCATCGTCGGTTCCGGAGTAGAACCCGGTATGGCAGACGTATTCGCTCGTTATGCAGAAAAACATCTTTTTGATGAAATTGATGAAGTGAATGTAAGAGATGGAGATAACTACGGTGGGGATGCAGGAGACTTCGGCTTCTCGGTATGGACCACCATCGAAGAATGTTTGAATCCCCCTGTCATTTGGGAAAAAGGGAGAGGTTGGTTCACCACTGAAAACTTCTCCGAACCGGAAATCTTCAATTTCCCAGGTGGAATTGGCGACGTAGAAGTCATCAACGTAGAACACGAAGAAGTATTGTTGGTTCCCAGAGTGATCGATTGCAACCGTGTAACGTTCAAGTATGGGGTTCCTCGTGATATGAGACAATTGCTTCTGGACCTTCGAAGAGTTGGAATGGATGATAAGCATACCAAGATTAAAGTAGGCGATGCTGAGATATCTCCTCGAGACTTCTTGGTAAAGGTTATTCCAAATCCTGTGGATTCCACCAAGAATATGACCGGTAAAGGCTGTGCAGGGACTTGGGTTACAGGAACCAAAGATGGAAAGAGAAGATCCGTTTACATCTATCAGGTAGCGGATAATCAAGATTGTATTAAAAAGTACACCACCAACTCCGTCGTTGCGCAAACTGCAGTGGGACCTGTTATCATGATGGAACTGGTTGCCAAGGGTATTTGGGACTTAAAGGGTGTTCATGGACCGGAAAGCTTTGATCCCGATCCCTTTGTGGAAAGACTGGCCAAGTACGAATTCCCGGCGGGTATTCGTGAGATGGATTCTGAGTATTTGGATGAAATCAACGAGAGAAATTTCCTGGAAGCCGTAAGCAAATAATCATGTAATGTGAGGGGTCATAGAACCAATAAAATAAGTAAGGAGGATTTCCTGATGGAGACCCTCCTTTTCTTATGAATGATCCAGCAGAATCCGCCCTACTTCTTTGTTGATTTTTTTTGCGGGAGCCTTAGTGATGTTAGCACAAACTAATATGGTCCATTTTTTTTCGGGGCAAATCCAGAGACTGCTACGAAATCCATCGTCGGAGCCTTCGTGGCCGTAGAAGGTCAGTTCTCCTTCTTTGCGGATAAACCAACCTAATCCGATTTCTTCGCCGTTGTTGGGAACGGTGGCAATGGGTGCCCAAGGGTTTTCCTTTTGGAACAGTTTCGAAATAATAGGGTTGGAATTTTGCCAAGAGTGTCCCCAAAGAAGAACATCTTCCATGGTGGCAGTTAGCGTACTGCTGGGACCGTGGCCTCGATGATAGGGGAAGTGGGGTTCCAGTTGAATTTGGTGACGGGCATTTTTGCCATGAGGCACTACCACACCGGCTTTTTCCAAGGATGAGATTTTGCTAGTGCCATCTCCCGTTCTCTCATAAGTTTTGAAGGTGGCATTTCCCATACCCAAAGGGATGAAAAAATTCTCTTCCATATACTGCTCAAAGGACAGTCCGCTATATTCTTGAATTAAAGCGCCCATCAATTCGTAGCCGATGTTGCTGTAGGAAAAGCGACAATCCTCCGGGGGCCAAAGTAAAGTGCGCCGGGTAACGTCAATAGACTGGCAATAATCAACCAACGCAGTGTCCGAGGTGGATGCTATTTCCCAATGATAGTCAGTGACATCTGGCAAACCGCTGGTATGAGAGAGAATTTGTCGAGGAGTGATTCTGCGCCATCCATCTTCTGTTGCAGGGTCTTTTAACATGGTAAACCAAGGTAGCAGAGTTTTCAGCGGAGTGTCCAGGGAAAAGGCATCGTTCAATGCCAGCTGAAGAACACCGGAGGCGGTGAACAACTTGCTAATGGAGGCCATGTGGAAAACATGGTGTGAGGTTAGAACAGTTTTATTCAAGTAGTTGCTATACCCTCCGGTGATGATTTGAACCGGACCATCCTCCTGCTTGAACCCAATCGATAACCCGGGGAGGTCATATTGATACAAGGCTTCCTGCAGGAGTTTTTCCGAGGAAGCCCGCTCTTTGACATTGATAGTTGTAGATGCGATCATGAGGTATGATTACCTTTCTAGGATGATGGGCTCTGTTTCTTCTGCATCATCGCTGCCCACAAAATGTTTTACAAAAGGAACCATCACCGCAGCCACTGTGAGGCCATAGGATACTCCTGCCACTATGGCCACTTTCTTTTTATCTTCTTTCCTAACTGACATTCCCACCAGAACTCCTAATGAGAAAAGAGCCGTTTTTAGAAGACCGATATCCCAGGCGTCCATGGTTTTGATGTAGTCATTTCCTCTTTCTATTACATTCATTGAGTTTGCCTCCTTTCATAGGGTTGTATCGAAATCTTTCATCCATTATACCACAGGGGAAGAACGACTTGAAAGTCCGGGTCAAAAATAGGATAATATAGAGAAGTTACTTGCAGAAACAGTGAGGTGAAACGGTTTGCAAAATAAAAGTGTGAATGAGGCCTATAAATTATTTAGGGAAAGCCTGACAGACCGGCATTTTCTGCGGAATATTCGGATGTCAAAAAAGGCCATGATGGAGCTTTTGGCTCATGATGACTGGAAGGGGCACCTCACACAACTTCTCTCACAAGACACTTGGGGATGCCAGGACGTGATGAGAATATCTTCTAAGACCATCGAAAGAGTAAGCCACACCCCGGAGCAAGGATGGTTGCCATACTTGTATAGCTACACCATCGGGACCTTGTTTCCTCAAAGAGCCCAAGAACAGGAGACAGAGAGAAACGGAGAGTATGCTACCGGAAGACTTTTACTATTCCAAATCATTCGAACCCTATTGGAGTTAAAAAGAAAAGGCCAGGATTTTGATTATTCCCGGGACTTTGCTTTGCTAACATGGGAAGAATGCGAAGAGTATGATAGCGCATTGGAGTATCAGAGATTGCTGGAAATCATGAGAGATCGGTATATTCATGAGTTCATGTGTATCGGTGCCGAGATTACTCCATACAATACCTTGGGTCATATCGCGGGGGTACATCATCTCAGTATGCACATGGCAAGACAATTGGAACAAGCGGGACTCCCCGTGGATGTTCCCTTGGTTTCCGGTGCCGCCTTTTCTCATGATTTGGGAAAGTATGGGGGAACGGAAGAGGAGAGTGGGAGAATTCCCTACCTTCACTATTTTTATACGGACCAATTTCTGGCAAATAACAATATGCCTACCATTGGCCATATTGCGGCCAATCACTCTACTTGGGATTTGGAATTGGAAAACTTATCCGTAGAATCCTTGATTTTAATTTATGCCGATTTCCGTGTAAAAAGTACTCGGGATGACTTGGGTCGAGAAATCGTAAACTTCTATTCGTTAAAAGATTCTTTTGATGTCATTCTCCATAAATTAGATAATGTGGATCAAGCAAAGAAGGATCGGTATACGAAGGTCTATTCCAAGTTGAAGGACTTTGAAGAGTACATGGAATCTTTGGGTGTTCGTACCAAGTTGGAAGAAGATTACGGAGAACCGCCAGCTGCTAAGGAATCATCGTTGATGACCTCTGAAGAAGTGATTGATACTTTCAAAGGATTGGCCATTCAACATAATATTGCCCTAATGAGCAAGTTTAACAATGAAACATCATTTGGTAATTTGTTGGAGGCAGCCAGGAGCGAAAAAAACTGGAAGAATATACGAGCCTACATCAATATATTCGAAGAGTACTATACGTATATGACGCAGAAACAAAAGTTTGTTACTTTACACTTTTTGTACGAATTACTGATGCATCGAGAAGGGGATATTCGACGGCAGGCCGGTAATCTGATGGGGAAAATCATTGCCAATTATGATGAGGAGTACCGAAAAGAAATCCCCGATGGAGCCCTAGCTAAAACCCAGGAATTGACAGGAGTTCAACTATGGGACCAATATTTGAATGCGATTATATTTCCGGATTATAAAGTCACGGAGCAACATCGCCGTTGGATTGGATATGCGCTTCGTAGTCTGATCATCTCCATTTTTGCTCGATTAAATTCCCAAGAGAGAAGAAGATACCTGGAAGTATTTTTGGCATATTGTGAAAAAGACAATGTTTCGGACCAGGAGGTTTTTGTGATATTGGATGCCCTTCTGTTTATACCCCTTCTGGAAATGGAACCGACAGAACGTTTGAAAGTAATCCAATTTACAGAGGAGGCGTCCCGAAGGGATTCTCTGGAAATTAAGGTCTGTGCTTTGAGAGTGGCCAAGTATATGGCGGAATCCGATGCTTCACCAAAAGTAGCGAAGGTCATTGAGAAGGTAGTAAAAAATAATGGGAAGAACAATATTATTAGTGCCACCTATCTGAAGTATAAGATTTTACAAAGGCTGGGGGGTCATGAGGAGCGCGCTGCCCAATGCGAATTGGTGTTGAGTCGGTATTCAGAAGGCATCTCCAATGTTTTTTTGGAGAATCTAAAGGTAGATACTCCTTGGGTAGTGAAGGCGGTGAACATTGAACTTCTATTGGACAGCTTGAACCGAGGCAAGTCGGGGGAATTGTTACATATTACCACTCATCTTTCCAACCTACTCAAGGTGAGCGAAAAAGTGACAGTGAGACATAGTGCAGGAAGAGCCTTACTCAAAGTAATCGGATTGCTACCTTTAGATGAACGAAATGAAGTGGTAATCGAACTGATGCGAGGATTAGAAATAGGGGAGTATCAGTTTTCCAAGTACATCCCGGAGTATTTGGGTGAAATGAGCCTTTATCTTCATCCCAACGAGTTGGACGAGTTTGTGAAGGAACTCATCAAGCAAACGGAAAGCACCAATGATCGAATTAGTTCCGTAGCATTAGATACGGTAGGAATTATGATTACCAAGTATGGGGACTATCAGCAACGATTTGGGGAGCCTCAAGAAGTAGTAAACCACAGATTGGAGCGATTGTTGGGCATTCTAATGAAGGGACTATCCAATTATCGCGAAGTGGTCAGTCAAGAGGCTTTTGAAGTGGTGGGGCAATATGTGTTTGGAAGTCTGGATTTGACACTGGAGAAAAAGGCGATCATTTTCCAAATCATCAATAAGAAGATGTTGACTTTGCTGTTGGCTCAACAGGAATCGGAGTTGGCCTTCTACAATAATGCCGCATCCCTGAACAACATATATCGATTTATTAAAGAATATCAATTTCATCATGGGGAGTTTCAAGCCGATCCTCTCATGAAGGCGGCTTTTTTCCCGGGTACTTTTGATCCCTTTTCATTAAGCCACAAAGCCATCGTGCGGGAAATTAGAGATTTGGGTTTCGAAGTTTACATGGCGCTGGATGAGTTTTCCTGGTCCAAAAAGACCCAGCCGAGAATGGTGAGACGGAAGATTATGTCTATGTCCGTGGCGGACGAAAGACATGTATACCTTTTCCCCGACTCCGTCCCGGTGAATCTGGCCAATGAACAGGATTTGGCTCGATTGAGAGAATTACTGCCACATCAAGAGATTTACGTGGTAGTGGGCAGTGACGTGATGGTAAATGCTTCCTCTTACAAAAAGCCGTCGACGGAAGGATCCATTCACAACTTCCATCATGTAGTATTTCGCAGGGAAAGCGCCTTGGAGGGCAAGTGCGAAGAGAAAAAACTAAGAGAGGCCTACAAAGATATTAAAGGGGAGGTGGTGGAGCTAAAATTGCCTCCTTATCTGGAGGATATCAGCTCTAGCCGAATCCGTGAAAATATCGACTACAATCGGGACATTTCCAATTTAATTGATAATGTGGCCCAGAACTATATTTATGATAACAGCTTGTATTTGAGAGAGCCTCAGTACAAGGTGATTATGCAGACCAAGGGAATCACCATTGAAGAGCGTACCGGCGGTAATCATCGTTTGTTGAAGGAAATTGACAATGAGCTATTTCATAATAGCCCGGCATTGTCTAAACTACGGGAATACCTGGGGCAGAAGGAAACCCACATTGTGGCAGTGCGGGATGGAGAGCATAATAGCCGTTTGGTGGCGGTGGGTGCATATCAAAACATTGATAAGATTGATTTATATAACGAGTTCAAGGACCTGGAAACCACGGCACACCTTCGTGAGAATGCTGCAGGGAAAATTGCCGTCATCAGCTGCCTATATTTTGGTGAGGATTCGGAAATTCGGGACTTGCCTCAGCTTTTGTTGACAGAGGTTCTGGCAACATGCCTCCGGGATGACTTTGGGTTTTGTGTATACCATCGAAGGCAAAGCGGCCCGTTGAATAAGAAGGTGCTCCAGGTGTTGGAGAGACAGGGATTTGTGAAAGCGCCGGCTAAAGAAGGTATGAATATCTATAAGGTGGATATGAAAGCGCCGATCAGCCTTTTGCAGAATATGGAAACCACCATCAAGGACCCTTTGAATCGAAATGAGCGTGTGCTAACGGTGATGGACAAGGCCCATCGAAATCTGCAGATGGCATTAACCAAGTTATTCCCCGGAAACCTGGTCATCTCTTTTAATGCGGGAGTATTGCATCACAAGCTGGTAAAGATGATAACGGTAGATAATCAAGTTCCAGCAGAGCCCGCGCCAGAGCGGCGGTTGGGTCCATATATGTGCGTGCCTTTCGGCAAGATTCTTCGAGTGGCTGCCGTGCCCAATACGGTAACCAAAACCTTGCATACCGACAAAGTTTTCGAACCGGATATTCAAAGTTTTACCATCCAGGAATATCCCAACTACTCCCCCCTATTGCATCAGGTGAGGACCATTAAGTCCTTTGAAAGAAATGTGATTTTGGTAGACGACTTGCTTCATAAGGGATATCGAATTCGGGAATTGGACCCCTTGTTCAAGGCGGAAAATGTGAATGTTCGAAAGCTGGTGGTGGGTATTTTATCCGGCCGGGGAAAGGATTTGATGACCATTCAAAAAAGGAAAGTGGACAGTGCCTATTTCATCCCCAACTTACGAGCTTGGTTTGTGGAATCTTCCATATATCCATTTATTGGGGGGGATAGCGTGGCAAGAAAAGGCACAGAAAATGTGAGTGTAATCCCATCCATTAATCTGATTGAACCTTATGTAGCTCCTGCATTTTTAGGCCAAGCCGAAAAAGAGACCATATATCAATTCTCTTTGACTTGTCTGGAAAATGCAAGGGACATCCTTACTGTACTGGAGGAAGAATATCAGGTGTTGTATGAAAAGAATCTGACGTTGAAACGGTTGGGAGAAGTGGTTATTTCATCTCGTTCACCGGATCAAGGTGACTGTTTATCTTACGACTTGAATTTAGCCCCCTCTGTTTATGTAGCCAACGATATTGAAAAATTAAAGAGGCTAAGAAGCAGCCTGGTGTAGGCGGGGGCAGGACGAGACAGGGAAGGAGCCTATATTGGCATATATAACAGACTTGGTGAAGGGGGCCCTCCCTTTGAACCAATTAAGTAAACCCAATAAGAAGCAGCAGGTGAATATCTTTGCCATGGGAGATGTGGGTAGCACCTTGTTATCCGGACTATTTCTTCTTGGGGGAGATTGGATTCACACCATCGGGATTTGGGATATGAATCCAGACCTAATATATCGGTTGGAAACGGAATACCGTCAAATAAGTACTGCCACCCATAGTCGCAGCTTTCCTGAAGTGAAGGGGCTGTCCCGGGATGAATTTTTTCGAGGGGATGTTGCGGTTTTTTGTGCGTCAGCCAGTGTTCCTTCCTTGGATTATACCAAGGAAGATGTCCGCATGATGCAGTGGAATCGGAATCGTACTTTGGTGGAGGAATGGGCAAAAAGAGGAGTTGCTTCGGGATTTCGCGGGTGGATGGCCATCGTATCGGATCCGGTAGACCTTCTTTGCAAGGCGGCATTTATGGCGGCCCGGGGAATGGATTCCTCTTGGGGTCCGGACCGAATTCGAGGGTACGGATTGGGTGTAATGCATGGAAGAGGTTGCTATTATAGCCGATTGGAGTCCCGATTTGGAAGGTATGAAAAGGAGGGCCGGGCATTTGGGCCGCATGGTAAGGGATTGGTGTTGGCCAACAGCGTGACCCATTATGATGAAGAGATATCTCGGGAGTTAACCCAAAAAGTGGTGGAGGCCAATTTGGTGGCTCGGGAAAAAGGTTACAAACCCTTTATCGCTCCTGCCATTGCCTCTGGGGCATTGTCCATAATAGATACTTTGGCCGGCCAGTGGAATTATAGTGCGGTTTACCTGGGAAACCAACAGCAGAGTGCTTATTTTGGCATGATGAATCGTTTGGGGGTAGCAGGGACGGAAGTGGAATCTCTGGATTTACCGGAAGGGCTATACATTCGAGTTCGGCAGTCATATGAGGAGCTTTGCAGACGATATTAGAAAGGACCTTTCCATGGAGAAGCAGTGGTTAACCTTGATTTATCCCAAATGTCAAGAACCGGTTAAAACAAAAAGAATAGATGGAGTTCTGGAAAGTGCTTTATGTCAGGTTTCCACTGAAGTGGTGGAAACTCTGGAGGAACTTACCCAATTGGATCTTTGTAATCGACGAATCTTGTTTGCCATTTCATTGGGAGAATCCGGAGTGAACCTGGAATGGTACCGAATGCTAAAATACATACGGGTGCAAAAGGATTGTTTGAAGGGTTCGGTTGCAGGGGTATTAGTAGATAGTAACAGCGAGTGGTATACCAAAGATTTGGCCCGCCATTTGGTGTTCAGTGCCAATATGGCGGGGTGTACCTTCATCGGGCGTCCATTGGTAGAAGGGACTCGAACTCTGACGAATTTTAATGTGGTTGCGCAGAACCTTGATATGGGTAATTTGGAAGCCTATCAGGCACAGGGAAAAGATCTGGTTCAGAGAATCCTTACGTTTTCCCTTCCGCCCAATAAAACCCCGCGACTTCTCATGCTACATGCCGGGAATACGGAAAAGTCCAACAGTCTCATGTTGTGGGAGTTGGTAAAAAAACAGTTATCCGGCATCCAAATCGAAGAAATATCTTTGCGAAATGGGGAACTGGTGGATTGTATCGGGTGTCCTTATCACACTTGTCTACATTACGGAGAGAAAAGCGCCTGTTTCTATGGTGGAGTTATGGTGGAGCAAGTCTACCCAGCGATTATTGGATGTGACGGATTGATGATGGTGTGTGCCAACTACAATGATGCCTTGGTGGCCAATATGACGGCTTTTATCAATCGATTAACGGCACCTTTCCGAATCCATGATTTTAGCAAGAAAATGGTATTTTCCATTGTGGTCTCCGGATATAGTGGCGGTGATTTGGTGGCGCAACAAATTATAAGCGGAATCAATATGAATAAGAGTTTTGTTCTGCCGGCACCTTTTGCATTACTGGCTACGGCCAATGACCCGGGGACGATATGGAAAGAAGCCGATATTGAAAATAAGGCGAAAAATTTTGGCGAAAACATGAGAGCGTATTTTCTGCAAGGAATCAACTAGGAGGAATATTATGAAGTATAGAACCTTTCCAAAAACCGGCGAAGCCATTTCTCAATTGGGATTTGGAACCATGAGAATGCCCACCCATGCAGATGGAACATTGGATCATCCGGAATCCATCCGCATGATTCGTGCCGCTATCGACCAAGGGGTGAATTATGTGGACACGGCGTACATGTATCACGATGGAGAGAGTGAAATTGCGGTGGGAAAAGCATTAAAGGATGGCTATCGGGAGAAAGTGTTTCTGGCGGACAAGATGCCCATTTGGTTTGCAAAGAATCAAGAGGATATGAAAGCCATTTTTGAAGAGCAGTTCCGCCGGTTGGATGTCGATGTTATTGATTTTTATTTGGTTCACAATATAACCGTGCCCATTTGGAAACGGGCAAAGAAATATGGTTTGATGGAGTTTTTAGAGGAAGAGAAGAAAAAAGGAAGGATTCGTTACATTGGGTTTTCCTTTCATGATGAGGTGGAGTTTTTTGAGGAAGTGCTGAAGGAGCACCCTTGGGATTTTTGCCAAATTCAATTAAACTACATGGACCGGGCTTTCCAGGCAGGAGTGAAAGGGCTGAAGATGGCAGCAGAGATGGGTATACCCGTCATCATCATGGAGCCTCTGAAAGGTGGCAAATTGACAGACCGTCTTCCGGACTCGGTGAAAGCGCTATGGGAGCAGGCTGAAGTGAAGCGGACACCGGCGGAATGGGCATTAAGGTGGGTGGCCAATTTCCCGGAAGTGCTGACCATTTTGTCCGGAGTACATAATATGGAACAATTGGAAGAAAATATGCGGATTTTGTCGGAGGCAGAGCCCAACACCCTAACGGAGAAAGAGCAGGAAATTATTTCGAAGGTTTCGTACCAATATAATCATCTCATTGAATATGCATGCACCGGATGTAAATATTGTTTGCCTTGTCCGGTGAAGTTGGACATTCCCGCTATCATTGATTTGTATAATCAACACCATCTTTACGAGGGGAATGAAAAAGTGCAAAGAGATTATGATATGTGGTTTGGTCAAGATCGACGTGCTTCTGCTTGCATTGCTTGTGGGCAATGCGAAGAGAAGTGCCCCCAGTCCTTGCCCATCATTGAGATCATGAAAAAAGCTTCCGTCTTATTTGACGGAAGCCAGGAGTGATCTCTACTCTTATTTCTTGGCTTTGCCGGTAAGATGTTGGATATCGATGGCCACCACTAGATATTGACCTCGACATTCTTCCATATACTTTTTTCCGTCTTCGATATAATCCGGGGAATACTTTTCCAGAATTAGCAAGGAAGGTGCCATGATATCTTCTACGGTTTCCAGAATCCGGGCTGTGCCAAAGGCGATGGCGCTGGCAAACTTGGTGCTGAAATCCGCCGGCAAGATGTCATCCTTCGCTACCACGCAGAAGGAAACCTTGGGATTATTTCGTAGTGCAGACAGCTTGTGCCCTTCCACATTTGAGCAGTGAAAATAGATGGTGCCATCTTCGTAAACATAGCTAACGGGAACAGCATAAGGATAGCCGTCATCTCCCGCCACAGCCAAAACACCGTGGCTCTGGGAAGTCAGAATGCTAAGCGCCTCTTCTGGGGAAACCGCCTTGTCTTTTCTTCTCATTTCTCTGAACATTTAAACACCTCCATTGATGTGGTGAAAAAAGTTATCTTATACCATTATTATTCTTGATAGAACTCAATAAAGTCAAGAAAATCTTCCATATCGTCTTGAATAAATTCATAGAGAACGGGATCTTTAAATTCAAATCGCCCCAGGGGAACCAAGGAGCTGCCCAAGGAGCTATAAGCTAAGTCCTCTTCCATACGAGTCATGTGCTCTCGTACGTAGGAGCTGACCAGCAGTTGCCCATAATCGGTAACGAAGTAGCAGCCAAAAACGTCGTCATGCAGTTTAAAGAGCCGGTTTTTCACATGGTTGTTGGTGGGATTATATACCATAAATAGTTTGCCTTTATCGTAGGGGGTCATAAAGGCCTGATTGCTGATTTTCGGCATTTCTCCCAAAATCGCACTTTCTGCTCCAAGAATTTGGTAACAGGTTACGTACTCTGTTCTGCTGAGCAACATGGCAGCCTCATATGGGGTAACGGAAAATAGCTTTTTCCGTTGGAAGGACTCCACTCCGCCTTCTTTATAATTCAACTCTGTGAGGGCGATATAGTATTGGTCATCCACATCCAGTAGCGATTCGCACAGAAAAGAGTCTTGTACCTTTTCGATGGCATTCCGGGTGAGGGTGCAAGGAGGCAATTCGGGAAACAAGTTCCACTCCATATCTTTGCCATGGGTTAAGTAGGGTAGAGGTGCTGGATCTTTGGCAAAAACACGCATCAGAAAATAGTGGAGGGTTTCATAGGAAGTGGTGAGAGAAACGCATCTTTTTCCCAGAAGCGCTTGTTCTTCTCCCAGGGACAGTTTCACAGGAGTATCCAACAAAAATTGAAACTGATCCTGATTTTTGGGAGAGGATTTCTGGAGTAGTCCATGACGCGTCACATATTCCTGCAGTAGAAAAATCGCTTCTTGTTCATTGATTTGGATTTTTTCGCCACCCAAACCTCCCGTTAAATAGGATTCCATGGGAGCCAATTGGCTGTTGTCGTTTCCACGATAAGAGTGATACGTTTCCAGCCCGTACTCTTCCGCGTCATAGTAGAAGAATTGGTGAAAATGTTCTTCTTTCTGGGATTGAAACCAATGTATATATAATACTTCAACACCCATAAGCCGGGTGTTGGTAACATAGGCAGAAAGGAATTGATAAGGCTCTGGGTTGAGAGGGTCTCGACCGCCGCGGAGGATACGAAACCGGTTCAATGTGTTGGTTTTCATACTCCGATTATATCCGATTCCTTGACTGTTGACAACGAAGGAAAAAGAAGCCATAATGTTAGTTGGAATTGAATAAGCCTTATCAAGAGTGGCTGAGGGAATAGGCCCCATGAAGCCCAGCAACCTGGATGTTTTCCAAGGTGCTAAATCCTACAGAGCGTGGTGCTCTGAAAGATGAGGAAGAGAACATAAAACTCCGCCTTTTCTTTCGAAAAGGCTTTTTCTTTTTCATAGAACAGAAGCAGATTGAAGAAAAAATCCAAGTATGAGAAAGGAGTGTGTATAATGCCAGCGCGTTATACCAGAGAAAAGAAATGAAAAGATTATTTACATCGGAATCGGTAACAGAAGGGCATCCCGATAAAATGTGCGACCAAATCTCGGATGCCATATTGGATGCCATTTTTACGGAAGATCCTTATGGCCGTGTGGCAGCAGAAACCACCACCACTACCGGGTATGCCATGGTAATGGGAGAAATCAGTACCAGCTGTTATGTAGACATTCCCAAAATTGTGCGAGAAGTTATCTGCGATATCGGATACAATCGAAGCGAATATGGGTTTGATGGCAATACATGTGCGGTCCTTACTGCCATCGACGAGCAGTCCCCGGATATCGCTATGGGAGTCGACCCCGGCGGGGCGGGGGACCAGGGAATTATGTTTGGATTCGCCTGCAATGAAACTCCGGAATTAATGCCCATGCCCATTAGTCTGGCTCACAAGTTAGCGTTGAAGCTAACCTGCGTTCGAAAAGAAGGTACATTGCTATACTTGAGACCGGATGGAAAGACTCAGGTGACGGTGGAGTATGATGACCAAGGTGTGAAACGGGTGGATGCTGTTCTGGTTTCTTCGCAACATGATCCCGACGTTACCCAAGAACAAATAAAGGAAGACATCATCCGGGAAGTGATTCGTACCACCATTCCGGAAGAGTTACTGGATGAAAATACAAAGTTCTATGTGAATCCCACTGGCCGATTTGTGGTAGGAGGTCCTCACGGGGACTCCGGTCTAACGGGCAGAAAAATTATTGTGGATACATATGGCGGATATGCACGCCATGGTGGAGGGGCGTTTTCCGGAAAAGATCCCACAAAAGTGGACCGTTCTGCAACGTATGCGGCGAGACACGTTGCCAAAAATTTAGTGGCGGCAGGTTTGGCGGAGAAGGTGGAGCTTCAGTTGGCATATGCCATTGGTGTAGCGCAGCCGGTTTCCATCCTGGTAGACAGCTTCGGAACAGGGAAGCTGTCGGACGAAGATTTGGGGTTATTGGTGCAAGAAACCTTTGATTTGACGCCTGCAGGAATTATCCGGTCCCTGGAGTTAAGAAAGCCCATCTATCGTCAGGTAGCAGCCTATGGTCACTTTGGCCGAACGGATATTGATGTACCTTGGGAGAAAACAAATCGGGTTCAAGAATTAATGGAAAAAGCAGTAAAATATCCGAGTCGGTAAGGGGTTGCTCTGAATCTGTGGGATAGAAATTGAAATCAATGACAAAAAAAGAGGCGAAATTCGTCTCTTTTTGTTGAAATTCACAAATTCATAAGATATAATGACTCATTATAATATATGGAAGAGGTAGAAAATGGGCGTGAAAGTAGCAAAATTTGGTGGCAGCTCTGTAGCGGATGGCATTCAGCTGGCAAAAACCAAAGAAATAATCGAAAAGGATCCGGAAAGAAAATATATTGTGGTTTCCGCTCCGGGAAAGAGATATGACGGAGATAGCAAGATAACGGACTTGCTATATTTATGTAAAACTCACATTGAACACAACTTTCCCTTCGAGCAGGTGTTGCAAGTGGTTTGCGACCGGTTCACCGCGGTCATTGTTGGCTTGGGGTTGGATTTGGATTTGACGGAGCATTATAGCAAGATTCGGCGAAAGCTGGTGGAAGGGGCTTCGGAAGATTATATCGTTAGTCGGGGAGAATTTTTAAATGCGATTATTATGGCCAAGTTCCTTGGCGTGGATTTTGTGGACACGGCGGGACTTATTCTGTTTGACGAAAATGGAAAGTTCATGGAGGAAGAAACCAACCAGGCTTTGGCGGAGGAGCTATCCAAACATGAAAGAGCGGTATTGCCGGGATTTTACGGAACACTTCCCAACAAGAAAATCAAGATATTTTCTCGAGGAGGCTCGGACATAACGGGATCTTTGGTGGCCAGAGCGGTGGGGGCGGATGTGTATGAAAATTGGACTGATGTTTCCGGTTTGTTGGTGGCAGATCCGCGCATTGTGAAATCAGAGCCCATTGAAAGACTCAGTTATAAGGAGCTGCGAGAGCTTTCTTATATGGGAGCGGCCGTTCTTCATGAAGATGCTATTTATCCGGCGCGCATCGCCAACATACCTATCAATATTCGAAACACCAATCAACCGGAAGACCCGGGTACTATGATTACTTCGGAAGAAGAAGCTCATCCTTCCCGTATCATAACCGGTATCGCCGGAAGTAAGGATTTTACCGTTATTGCAATATATAAAAATATGATGGCAGCGGAAAAAGGGTTTATTCGGCGAGTCCTGTCCATTATTGAAGACTACGATATTTTAACGGAGCATTGTCCCACCGGAATTGACAACCTGTCGGTGGTTATTAATACCAAGGCAGCCGAAGGAAAAATCGACGATATCGTAGCAGAAATTAAGAGGAAGTTGGAACCGGATACGGTGGATGTTTTTCATGACATAGCCTTGATTGCTACTGTGGGTTGCGGAATGTCTCAACGGCCCGGGGTGTCGGCCAAATTGTTTACAGCTTTGGCGGATGCGGGAGTCAACATTCGGATGATTGATCAGGGTTCTAGCGAGATGAATATCATTGTTGGCGTCAGCAATCGGGATTTCGAAAAAGCCATTCGGGCCATTTACCAGGCCTTTATTGAGGAAGAAGCGTCTCCATTGGCCAACGAGGTTGGTGCGTGAAGGCGCCGTGGCAAACATAAGAGCCTCATAATCGGTTTGTCCCATAGAATCGTATCGCTTTATGTATGAAAGGAGTGGGTTTTTCCCGCTCCTTGGTTCTGTTTTTGGCATTTTTCGTGTATAATATAGTATTGAGTTGAAACTTAATAAGCAGAATGAGCCCATAGAATCCCTCGTGTTACTGTTGGAAACGGGGCTTTGAGGAAGAAGGAGAAGAAAAAATGGAACCCCACATACCGGGACAACTGATTGCCATTGTGTGTTTGGTTTTGTTATCGGCATACTTCAGTGCCACGGAAACAGCTTTTACATCTGTGAACCGTATCCGGCTGAAAAACATGGCCGCATCCGGGAATCGTAAAGCCAAGCTGGTAATCCGTTTGATTGAAGACTATGATAGACTGTTGTCTACTGTCTTGGTGGGAAATAATATTGTGAATATCGCCATGACAGCTATTGCTACTCTTATGTTTGTCACCCTTTATGGGGAATATGGGGCCCCCATTGCCACCCTGGTTGTTACGATCATTGTTTTGATTTTTGGTGAAATTAGTCCCAAGAGTATGGCAAAAGAGATACCAGAAAAATTTGCCATGGCATCCGCCCCTGTGATTCAGTTTTTGGTGGTGGCGTTAAGGCCCTTGACTTGGTTTTTCGGCCTATTTCGGAGCTTGGTGAACACCCTCTTTAAAGTAAAAAACGACATGAGCATTACGGAAGATGAGCTTCTGATCATGGTGGAGGAAGCGGAAACAGAGGGTGCTATCGGGAACGAACAAAGCGAGCTGATTACCAATGCCATAGAATTCTATGAGCTGGAGGCATACGATGTATTGACACCCAGAGTAGATGTGATAGCCATAGAAGAAGATACGCCAAAAGATGAAATCGGACGTCTGTTTTTGGAAACGGGATTCTCTCGCTTACCGGTGTATGAAGAAAATCTGGATCATATTGTAGGGGTTCTGAACCAAAAGGATTTCCACAACTATCTTATAAAAGGAAAGAAGAAGGTGTCGGAATATATCAAACCAGTAGTTTTTGTATCCGGCTCCATTAAAATAGCGGCGCTTCTAAAGAAGATGCAGAAGATTAAAACCCATATCGCTGTGGTGGTAGATGAATATGGTGGAACCGAAGGAATTATTACCATGGAAGACATCATTGAAGAGTTGGTGGGAGAAATCTACGATGAGCATGACGAAGTTATAGATGTGGAAATTAAACCCCTGGCGGATGGAAGTTATGTGGTGCAGGGGCATACCAACTTGGAAAAGTTTTTGGATGTTTTCAACGTGGAACTGGAGACGCCGGTTACTACGGTAAATGGTTGGGTCTGTACCCAGCTCAATGATTTGCCGGGAGTGAACGATTACTTTGAAAGCCATATAGCCAATCAACTATTCAAGGTAACGGTAACCAAGGCAGATCAGCGAAAAGCGCTGGAAATTGTAGTTTTCGTTGAAGAGGTGCACGATGAGGAAATGGATGAGTAAAGGAGAATCATGGGATTTCTAGAAAAAATATTTGGAGATTTGAACGCCAAAGAAGTGAAAAAGCTGGAACAATTAGCGGATAAAATTGAAGCGCTGGAAGTAGAAACACAAGCACTTTCCGATACACAACTTACAGAGAAGACAGAAGCCTTTAAGCAGCGGCTGGAAGAAGGGGAAACGTTAGATGATCTACTGCCAGAAGCTTTTGCGGTCTGTCGGGAAGCCGCGTGGCGTGTGTTGAAGCTAAAGCATTTCCGGGTTCAACTGATTGGAGGTATCGTTCTTCATCAAGGGCGAATCGCGGAAATGAAAACCGGTGAAGGAAAGACCCTTGTAGCTACCTTGGCGGCCTATTTAAATGCCTTGGAAGGAAAAGGCGTTCATGTGGTTACGGTGAATGATTATTTGGCCAAGAGAGACCGGGAATGGATGGGAAAAATATACGAATTTCTGGGGCTTACGGTGGGTTGTGTGATTCACGGGATTACAGCGGAGGAACGGAATGCGGCTTATGAAGCTGACATTACCTATGGAACTAACAACGAATTTGGGTTTGATTACCTTCGTGACAATATGGTGTTATATAAGGAACAACTTACCCAAAGGGAATTGAATTTTGCCATCATCGACGAGGTGGACTCCATTTTAATTGATGAAGCCCGAACACCGTTGATTATCTCCGGTCAAGGTGCTAAATCTACGGAGTTATATCAAAAGGCGGATCGTTTTGTTACTTCACTGCGTCGGGAAGAGGATTTTACCACGGAGGAAAAGGACAAAACTGTGGCATTGACCGAAGAAGGGGTTTCCAAGTGCGAAAAGCATTTTGGGATTGATAATTTTTCGGATCCGGAGAATATGGAAATCAACCACCATGTTCTACAAGCCCTGAAAGCCAGAAATTTAATGAAGCGGGACATTGACTATATCGTTAAGGATGATGAAGTGGTCATTGTGGATGAGTTTACCGGTCGTCTAATGTTTGGCAGAAGATACAGCGATGGTTTGCACCAAGCCATTGAAGCCAAGGAAGGGGTTCTGGTTCGTTCGGAATCCAAAACATTGGCAACCATTACTCTGCAAAACTATTTTCGAATGTATCAAAAGCTGGCGGGGATGACAGGTACCGCCAAAACGGAAGAGGATGAGTTCCGCGACATTTATAACATGGATGTTGTGGTGATTCCTACCAACAAGCCCATTCAGAGAGCGGACTTACAGGATGCGGTATACTCCACAGAAAAAGGAAAGTATAAAGCCATCTCCGACCGGATTAAGGGAATTCATGAAACGGGCCAACCGATTTTGGTGGGGACCATTTCCATTGAAAAATCAGAGTTAATTAGTGAAATGTTGCAAAGAAGAGGAGTACAACACAATGTGTTGAACGCCAAGCAACATGAGAAGGAAGCCCAAATCATCTCAGAAGCCGGGAGGTTGGGAGCGGTAACCATCGCCACCAACATGGCCGGTCGAGGAACGGACATCGTACTGGGGGGGCAAGATGCCTCGCCGGAAGAACGGGGAAAAGTAGTAGAGCTAGGGGGCTTGGCCATATTAGGTACAGAACGTCACGAATCCCGTCGAATTGACAATCAACTGAGAGGACGGTCAGGCCGACAAGGGGATCCCGGTCAAACGCAATTTTACATTTCATTAGAGGATGAATTAATGAGGCTGTTTGGAGGAGATCGAATCCAAGGCATCGTCACACGCCTGGGCTTGGGAGAAGATGATGTGATAGAAGCCGGTATGCTTTCTAAGTCCATCGAAAATGCCCAAAAGCGAGTAGAGGGTCGAAACTTCAGCATTCGTAAATATGTGCTCCAATATGACAATGTGATGAATAAGCAGAGAGAGATTATTTACGGGGAACGAAAGAAGGTTCTGTTTGGAGAGAATCTTCGTTCCTACATCATGAATATGATGGAAGAACTGGTAAACGAGGTGGTAGACCCGGTGGTGATTGCTTCTCGTTATCCGGAGGAGTGGGAACTTTTCCGGGTTGATGTCGGGTTACAGAATATATGTACTCGATTTCAAGGATTGTCCTATACTCCGGAGGAAGTGCTGGAGTTGACGGAAGAAAAATTAAAGGAGGACATCCTGAGCCGATTTGAAGTTTTGTATCAGGAAAAGGAACAGGAAATCGGCGAAGAGAGAATGAGAGAGCTGGAACGAATGATTCTGATTCGTGTGGTGGACAATAAATGGATGGATCATATCGATGCCATGGACCAGCTGAAGAGTGGAATTGGCCTTCGTGCATTGGGGCAGCAGGACCCGGCGGCAGCGTATGCCAATGAAGGATTCGATATGTTTGAATTGATGGTGCAGTCTATCAAAGAGGATACGGTAAAATTCTGCTTCAATGTAACGGTTCATACCAATACGGAGCGTAAGGAAGTATTGCGGGGAGAGCAAACCAGGAAAGATGAGTTTGTTGACCAGGGAGGAACGGATGGCAGTGGAGCCGTTGCCAAGGGAGGTGCTCCCTTTGCCCAACCGACGCCCATGGAAGCACAATGGCCTCCACAAGGGGGCGAGATGCCCTCAGCGCCTGTGGTACCGCCTCGAAGCAATAAGCCACAGACCTATCAAAGAGAAATGCCCAAGGTGGGGCGAAACGATGCTTGCCCCTGTGGCTCCGGGAAGAAATATAAAAATTGTTGTGGAAAATCTATGTAAATATAGAAGGAGGAAATCATTGTGGTAATACTGGAACAAATTAGAAACGAATTACCCTTGGCACGAAAAACTTTACAGGAAGTGGGGGACTCTCTTTGACCTGGTTCAACTAGAGCAAAGAATCCGAGAGTTGAAGGAGGAATCCGAGAAGCCGGAATTTTGGGATGACCATCAGAAGGCCAGTCGAGTTTTAAAAGAAAAGAAGGGGCTGGAAAATCGAACCGGAGAGTATTATCTTTTGGAAAGAGAGCTATCCGATGTAGAGACTCTACTTCAACTGGCATTTGAAGAAAAGGAGGAATCACTTACCCAAGAAATTCAGGAAGCTTATCATCGATTTACGAAAACGGCAGAGGATCTTCGTTTAAAAATTCTATTGGATGAGGAATATGATTTGAATTCGGCCATTCTCCATCTTCATGCAGGAGAAGGAGGAAAGGATGCTCAGGATTGGACAGAACTGCTGATGAGGATGTATGGTCGCTGGGCGGAGAAGAAGGGCTATAAATTAACCATAGCCGATGTACAATATGATACGGAAGGCGGAATCAAAGGTGCCACACTGATGGTAGAGGGAGAGTACGCCTATGGATTTTTAAAGAATGAAAAAGGTGTGCATCGTTTGGTTCGAATCTCTCCTTTTGATTCTTCGGGCAGAAGGCATACCAGTTTTGCCGGAGTAGATGTGATGCCGGAAATCGAGGATGACATTTCGGTGGATATTGATCCAGGGGATCTCCGAATCGACACTTATCGTAGCTCCGGGGCCGGTGGGCAGCATGTAAATAAAACGGATTCCGCTATCCGTATTACACACCTCCCCACCAATATTGTGGTAACGTGTCAAAACGAAAGAAGCCAACATCAAAACAAGGAAACGGCCATGAAGTTGCTACGTTCCAAGCTGATGGACATTGCAATCCGAGAACATAAAGAGAACTTGAAGGAATTGAAGGGGGATTACAGTGTAATTACTTGGGGCAGTCAAATACGTTCTTATGTGTTCCACCCTTATACTATGGTGAAGGATCATCGAACCGGCGCGGAGGTAGGGAATATAGCCGCAGTAATGGATGGAGAAATTGATTATTTTATTAACGAAAAACTGAAGCAGCGTGACTAAGAGGGGAAGTTTTGGATGGAGAGTGAGCCCGGTTTTTCATGGCTTCATTTTAACGGATATAGTGTGACAAAACCTCATCATGTATACATGATGGAAAGGGCAAGAATCCCTTGCAAGAAGTGGTGTTGTATGTTACCATTCAATAGGTATGGGTTAGAAAAAAGGAGACTATTGAAATGATTTTAGAGACGTTAGAGAAATTTGCAGAGGGCATGGGAATCCTCAACATGGACGTTCGAAGTGCCATTATGTTGGTGGTTGCCTGTCTATTTTTATTTTTGGCGATTCGGAAAGGATTCGAACCTTTGTTGTTGGTTCCCATCGGATTTGGCATGCTGCTTTCTAACATGCCGGTAACCGGGATTTTTGTGGATCACGTTGATCCCGGTACGCCATTGGAAAGCATGGGACTATTAACCATCTTTTACCTATTGAAACCAATCCTTCCCAGCTTGATCTTTATGGGTGTGGGAGCCATGACGGACTTCGGTCCACTGATTGCCAACCCCAAGAGTCTATTTTTAGGCGCAGCGGCACAATTTGGAATCTTCTTCGCTTTGTTCCTGGCGATTCTTATGGGCTTTAATGCCCAAGAGGCTGCGTCCATTGGAATCATCGGAGGTGCGGATGGCCCCACAGCCATATATACCACACAGCAATTGGCACCTCACTTACTGGGTGCTGTGGCGGTAGCAGCCTATTCATATATGGCCTTGGTGCCGGTGATTCAGCCTCCTATTATGAAGGCATTGACTAGCAAAAAAGAACGAATGATAAAGATGGAACAATTGCGACCTGTAACACAAAGGGAAAAGATTTTATTCCCCATCATGGTTACCATCGTGGTAGTTTTGTTGCTTCCTGCGGCAGCGCCTCTGGTTGGAATGTTGATGCTGGGTAATTTGTTCAAGGAAAGTGGAAGAACGCTGCGCTTGTCAGACACTGCAGCCAATGCCCTTATAAACGTGGTAACCATCATGTTGGGGCTGGCGGTAGGGGCTTCTGCTCAAGGACCCACTTTCTTGACTTTTGATACCATTAAAATTGTAATTTTAGGTGTGTTAGCCTTTGCGGTAGGGACTGCTGTCGGAACACTGTTGGGCAAACTGATGAATAAGTTAAGCGGTGGTAAGATTAATCCGTTGATTGGTTCCGCCGGCGTATCGGCGGTGCCTATGGCAGCCCGAGTATCTCAGAAAGTAGGGCAGGAAGCCAATCCTTCCAACTTCCTCTTGATGCATGCCATGGGACCTAATGTAGCGGGTGTTATTGGTTCGGCAGTAGCGGCATCCGTTATGTTATCCATGTTTGGTGGGTATTAGACAGGGGTCATGCGAAGGGCTGTAACGTATTTAGATAATGTGATTGGTTGTATGAAAACAGTTTCGTTGTGTTTGTAAAATTACGTTACATAAAATAAAAAGCCCCAACTGCCGTTGGGGCTTTGCTATCTGAAAAGGGGTGCTCAGTCATGAATAAAGAGAAGTCTTTCATAAAAGCCAGTACGGTGCTGTTTGACTTTGACGGAACTATTATGAATACCAATGCTTTGATTATCGATTCCTGGCAACATACGTATCGAACATTGGAGGGTAGAGAAGAGGACGAGGAAACCATCGTTCGTACCTTTGGCGAGCCCCTGGTGAAAAGTATGGAGAAGGCCTTTCCTCATGTTGACCCAAATGAATCCGTGGAGATTTATCGTAGCTATCATCGAGATAGCTTTGGTGAGAGAATTACTATTTTTCCGGGGATGAAGGAGTTAATCTACGAGTTATATCATCGGGGATTTAAGTTGGCGGTAGTAACCTCCCGCGCACGATTGACCACCGAGGAGGCCATGGTGAAGTATGGAATCAAGGATTATTTCCATTCTGTGGTAACTTGTGATGATACCACAAAACACAAACCGGACCCGGAGCCTGTATATATTGCATTGAGGCAATTGAACAGCACACCTGAGGAAAGCATCATGATAGGCGATAGCATGTATGACATCGTATGTGCCAGGAATGCAGGAGTTCGTTCCGTATTGGTGGGATGGGCCTTGGCGGTGACAGTAGAGGAAAAAAACGGGCCGGAAGGCCCGGACTATATTATTCCAAACGCAAAGGATTTGTCCAATATGCTGGAATTGTAGTTAAAGCGGCAATACCGTTTAATGGTAGGTTGGTTACAATGTACATAGTTTCCAAAGAAAAGAGAGCCGCCTTTTGGGACGGCTCTCTTTCTATGAAAAAAACCACAAACGGCAGAAAGATTACTCGCTGACCTGATAGGTATTAAGCTTTGCATAATGAGTGTGAAGGAGTTTGTGAGACAGGTGGCCGTTGGGTTCCCCAAGGAAGTCTCGATACAAAGCAGATACCTCATCATTCTTATGGGATTTTCTTTCCGGCAATCGTTGATCTTCGCTATAGAGCGCTTTGGCTCTTTCTGAACGAGGATCCACATCCATTCTAGTTTTGGAAGAGACGATGGACTGTCCTCCTCCGTGTACACAGCCTCCGGGGCAAGCCATAATTTCGATGAAGTGCACATCTACTTCGCCTGCCTTAATGGAATTTAATAGCTTGGCCGCATTGGCGGTACCGTGAGCTACGGCTACTTTTACTTCCTGGTATTCATTATTGATGGGCAATACGACACTGGCAAACCGGATGCCTTCCAAACCACGAACGGTGTTGTATTCGATGTCCGGTAAATCTTGCTCCGTGAGAATATCCGCTACGGTTCGAAGAGCCGCTTCCATAACACCGCCGGTTGCTCCAAAGATTACGCCTGCTCCCGTGCCTTCTCCCATGAGAGGATCCGGGTTTTCGTCGGGCAGGGCATCAAACTGAATGCCGGCCTGTTTAATCATATCTCCCAACTCACGAGTGGTGATGGAATAGTCCACATCCGCCAGACCATCTACTTGCATTTCTGGACGATTACACTCTGACTTTTTGGAAGTACAAGGCATAATAGAAACGCTGACGATTTTGCTGGGCTCGATTCCCATTTTTTCTGCGAAATAGGATTTGGCCAATGCGCCAAACATTTGCTGGGGAGATTTACAGGTAGATAGATTGTCCAGAAATTCCGGATAATTCATTTCACAGAATCGAATCCAGCCGGGGGAACAGGAGGTAATCATAGGCAACTTTCCGCCTTTCATGACACGATTGATAAATTCTGTTCCTTCCTCCATGATGGTTAAGTCTGCGGAAAAGTTCGTGTCAAACACTTTGTCAAAGCCCAATCTTCTCAGGGCGGCATACATTTTTCCGGTTACCGGGGTGCCAATGGGCATTCCAAATTCTTCGCCCAAAGATGCCCGAACGGCAGGGGCTTCCTGAACCACAACGTATTTCTCCGGATCTGCCAAGGCGTCAAAGACATCGTCGATATATTGACGTTCTCTTAAGGCAGCTACGGGGCATGCTTCGATACATTGGCCGCAATAGGTGCAGTTCACATCTCGCATGCTGAAGTCAAAAGCAGGAGCCACTTCGGTTTTAAAGCCCCGGTTGGTGAAGTCCAGAACACCAATGCCCTGTACGTTTTTACAAGTGGAGATACATCTTCCGCAGAGAATGCATTTGGATGTGTCCCGGATAATGGAGGGAGAAAGGTCGTCTAGCTTGGCTTCCCTTCGTTCTCCTTGGAAACGAACTTCATTAATCCCAAGTTCTTCGCAAAGCTGTTGCAACTCGCAAGTGTGATTTCTTTTGCAAGTAAGACATTCTCGATTGTGATTGGCTAAAATAAGTTCTACGTTGGTTTTGACCGCTTTTCGAACACGAGGGGTGTTGGTGCGTACGGTCATGCCTTCGGCTACTTGAAGTACACAAGAAGCAGGCAGGTTACGCATGGGCACGCCGTTGATGTCCACCTCTACCACACAAACCCTACAGGCTGCGATTTCATTTACATCTTTCAGGTAGCATAGGGTGGGGATTTTGATGCCGGCTTCTTTGGCCGCCATCAATACAGTGTAGTCTTTGGGGACGCTGACCGGAATGCCGTTGATGGTTAAATTCACTTTTTCCATGGTTTTTCTCTTCTCCCTTCTACTGGATCACAATGGCGTTGAATTTACATGTTTCCATGCACACGCCGCATTTGATGCATACATCTGGGTTGATGCGATGCTGTTCTTTTACATTCCCTACGATAGCGCCTACCGGGCATTTTCGAGAACAGAGGGTACAACCGGTACAAGCGTCGGTGATGTAGTAACCTAGCAATGCTTTGCAAACACCAGCTGGACATTTATGATCAATGACGTGGGCCTCGTACTCATCCATGAAGTGGGCCATGGTAGACAGGACCGGGTTGGGAGCTGTCTGACCCAATGCGCATAGTGAGGTGAGGCGAATATTTTCTGCCAGGTCTTGAAGATCCAACAAGTCGGATGGTTCTCCCTTTCCTGCTGTAATTTTATTGAGGATTTCTAACATTCTTTTGGTTCCTTCTCGACAAGGAGTGCATTTTCCGCAAGATTCATCTACGGTGAAGTCTAAAAAGAATCGTGCGATATCCACCATACAGTTGTCTTCGTCAATGACGATCATTCCCCCGGAACCCATCATGGAGCCGATGGCCACCAGGTTGTCAAAGTCAATGGGAGTATCCAGGTTTTCTGTGGTGATGCAGCCGCCGGAAGGACCGCCGGTTTGTACGGCTTTTAAGGCTTTACCTTTGGGACAGCCCCCTCCGATTTCATAAACAACTTCTCGTAAGGTGATTCCCATAGGGACTTCCACCAACCCGGTGTTGTTGATTTTGCCGCCCAAAGCGAATACTTTGGTTCCGGTAGACTTTTCCGTTCCGAAGCTACGGAACCAATCAGATCCTCTTAATATAATTTGGGCCACATTGGCCAGTGTTTCTACGTTGTTGATGCAAGTGGGCTTGCCCCAAAGACCTCTGTTGGCAGGGAAAGGAGGTTTGTTTCTTGACATACCCCTTTTCCCTTCAATAGAGGCGATGAGAGATGTTTCTTCTCCACAGACAAAGGCGCCCGCTCCTAACCGGATCTCAATGTCAAAGGAAAAGTCCGTGCCGAAAATATCTTTGCCCAGAACCCCCAGTTCCTTCGCCTGTGCGATAGCAATTTTTAGCCTTTGCACGGCAACTGGGTACTCAGCACGAACATATACATATCCTTTGGTGGCTCCGATTGCGTAACCGCCAATGGCCATGGCTTCTAACACTGCGTGGGGGTCTCCTTCCAATACGGAACGATCCATAAAGGCTCCGGGATCCCCTTCATCTGCATTACAGATGATATATTTTTGGTCTGCCTGATTGGGTGCAGCAAAGCTCCACTTGAGTCCGGTAGAGAAACCGGCGCCGCCGCGACCTCTTAGACCGGACTTTTTCATTTCTTCAATGACTTGTTCCGGTGTCATTTCTAAAACGGCCTTGGCGAGAGCTTGGTACCCATCCATGGCAATATATTCCGAGATGTCTTCCGGGTTGATTAAACCACAGTTACGAAGAACCACTCGTTTTTGTTTCTTGTAGAAATCTAAATCCTCTAATGTTTTTAATTCGCCACCTACGGTATATTCTTTTACCGGCTGTCCGGCAACCAGATGTTCTTCCACGATTCTTTTGGCTTTTTCTTCATCCACATGAACGTAGGTCACCTTTTTCCCGTCTGGGGAAATGACTTCTACGATGGGCTCGTAGGTACACATACCGATACAACCGGTGGGTTTTACAGTGACATTGGCCAAGTTTCGGCTTTCTGCTTCACTTTTCAGCAGGCTATAAACCGGCCGAGCGCCCGCCGAAAGACCGCATGTAGCCATTCCCACCACCACGCGATACCCGTCTTTGGTGTAGAACTGATCCATAGATTTGTTTTGATACTCTTTTATTTCTTGAATGGATTTCATGCTACTGTGCCCCCTGTTTCTTATATTTTTCAATAATAGCCGGAATTCCGCTAACATCTTCCAATTGTGCGTACACGTCATCATCAATCATCATAACGGGAGCTAGGCCGCAGCAACCAAGGCAACGAGTGGCTTCCAATGTAAACAATCCGTCCGAAGTGGTTCCTCCCGCTTCTACTTCCAATGCCTCTGCGCACTTGTCTAGAACAGCCTGGGCTCCTTTTACGTAGCATGCGGTGCCTAAGCAGACGCTCACTTTGTGTTTCCCCTTGGGGGTTAAATTAAACTGGCTGTAAAAAGTAGATACACCATATAGCTCAGCAACGGGCACTTTTATTTTCTCGGATATAAATTTCTGGACCTCTAAGGGCAGATATCCGAAAATATTTTGTGCTTCCTGGAGTACGGGCATGGTTATCCCGTCTATTCCGGAAAGGGAATCGATGTAACTCTCTAGTTTTTCAAATCTTGGATCGTCCAAAGGAATGGACAAATCACCACTAACTTGCTGCATGACATTCTCTCCTTTGCTCTTTTGGGTTCATTCTCATTTTCAGATATTGTTTGTGATTAAATTAACGCTTTATATCCAATAGCATACTATCACACCCCGGGAAGAGTTTCAAGGGAACCCGGGAATATGTTGTTAAATTATTACCAATATAATGGAAATAACTCGAAAATATAGGAGAACGAAAGAGATAGAAGAATTGTAGAGCAAGATAGTTAATTTTGGGGAGCAAATATATAATATTTGTCTGGAAATCTCCGAAAATAGTAGTGGAAATTTTGGTGAATTGGGGTATAATAATGGGGCGTGCTACTGTGGCTCAATGGTAGAGCAGCACATTCGTAACGTGCAGGTTGAGGGTTCGATTCCCTCCAGTAGCTCCAATAAAGAGGACTTCCATTGCTTGCAATGGAAGTCCTCTTTTTCAGGGAACGCTCGGCAAAGGGGCAATACCTGTTTTTTAGGAGGGAAAGGGAGCCCACAAGTCCGCAGCCAAAAATATTGGTAATTGTTACAAAAAACATTGACAAATATAGGACGATATTGTATGATTAGACAAATTTAAGAGATAAATGCAACGACCGGAAACAAGTAAGTTCTGATTTCTGCCTTTCAGAGAGCGATTGGGTGGTGAAAAATCGCAGGCAGACAGAGACCGAATACATTCCGAGAGCAGCGCACCCAACGGTGGATTTCCACCAAGTAGGCTGCGACGGGTTCGCCCGTTAACGCGATAGAGTATAAGCAACAGGATTGACGTACTCGATGAGGTCCCTTTTCGTGAGAGGGGGATGAACTGAGGTGGTACCACGGGAAACTCCCGTCCTCTGAGTGAAATCAGAGGACGGTTTTTTTATGAGGAGGGTGAGAACATGGTAATCAAAATTCTGATGTTGGTTGTGTTTTTTGGCATTATGGTGGCGGTGGGCATATATTGCAGAAAACATGCCACGGATGTCAACGGATTTGTGTTAGGGGGACGATCCGTAGGACCCTGGCTATCTGCATTTGCCTATGGTACTTCCTATTTTTCTGCCGTTATTTTCATTGGCTACGCAGGACAGTTTGGATGGAAATTTGGCCTGGCATCTACTTGGATTGGCATTGGAAATGCGCTGGTAGGGTCTTTGCTGGCATGGACAATATTGGGGCGACGAACTCGATTAATGACCCATCATCTGGACAGTGCCACCATGCCGGAATTCTTTGGTAAAAGATATGACAGTAAAAAGTTAAAGGTGATGTCTTCTGCAATCATATTTATTTTTCTCATACCATATACGGCATCATTGTTTAATGGACTTTCCCGACTATTTGGTATGGCGTTTCATATTGATTACACCGTATGTATCATTGGAATGGCCATATTGACCGGGGTGTATGTGGTGGTTGGCGGGTACATGGCCACCGCCGTCAATGATTTCATTCAAGGCTGTATTATGTTAGTGGGCATCGTTTTGGTGATTGGTGCTGTGCTCAAGGAAAATGGTGGATTTTTAGCTTCTGTAGATGGTTTGGCTCGAATTACAGATTCTGCTGTTACAGAAACCCCGGGTGTGTTTGCTTCGTTTTTCGGACCAGATCCTTTTTCACTATTGGCGGTATTTATTTTGACATCCTTAGGTACGTGGGGACTACCTCAGATGGTACAAAAGTTTTATGCCATTAAAAGTGAGGCCTCCATAGACAAGGGCACCGTAATTTCTACCATATTTGCCTTAATTGTGGCCGGTGGCTGTTATTTCCTGGGAGGTTTTGGCCGAATGTTTTCGGATCGGATTGATCTGGCAGCCGAGGGATATGATTCCATTATTCCTAAGATGTTGGAATCTCTGCCGGAAATACTGATTGCGGTAGTGGTCATTTTGGTTTTATCTGCCTCCATGTCTACTCTTTCGGCATTGGTGTTGGCTTCTAGCTCCACTTTGACATTGGACTTCCTAAAGGATAATTTCATCAAAAATATGACGCAGAAGAGTCAGGTAATGACCATGAGATGGCTCATCGTCTTATTCATCGTCATCTCTTCTGTGATTGCGATTGTACAGTATAAAAGTACCGTGACATTTATTGCCCAGCTCATGGGAATTTCCTGGGGAGCTCTCGCGGGAGCATTTCTGGCACCCTTTTTATATGGCCTCTACTGGAAAGGTGTCACCCGAATTTCTGTGTTGGTAAACTTTATTTTTGGAACGGGTTTGATGATTATGAACTTATTGTTTCGTAGTGCCTTCCCCATATGGCTACAATCTCCCATCAACTGTGGGGCTTTCGCTATGTTGGCCGGGCTGATTATTGTTCCGGTTATCAGCCTATTGACGCCCAAGTTTTCTCGAGAACATACCGACCGCATGTTTGCATGCTATGAGGAAAAAGTGGTAGTTTCCGTGAAGCAGGCTTTGGGGGAATAAAACGTAACGAAGTAGGGCATCAACAGAGAACGCCCTTTCTGTTGGTGCCTTTTTATTGGTCTGCCAAGGGACTTTATGATATAATGTATCCAATTGTAGCCCAACAGGAAGTTCTTTGATGGACAGGCACAATACCCAAGGAGGTATGCGCAAAAGGAATGAATAAAAAGAAATATATGAAGGAGCTATACCCGGTTCAGGAGATTCGGGACTTAAAAGATTTAGTGGATTCCAGTGCGATTCGTTTTTCCCATGATACTGCCTATCTGGTGAAGGACGTTCCGGGTGGCACGTATCAGTCCATCCCATTTTGGCAGGTAAAACAGGATGTAGATTCTTTAGGAACGGAACTGATAGAGATGGGCTTGAAAGCCAAAAAAATTGCGGTGGTGGGAGAGAACAGCTACCCCTGGGTGGTGACATATTTGGCCACGGTAAACGGAACGGGAGTTGTGGTTCCCATTGACAAGGAGCTTCCGGAAAAGGAGATGCTCCACTTACTAGAACGAGCTGACGTATCCTGTGTGGTTTTCGACGGAAAACATCGCGATGTGATGAATGTCATTCGTCACGAGGTGGATTTCGTGGAACACTGGGTTGATATGAATCTTGAGCCGCAGGAAGATTCTCAAGAGATTCGAAGCTGGGAAGCGATTCGGGCAGAAGGAAAGGCAAAGCTTTCTTCTGGCAATTCAGAGTTTGTAGAGGCGGAAATCGATCCGGATGCGCTGTGTTCCCTTTTATTTACTTCCGGTACAACTGGTATGGCGAAGGGAGTCATGTTAAGCCATCGAAACATTGCAGCCAATGTATATAGTATGTCCCAATATGTTCAAATCAAGAAACCGGGGATTGGCCTTTCTGTTTTACCCATGCACCATAGCTATGAAATGACCTGTCATATTATGACGGCATTATATCAAGGAGTTACGGTAGCCATTTGTGAAGGGCTTAAGCATATCGCCAAGAACATGGTGGAAGCAAAAGCCACGGTAATGCTAGGAGTTCCCCTAGTATTTGAAGCCACTTATAAAAAAATCATGAAGCAAGCCGCGGCATCCGGAAAAGACAAAACGCTTCATAAAGCGATGGAAATTTCCAAAAGGCTACACTTGTATAATCGAGGGGACGCCGCGAAAAAGATGTTCGGGGATGTTCATAAGGCCACGGGAGGTCATATAGACTTATTTATTGCAGGTGGAGCTGCCATAAATCCCAGTGTAATTGAAGATTTTCAAGCCATGGGATTTCCTATGATTCAAGGGTATGGTATGACGGAGAATGCACCTATTATAGCTGTGAATAAGGACCGTTTCAGTAAGCCGGATTCCGTGGGATTTCCCCTTCCGGGAACGGAAGTAAGAATTCATGAGCCGGACGAAAACGGAGTAGGAGAGGTGATATGCCAAGGACCTAGTGTGATGCTGGGGTACTATGAAAATCCGGAAGAAACGGCTCGGGTTATTCGAGACGGGTGGTTGTTCACCGGGGATTACGGATATTTTGATGAAGATGGAATGCTATATATATCCGGAAGAAAAAAGAGTGTTATTGTGACGAAAAACGGTAAAAATATATTTCCCGAAGAGGTGGAGTTTTATTTGACAGAAAGTGAATATATAGAGGAGGCCCTGGTCTATGGAGATGAAGATGAGGATGGCGATGTGATTGTTAAGGCCATTATCTATCCAAACTTCGAAATGGTGAACAGTGAAGAAGGAGAATTGGAAAACGAAGAACTGAAGCGTTTCTTGAAAGGAGTGATTGACACCATTAATGAGCAGATGCCACTATATAAGAGAGTTCGACGTTTTGGAGTTCGGAGGAAAGAGTTTGAAAAAACCACAACACGGAAAGTGAAGAGATTCACACCGGAAAATTTTGAGTCGGATTGTTAGAAACACAGGAGGAGTAAGGATGAAACAGATTAGCAATGAGGAGTACCGGGTGCTTAAGCAGAAGGATATGGAGAAGGCGGTAGCTTTTGCCAAGGAAATTCAAGAAAGCAAGGATCCTATGGTACGGTATAAGGATTCCAGACCCATCATGGACATCAAGCACATGATTGAAACCAGTGCAGCCATATATAAAGATCGTCCCGCTTTTTATGTGAAGAAAACCCACGGTGGGGAATATGAGCCCATTCCCTACGGACAGATGATGGCAGATGTAAATGGGTTAGGCACCGCTTTAATTATTGGTGGCCTTAAGGATAAAAGGATCGGTGTGATTGGGGAAAATAGTTATATGTGGGCCATTACCTACTTGGCTGCAGTCAGCGGTGTGGGTGTGGTGGTACCATTGGATAAAGAGCTATCACCCAAGGAATTGAAGGGTCTGGTTAAGGAGGCGGAGCTTAGTTGCGTGGCCTTTGATAAGAAGTTCGAAAGCCTTTTTAAGGAGGCAAAAGAAGACCCGGAAAACGAGTTGGAAGTACTGATTGGGTTGGAAGCAGATGAAAGCGATGGAGAAGTATTTGCTTGGAAAGATTTGGTAGATAAGGGCAAGAAGGCCGTATCAGAGGGAAATCGAGAATTCCTCGATGCGCAAATCAACAGCCAGGAGATGAGTATCTTATTGTTTACGTCAGGTACCACGGGTTCCAGCAAAGCGGTAATGTTAAGCCACGAAAACATCTGTGTGGATCTCATGAGTTTACCCACACTATTAATCGTGAAACCAGAGGATATATTCTTTTCTATGCTTCCCATTCATCACACGTATGAATGCACTGCAGGATTTTTAATGCCGTTGTACAAAGGCGCTTCTATTGCCCATTGTGAGGGATTGAAATTCATTGTGAAGAATCTGTCGGAAGCCAAGCCAACCATGTTTTTAACCGTTCCCTTGGTGATTGAAAACATGCATAAGAAAATTTGGCAGAATGCCAGAAAGTCTGGGAAGGCAGATACCCTGCGAAAAATGATGAATCTCAATCGAAAGCTGAAAAAGATTGGCATTGACATTTCCGGAATCTATAATAAGCAAATTATGGCTCTTTTCGGCGGTCAACTGCGAATGCTGATATCGGGAGGTGCGGCTATTTCACCACAGGTGTTGGATGATATCAACGATTGGGGAGTGACGGCGCTTCAAGGCTATGGACTGACAGAATGTGCACCCATGTGCGCCTTGAATCCGGACAAAAACGCAAAAAGTGATTCCTTGGGTTACATTCCACCGGGAATGGCTTTTAAAGTTCATGAACCGGACTCGGAAACCGGCATTGGGGAGCTTTGCGTAAAGGGCGGTAACGTGATGCTGGGCTATTACAAAAATCCGGAAGCCACGGCGGAGGCTCTGCGAGACGGGTGGTTCCATACGGGGGACTTGGGTTTCGTTGATAAAGACGGGTACATTCATTTAACGGGGCGTAAAAAGAATGTAATCATCACTGCCAACGGAAAGAACATTTATCCGGAAGAGTTGGAATTTTTGTTGGGACAAATTCCCCTTGTATCGGAATCCATGGTTTGGGGGTTTAATGAGTCCGGGAAAGACACCTCTATCGTTGCTACGGTGAGGCTCGACGAGGAAGAACTGTCAGAGGTAACGGACGGTAAAGCGATTACTGATTTTACCGATGAAGAGTTGGAGGCGATTTTGTGGAAGGAAGTGGATGTGATCAACCAAGAACTGCCGGTTTGGAAAAAAGTAAAGAGGCTGGTAGTGAAACGGGATGAGTTTGACAAAACCACAGGGAAGAAAATAAAAAGGTATGTAGATTCCAACAAAGGGCAATAGTGTATACACAAAATCATGGTTTGAAACAAAGGATAGGGGCAAAAAATGGATAGATATCCCCAAGTGGAAATAAATGTGCCAAAGCTTCGCCATAACGTGGAGGAAATTGTGAAGTTGGGAAAAGGCCGTGGGGTAGAAATCGCGGGTGTTATCAAGGGATTCACAGGCATACCCGAGGGTGTGAAAGCTTTTGAAGAAGGGGGGTGTACTCTGATTGGCTCTTCTCGATTAGAGCAGTTGGAAGGCGCTCGACGAGCCGGATGTTCCCTGCCCCTCATGTTGATACGAATCCCCATGTTATCAGAGGTGGAAGAAGTGATTTCCTGGACGGAGATGAGCTTAAACAGTGAGCGAGATGTGCTGAAAGCCCTAAACCGGGAAGCGGAACGACAAGGAAAAACCCACGGCATTATTCTGATGGCGGATTTGGGAGATTTAAGAGAGGGCTTTTGGGATAAAGACGAACTGGTGGATGTGGCGGAAGAAGTGGAAACCCAATGGAATCATCTGACATTAGAAGGGATTGGAACCAATGTGGGATGCTACGGTTCCGTCAGTGCAACACCGGAAAAATTACAAGAATTGGTAGATTTGGCTCACAAGGTGGAAGAGAGAATTCAACGGAAGCTCCGCTATGTTTCCGGTGGAGCCACATCCTCCATACCACGGCTAATGGAAGATAACATGCCGGAAGGAATCAATATGATTCGGGTTGGCGAAGGAATCATACTAGCCAAAGACCTTCGGGATCTATATGGGTATGATATGAGCTTTATGTATCAGGATGCGTTTACCCTGAGAGCGGAGGTCATTGAAGTAAAGGAAAAGCCCACATATCCGCAGGGGAAGATCATGTTTGATGCTTTTGGTAACCAGCCAGAATATGAAGATCGGGGCATCCGAAAGCGGGCATTATTGGGAATGGGCAAAGTGGATTATGCCTATCCGGAAAGTATTTTTCCTCGCAAAAAAGGAGTGGAAGTCCTGGGAGCATCCAGCGACCATACTATTATCGATATTGAGGATTGCCAAGAACCGGTTCAAGTGGGAGATGTGTTGGAGTTTGATCTGTGCTATGCCAGTATTGTTTTTGTGACCAACTGCCCTAATGTTCGGATTGTGGTAAAAGACCAATAGACTTTTTCCATGACCCTCTGGGTTTTTAGGGTAGCGCATAAGAAATACAGATTATGAATGAAAAGAACAAGTAAAAATAGAAAAGGCAGGCCCTGGTGGCCTGCCTTTTCCGGTGTAATTTTGTTCACAGTCATTCACTTCCCAAAGGAGTTGAGACCGGTGTTTTATGTAATAGTTTGAAGGAGAAAGGCATCACCGCATATAGAATGCCAAGCAGTACCAGCATACTCCCCAGTAGAAAGTTCATGGAAATGGTTTCCCCTAGGATTAATACACCTAACAGTGTGGCGACCATGGGCTGTACCGGTAAGAATAGAGAACCGGTTCCGGCATCCAGCAGCGATAGGCCCTTGTTCCAGGCATATAAAGCGCCTGCTGTGCACACGATTCCGATAAATAAAACCCAACCCACCACTTCAAAGGTGACTGCACTGAAGGAGAAACCTATCAGGGAGATTTCCACAAAGGCAGTGGGGATGGCTAAGGCCAAGCCCAGTGCCATGCTGTAGATGGTGACGGAAAGTGCATCGTACTTTAAGCAAACCTTTCTCATCATCAGTGATCCGAAACTCCAGGCAGTGACGGAGCCAAGATTGATGATGATTCCCAGAAAATCTCCGGAGGAAACCCCGCCGATTATTACAGCAGCCCCCAATACGGTAATGGCCACAGATAAAAGCTTTTTGCCGGTAAGGATCTCCCCCAACAGTGGAACAGCCAAAAGGACCATAATAATAGGGTTCATGGCATTCAGTAGCGAAGCCAGAGAAGCATCACAGAGACGCGTGCCTAATAGTTGCAAGGTAACCCCCAGATAATAGGCAATGGCACCCACTGCCACGATATATTTTCCATCCCCCTTTTGAATGGTGGCTTTTGGTATTTTTCGTGACAGGATAAGCAGAAGGGTTAAGCCTATGGCATATCTCAATGCCAATACCAGGGTGACCGGTAATACCTCCAGCACGATTTTTCCTGCTACATACAGACTTCCCCATGCACTGACGGCAAATATTACATATAGATACCCGGCATTTTTCCCTAAAGACATTTCCTATTCTCCTTTCCCATGAACCCCTTTTGTTGACTCATTATATCTCTTGGTGTATCATTAGTAAAACGACATATTAACATAGATAACATGAAAATTATTCATGTTAATATTACATTTAATGGAGGAGAAGAAGGAAGGGGGCAGCCATATGGATATTCGCAAGTGGGAGGTGTTTTTAAAGGCGGTAGATCTCCAAAGTCTGACACGGGCAGGGGAGGAATTGGGCTATACTCAGTCTGGAGTTTCTCACATGATGAAAAGCCTGGAAGATGAATTGGGATTTTCTCTTTTGATTCGCAAGCATCAAGGGGTGTTCCCCACGAACCAGGGAGAGCAGATTCTCCCTATGGTCCGGGAATTGACCCGCATGAATGAAAAGTTAGAGCAGACAGTGAGTGGAATCAAAGGCATACAGACCGGGACTTTAACCATTGGCTCCTTTTCCAGCATTTCTTTCCACTGGCTGCCGAGAGTGATGAAAAAGTTCCAAGTGGAGTACCCCGGAATAACATTGAAACTGATGGAGGGGGGTGTAGATGAAATGGAGGAGCTGATGGAAGGAGGAAAGGTGGACATGGCTTTCTTTTCCCGGCAACCTCATCACACCTTTGATTGGATTCCCCTGATGAAAGACCCTATGATGGCGGTGCTTCCCTTGGGCCATCCCCGGAGCGAAGAATCTCGTTTTCCTATGAAGGATTTTATGGAAGAGCCTTTTGTGATAACAGCCATGGGTTTTGATTACGACATAAACGGGACTTTGAAAAATAATGGAATCCAGCCAGAGATACAATTCTCCTGTATGGATGATTTGACGGTAATATCTATGGTGGCCAACGGACTGGGTCTTTCTATTTTACCGAAATTGGTATTACAAGGACATGATAACCAGGTGGCGGCGGTTCCTCTCTCGCCGGCATCTCACCGGGAATTGGGGATTGGGGTATTGTCTTGGAAAAAAGCCTCTCCGGCTGCGAAAAGCTTTGTGGAGATGGCGAAAAGAATCTGGCGAGAAGATTCGGAGAAATAAGTTGAAATCACAAGGTTTCTTGGGTTTTTGCGGGGCCCTGGTTCGTTGACAAACCAAGGTTTATACATTATAATATTGCGATATGACAAACCAATATACGACCTTAGTGTCGAAAGGAGAAACCGAAATGACAGAAGAAATACTGTTAACCCAGGAAGGGTACGATAAAATCGTGACGGAACACGAAGAGTTGGTATCCATCAAACGTCAGGAAATTGCCGAACGAATCAAAGAAGCCATTTCCTACGGGGACATTTCTGAAAATGCAGAGTATGATTCGGCCAAAAATGAGCAGGCAGAGTTGGAGGAAAGAATTCTCAAACTGGAAAACATGCTTCGAATGGCCAAAATTATAGATGACCGACACGTCTCAGATGAGACGGTGAACGTGGGCCTGAAGGTAACCGTGAAAGAGAAAAATGCGAAAAAGACCCAGGAATATATCATTGTGGGCTCTGCGGAAGCAGATCCCTTTGAAGGGAAGATTTCCAATGAGTCTCCTCTGGGTAGAGCGCTGATGGGCAGAGCGCGGGGAGACATGGTGGAGGTCATCATTCCGGACGGCACCATGTATGTTAAAATCATGGACATAAAAAAACAGGAAGAAGCGAAGGGTGACAAGAAGGGAAAAGCCGGGACATCTACTTCAGAAAAGACTGCCAAAGTGGCGAAAACTTCCAAAAAAACCGGTCAGGCAGATGAGCCGAAGGCTGCTTCCGACAAGAAAGAACCCAAGAAAACAGCTTCAAAAGCCACTGCAAAAAAGCAAAAATAGAAAAAGAGGTGCAAAATGACGGAGGAACGGAAAACCACGGAAGGACTGGAACTTCTGGAAGCAGAGGAGACAGCGGAGGCCACGGAAGAAAAATTAAATGAGCAGCGGTTAATCCGGAGAGAAAAGCTGGACACTCTTCAGAAAACGGGTCGGAATCCTTTTCTTGTCGAATCCTGGGATGTGGAAACCCATAGCATGGAAATCAAAGAACGGTTTTCGACGTGGGAAGGAAAGACCCTTAGCTTAGCCGGCCGAATCATGGCCTTTCGTCATATGGGAAAAGCATCTTTCATCGACATACAAGATAAAAGCGGTCGGATTCAATGTTATGTGCGCCAAGATGCTTTGGGGCCGGAAGAATATGAAGTCTTTCTCACCTATGACATCGGAGATATTGTTGGTGTAGTGGGGGAGGTCTTCAAAACAAGACATGGCGAGATATCCATTAAAACGGGGAAACTGGTATTGTTATCCAAGTCCCTCCAGGTTTTACCCAACAAATTTAAGGGGTTAAAAGACCAAGATTTAAGATATCGTCAACGATATGTAGATTTAATCATGAACCAAGAGGTTCGAGATATTTTTTACATGCGCTCAAAAATTGTTCATGAAATCAAGCGGGTCCTGGAAGAAGAATATGGATTTCTAGAGGTAGATACTCCGATTTTAACCACCATTGCGGGGGGCGCCAATGCAAGACCCTTTAATACCCACCATAATACATTAGACCTGGATATGAAACTTAGAATCTCCAATGAACTATATCTTAAGCGGTTGATTGTGGGGGGATTGGATCGAGTTTATGAGATGGGTAAGATGTTCCGAAATGAAGGGATGGATCGAAATCATAATCCGGAATTTACTTCCATGGAGTGCTACATGGCCTACGGCAACATGGAAAGTGTGATGGATGTAACGGAACAAGTGGTTTCCAAAGCGGCCCTGGCGGCTACTGGATCCATGGTCATCGAATACCAAGGGAAAACCTTTGACCTGACACCTCCTTGGAGAAGATTGGATATGGCCCAGGCGGTAAAAGAAGTAACGGGTGTTGATTTTGGGCAAATCGAAACAGATGAAGAGGCGCAAAAGGCAGCATTGGGCGCTGGAATGCGTCGGGATGATGTAAAAGGGGAAAGCCGAGGTGTTCTTTTGGCGGAAATGTTTGAAACCTTTTGTGAAGAAGAAAAGAACTATTTGGATGGACCTGTATTTATCACGGGCCATCCCGTAGAGGTTTCACCTTTGGCAAAAAGAGACCCGCAGGACCCAAGGATTACGCGAAGATTTGAAGCATACATTAATGGATGGGAAGTGGCCAATGCTTTTTCAGAGCTTAACGACCCCATTGACCAGTACAACCGGTTTAAGGAACAACAAGCAGCGCTGGAGGGTGGTGATGACGAAGCCCATCCCATGGATGAGGATTTTGTCAACGCACTGGAGGTGGGATTGCCTCCCACCGGTGGATTGGGTATCGGCATCGATAGAGTGATTATGCTGATTACCAATGCCCCGTCCATTCGTGACATTATACTATTCCCCACCATGAAACCTATCGACAAATAGAGAAGCAATAGCTATGTAAGGAGTAATGGATGAAACAATTGGAAATCAGAGAATTATATGAGCAGGCCCAAGGGTTGGACCAACAGGAAATTCAAGTGGTGGGTTGGGTACGCACCAACCGGGATTCCAATCGGTTTGGGTTTATTGAATTGAATGATGGGACGGCTTTTCGTTCCGTGCAGATAGTCTATGAAGAGGGAACCCTTTCTAATTTTGAGGAAGTGACCAAGGCATCTATTTCATCTGCCCTGCAGGTAACCGGTACCTTGGTGATGACTCCACAAGCAAAGCAACCCTTTGAAATCAAAGCCAGTGAAGTGGTTTTTCTGGCAGGGTCCGATTCGGACTATCCGTTGCAAAAAAAGAGACATTCCATGGAATTTCTTCGGGAAATTGCCCATCTAAGGCCTCGAAGCAACACCTTTTCCGCAGTCTTTCGTGTGCGCTCCATGCTTTCTTTTGCCATCCACCAGTATTTTCAGGAAAATGGGTTTGTCTATGTTCATACTCCCATTATCACGGGTAGCGATTGCGAGGGAGCAGGGGAAATGTTTCGAGTCACAACCTTGGACCCCATCCATCCCCCTCTTTGTGAAGATGGAAGAGTGGACTATAATCAGGACTTTTTCGGCAAAGAAACCAGTTTGACGGTATCCGGGCAATTAGAGGGAGAAGCTTTTGCCTTGGCATTCCGAAAGATATATACTTTTGGTCCCACTTTTCGAGCGGAGAATAGCAACACGGCAAGGCATGCCTCTGAGTTTTGGATGATAGAGCCGGAAGTGGCATTTGCAGATTTGGAAGACAACATGAAGCTGGGAGAATCCATGATCAAATATATCATACGATATGTTTTGGAGCATGCACCCGATGAAATGGAGTTTTTTCATTCTTTCGTGGATAAGGGGCTTCGAGATCGACTGATGGGTATCGTAAATGCGGATTTTGCCCGGGTAACCTATACGGAAGCGGTGGATATTCTAAAGAAGGCCAAGAAGGAGTTTCAGTACCCGGTGGAGTGGGGAATCGACTTGCAGACAGAGCATGAACGGTATCTCACGGAAGAGGTTTATCAGAAACCGGTTTTCGTAACGGACTACCCCAAGGATATCAAAGCCTTTTATATGAGACTCAATGACGACGGAAAAACGGTGGCGGCATGCGATTTATTGGTGCCGGGAGTGGGCGAAATCATCGGGGGCTCTCAAAGAGAAGAACGATACGATGTGCTGAAGCAGAGAATCGAAGAAATGGGCATGGATCCTGAGGATTATAAGTGGTATTTGGAAATTCGTAAGTATGGCGGTGTGCAGCATGCGGGATTTGGTTTGGGCTTTGAACGAATTCTCATGTATCTGACGGGAATGGGGAATATTCGAGACGTGATGCCTTTCCCAAGAACCCCAAAATCAGCGGAGTTTTAATGTAATCCCCCTGGAAGCTTCTTTTGGCAAGAGCAAAAGGGGATTTTTGTGTTAATTTTTCGTGGAATATCGCTCCGCAGTATGCTTGTGCAGGGTCTGGGCAAACGAGAAAAGGGATAAAGGAATATATGAAAAAGTTTTTGAGAGCCATCAAGGATGGCGCCATAAAGGGGCTTCGAACCGGACTGTTTTTATTGAAAATTATGATACCGGTTTATCTTGTTGTGGTTCTCGTTAAATATTCACCCCTAATGCCATGGCTGGAAAAAATATTCACTCCCGCTATGAGGATTTTTAACTTACCGGCGGATGGTGTGGTACCTATTATTACAGGTATATTCACTGATGAATATGGGGTGATTGCGGCCATGGGTGGATTTGATTTTACCACAGCAGGGATTACCACCATCGCCATGATTTCTTTAACATTTCATTCTATACCTGTGGAAAGCGCCATCGCACAAAAGATAGGATTTCCCGCAGTACCTTTTGGTTTGTTCCGATTGGTGTCGGCTATTTTCATCGGAGTTCTGGTGGGCTGGTTGGGAGGTGTGATTCTCTAATGAGTGCATCTTTTGAGACCATTGTAATGGAAATGCTTACAGGCAGCTTGACTACTATCTTTAATCTATTAAAAGTGTTGGTGCCTTTGATGATTGTGATTCAGCTGTTGATGGTGTACCACATTATTGAGAAACTGGCATCTCGACTAGAGGGCTTGGGAAAACTGATGGGAATGTCAAAGAATGCCATGTTTCCTCTTTTAGTTGGGTTTGTTATGGGAGTTAGCTATGGGGCAGGCACTTTATTGGAATTAAATAAAACCAATCCTTTGTCGAAACGGGACATGGCATTGGTTGGAATATTTATGTTCCTGTGCCATGGGATTATTGAAACCGGCATGCTGTTTGGGGTAGCAGGAGCTTCCGTATGGGTTATTACAGTGGGTCGTACGCTGATTGCTTTTGGAGTGACCATTATTCTGGCCCGCACCCCTTTCATACGTAGAATGGATAACCAAGTCCCCATCAGTAATAGTCCTCAGGCACAGGAGGGGCTGAAGGAGCTGGCTGATAAGGAATAATTCGTTGCCAATAAACATGGCCGATGATATAATGAAATGCACTATGTGCCGTGAAACAAAAAATATTTGGGAGGTCTTATTATGAAAGGCTATAATAGCGAATCAATAAGAAATGTCGCCTTGTTGGGGCATGGCAGTTGTGGAAAAACCATTTTTTTAGAAGCCGCGTTGTTGGCTACCGGTGTAATCAATCGGTTGGGTCGGGTAGAGGATGGGAATACCGTATCCGACTACGATAAAATGGAAATTGAAAAAGGATATTCTATTGGGGCGTCCATTGTTCCGGTAGAATATAACAAGGTGAAGATTAATTTTATTGACACCCCGGGATTTTTCGATTTTGTGGGAGAAGTACACTCCGCACTGCGCGCTGTAGAAGCCGCTCTCATTATGGTAGATGCTTCCTCTGGAATACAGGTAGGAACGGAAAAATCGTGGAATATTTGTAAACAATATAATATGCCCAAAATGTTCGTTATCACCAAAACTGACAAAGAAAACGTGGATGTGGATCAAGTCATTATGGATTTGAAAGACAAATTTGGAACTTCGGTGGTAACATTGGAAGACAAGGACGCTTTGAATGAAGCCATTGCGGAAACCGACGAGGCTTTGTTGGACAAATTCTTCGGGGGAGAGGAATTCACGGAGGCGGAATTTAATCAAGGGCTGTTGAAGGGTATTGGATCTGGCAACATAACACCGATTCTGGTTACCTCTGCTCACAAGGGAGAGGGTATAAAAGAAGTGTTAGACAGTGTAATCAAATTTGTTCCAAAACCCGGGGATCATGCGCCCTACAAAGCAAAGAATGACAGAGATGAAGAAGTGGAAATTCCTTGTGATGATACCGGACATCCCGTTGGATTTGTTTTCAAGACCATTGCGGATCCCTTTCTTGGCAAAATCAACTTGATTAAGGTGATATCCGGAAAATTACATCAAGGAATGGAAGTATATAATCCCCGTGTTGAGAAGGTGGAGAAACTGGGATCACTGTTCTTCCTGCGGGGGAAAACCCAGGGTGAAGCAGGAGAGATTTTGGCGGGTGATATTGTGGCGGCAGCCAAGTTACAACATACCCAGACGGGAGATACGTTGTCTGAAAAGGCCAACGCAGTGGCATTACAACCCATCGATTTCCCACAACCTTCCTTGTATATTGCCGTGGAACCCAAGACAAAGGGAGAGGAAGAAAAAGTAGCAACCGGCCTTGGTAAGCTGATGGAAGAAGACCCCTCCTTTGTTTTGGAAAGAAACCTGGAAACCAAGCAAACTCTATTGGGAGGCCAAGGGGAGCAACAGCTGAATGTCATTACCAATAAGCTGAGGGATAAATTCGGGGTTGAAGTTCACGTTATTCCCCAAAGAATTGCATATAGAGAGACCATCAAGGGAACCTCCGATGTGCAAGGCAAGCACAAAAAACAATCCGGAGGCGCAGGACAGTACGGAGATGTACATATTAAATTCTCTCCGTCTCAGGAAGAGTTTGAGTTTGCAGAGGAATTGTTTGGCGGTTCGGTGCCGAAAAACTATGTGCCTGCCGTTGAAAAGGGCTTAAGAGAGTGTCTGGACAAAGGGCCTTTGGCCGGCTGCAAGGTAGTAAATGTAAAAGCCGTCCTGTATGATGGGTCTTATCACGATGTAGACTCTAACGAAATGGCCTTTAAGATTGCAGCAACTTTAGCTTTCAAGAAGGGCATCGTAGAAGCGAAGCCTTGTCTACTGGAACCGGTGATGTATGTAGAGGTTCTGGTTCCCGATGAATATATGGGAGATGTAATGGGAGATATGAATAAGCGAAGAGGGAAGATTCTGGGAATGGAACCTCAAATCGGAGGGGGTCAAAAGCTGATGGCGGAAGCACCTCAGGCAGAAATGTTTGACTACTCTGTGACTCTACGTTCCATGACCCAGGCACGAGGATCCTTTATCATGCGATTTGAGAGATATGAAGAAGTACCGGCTCACTTGACGGAGAAAATCATTGCGGACTACAAAGCGGAGGAAGAATCTCAGTAAACGAGGCAAAGAGTACAGAGTCTTCACTATGGTAGATAACGGGAGCGGTAGCATAAAACCTACCGCTCCTCTTGTTTTTCGGGGATAAAAACCGGTCAAAAATTTGTGTGAGTACACAAAAAATATTGACATTTTTCGTGCCCCATATATAATAGGAAGTACGTCTAGCAGAAAGGGGAAGAATAAAAATGAAGAAAACCGGCGCGGAGATTGTGATGGAAGTGCTGTTGGATCATGATGTTGATACGGTATTTGGGTATCCGGGAGGTGCCGCACTTTTCACTTACGACGCATTATATAAATATCAAGATAGAATCAAGCACGTATTGACGGCCCATGAGCAAGGAGCCGCTCATGCTGCCGATGGATATGCGCGCTCTACCGGGAAAACCGGTGTTGTATTTGCGACTAGCGGACCGGGTGCCACCAACCTGGTGACGGGAATCGCCACGGCCTATATGGATAGCATACCAGTGGTTGCCATAACTGCAAATGTACCCACTTCCATGATAGGGAGGGACGCGTTTCAGGAGATATATATCACAGGCATTACCATGTCCATAACGAAGCATAATTTTTTGGTGAATCGTGTGGAAGATTTAGAGCATGCCTTGAGAGAAGCCTTCCGAATTGCCAATACGGGAAGGAAGGGTCCGGTGTTGGTGGACATCACAAAAGATGCCACTGCCGCCTTGTTTGAATATGATAATAAGAGCCCTTTGGAGGTCCCGGAGCATCCCAACCATCTACCGCAGGAAGCCATTGACGAGGTGGCAGTGATGTTGAATCGGGCGGAACGGCCGGTACTATACGTTGGGGGTGGTGCCGCGGCATCGGGAGCTTCGGAAATCATCGCACAGTTGATTGAGAAAGCAGACATACCTGTGACACACACCATGATGGCTGCCGGCATTGTAGGATATGAGAATCCACGAAATCTTGGGATGCTGGGAATGCATGGTTCCGTAGCCTCCAATAAGAGTATTGACAAGTCGGATTTGGTCCTGGCATTGGGTACCCGTTTTAGTGATCGGGTGGCATTGAATCCGGAGAAGTTTGCACCGGATGCAAAGATTGTCCAAGTGGATATTGATCGAAGCGAGGTCAATAAAAATGTTTTGGTGGACAAGGCCATTATCAGTGATGTGAAAGCTTTTTTGGAAAAACTTCTGCCCTTGGTAGAAGAGAAAAAACATGAAGATTGGATGGAGAGAATTGAGAAATGGCGGGGAAAACTATCACAGCCTAAGGGCGAGGGTTGCTATTTATGTCCCGATGATTTAATCGGGACTATATGTGACATGACGGATAAGGAAACCATTTATGTAACCGATGTAGGCCAACACCAGATGTGGGCAGCCCAGTACTTGAGGCATTATAATACCCGAGCATTTCTTACCAGCGGAGGATTGGGCACTATGGGTTATGGATATGGTGCGGCCATAGGTGCTCAGACAGGGAATCCGGACAAACGGGTGATTCACCTGACGGGAGATGGTTCTTTTCATATGAATATGAATGAAGCCTGTACAGCAGTGAGCAATCAACTGCCGATTATTAGTGTTATTTTTGATAACCGAGTCTTGGGAATGGTGTACCAATGGCAGAACAGTTTCTATGAAGGTCGAATTTCCCAGACCACCCCGGAACGAAGCACCAATTTTGCCAAGGTAGCGGAGGGATTTGGTGCCAAGGGATATCGAGTGGAAACTATCAGCCAGTTCCAAGAAGCGTTTGCACAAGCTTTAAAGGAGAAAGGGCCGGTGTGGATTGATTGTGCTATCGACCGTTGTGAAAAAGTGTTACCTATGATTCCCAACGGAGGTACTGTAGCAGATATGATTTTGGATTAAAAAATCATGGTAATCAATAGGGTCGGTTCGGGGTGGGGTGCCTAACTCCAAAGAAGGTAACCCACCCCGAACCGACCCCAAAGAAGACGAGAAAGAATTCTATCAAGGATGGAAAGGACGTGGAATATGAGAGAGCGACCCAAACCAAAGCCGGTAGTGAAGCAGGTTATTACCATGCTGGTGGATGATCAACCCAACGTCATGGCAAGAATAACCAGTCTTTTTGGTCGGCGAAATTTCAACATTAATACCTTGTCTGCATCGGAAACCAATATCCCCGGTGTTACCCGGGTCACTCTGGTGGTTAGTTGTGATGATGAAAACGCATTATGGCAAATTGTGACACAGGTGGAAAAGCTGGAAGTAGTCCAGAAAACCATGGTTTTAGATATGGATAAAACCTTATACCGAGAGCTTTTGCTCTTGAAAGTGGCGGCAGATAAGCATTCGAGGGCTTCCATACGGGAAATCGTCGATATTTATAGAGCAAAGATTATCGATCTTTCGAAGAATAGCATGGTCATCGAATTAACCGGGTCCCCTAATAAAATAGATGGATTCATGAACATGATGGATTGTTACGATATTCATGAAGTGAGTCGAACCGGTGTGACAGGAATTGAAAGATCAGTCTAGAAAAGAAAAGGAGAAAACCAAATGATCAAAAAGTATTATGACACAGACTGTAACTTAGGTTTGCTGGATGGAAAAACAGTGGCTGTGATGGGGTATGGAAGCCAAGGCCATGCACATGCGCTAAACTTGAAGGAAAGTGGAGTGCAGGTAGTGGTAGGATTGAGAAAGGAATCATCCTCTTTTAAAGCGGCACAGGAAGCAGGACTTCGTGTTATGGAGGTTGAGGAAGCAGCAGAAGCGGCAGACGTAGTTATGATGCTTCTCCCGGACGAAGTGGCGGCCAAGGTTTATCGAAAAAAGATTGCAGAGCACATGAAGGAAGGCGACATATTGATGTTTGCACATGGCTTCAATATTCATTATCACCAGATTCAACCGGCGGAATATTTAGATGTAATTATGGTGGCTCCGAAGGGCCCTGGCCACACGGTACGATCTCAATATTTGGAAGGCAAAGGAGTTCCCAGTTTGATTGCGGTTTACCAGGACCAGTCCGGCAAAGCCAAGGATTATGCGCTGGCGTATGCGTCTGGAATTGGTGCAGGCCGTGCCGGCATCTTGGAAACTACTTTTAAAGAGGAAACAGAAACGGATTTATTTGGAGAACAAGCGGTTTTGTGCGGGGGAGTTACAGAACTGATGAAAGCAGGATTTGATACACTAGTGGAAGCAGGATATGCCCCGGAAATGGCTTACTTTGAATGTGTTCATGAAATGAAGTTGATTGTAGACCTAATTAATAGTGGTGGATTTGATATGATGCGGTATTCCGTTTCCAACACAGCAGAATACGGAGACTATAGAACCGGCACACGAATTATCACAGAAGACACTCGGGCAGAAATGAAAAAAGTTTTGCACGAGATACAAAACGGTACTTTTGCCACGGAATTTATCCAGGAGTTTAATGCTGGTGGACAGGCTAGATTCTTGGCCACCAGAACCAAAGAAGCGGAGCATCTCCTGTGTAAAGTGGGGAAGGAACTCCGTAGTATGATGAGTTGGTTGAAAAAGTAGGGGGCGAAAATGAAACGTAGTGATCAGGTAACAAAAGGCCTGGAGAGAGCGCCCATGAGGAGCTTGTTTTATGCCATGGGTTACACTAAGGAAGAATTGGAAAGGCCTTTGGTAGGAGTGATATCCGCACACAGCGAAATCGTACCGGGCCATGTACATTTGGATAAAATTGCCGATGCAGTGAAGGCCGGAGTCCGAATGGCGGGAGGGACACCTATATTGATGCCAGCTATCGGTGTTTGCGACGGAATTGCTATGGGACATGCCGGAATGAAATACAGTTTAGCCAGTAGAGAGTTGATTGCCGACAGTGTGGAAACCATGGTAATGGCCCATTGTTTGGACGGTGTGGTTTTGGTTCCAAGTTGCGATAAAATTGTGCCCGGAATGGTGATGGCAGCGGTACGTATGAATGTGCCTGCTCTCATATGCTCCGGTGGACCTATGTTGGCTGGACTAGTGGATGGTGAAGAAGTCAGTTTGTCAAAGATTTTTGAAGCCGTAGGTGCTCGAAAGGCCAATCTAATCGACGATGAGAAGATGGAAGAATATGAGCAAGGAGTTTGCCCTGGGTGCGGTTCTTGTGCGGGGATGTATACCGCCAACAGTATGAATTGTTTGTGCGAGGCAATCGGCATTGCACTACCGGGAAATGGCACCATTCCTGCGGTACATAATGGAAGAATTCGTTTGGCAAAAGAAGCGGGAAAGGCCATTATGAATCTGATTCAAAAGGACATCAAGGCCAGGGACATTATTAACCATACTTCTTTGGAAAATGGACTGGCCTGCGATATGGCATTGGGGTGTTCTACCAACAGCGTTCTACATCTTTTGGCGATTGCCAACGAAGCGGGGTGCCCCTTGGATTTGGCCATATTTAACCAGTTCAGTGGAAAGGTACCCAACCTCTGCCACCTGGCACCGGTAGGTCCAACCCATATTCAAGATTTGGACGTTGCGGGAGGGGTGCAGGCGGTTATAAAAGAGTTGGATAAAAAAGGCCATATTCATAGAGAAGCCATGACCGCTACCGGAAAAACAGTGGGAGATAACATCGAAAAGGCCTCTGTGAAAAATCACGAAATTATTCGTCCCATAGAGAATCCATACAGTGAAACCGGGGGTATAGCTATTCTTTGGGGAAACATCGCCAAGAACGGTGCTGTGGTGAAGCGTAGTGCCGTAGCGGAAGAAATGCTGGTTCATTCCGGACCCGCACGAGTATTTGATGGAGAGGACGAGGCAATCCAAGATATCTACGATGAAAAAATTCGCCCGGGAGATGTGGTAGTGATTCGGTATGAAGGCCCTCGAGGAGGCCCGGGAATGCGGGAAATGCTAAATCCCACCAGTGCCTTGGCGGGAATGGGATTGGATAAATCGGTGGCTCTCATTACCGACGGCCGCTTCAGTGGGGCGAGCCGAGGCGCTTCCATCGGGCATGTGAGCCCGGAGGCGGCTCAGTGCGGAGAGATTGCTTTGATCCAGGAAGGGGATATCATCGATATTGATATTCCACAGGCCAAGCTGAACCTCAGAATAACCCCAGAGGAAATGGAGCAGAGAAGAGAAACTTGTGTGCTTCGAGAACCTCGTGTAAAAACCGGTTGGTTGGCACGATATGCCAGAATGGTGACGGATGCGGCGGAAGGTGCGGTACTTCGGTAAAGGAAAGAAAAAGAAAAGAAGGGGAAGTCCTAGGACAACCCCTTTTCTAATTGAATAAATTGTTTCGCTGCTCGGGGGCTGCGGCCTCCGTTTCGAAGGGCATAAGCCTCTGCTCGGGTTTCTTGCTGTTTGGGGTCCATGTCCAGACCGTACTCCTCGGCATAGTGTGCCACGATTTCCAGATAGGTTTTTCGGTCGGGTCTTTGGTAAGTGATGGTTAATCCAAAGCGCCCAGCCAGCCCGATGGTTTCCTGAATGGTATCGTTTTCATGGAGTTCTGTGCCGAAGCGTTGCTCCATGGATTCTCTTACTAAATGTCTTCGATTCGAGGTGGCATAAATCAGAATGTTTTTCCCTTGGGCCGCGGCGCCGCCTTCCAAAACACTTTTTAAAGCCCCGAAATTTTCGTCGGGTTGGGAAAAGGTTAAATCGTCAATGAATAAAACAAATTTCAATGGATTTTCCGCCAATTGCTCGGTTAAGCCAGGAAGTTCGTGGAGCTGTTTCTTTTTCAGTTCAATCAGTCGCAGACCTTGGCTTTGATATTCATTGGCCAGGGCTTTGATGGTGGAGCTTTTGCCAGTGCCTGCATCTCCATAAAGAAGAGCATTGCTGGCGGTTTTCCCATCCAGAAAGGCCCGGGTATTTGTCAGCAGGAGCTTGCGTTCTCTTTCATATCCCACTAGGGAAGAAAGGGTCTGTGGGTCCGGGTTTCTAACGGGCTTCAAACCATTTTCAGTGAACTGAAACATGGTGTATTGACTAAATACCCCGTACCCCCTTGTTGAAAGATGGGCAAGTTTCTCATGGTAGAGATTCTGAAAGGAGTGGGCTGTATTTTCAAAGGATGGTAGGCTGCCCAGAGAGGACGAAAAAGGGGTGACCCATTCCATTATTATGCCAGGCGAAAGCTGGCTCAATTCCTCGAAAAAAGAGAGCTCGCGTTGATAACACTGTTGAATATGAGGATTGTTTCGGGAAGAGGCCTTCTGTAAATAGAACGTCTCCATATTCAGAACCAATTGACTCAGATGATTTCCCAAGTCTCCACCACCTTGGTAAAGGTGGTATATAAAAGAAGCATAATTTTCTTCCACATTCTGTTGCGTCTGTAAAGAATCAAGGAAGGTTTCAAAGGATTGAATGACAGAATCGTTTCGAGCTTCTCTGAAAACAATCAAACACTTTAATTGATGATTCAGTTGTGAGGGATTCATAAACGGGGTCTCCTTTCCATCCGTTCTTTGGTTGTTCTTTATTTTAGCACATTATATGGTACAATATCTATATGTCTGAAAGGTAGAAAAATGGGAAATAATTTCCGGGAATGGGTAAAGGATAAAAATCATGGCGAAACTATTGATTGTGGATGATGAAAAAAAGATTCGCGAGGTCATTCGAGAGTTTGCGGAGTTCAATGGTCATCAGGTGGAAGAGGCCTCCGATGGCATGACCGCGTTAGGACTGATAAAACTAAATGAGTATGACCTGCTGATTATGGATATTATGATGCCAAAGTTGGATGGGTATTCTGCGGTAAAGGAAATTCGCAAGATAAAAGACACACCCATTATTATGCTATCCGCTCGAGGAGAAGAATATGACAAGCTATTTGGTTTTGAGCTGGGTATCGACGATTATGTGGTGAAGCCATTTAGTCCTAAGGAACTGATGGCCCGGGTGAATGCGGTGCTAGCCAGAAGAAAAGCGCACAAAGAATCTGACAGCAAGGTGTTGGAATTTGGGGGTCTTTCTATTAATATCCAAGCCCGGTCCGTTATGGTAAATGGAGAGAAGGTGGAATTGACCCCCAAGGAGTATGATTTATTGTTCTATTTGGTTCAAAATCGGAACATCGCTCTTTCCCGGGACAAATTACTGTCCGACATTTGGGGATACGATTTTTTCGGGGATGATCGCACTATTGATACTCATATTAAGAATCTTCGAAACAACCTGGGCGAATACAGAGATTTTATTGTTACACTAAGAGGAGTGGGATATAAATTTGAGGCAGAATAAAGAAAATCAAAAAGCCTTCGATGTACGTAGCATCCATTTTCGAGTATGGCTTTATTTTGTTGCCTTCGCCACTGCTCTGTTGTTGGTGCTCTGGGGGCTCCAGATTTTCTTTTTGAATAATTACTATCAAGATATGAAAATCAACGAAACCAACCGGGTGGCCAGCGTGATTACCACCCAATATAAAAGCGAGAATATCATCGATATTATCCGCAATCTTTCCTATAGCAATGATATGTACATTCATATTGAGACCACGGATGGCACTATTGTTTTTTCTCCCATTACAGAGGAAGGCCGTCGGCCCAGCTATGGGTACATTGGCGAAATGGAGGCCATGAAGGAGCAACTTTTTGCCAGTGGCAATGTGTCCATCAGCTCTTTGATTCCCGAAGGAAGATCTGACATGAACACCTTGGCATATGCTGGTTTTGTGGAAGATGCTTCTGATAATCAAGCCATCTTATACATCTTTTCGCCCCTCTATCCGGTGAGTTCCACGGTGGCCATTTTACAGGAGCAATTGAAATATATTACCATCATTTCTTTGGCTATGGCTTTTGCCATTTCCATTTACTTGTCTAGAAGAATATCAAGACCCATTCGACGGATCAACGATCAAGCCATTAGCCTGGCGCAGGGAGAATACGGTATTACCTTTGAAGGAGGAACCTATAGCGAAATTACCAATTTGGCAAAAACTCTCACCCACGCTTCGGAGGAATTGGCGAAAAGCGACCAACTGCAAAAGGATTTAATTGCCAATGTATCTCATGATATTCGTACACCTTTGACCATGGTTAAATCCTATGCGGAATTGGTTCGAGACATTTCAGGGGAGGACCGGGACAAACGGGAAGAACATCTGCAAGTAATTATTGAAGAGGCGGATCGGCTGAATCGTTTGGTGACGGATATGTTGACTCTGTCCAAGATTCAGGCCGGCGTTGGACTCCTGGACATTACGGAATTCAATTTATCGGAAACCATATCTCGCGTGGTACAGCCATATGCTGAAATCATGAGAGAGGAAGGTTATACCATCGAAACCAGCATAGAAGATTCTCTTTGGATTAGGGCGGATCAAGCCCGGATTAAGCAAGTGATTTCCAACCTGCTAAGCAATGCGATTAAGTATTGCGGGAAGGATAAAATAGTCTTTGTCCGGGGATTTCTGAAGGGTGAATATGTGCGATTCGAGGTAGAAGATCGAGGAATGGGGATTCGGAAAGAAGACCTTACTCAAATTTGGGAAAGATATCAGAAGGGGAGTACCAACCACGTGAGACATACTTCGGGTACTGGACTGGGACTTTCCATCGTCAAGGAAATCCTGACACTTCATAAGGCAGAATTTGGAGTGAAAAGTCATCTGGGAGAGGGGGCTCTCTTCTGGTTTGAATTGCCCAGAATGTAAGTTATTTTAAGGCGAAAAGGGCTTTATAGTCAAGGACCTTCAAAGGCGCGTTTCTTGACATAATACCGCTTTTGGAAGTATACTGTAATTAGCGGTATCGTGGAGGTTTAGTGCCATGTTCAAGGTCGGAGATAAAATAGTATATCCCATGCATGGTGCCGGAGTCATCGGTGAGATTGAAGAGAAGAGGATTCTGGGCGAAGTGAGGAAATACTATATACTGAACGTACCATGCGGGGACATGAAAATCATGATCCCCATTGATGCGTGTACAGAAATTGGGGTGAGGCCGGTAGCGGAGCCTCCGGTCATCAAGCATGTTCTGAAGATTTTACGGTCAGAGCCCACGGAGATGCCCACCAATTGGAATCGCCGGTATCGAGAGAATATGGAAAGACTAAAAACCGGCGATGTTCTGGAGGTGGCCGAAGTGGTCCGTAATTTGGAGCGTTCCGATCGAGAGAAAAAGCTATCCACCGGCGAGAAAAAGATGTTAGCCAATGCCAAGCAAATTTTGGCCAGCGAAATGGTTTTGGCACAGAACATCGATGTAGCTAAGGCAATGAAGATTATCAACGATGCCATTTAAATATTCGGCCGTTGACCTTCTTGCAGGCACCGCAAATCGAATAAGAAAGGAGGGAAATAATAAACTTATATGATAAGAAAATTAATACGATTCATGTTTGCTGTTGTGGGTGCCGTCGTGGGGTATGGGGCATTTCTTCTAAGTCGATATCTGCTGGGTTTTGCGGATATACCGGAAGAGATGAGATTCACAGAAGGCCAGCAAATTGGCGCAGCTGTGGTTTTTGCAATTATATTTTCAATATTTTTCTTTCGTCTGACACCGACTATACGCAAACAGAGCAAGAAGGTGGCAACCAACATTGAGCGAGATCTTCAGGGTGTAGCGCCCAACGAGATACTGGTTGGTACTTTTGGACTTATCACCGGATTGGTGGTGGCTTTTCTTATCAGCGACATTTTCAAAGACATTCAAGTGTTTTATCTGGGAACCATACTGACCATTTTCACCTACTTGGTCATGGCATTTATAGGAGTGGTGGTGGCCACTAGACTGGGGCCGGATTTACCCACCCTAATGTCTTCTGGTGGTAGTAAAAGAGACGGGGGAAAAGGGAAAGGAAAGTCATCAGAGCAAGTACCGAAAATCTTAGACACCTCCGTTATTATTGACGGAAGGATTGCGGACATCATGCGAACGGGATTTTTGGAAGGGCCCATAGTAATTCCCGAGTTTGTCATTGGCGAGCTTCAACACATTGCCGATTCTTCGGATGGTTTGAAGCGGAATCGGGGCCGTAGGGGATTGGATGTATTAAACCGAATTCAGTCAGAGCATGGAATTGAAATTTATAACACGGGGTCGGAAAAAGCATTGGAAGAAATTCCCGAGGTGGACATTAAACTGCTAAAGCTTGCCCAGATGATGAATGGAAAAGTGGTAACCAACGATTTCAACCTAAATAAAGTCGCGGGTATTAAAGGTGTAGGAGTCCTAAATATCAATGAGCTGGCCAACACATTAAAACCAGTGGTTTTGCCGGGAGAGGGTATGACCGTTTTCCTGGTAAAAGAAGGCAAGGAGCAAGGTCAAGCAGTGGCGTACTTGGATGATGGTACCATGATCGTAGTAGAGGATGGAGATCGAAAGATTGGGTCCACTACGGACGTGATGGTAACCAGTGTTTTGCAGACGTCTGCTGGAAGGATGATTTTTGCTAGGCTTAAGGGATCTTGATAGAGATGTATAAAAATAATAAAGTTAGTGTTGTCATTGCCGCCGCCGGTGCTGGTTCACGCATGGGCGGCGGTATTCGAAAACAATACATTCATATACAAGGGAAACCCATGGTGGTCCATGCAGCATTGGCTTTTTGGGAATGCGATTTCGTGGATCATGTTTGTATTGTAGTGAACGAGGAATATGACCCGGAAATTCTCGCCTATTTGCCGGAAGACACGATATTGGTCTTGGGTGGAACGCTGCGGCAGGATTCCGTGTACAATGGGCTTCGATCCTTGCCGCCGGATACAGACTGGGTAATGGTTCATGATGGGGCCCGTCCCTTTGTATCAAAGGAAGTGATTGTACGAGTGATGGATGCCCTAGAGGAGAAGCCTGCAGTGGTGCCGGTTGTCACACCCAAGGATACCATTCGAAGTACGAAAGAAACATTAAACCGTAGTGATTTAAAAGCGGTGCAAACACCTCAGGGATTCCATATAGAGACCTTATTAGAGGCCTATGAAACAGCTTTCGAACAGGACTATTATGGGACGGATGACAGTGGTTTGGTGGAACGGATGGGAGTACCTATCGCATGGGTGGAAGGGGATTATGGCAATCGAAAGATTACGACGAGGGATGATTTGCCGGATTCCAACTATCGGATCGGAACCGGATTTGACCTCCATCCATTGGTGGAGGGGAGGCCATTGATTTTGGGTGGTGTAACGATTGATCATACCAAAGGCTTACAAGGACATTCCGATGCGGATGTACTGGTTCATGCATTGATGGATGCTTTGCTGGGAGCTATGGGGCTAGGGGATATCGGAAAGCATTTTCCGGACACCGATGCGGAATTCAAAGATATTTCCAGTATGATTCTATTGGATAAAGTGATGGCATTGATGCAAGATGAGGAAATGGTACCGGTAAATGTGGATTTGACCTTATTATGTGAGCGACCTAAAATAGCGCCATATGTGCCGGATATGAAAAGGAGTTTAACTTCTGCCTTGAAGATAAGGAGCAGTCAAATAAATATAAAGGCCACCACCATGGAAGGGTTGGGGTTGGTAGGTCGAGAAGAGGGCATTGGTTGTCAAGCCAGTGTGCTACTTCAAAAGAAAAGAATAACGACTAAAGGAGAGTGGGAATGAGATTATCACAAATGCATCTACATACACTGAGAGAAGTACCGGCGGAGGCTGAGGTGCCCAGTCATATCTTATTGCTTCGAACAGGAATGATTCGAAAGCTGGTGAGCGGTGTCTATGGATTTATGCCAATGGGCTGGAAATCCATTCGAAAAATCGAAGAAATTATACGGCAGGAGATGAACGCTAAGGGAGGTCAGGAAATTCATATGTCTGCGGTACAACCGGCAGAGCTTTGGATGGAGTCCGGCAGATGGAATGCCTATGGGCCGGAGCTTTGGCGTCTGAAAGATCGAAATGGAAGAGACTTCTGTTTGGGGCCTACCCATGAAGAAATATTTACGGACATCGTAAGAAATGATATATCGTCTCATCGACAACTACCCATTAATCTATACCAAATTCAAACCAAATATAGAGATGAAGCAAGGCCTCGTTTTGGGCTGATGAGAAGCCGTGAATTTATTATGAAAGATAGTTACTCCTTTGATAAGGATCAACAGGGGTTGGATCAGAGCTATGAAGACATGTACGATGCATACACTCGGATTTTCACTCGATGTGGGTTGAATTTTAGACCCGTGGAAGCCGATACAGGCGCGATTGGGGGGTCCAACTCTCATGAGTTTACCGCCCTGTCTGAAGTAGGGGAGTCAGAGATTGCATACTGTCCCAATTGCAGCATGGCAGCCACCACAGAGAGAGCATCTTGTGTGGACCAACCGGCTCCGGAGGAGGCTTTGCTTCCCATGAAAGAAGTAGTTACTCCGAATAAGAAAACCATTGAAGAGGTGGCTGATTTCCTGAATCTTCCCAAGACCAAAACCATCAAAGCTCTTCTTTTTGTGAAGTACAGCCCGGAAGGGAAAGAAGATGGATATGTGGCTGCCTTCCTTCGAGGAGACCGTGAACTAAACTTTATTAAGTTGGTGAATGCCCTCGGTCTTCCGGAACATGCTTTGGAGTTTGCCGATGAAACAAAAATGGGAGAGGCCACAGGATCTGTGGGAGGATTCACAGGCCCCACCTGTTTACACGATTGCGTCATGGTGGTGGATAGCGAATTGGTAGGAGCCCCAAATCTTTGTGCCGGCGCATGCAAAAAAGATGTCCATATTTTAAATGTAAATTATGGAAGAGATTATGAGGGTGATATCATTGTAGATATTAAGAAGATTCAACCGGGAGACCCTTGCCCGGCATGTGGAAGCCCGGTAGAATTTGCCAGAGGGATTGAAGTAGGTCAGATTTTTAAGCTGGGGACTAAGTATTCCGAGGCCATGGGAGCCACCTATAAAGATGAAAAGCAACAGGACCACTATATCGTCATGGGATGCTATGGGGTTGGCGTCACCAGAACCTTGGGCGCCATTGTAGAGCAACATTACGATAAGGATGGCATTATTTGGCCCATGAGTGTGGCGCCGTATCATGTGATTATAACCTTAGTAAATCCGGAAGACTCAGTGCAACGTGAAGCGGGAGAAAAGATGTACCAGACATTTTTGGCAGAAAACATTGACGTCTTGTTGGATGATCGACAGGAGCGACCGGGAGTGAAGTTTAAGGATGCGGACCTCCTGGGGATTCCCATTCGTATTACCGTAGGCCGTGGGGCCGCTTCAGGATTGGTGGAGTTTAAAAGACGCTGTGAAGAAGAAAACCAAGAGCTTTCCTTTGAAGAGGCCACGAAACAGACCATAGAAATCGTGCGCAGGGAAAGGGATGGAGTTTGAAATTACTGTGGCAACTATTTTACCATCACTTTGTGATAGGGCTATTCACCATCGGTGGAGGATTGGCCATGCTACCCTTTATTCAAAAGATGGTGGTGGATCGCAATAAATGGCTGGAAGAAGAAGAGATGGTGAATTGTATTGCTATCGCGCAGTCGCTTCCGGGGGTATTGGCCATTAATACGGCTACTTATGTGGGGAACCGAAAAGCGGGGTTTCCAGGCGCTCTGGCGGCTACGTTGGGAGTGATTCTTCCTTCTTTTATTATTATAATATTATTGGTGATGTTGTTGGGGACCATAGGTCCTAATCCTTACGTGGATGGAGCTTTCGTGGGCATTAAAGCCGCTGCCAGTGGTTTAATTCTATATTCGGCCATCCGGTTGGGATCCCTTGTGGTGAAAGGTTGGTTCCCTTGGGTATTGACCATAGGCAGCTTTGTGGCAGTAGCCGCATTTAACGTTTCCGCCATATGGGCTATTGCTCTTGGCGCCTTCCTGGGTATTCTTTATGCCCTTTTTCGAAAGAGAAGGGAGGCAAAGAAATGACTTACCTCACGATGTTCTATCTTTTTTTCCGAATTGGATTGGTGGGGTTTGGTGGCGGGTTGGCCATGCTCCCATTAATTTTCCAAGGCGTTCAGGAATTCGGCTTTATGAGTCGACAAGAGTTTTCGGATTTGGTGGCGTTATCTCAAATTACCCCCGGTCCGGTAGCCGTGAATGCTGCCACGTATGTGGGATTCCACTATGCGGGTGTACCAGGTGCCGTGGTGGCCACATTGGGAATCGCCTTACCTTCCTTTATTATTATGCTGGTAGTGGCCCGTTTGGTCACAAGATACCAACACACATTGGGCGTGAAGGGAATCTTTGCAGGGATTCGGCCGGTTACTGCCGGATTGATAGCCGCGGCGGCCATCATGCTAGCAGAAACGGCCCTATTTAATCATCCGGTGTTTAGTCGAAATTTTTTGGAAGATCCTGTGGCCGCAATTAATGTGATTCCTGCCGCTATTTTTGGGGTATCCTTTTTGTTAATATCTAAGTTAAAAATTAGCCCTACCTTTATCATTTTGGGTATGGGCGTGATAGGAGCGTTCATATGTGGGTAGGCGGAGCAAGAGTGGTTATCTTTAATGACCGTAAGGAAGTATTGATGGTGAAGCATCATCAGGATGGAAAGGATATTTGGTTGGTGCCCGGGGGGTCCATCGAAGAGGGAGAAAATGCCTTGGAGGCTGCCCGCAGAGAAGTATTGGAAGAAACGGGACTGAATGTAGAAATTGGAAAAATGCTTTGGCATGTAGAAGAAGTGTCACCTAGACGGGGTCAGCGGTTTGTCAACTTCTTTCTGGGAGAAGTGACAGGGGGGACTCTTGTGGTAGGTCAAGATCCGGAAAGAGGAGTCGACCATCAAGTGGTGGAAGAGGTGCGATATGTTTCCCGGGATGAGATGCAAGGGTTGGAAGTATTATACCCTGAATATTTGAAAAATGAGCTATGGGAACTGTTGGAAAGGAAGGACGGCTTCCTTCACACGGCGTTTAAGGTGCGCTAATATAAAATATGTTTGTGAGAGATGGAAAGCTTACAAGAATGAGATGATGGGATTCGTAGACGTGAGAAAGGACGGCATAATGAAACAGATTGTAATTGAAATGGAAAATGGCAAAGAGATGAAGGGGGAGCTTTATGAGGATATGGCCCCGGAAACAGTGGCTAATTTTGAGAAGTTGGTGCAGGAAGGCTTTTATGATGGTTTGACATTTCACCGTGTAATTCCCGGATTTATGATTCAAGGAGGTTGTCCTCAAGGTACGGGAACGGGCGGCCCGGGATATACCATCAAAGGGGAGTTTGCCCAAAACGGGGTTGACAATAATCTTTGCCACCAAAGGGGTGTGCTAAGTATGGCCAGAAGTGGACACCCGGATTCTGCAGGGTCCCAATTTTTTATCATGGTTCATGATGCCCCACACCTAGATGGTGGGTATGCAGCCTTTGGAAAGATAACAGAAGGACTGGATGTAGTGGATGAAATAGTAGAGAGCCCTAGAGATTTTCGGGACAAACCGGTAAAAGCGCAGCGGATGAAAAAGGTGAAAATGATAGAAAAATAGTCATAAAAACCGAATAAAACTAAAAAGAAGGAATAACGCTCAAATGTTGAAATACCAACAAATGTGAGCGTTTTCTTTGTGTTGAAACGGTGAAACTTTGGGAAAAATGTTGACATAAAGTGAGAAATGGGGTAGCCTATACAAGGCCAATCGGAAAGGGCGATTTTTCAATATTTCCGAAGAAGCGAGGTATAATGAATGAATCGAAAAATACGGGCCGGTATTCTGGCCATTCTCTTTGTGGGTGCTACACTTTTACCTATTTTAGGAGTAGAAGCTATGCGAGCACCTCAAGAAATAACTCCTATCGGCAGTTATGAAAGAAATCTAGTTCCGCTAAATTTTGAAACAGAGTATGCGTATACAGATGAAGTTTCAGAGGGAGTAAGTGCCTTGATGTCTATGGGGGCCCCCGGATTAGGGGAAGAAGTCAAATATGTGGTACGTGAAAATGGATTTGTTACATCGGAAGAAATTATCGCAGTAAGAACCATTAAAGAGCCGGTGAATCAACAGGTTCTAATGGGAACCCGACAAAACACAGTATATGCTTCCGGAAATTATTCTCTTATCGCATATGAGGGACCGGTTGTCGCTGGAACGGGCACTTTTTTATGTCCAGTACAAGGATATGTGTTTTCTTCTCCCTATGGTCAACGAAATGGAAGGATGCATTACGGAGTGGATTTGACCGCGCCGGTGGGTACTGCCATTTACGCCAGTGATGGGGGTACGGTGATTTACGCAGGATCAAGAAATTCTTATGGATTGTTGGTTATCATCGATCACGGGAACGGTTATAAAACCTATTACTCCCATTGTAATACCATCAGTGTGTCCCTAGGCGATGACGTTGCCCAAGGACAGACTATTGCCACGGTGGGTAGAACGGGAAATGCCACCGGGTCTCATATTCATTTTGAAATCCGTCATAACGATGGCTGCATCGATCCGGCTAGCCTAATCGCTTTCTAGAAAACAAGGGGAAGCCGTTGAAAGAACGGGGTAAAAATAGTATAATCAAAGGCAGGATATTTCCTGCCTTTTTGTTTTTTTACTATTATAAAAGCGGGAGGTGGGTATATTAATGGAGAGCTGTCAAGTGCTAATGGGGAACCAAGTACTCACGGATTTTGAGATCAAATCAGATAGATAGGAGCTAACAATGAAAATCTACAACACCTTGACCAAACAGAAAGAAGAGTTCGTACCGCTGGACGAGAGCAAAGTTCGCATCTATGTATGTGGACCCACGGTTTATAATTATTTTCACATAGGAAATGCCAGACCCTTTGTGGTCTTTGATACCTTGCGACGGTATATGGAATATATCGGGTATCAGGTGGACTTTGTACAGAACTTTACGGATGTGGATGACAAAATCATCAATCGGGCCAAGGAAGAAGGAATATCCGCCAGTGAGGTGAGCGAAAAATACATTCAGGAATACTTCAAGGATGCGGAAGCCTTGAATGTGCGGAAAGCCACGGTGCACCCGAAAGTGACGGAAAATATCCCGCAGATTATTGCATTTGTCCAGGGATTGATCGATAAGGGGTATGCTTATGAAAATGATGGGGATGTTTACTTCAACACCAGAGCATTTCCTGGGTATGGGAAGTTAAGCAAACAGAACATACAGGAGTTGGTATCCGGATGCCGGGTGGAAATTGACGAAACAAAGAAAGACCCTTTGGATTTTGCCTTGTGGAAAGCAAGAAAAGAAGAGAATGAAATTGCATGGGAATCTCCTTGGGGTATGGGGCGACCCGGCTGGCATATCGAATGCTCTACCATGAGCAAGAGATACTTGGGTGATACCATAGACATTCATGCGGGAGGACAAGACCTAACCTTCCCCCATCATGAAAATGAGATCGCCCAATCCGAAGCACAAAACGGTGTACCATTTGCCAAGTATTGGATGCACAATGGATATATAACAATAGATAATGAAAAAATGAGTAAGTCCAAGGGGAACTTTTTTACGGTGAGAGACATACTGAAGGAGTATGACGGGGAAGCGATACGTTACTTTTTGTTGTCTGGGCATTACCGGAATCCCATAAATTTTAGTGAAAGCCTGATGGAACAAGCAAAAAGTAGTCTGGCTCGCATCAAGAATACAAAGGAAACATTGAAGCATGTTCTGGCACAAGGCCAGGAGCAGTTGACGGAGAAGGAGTGGGAGGCGCTTCAGGCCATGGCCACGTACCGGGAACGATTCCGGAAGGCGATGGATGACGACTTAAATACGGCAGATGCCATTACGGCAATATTTGAGTTAATTACTTTAATCCATACTGTTCTAAAAACTGAAGGCAGTAAACCCTTCGCAAAAGATGGACTGGCCTTGCTTCAGGAACTTTGTGATGTTCTGGGATTATTGCAGGATGCGGAGGAGATATCCTGGGATGAGGAGATACAAAGTTTGGTTCAGCAGCGACAAGAAGCCAGGGCAAACAAAGACTTTCAGCGGGCAGATGAAATACGGGATTTATTGAAAGAGCGAGGCATCGTTTTGAAGGATACTCCGCAGGGTGTTCAAATCATGCGGGATGAAGGATGAGCCATATGAATACCACGGCATTGGCCTACATTGGAGATGCGGTTTACGAGGTATATATTCGGAAACATGTTTTAAGCAAGGGTTCTGTTCATGTGGATGTATTACATCAAAAGTCGGTGGAATACGTGAGAGCCGATGGTCAAGCCGCGGCTCTTAAACGTATTTTTGACCGACTAACACCGGACGAACAGGCCCTGGTGAAGCGGGCGCGCAATCATAAGAGTAGTTCCCGCCCCAAAAGCACAGATCCTGTTACTTATAAGTGGGCGACAGCAATGGAAGCACTGGTTGGGTATTTATATATTGAAAATCAATCCCGGCGGTTGGATGAGATTATGGACTGGGTGATTCGAGAAATTGGTCACATGAAAAATGAGGAGAAGAATGGGTAAAAAGAGAGAAACCAGAAATAAAGCCAGGGATGTGATTGGAGATTATTGGCGCGCCAATCGAGAAATCAACGAAAAAGATTACGAGGCTACCCGAAATGAAAAAGGCAAACCCCTAAAAACCAATGAGAAGATTTGGATAGCCGTTATTGTGGTGGGGGCTATATTGATTGTATTCAAATATTTTGTGTGGAACTAGGAGCAGGAAAGGGGAAGTGTCATGAGTCAGGCGGATGTACTTTTCGTGAAAATGTGTCGAAATATATTGGAGAATGGTTACTCTTCCCAAGGCCAATTGGTTCGACCCAAATGGGAGGATGGAACACCGGCTCACACGGTGAAGACTTTTGGGGTAGTGAATCGATACGATCTTTCCAAGGAATTTCCCGCTCTCACCCTGCGACCTACCGCCATTCGTTCCGCCGTAGACGAACTCTTATGGATTTGGCAAAAAAAATCTAACAACACCAATGAACTAAACAGTTGCATATGGGATGAATGGGCGGATTGCAATGGTTCCATTGGCAAAGCCTATGGATATCAACTGGGAGTGAAGTACCGATTCCCTCATGGTGAAATGGACCAGGTGGATAACGTATTGTGGCAATTGAAAAATACACCCTACTCACGACGCATCATGACAAACATTTTCAATTTTAGTGACTTGATGGAAATGGGATTAGAGCCTTGTGCGTATAGTATGACTTTTAATGTAACAGGAGATCGGCTGAATGCCATATTGAACCAAAGGTCTCAGGACATTCTGGCGGCCAATAACTGGAATGTGGTTCAGTATTCGGTGCTGGTTCATATGTTTGCCCAGGTTTCGGGATTGAAGCCGGGAGAATTGGTCCATGTTATTTCGGACGCGCACATATATGATCGGCACATTCCTATTATTCAGGAGATGATTGAGAGGATTCAATATCCATCTCCTCAATTTCGCCTCAACCCGGATATACGTGATTTTTATGATTTTACAGTAGATGACTTGATCATAGAAAACTATCAGACAAACCCCCAGATTAAGAACATACCCATCGCTGTTTAGGAAAGAGAGAACATGCATGAAAGCCATTGTGGCCGTAGATAGAAACTGGGCTATCGGGAATTGTGGACAGCTATTGTGTCACGTTCCAGGAGACCTGAAATACTTCAAAGAGAAAACCAAAGGCAAGGTGGTTCTTATGGGCAGAGCGACTTACGAATCTTTGCCCGGAAGAATGCCATTACCGGATAGGGTAAATGCGGTACTTTCCAGAAATCCGGAATTTGATGCACCTTGTTGTGTGTGCCATACCCAGCAGGAGCTGGTGGAAATTCTGGATGATTATCATAAGGAAGACATTTATGTTATTGGTGGAGAGAGTGTATATCGCCAGTATCTTCCCTATTGTGACGTGGTATATGTGACAAAAATTGAAGATGAATTTGAAGCGGATACCTTCTTTCCGAATTTAGATCAGCGAGAAGACTTTCAGTTGGTATGGTCCAGCGAGCCCCATGTGGAAGATGGAGTAGTCTATCGGTTTACCGAATACCACCGAGTGGGAAAGGAGTCTGGGGAATTTGAAGGAAAGTAACAGAGAAAATCTAATGATGGGCCGGAATCCGGTACAGGAAGCAATGGAAGCTGGCAGACATATCGAAAAGCTTATGATACAAAAAGGTGGGGAAGGGTTTTTGTCCAAGTTGGCTATCCAAGCGAAAGAAAAAGAGATTCCCTTAGAGTATGTAGAAAAATCCTTGTTGGATCGAATGACAGACCTTGGCAATCATCAAGGAATCGTAGCGGTGGTTCCACCTTATCAGTATGGTGAGATGGAGGATATCTTTCGGTTGGCGAAAGAGCGAGGCGAGGATCCTTTGATAGTCATTCTAGACCACTTGGAAGATCCTCATAATCTTGGGGCTATTATTCGTAGTGCAGAGGGAGCCGGGGCGCATGGTATTATCATTCCCAACCGAAGGGGCGTGGGGGTTACCTCTACCGTGATGAAAACTTCTGCAGGAACCGTCTCCTACCTGCCCGTGGTGAAGGTGGCCAATTTGGTCAGTGCCATGGAACTTCTGAAAAAACGGGGGATATGGATAGGGGCCTGTGATATGGATGGTGCCCTCTATACGAAACAGGATTTAACCGGCCCTCTCGGACTGGTTATTGGCTCAGAAGGCTTTGGCGTTAGCCGATTGGTGAAGGAAAAGTGTGATTTTGTGATTTCCATTCCCATGAAAGGTCAAGGAACTTCATTGAATGCATCCAATGCGGCGGCGGTATTATTATACGAAATCAGAAGGCAACGAGATGAAAAATAATCAGGAAGCTCTACCGGATGAAGAACTAGTTCTACTTGCCCAGCAAGAAGACAAAGAAGCAATGGATTGGTTGCTTCAGCGGTACAAGGAATGGGTCCGAGGAAAAGCCCGGCTGTATTATATGATGGGATCGGATACGGAAGATGTAATTCAAGAAGGTATGATGGGATTGTTTAAAGCCATTCGGAGCTTTGACCCGGAAAAGGAAGCCTCCTTTCGAACCTTTGCGGAAATCTGTGTTCATCGTCAGATTGTGGATGCCATTCGAGGCGCTACTCGAAGAAAACACTCCCCCTTAAATGAATCGGTATCCTTGGACAAGCCAGTAGAAGAAGGGGAAGAAAAAACATTGCGAGACTTGTTAAAAGACCCCAACGTTAATTTGGAAGAGAGGGTGATTTTTAATGAAGAATGGGAGGCCCTGTTCCAACAAGCCAAGACCTTGTTTTCTCCATTGGAATGGTTGGTGTGGAATGAATACATGAATGGGAAATCGAAAAATGAGATTGCCTGGGCTACGGGACATACGGGGAAATCCATTGACAATGCATTGCAACGAATGAAGCGAAAGCTGATGAAATATTTGGGGAAGCGATAGAGATTTCTCATATTTTACCGGATAGCCGTAATAAAACATTTTATTGACACCTCACTTGATATTTAGTATCATAGTCGTGGTATGGTGTGCTGATGTAGCTCAGTAGGTAGAGCACTTCCTTGGTAAGGAAGAGGTTCGGCAGTTCAAGCCTGCTCATCAGCTCCAACTTTTAAATTAACCGCTTTTTATACCGAGTTTTGGAGGAAAAGTAAGATGGCTAAACAGAAATTTGAAAGAACCAAGCCGCATCTCAACATTGGCACCATCGGTCACGTAGACCATGGAAAGACCACGTTGACAGCGGCCATAACCAAGACCTTGTTCGA
>Ga0334898_1000097_pt1 | contig 168950 bp, 143 predicted proteins | sample GraSluR3_MG_10_FD_207228 | JGI IMG/M metagenome (GOLD analysis project Ga0334898, IMG submission 207228) | Sludge microbial communities from methane-producing bioreactor in Wageningen University, Netherlands - Granular Sludge_3_08-R3 | ecosystem: Engineered > Bioreactor > Anaerobic >...
CCCGACGGTCTTGCAACTACTTAAGTGCAAGCAGTCAGGTCACACGCTCGTCTCTGACGACCGCAAGACCTGACTGAACAGGGTTTCGCAACAAGCCCCAAGCCTCGGGCCACCCCATTCGCGGTGCCTTCTTCACGCACACAGGTCGAAATGTAGCCAATAGGCGTAGGTCGAAACCCCTGTCCCGAAGGGATCGCGAAGCGAGGTTTCGACATCTTGAATCTCTCCAGAAGTGTGGGCAGAATGCCAAAGGCATCCTGCCATCCTCAACCCACAAAACCTGCTTGCCAAGTACCGCCAAAAGCCCTTATGCTACAGCAACACGGCAACCCTGGGCGCCACCCGCTTCTTAGGCCAAGTGCTTGACAAAGTGACGAGGATTGATATCAGTGGGTACTAGTAGGAAGGATCGTCACAAACCAGTGCGTACATCCGATAGGAGCCGAGCGTGAAGAAACGGATTCCCCCGCGACTGATCGCAATCATCGCGTCCTTGCTAGCGGATTGCGGGAGTCACAAGCTGCTCGAGAACCTACTCCTGAGGGCTGGTTTGCCGCACCCTCCGCTACGAGGGACAATGCTCGAAAAGGCCCAGAGTTGTCTGGAGAGACTTAACGATGACGCGAATCGACAGCCGCTCGTAGTACTTGGGCGAATCGTCGCGCCGTATCTCGATCGCGAGTCAATCGCTGACGACGAGCAGGCCACCAGAATCGGCGAACTTAGGGCGGCCCTAGATGATGATGGACTGCGGTACATTGGCAACGGGACGCTCGTTAGTACTTCATCCACTCCGAGTAGGTGCCTCGAAGACTTTATCAAGGATCGTGACCTCAGCAGCGTGAACCTCGAATTCGAAAGAGGGACCTCGAACATCGAGACGAATCCCCGCGAAGCACTCTCCGCTGCTTGCAATATTCTGGAGTCTGTATTCAAGACTATCATTGAGGAAGAAGGGTTGACAATGCCCAGGAAAAGGGACCTCAAGCCAGTATGGGCTGTTGTGCGTGACCACCTGAACCTCCATCCAGAAAAAGTGTCGGATAGAGACATAAAGGCAATTCTTAGTAGTCTTGCAGGGGTTGTCGACGGCCTTGGTGCGTACCGCACGCATGCAAGCTCGGCGCACGGTGCCGGGAAAAAGATGTACAAGTTGGAGCCGCGCCACGCACGCCTCGCCGTTCACGCGGCGCATACAATTGCGCTCTTTGTGCTTGAGACTTGGAATAAGGGAAGGTGACTAGGGGTACGGTCTTATGACGCCCGATGAGTTAAGAAAACTATCGTACAGCATTGCGTACGAGATTCAAATGCTTGTCTACACTGCGTTTCGGTTGAAAAAGGCAGCAAGCGACCAAGAAAGCAATGCCCTTATAGAGTCGTTCTTGGTGCATTACAGGAACCTTCGCGACTTCTTCTGGCAAAAGGACCCTCAAAACGACGACTTGGTGGCTTCTGACTATGGATATCAGTCAACTTCAGAAACGCCTTGCGAGTTGGCGTCCATCAAGCTCGCTGTGAACAAGCGGCTCCAGCACTTGTCAAGGCGGCGCCTTGAAGAGAACAACGCGGACTTGCCGAGTAGCTACGACATAGCCTCAATCACTCTGACACTATTGACGGAGTGCGCGGACTTCCGCCTGAAAGTTGGCGATTCTCTGCATTCGGAATTCCCAAGCGTAGGGAAGATCAAAGGCTGGGCTAATCAGTTCGAGCCTAAGCCATCAACGCCGGAGGTCGACCATTCAGCGCAAGGGATGGCCAGTACAGTGTCAGTTGCAGTTGCAACCCTGCAGTGCTATCTGCCAGAAGACCTCTCATCGCTCAAACACCCAACCCCTGAAAGGCCCCCCATGTTCTCTGCCCTCAAACCAATGATCAAAAAAGCCCTCAAGGACCTCTCACCCGAAGAGCGCGATAAACTCATCGACGACCTCCTCCCCCAGCTCTTCGAAGGCATGCCTGCCGCGGACCGCCTCCGCCTGGCCGCCAAAGTCACCGGCCTTGCCGCCGACGGCCTGTCGGAGGCCGACAAGGCCCAACTGCTCAGAGACCTCACCACGGCACTCGAATAACGCCGTCACTCCCCCCTTGACACCCCCATCCGCGCACCGTATAAAGGGACGAAAACCACCAGCCAAAGGGCCCGGACATGCAGCTTGTGCTCGCCACCAACAACACCGACAAGATCCGCGAAATCAAACACCTGCTCGATGATCTCCCGATCACCATCATGACCCGCGATGACTTCCTGGATTTCCCCGACCCCGACGAGACCGGCTTCACCCTTACAGACAACGCCCGGCTGAAGGCGCGCGCTATCAGCGAGTTCACCGGCCTGCCGGCGCTCGCCGATGATTCCGGGCTGGAGGTCGATGCGCTCGCGGGCGCCCCCAGCGTGTACTCCAGCCGCTTCGCCGGCGAGGGCTGCACCTACGAGGACAACAACCGCAAACTGCTCGACATGATGAAGTCCATCCCCGATGAGCGTCGCACCGCCCGCTTCCGGTGTGTCATCTGCATCTGGTGGGGCGACAGGGACCATGATGTTGTCGAGGGCACGGCCGAGGGATTCATCACCCGCGATCTCGGCGGCAAAGAGGGCTTCGGCTATGACCCCGTCTTCCACTATCCCCCCTCCGGCACACGCTTCTCCGAAATGACGCTCGAGCAGAAGAACAGCGTCTCGCACCGAGGCAAGGCCCTCACCCTCGCCCGTGACAAAATCATCGAACGCCTCAACCGCCCTCAGTCGTAGGCGCCGCGGGATATCGGGGCTGGTTCTCACCGGTGCCCCACCCCGATTGTGCTCTGTAGGCGGCAGGTCTCCCCCGCCTGCCCGCGGCCCGTCAAAGACCCGGTCGCGCCCAGATTCTGTTTGCATAATCCCGCCCTGACCCCGTAGTTTACCTGTGACAACCAATCGTCGATACCGCAGACTCCGTTAACACACGCAGGAGGAACTGCCGACACATACCATAGCCCAGATCCAGAACCTGACAGACCGCAGAGTCTCTGACAGCCCGCGAGGACAGCTTCCCCGGTGATCCGGTGAACCTTGCCCCCGACAAGCACTTTACGGAGGTCACAATGAAAAAGCTGCTTCTGATGCTTTTTCTGAGCACTGTGATATCCCATACCGCTCTTGCCAATATGGCAATCCGGCTGGACCGCATATCCGGCGCCCTTCCGGAGACATACATCACTGTCGCCATTTCTCTTGAGAACCCCGAGTCGCAAACTCTGGGCGGCTTCGACCTCGTCTTCCGGTACGACCCCTCGCTCACGGTGCATCATGCCGCCCCCGGCGATCTGCTGATCGGCTGCGGCTGGGAGTACTTCACCCACGCCCCCGCCCCGCAAAACAGCGTGCGCCTCACTTCCATTGCCGATATCAACAACGGCCCCCATCACCCTTCCTGCTACGCCGACCAGTCCGGCGTGCTGGCGGTGGTCACGTTTCTGACCGGCTGCGACACCACCCTGACCGATCAGTTTTTTCCCCTCAAGTGGATCTGGTTCGACTGCGGCGATAACACGCTCTCCGACCAGACGGGCGATACCCTCATCGGATCCGCCGACGTGTATGACTTCAACGGCTATGCCGACTTTCTCATCACCGACAACTCCCCCTTCCCGACCATCCACGGCGCCCCGGCCTCATGCGACGGTGGCTCCGGCTCGGGCGGGGCTCTGCAGCGCAGTATCGACTTCTACAACGGCGGCGTCTGGATGACCGCCGTCGACAACCAGCCGCCGATCGCGGTCTGCCCCGCTGATACCACCGTCACCGCTGCGCCCGGACAGTGCGCCGCGGTGGTGGAGTTTACTGCCGTCGCCTATGACAATTTCCCCGGCGTCAGCATCACCTGCACTCCCCCGCCCGGCAGCAGCTTCCCGGTCGGCGACCACGATGTCACCTGCATCGCAGTCGACTCCACCGGTCTGGCCGACACCTGCAGCTTCACCATCACGGTCGTGGACACAGAGCCGCCGGTCATCACCTGCCCCGCCGATACCACTGTCAACACTGCCCCCGGGCAATTCGGCACTGTCTTCAGCTATACGGTCGAGGCCACCGACAACTGCTCGGTGCTGACTATTGACTGCGAACCATCATCGGGGTCGTTCTTCCTGGTTGGACAGAACCTGGTCTGGTGTATTGCCACCGATGCCTCCGGTAACAAGGACACCTGTGTCTTCGAGGTATTCGTGCAGGACAACCAACCTCCGACCGCCATCTGTCCGCCGGACACCGTCCTTTCCGCTGAGACTGACGCCTGCGGCGCCACCGTCCTGTTCGATATCGGCGTCACGGACAACTGCCCCTTCGCCACCGTCGCAGCCAACCCACCCTCCGGCACCTACTTCGAGGTCGGCGAAACGCCCGTACAGGTGATCGCCACCGATATCATGGGCAACACGGACACGTGCGCTTTCACCGTCACCGTCTACGACGATCAACCTCCCACCGTCGTATGCCCGGAAGACATTCAGGTCTTCAACGATTCGGGCTACTATGGCGCGTTTGTCGACTACTCCTTCTCAGCGGAGGATAACTGCCCCGGTGTCGAGGTCTCAGCCAACCCGCCCTCCGGGTCGTACTTCGATACGGGGATGACGATGGTTCTCATCACGGCTGAGGATGCCTCCGGCAATAGCGCCACATGCGGCTTCCGCGTCACGGTCACGCTCAACGATCCCGATAACGACGGTCGTCCCAACTGGGACGATAACTGCCCCGATGTCTACAATCCCGATCAGGCCGACACCGACAATGACGGCATCGGCGACGCCTGCGATGAGTGCACCGACACCGACGGCGACGGATTCGGAAACCCCGGCTTCGCCGCCAACACCTGCTTGGATGACAATTGCCCCGATGTCTACAACTCCGATCAGGCCGACACCGACAATGACGGCATCGGCGACGCCTGCGATGAGTGCACCGACACCGATGGCGACGGATTCGGAAACCCAGGCTTCGCCGCCAATACCTGCCCGGATGACAATTGCCCCGATGTCTACAATCCCGATCAGGCCGACACCGACAATGACGGCATCGGCGACGCCTGTTGCTGTGTGGGGATTCGTGGCAACTTCGATAACGATCCCCTGGACCAGGTGAACATCAGTGACCTGACGTCGCTCGTGAGCTACCTGTTCTCTGGTACGGATCCCCCCGGATGCCCCGATGAAGCCGACGTCAATGGCGACGGCATCATGAACGTCCAGGACGCGACCCACCTTGTGGGCTACCTGTTCTCCGGTGGTGTGCCCCCGGCCGACTGCCCCTGAGATCAGACTGAGCAGCAGGCAGCGACAAGCAGCGGCATGAGAAAGGGCGAAGCCCTTCGGCTCCGCCCTGACTGTGAATCACTGCAACTTAGTGCGACGCGCACCTACAGCTTTGCCGCAACGGCCTGGGCCACCTCAAGAGTGGTGTTGCTGCCGCCCATGTCATAGGTACGCACCTTGCCCTCTTTAATGACGGCCGCCAGCGCCCGATCAAGCGTGACACCCTTGTCGTTCTCGCCCAGCCAGTCAAACATCAGCTTGACCGAAAGCAGCATGGCCATCGGGTTCACCTTGTACTGCCCGGCGTACTTGGGCGCACTGCCGTGGGTCGGCTCGAACACGGCCAGGCTGTCGCCAATATTCCCGCTGGCGGCAAATCCCAGACCTCCGACCAGCTGTGCACACAAATCGGAAACGATATCACCGAACATGTTCGAGGTCACCAGCACCCCGTAGTCGTTCGGGTTCTTGATCAGCCACATGCACATGGCGTCGATATTGGTCTCCCACAGCTCGATGCCCGGGTAGTTCCTGGCCACCTCGCGCGCCGTGCGCACCATCAACCCGGAGGTCTCGCGGACCACATTCGGCTTTTCGACCACGGTCACACTCTTGTAACCGTGCTTCCGGGCATATTCGAAAGCGTCAGTGATGATGTTGCGGCAGCCCGTACGCGTGTTGATACGCAGGCTCACCGCGATATCATCGCCCGGGGTGCTGTCAAACCGAGCCATCTTCTTGTTGTGCTTTCTGACAACCTCGCGGACCTCATCAGGCAGCGGGTGAAACTCCACTCCCACATACAAATCCTCGGTGTTCTCGCGGAACACCACCAGATCGATATCATCCTTGTAGTTCAGCGGGTTGCCGGGATATGCTTTGCACGGACGAAGGTTGGTGCGCAAATTGAACTCCTGCCGCAGACGCACAATCGGCGAGGCATACACGTGCCCTTTCCCCTGAAGCTCCGGGATGAGCTCCTTCTCACATTCTTCCTTCGGCATCGAGGTGATAGCACCAAACAATGCACAGTCAACGTTCTTGAGGATGTCGACAGTACGATCAGGAAGCGGGTTCGCCTCCGTCTTCCAGAACTCCCATCCGATGTCAGCATGAACGTACTCGGCATCGAAATCACACTTATCCAGTACGATCTTTGCGGCTTCCATCACGTCATTGCCCACACCATCGCCGGGCATCCACGCTACTTTGTACTTGGCCATAGTCGCAAGGTCTCCTGAGGTTTACAGAGAAAGGGTTAAATTAAAAAGATGTGAATTCCCAAGATTCTCACCGAACGGAACAAAGGCATAATCGACCGTCACTTCACGCTTGCTGAACGAGGCCCCCACCGTAAAGCTCCTGGTGTCGTACCCTGTCATGTATCCTGTGCGCAGCGAGAGCATCGCGTGCACCGTCGCTTCCGCACCCAGGTGCACATGCACCTCGTCATCGACGATCACCAGATCAGCGGCGCCGAGATAGCGGTCAAACACGTACGACATCCCCGCCCGGTAGATCGTCGGCAGCGTCACCGTCTCCGAGACACCTTTGCCGCTGGCGGTCAGTTCCAGGTCGCCACCCAATTGTGTCACCGAGGCGCCCACACTCAGATTCTCTCGCGGTCGTGCCCAGACACCCAGATCAAGGTTGAACGCGGACCCGCTGAACGCCTCAATCTTCTCCAGTATCCATCCTGCAGAAACGCCGACTGCGACATTGCCCGTAACCATACGAGCCAGCCCGAGCTTGAACGACACATCATTGGCATCAAACAGGCTGGTCGGTTCAGTACTGGCGATTTCACGCGCCTCGATGTTGTCAACCGTGCCGTAACGAATACCGCCATGAAGCCACCACTGCGACGAAACCGATTTCGTAAACACACCCGTCTCGAGGCGAACATCTTCCCAGTACTCGGTGTGCCCCAGTGACAACTGGAACCCCTCGCCGCCAACCGCGGCTGCCGGGTTATAGATCGGGGAGCGGGCATCGGCCGCAATTGACACGAAGGCCCCGCCCATTCCCGCCGGACGCGCCGTGGCGTCAACCTTCAGAAGCGCTGCTCCATCGACCGTCTTGTTCTGCGCCAACACCTCGGTACCCGCAAGCGACAGGAGCAGAGTGAGCGCGATAATCGCATATGTTCTTCGGTGGTTCACGCCGTGTTATACCTCAAAACAGGATGTCGAACGAAAAGATGTGCTCGGAGCCTTCATCGGCCTTGTCCGTAGAGAAAGCGTAGTCGACCGCCAACACATGGTTACTCAGCCGAAAGACATACCCGGTTCCCGCAGTCAAACGGCCATCGCTGAATCCGGCACGGACCGCAAACTGCGGCCGGATGAAATACTCGGCGCCGGCGTGAAACGCCGCACCCTGCTGGGTATTCTTCTTTACATCCGTCGCCAACAGCAAGCGGCGCTCCATCAATCTGCCCGACACTCCGATTCCGAATTCTATAGGGTAGTCATCCTCCTGCTCCACCGCCGGAAACGACCGACCGAGGTGCTCGCGCACGTAGCGATCACTGTTCCAGTTGTTCACCGCCCCTATAGAGCGAAGCGTCAGCCCCACCCGGATATCCTGCACCGGCATACGGTCCCGCCGCACCCGGCCAAACAAGTCACTGACATAGAACATCGTGCCGAGATCAATTCCCACCGTGTTGGCACTCATCTCCCAGTAACGGGTGTACATGTAGTTCATCTTGATACCGGCTGAGAACCAGCGCTCGAATCGCTTCGCAAAGACAACACTGAACACGTGATTGTTCTCCGCCAGCTCCCAGCCAAGCACATCACCATCGGTGTTGCGGGCATCGACACTGCCCGACCCCGCATACAGATAATGGAATCCCAGCGCCGAACTCAGGTGTGTCGGAAACGCCAGAAACACATAGCCCAGTCTCCGGTCCAGGTCCATCGCCCGGTACGACGTCGCAAACATCTTCTTCTGAAGCGTGCTCAGCCCCGCCGGGTTGTACAGCGCACCGGCGCCGTCATTGGCTATCGCGATGTACGCTCCGCCCATTGCCGTCGGACGAGCACCTATCGGCACCTGCAGAAAACTGCCGGCGTACCCGCCGTCACCATCGGCAGCCCATACCGCCATCGCCGAGACAAGCACCAATACTATCGCAAACGCAGACTTTCGCATGACTACTCCTTACGGCATGATCGCCAGCTTGCCCCAGCGAGTATCGCCACTGCCCAGCTCGACCTTGAAATAGTAAACACCCACCGCAACCTGATCGCCCTGGCCGTTGCGCCCGTCCCACACCGGTCGCAAGCTGCCTGTCTGCGGATACACACCCGCCGGGAACTGCTGCCCGTCGACCACCTTAGCCACCAGGTTCATGGCAAAATCGTATACTTCAATTGTCACCGTCGTTGCCTCGGTGAGCACAAAGTGAAAATCGACCGCGAGATTGTAGGCATGGCTGAACGGGACCGGAAAAGCATAGACCTCATCGGCCGGCGTATCAGTGTCCGTCACATAGAACGCATCACGCGCAGCCAGTCCCGCCGAAGTCAGATCGATCCTCACATTGCGGTCCTCTGTCCCCACCCACAAATCGGTGGTCACCGCCCCGACTCCATATACCTCGGCGTCGGCCAGTACCAGGCGCTCAAGATCCTCATCGATGAACTCAAGCTGCTCCCACGAAACATCGGCAGCATCCCGACTGCCGACCTCGGCCATAAACAACCCGTCATTGGTGGCAAGAAAGGCCGTGTCGCCATTGAACGCAATATTCCACGCAAAATCATCATACACCTTCTGCCACCGAATGGAATACCCGGTGGTATCGCCGAGTGTATCCGTCACCGCCTGCCATATCCCCCGGGCCACTCCCGGAGAACCGATAGAGGTCGGCCGCATGGAAATCCACACCCGACTGAAATTGCCTTCGACATTCACACCACGCGGATCCTCAACAGCAATCGCTATGATCCACTCGCCCGTGATGTTGGCCACGTCGTACGGAAACCGGATCGCAAAATCCGGCGCGTATGGATCGACGTTCGGTCGCACTATGTCATATGTCTTGCCGCGATCAACCGAAATCGCGTACCCCCGGCTGCATCCCCAGACAATGGTGTCGCCACGAATCTCACAAGCCAGGATCGTGTCCTGAAGCAGCTCATCGACTTTGCGGTCACCGACGTATTCTTCCACCCGGTAGAAGGTGAGCGGGTCGAAGCCGGCAGTCGTATACCTGATGCCCAGCTCACCGCACACAAACGCCGTGTCACCAAGGAAGTTCACATCGTGATTGACAATGTCCGTCCTCAGGTGCTTCCACGTCAGGCCGCCATCGCCGGAACGTCCCACCATCGGCAGTCCGGCTGAGGTAACCGGCCGGTTAATCGTCCAGATGGCGCTCGAATCGACTTCCCCGCTGGCCGTATCGACAAAAAACTGCTCCCTGATCTTGATTATCCGAGCCGCACTCGTATCGGCATCGGCGAACACGTAGTAACGGCTGGAGTCGATCCCCCCCGATGCATCCAGAAAGAGCGTCACCAGCCCCGAGTCCGTACCCAGCCGAAGCGTGTCATGGTTGGCATACACCGCGTACACCTTGTTGCGAAGATTCACCGCACTGGTGTCAGAGGAATCCACCCAGATGTGCGTCCAGTCGTCACCCCGGTCATCCGACACCCACAGCCCGGCCCCGCCCCCGGCCATATAGACCCGATCGCGCACATCCGCGAATCCGGAAACTCTGGCGTCAGCCGCGGCGAAATACTGGTCGAACGAACTCGACGGCACGAACGTCCGGCCAAAGTCATCGGACACGGCCAGCCCCCGTGACACACCACCGCGCCCGTCAAGGCTTCCTGCCAGCAACCGTCCGCCGGTCTCATGTATCGCCGATGTGAACGGGCCGCGAAGCCCATCCTCTTCAAACCGCGAAATGAACGGGCCTCCCGTCAGCGTCCGGCGGCTCACACCATAATCACCACCGAACCATATCCAACTGGTGTCTCCGGAACAGCTGTTGCAGAACGCTATATGCGGAATGTACTTGTTGAACAACTTGTCTCGTTCGGTAGCAAAGACATATTGATACAGCCCCCCTGCCGTGCCAACCCACAGAAAGAGGCTGTCGGCATGGGTCGTATCTGCCCTGCATGAGAAGAACCGATTGCCCAAAGACGGCTGCACATTGCCCTGGAACTGAAACGAATCCGAGGGCTGACGGTAGATCCGCTGCCATGTTTCACCACCGTCTCGTGACCCCAAAAGCCCTCCGGCAAACGCTGTGAAAAACACCCAGTCCTCGCCCTGCAACACATCCGTGTGACCGGTGATATCGTATATGGTGCGGTCACCGCCCCACACATACTGGATGTTCTGCCCGCCCTCGCCAAAATCGATCTGTGTCCACGTCTGGCCATCGTCATCTGAAAACGACACCCCGTCAGACAGCGAGGTCAGAATGCCGCGAACCAGTTCACTGTGGTTGGTGGCAGCCCAGATACGCCCCCCGCCCGAGTAGAAAGCAGACACGTTGTTGCTCGGCAGGCCGCGCTCCGTATTCCACAGCACCCAGGAAGCCCCGCGATCAGTGCTGTAGTTGATGCCCTTGCCGGTCGCCAACATGACACCACCATCATGCTCCCCCACATCGATGGCCGTATTGCTGGATATCCCACCCTCAGCCGTTACCCGAGTCCGCCCGTCCTCTTTGTCGAGCCGGTAATCCGTAACAACCTCGGCCAGGGACACAAACGGAGCACAAACGACCAGTAACCATGCCAGATACGGAAGTCTTCTCACCACGATCTCCACGATTTCTTCGCCCCCCGACCTCCGAGGCACTCCTCGGCCGCCGGTCAAAGAGCATTGGTTGTTGTCACAGCCCCGGGCAGGGCTGCTGCTTCAGCTCGTGAGCAAGGTGGGCAGCGCCATCCTCCATAACATAAGACGGGAATATAAGGCCACCGTCCAAAGACGGCAAGCCTCATCTCCGGTGAGAAAACGTACTTATTGTAACCGAGGAATCAGCGGGGGTTCCGAGTTTACTGCGAGATCTGGTTCTTCTCAAAGGTCACGGTCTGCAACACGGAGTCGACCATGAAGTAACTCTGAGGATGAAAGGGCAGATACATCAAATTGATCCGTCGCGGCCGGACCGGCTCCGCGCCGCCGTCATACTGATTGCGTCTGGCCGCCCGCTCCCGGGCAACAACCACCCCGGCCAGAACCTGCGCCTCGGTCGGACCAAGGGTCGCGGCCACCGCCCGCCGATCGAACCCGGACATCTCGGCCAGGCTGAGTTTCGGCCAGGCCGAGGACATCCGCCTGGTCAGGCGGTACACCGACTCGAAATTGCTCATTCGAAACGCCGGGACAACCAGTACGTCAGAGTCATATATGCCGCCAAACAGCCGCTTGACTGCAGCCTGATCCTCACCGTCCAGCGACATCGCCCAGAACGGATACAGCCCGTCGTTCGCCGCCCCCGGATCATCCGCCACAAGGATTTCGCGGGTGACCTGCTCATGGTGCTCCAGATATGTCACGTGGAAGCAGTTGCTGCAGACATAGATGTACGACTGCACCGGCGGCAGGTCGACTCCGCAGTTGCCGCAACGGTGGAAATCAACCCCCAGCTTCCCGAACTCGATCTGCTGCCCCTGCTCGAGCCGCTCCACCTCTCGCTCCTGACGCTGCTCATGGTTGAGCACTCTGCCGGTAACGCCATCGACCACATACCGCGTCACGCCGCCCGGACCGTATGTTTCAGTCAGCAGGATCGGCATATACACAATCGAGGCGCGCGGCATGAACAACTCCGTCGTGTTGCGCCCGAATGCCGCCAACTCGATCATGCTCGTCCCCCGCGCCGAAGAGCTGGCCGACTCGAACGCCGTCTCCCACGGCCTGATAACCGGCATAGCGTGAAAATCATCCTGCACGTTATCCACCGAATACGGCAGCAGCTTCAGATACTGTGACCGCAGCCCCAGCATCGCCGGCACCCCGTCGACCTCGTCCCCCGCCGCTAGGGTCATCGTATACGGAGACAGCGAAATGTCAGTCTTTCGCGTATCGATTGTCTCCCCCTGACTCTCACCATCCTCGCCCGTAATCTCACGAGACTCAATCCGGTTGCGCACCTTAAGCACGACCGCATCAATCTTCCAGTAAGGATAGTAGATCCGCTTGACATGGAGCTGCGAACTGGTCAGTGGCAGTCCGTTCTCTTTCAGGTGCCGATCGATGCGAAAACGAAGCTCCCTGTGATCAATGCCGGAACGGACAACATACGCGGGCGGAACTGCCGGCATGGTAATCCGCAGCACTGAACCGCAGTGGTTACAGCCCAGAACGAAGAAGTCGTCCTTCAGCTCCAGTGCCCCGCCGCAGCCGGGACACCCCACCTCAATGAAGAAGCCCTGCTTCTTCTTAGCTGTCGCCGCCGCTGTCTGCATGCTCAGAATCGCTGGCGTCCTTCACCGCTTTGCCACACTCACCACAGAACTTAGAACCGGGGATCAGCTCCGCCTGACAGTGCGGGCAGTACACCTTGGCATCGAGCTTGAACCCACAGTGCAAGCAAAAACTGGCCTCCGTGGGCAGTTCCTTGTTACAGCCTGGACACATGTTCTGGGCCGTCATCGGATGCCCGCAACGATAACAATAGCGGGATTGCTCCGGCGTGTCCGTGTGACACGCCGGACAGGTCACCGTTGCCACCGGCGCCTCCCGAAGCTCGGTCTGCTCCGGGGCGAACGTCTTGCTCAGCATGCCCGGCATCATCAATCCCACGCCGGCGGCCATGCCGATTCCGGCGCCGGCCTGCCCACTTCCTCCGGGCTGACCAATACCGCGCGCAATCTCGAACTTCAGGTACTTATCCAGATCCCCAACCGCTTCCATCCCGGAGCGCTGATCGATTATCTTCGACACCTCATCCGGTGGCGTTATCGAACTGATGTAGAAATCCACAAGCTCCAGCCCGTACTTTTCGAACTCGACCCTGACAACGCCCTTAAACTGCTCCGCCAGTTCCGTGTAGATCGCCGGCAACGAAAGAATGCTGTCGAGCTGCTCCCCCAGCAAGTCGTTCAAACGGGCTATGATAACATCGCGAAGGTACCCCTGTATCTCATCAGTCGTATACTTCGCCTGACGACCCACAATCGTGTTGAGGAACAACTGCGGCTCTATCACGCGCATTGTGAATGCCCCGTGCCCGCGAAGACGGATCAAGCCCAGCTTGGAGTCCCGAAACGTCACCGGGTGTTTGGTACCCCACTTCAAATCCGTGAAAACCTTGAGATTGACGAAGTATACCTCGGCACGAAACGGCGAGTTGAACCCCCACGGAAACGCCAGCAAGCGGGTCAGAATCGGCAGGTTGAGCGTCGACAGCGTATGTCGGCCGGTCGCAAACGAATCCGCCGCGTGACCGTCCTTGAAAAAGATGGCCATCTGCGAATCGCGCACTATCAACTGCGCCCCGAACTTGATGTCGGTCGATCCCTGTTGCGGAATCCGATAGATCATCTCATTGCCAGTGGGATCAAGCCACTCAAGGACTTCTATCATCAGGCCCATACGTCACTCCTTTGGCATGCTTTGGCGCTTCTCTTTTCTGATGAATCGTCACTTTCAGTACGCTGCTTCACCTCTCATATTCGCCGTCAAGGGCTACTTTCGCCAAAGAGGATGTATAATCTTTGAGCACAACCGGATCGGGTGATCCGGCCTAATTAGTGTTTGACTGGAAATGCTGCACCGACAATATTGACGCCAAAGACTCAACAAGAAGAAAGACCTGTATGACACGTCTCAGAATATCCCTGATGATCCTCGCAGCCGCAGCCATCGTCGCCATCTGGGCACCGGGCTGCGATGACCTCATAACGGAAGTTAACGAGTACACCATCGCCGGCCACCCGGTTGCCGAGTTCGGCATCTTCACCGACTCCGGCTACAGAGACTCCGGCTGCGCCCCCCTGTCCATCCGGTTTCGCGACCTCTCCAACGGCCCCCGTGACCGCTGGCTCTGGGATTTCGGCGACGGCGATACCTCCAACGACACCAATCCTCTGCATACATACACCGAACAGGGTACCTATACCGTCAGGCTGACTGTCTACAACACCAAACTGGACGAACCCGGCGAGGATACCGAGACCAAAGGACGCTATGTCATCGTCGGCAGTACCGTCGATTCCTTCGTCGTCGATACTGTTGCCTGTGTTGGCGAAGAACTGACGTTTGAGCCACGGGACATTGCCGATGTCAACACCTTCGTCTGGCGTTTCGGCGATGGCTCCGGCTCCAACGACAGCATGCCCGTCCATGCCTACACCAACCCCGGCATCTACAGCTGCACCCTGACTGTGACCGGTCAGTGCGGCACCAAGAGGCTCGCCTACGACAGCCTGATTCGAGTGACCACGTGCCCAATCATCGCCTTTGAGGCCAGCGATACCTCCGGGTGTGTACCGCTGCAGGTGACATTCTTCGATGCTACCAGCTCCGACACCGGCGTTGTCAGCCGCCAATGGCGACTCAACAGCGGTGTCTTCAGCGATCACCAGAACCCGACCACGACCTACACCCAACCGGGCACCTATACGATCAAACTGACCGTTGTTGATGCCAAGGGTGCCGCTGTCTCCGACTCCATTGTCGACTTCATCACCGTCCATGATACCGGCGGTGTGGCTATCACCCCCCTGACCCCGACAACGGCTTGTCGCAGCAGCTTCCAGCAATTCCAGGTTGTCCTCAAGGCGGACAGCCTCGGCGATGTCGACAGCGTCAAGTGGTTCTTCGGCGATGGCACCTTCTTCCTCGATACCGATATGCCCCCATCCAACCCGGTGCATGCCTACATCACCCCCGGCAAGTATACCGTCATCCTGGAGGCGTTCGGCCCGTGCTATGACAGCCTTCAGGCGGATACCGCAGTGGACCTGGTCATCCTGTATGACTCCCTGCCCGAACCGGATTTCGCCATCGAGCCGGCCTCGGCCACCGGCGACACCTCCACCACCTTCACCTTCACACACCAGGTCGACACCAGCCTGCATATCGTGACCGACTGGGAGTGGAGTTTCGACGATGACTCCACCGTCGCCGCCGAAGGCCCGGTCCAGCACAAGTACACAACTCCGGGCACCTATGAGGTCTCGCTGCGAATCACCAATCCCTGCAACTCGGTCATCAAAATCGACACCATCGTCGTCAGCGACACGGATTAGCACCCGGTGTTCGCCATCTCCGATCCGAATTCAGCCGTGGCACCTGACGAATAGAAAAAGCGCCCGCCAATGGCGGGCGCTTCATAGTCCGGACGTGTCACGGACCGGGCTGTCAGCCTCCCAGTTCCGCCTTGAACTTTTTCGTCAAAGCCGGTACAATCTCAAAGGCATCACCGACAATACCATAGTTTGCAATGTTGAAGATCGGTGCATCCTTGTCCTTGTTGATCGCCACAATAGTCTGCGAGCTACGCATCCCCACCAGGTGCTGGATAGCGCCGGAGATGCCGATCGCGAAATACAGCTTGGGATTGACTGTCTTCCCCGTCTGCCCGACCTGGTTGGCGTACTCAGTCCAGCCGGCATCCACAATCGCGCGTGAGGCGCCAAACGCCCCCTTCAGTGCCTGCGCCAACTCCTTGACCATCGCCAGATTGTCGGCACCCTTCAACCCGCGACCGGCCGCCACAATCACATCCGCCTCCGTCAGGCTCACCGCGCCTCCGGACTCGGACTTCACGTCGGTCACGTTCATGCGGCTCTCCAGCACAGCGGCATCGACGGCCTCAGCCACAACCTCGCCGGCGCCGTCTTTGGACTCTGCGTACACCTTTGGCCGTATCGTCACCATCAACGGCCCGTCAGCATTCTTGACCAGGCTCGATACCACCGACCCGCCATAATGCGGCCGCGTAGCCAGCAGGGTGTCTCCGTCCTTCTCGATCCTGGTGGCATCAGAGATCATCGGCGCCCCGACCATAGCCGCCAACCGCGCAAAGAGCGCCTTGCCGTAAAATGTCGCCGGGCCAAGCACCAGATCGGCCGCTACCTTCTCAATCACACCGCGCAGCACTTTGGCGTAGATCTCGTCGTTGAAGTGCTTCAAGCGGGCATCCGACACCGCCAGCACCTTGCCGCCTCCCCGCGAGGCCAGCTCCTTAGCCATTTCCTCCGCGGTCTCGGCCATAATAATCGTGTGTACATTGCCGCCAAGTCCCTTGGCTGCCTCCAGCAATTCGTATGAGGCCGGGAGCAGTCTCCCGTCCTTCTGCAGCCCGACAACAAGAATGTTCATGCGTGCTTCCTCATGCTATCATCGCAATATGCAATATGTCCGTCATGTCCATGTCCGTCGCAACAAGTCCATTTTCCATTAGCCCCGAATATATGGCATCAGCCCCACGCGCGCAACCTTCCAATCCGGCTTCACCCGGCCGTCCGGCGCGCCATACCGCCGGCAAGGTACTCAGCGAAAATGCGATCAATGTCGGCCAGTGTCCGCACCTGGAACAATACCGGCCGCAAGCGCGCGGCCCCCGGAAAACCGCTCACATACCACCCCAGGTGCCGCCTCATCATCAGGCAACCCCGGTACTCACCAAACTCCTCAACCAGAAGCTGCGCGTGGGATCGCGCCAGCTCCATCTTCTCCTGAATCGTCGGCTCTTCCGGCAACACGCCCGATCGCAGGTAGCTGTTCGTTTGGGCGAAAATCATCGGATTAACCATCGCCGCCCGCCCAATCATAACCAGATCACACCCGGTATCCCGGAGCATCCTCTCGGCATCCTCAGGCGTCCGCACATCACCGTTGCCGATCACGGGAATCGTCACAGCCTCCTTCAATAGCCGGATCGCCCCCCAATCGGCCGCGCCGGCATACCCCCGTGACCGACTGCGCGCGTGCAAACACACAGCACTGACCCCCCGTTGCTCAGCCAGACGGGCCGCCTCCAAATAGACCGGAGAGGACTCGTCCCAGCCGGTACGCATCTTGACCGTAACCGGGGTCTTGCCGGCCGCCTCGACCACCGATGTCACAATTTCTTCTGTCAGCGTCAAGTCCTTCAAAATCGCCGCCCCGCCATTCTTATTGACCACCTTGCGGATCGGACAACCAAAATTCAGATCAATAAGATCCGGCTTCAGGTCACGTACAACCTGCGCCGTCGCCTGCCCCAGCACCTCGGGGTTCGCCCCAAATAACTGTACCCCAACCGGTTGCTCGTCAGAGGTGAATCTCATCATGGCCACCGTACGCGCGTGATTGCGAATAATCCCCTCCGAGGATATCATCTCTGTGTAAACCAGCGAGGCACCATATCCCCGGGCCAGCAGCCGAAACGGCCGGTTGGAAACCCCGGCCAGCGGAGCCAGCACCAGTGGGGATGACAAGTTTAAGTTTCCTATCCGCATGCCGACAATATAACAAAGTCACAGGATCGCAACAAGGCCTGACGGTTCGCTGTAACCCGCTGAGATTCCGGCATTTTGGCCGACAGGCGCATCAGTTACGATCACGGGTTGGTCTTAAGGAAAGGATACGCCATGCCGGAGATCATCGTTAAATACGACGACAAGGTGGTCGAGCGGTTTGTCACCGAGAAAAAGCGTATATCCGTTGGACGTACGAACGACAACGACATCGTCCTGGAAAACCGCGGTGTCTCGCGCAAACACGCCTTGATTGAGTTCAACGACAACGCCGCCGTCGTTATCGACAACGAGTCGCTTAACGGTACCTTCGTCAACAACCGGAAGGTCACAGAGGAACTGCTGCGCCAGAACGACAGCATCACCATTGGAAAGTACACCCTGATCTTCAAAACCGAACAGGATGCCGACCCCGATGATCCGAGCGGATTCGATGGTACCATGGTCCTCAATACGAAGAAACATCGGGACATGGTGGCCAACGACCAGCTCGAGCGCCAGATCGTCAGCCGCTACGGTTGCTCCGTTCTGCTCGGCATGGAAAACGCCCCGTTTGAGGAGGTCGAGCTGGAACGCGAGGTCACCACGATCGGCAAAGCGAAGTTCGTCCACGTCCCGGCCAGGGGATTCTGGATGAGCGGAATTCAGGCGAAGATCGTCCGTGAAGACAACACCTACTTCCTCGTCAACCTCGGTAAACCCGGCAAAACTATGGCCAATGGCGAGCCGGTTGACCGCCACGAACTGAAAAACGGCGACCTGATTACAGTCGGCAAGAGCACCTTCAAGTTTCTGCAGGGACATTGAACACATGCGCATCGCCATGATATCGGACATACATGGGAATCTCGAGGCCCTGACCGCGGTTCTATCGCAGATTGAGCAGCAGGAAGTCGATACCATCTACTGCCTCGGCGACGTCATCGGCTACGGGGCCGATCCTGCCACCTGTCTGGACCTCGTCGACAAACACTGCGATCTCGTGCTCATGGGTAATCACGAATACGCGGTCATCGGATACCTCTCGACCGAGTCCTACAACGACTCGGCGAAAATATCAGTCAAGTGGACCCAGGCCGCCCTGAGCGATCGACACATTCAACTCATCAAAGGCTTTCCATTTGACCACGCGAAAGACGATCTCTACTTCGTCCACGCCTCCCCCAACAACCCCGGGAGGTGGCATTACATTCTCGACACCAAACAGGCAGCAGTGGCCTTCGAACACCTCAAGCAGCGCCTCTGCTTCTGCGGCCATTCCCATGTTCCGGCTATCTTCGCCGAATCACCCGGCGGCCCGCCCCGGGAGAAAGTCGGCCACGACTTCGTCCCCAATGAGGACACACGGTATATCATAAACATCGGCTCAACCGGACAGCCCCGCGATTACGATCCCAGAGCCTGCTTCGTCACCTTTGACACCGATACCAGCGATGTCGTCTACACCAGAGTCGAGTACGACATCGCTACCGCCCAAAGGAAAATGCTGGATGCCGGTCTGCCGGGATTTCTCAGCGAACGACTGGCTGTTGGAAGATAGCATGAGGCCGCAATGAACAAGTACTCATCTCACATCCTGTACCTGCTGATCTCCATCCTCGTGGTCATTCTGTACGCAAACAACTTCGGCGTCATGGAATCCTGGCAGCGTTCTCTTGACGATTATCTGCTGGGCGTGACCACCACCGATGAGACCAGGCCCAACATCGCCATCGTAAAAATCGACACCTTCGCCGAAAACGAGTTCGGTCCCTGGCCCTGGAACTACGATCGTGTGGCAGACCTGCTGGCCGCCATCGGCGGCGCCGAACCAAAGGCCGTAGTCGTCAACTTCCCGCTGCCAGAGGATGCCCGGCAGGACAGCGCCGGCTACAGCCAGATACTGTCCGAACAGCTCTCATGGATACACAACGTCGTCGTCCCCTACGACGTCGCCGTCTCCACCTTCCGCAGCCGGAAGGCCGACAACCCGGAACACCTGTTCAACAATTCGATCGGCATTAACAGCGCCCTCGGACTGATGGATGAGGAATCCAGCCTCCTTGTCCGAAAAGTCTTCCTGCCGGCCGAGAAGGTCCTCAAAGCCGGTGTCGGCCTGGGCTTCGAGTACACTGTCCCCGACGAGGACCGCATCCTGCGCCACCAGCCTCTCGTCATTCACTACGAGGGCTACTACTACCCCTCACTGGAGCTCCTGGCAGCGGCAGAATTCCTCGATGTGCCCACTCACAAGATCGTGGTCACCGAGGGCAAGCAGATCAATATAGGCGGCAAGGCTATCGTGCCCATTAACAGCCGCTCTGAATACTTCGTTTCGTGGTCTCCCGATGAAGCGTTTGCAACCTACTCGGCCGGCAAGGTGCTCGGCGAGGATTTCGACTTCAAAAAGCTCAAGAACCGCGTGGTCATTGTCGGTCCCGATGACTTCACTACCACCGGCGAAGTCTTCCGCACACCACAGTCCAAAGAAATGTCGAAACTGAACATCAAGGCCAATGTCATCGAGAATCTCGTCAATGGTTCCATTGTCACGATCTTCCACAAACCGTTGCTCGACATGCTCATCCTCTTCTTCGTTGGCGGTCTGTGCGCATACTTCCTGCCCATGCTCAAACTGAAGAAACGCCTGCTGGTAACCGGCGCGGCCCTGCTGGCTCTGGCCGTCGCTAACGTCGTCATCGTCGCGTACTCGGCCACCCTCATTACGACCGTCTACCTTGCGCTGCAATTGCTGTTATCTATGGTAGCCTCACCACTGGTGGACACCAAGCTGATCCAGAGCGAACAGCTTACGGCCCGTACGCGGACATCTGACAAATCCGTCAATGCCGACACCGTGCCGCTTGCCAAGCCGAAACCGAGGCGGGACAAACCCATTCCGGAGTCCTATATTCCCACCGAGCACATCCCCGAACCGGCCTTCAAGGACCATCAGGCCCTCGACCTCAACGAGTCCCAGGCCGCCACCGCCGCGGGCTTTGCTCCGGATGTTCAGAACAGCAGCAACTTTGAAAAGACTGTCGGCAATGATGCCCTCGATACGCCCATCTCCTCCAGCCCCGAAATCATCGGCCCCGGCGACCAGACTCCGATAGACCGCACCGAGCCGGCCTTCGCAGATCCGGGCGAAATCAGCCTCGATGAACCCACGGCCGGCGGCCCAACTGACTCGGATTCAGTCGTCGTCACCGACAGTGACCCGGACATTTTTGACAGCAGCGCCATCAGGCTGGAGGAACCGGAGGACCTCGGCCTGAGCGACAGCGATGCCGCCGTCGCCGTGCCGCAGGAGATTCAGGACGAAGCCGCACCCGCCATCACCGACAGCGGCCGTGTCATGGGCGCAGACAGCGGCCGGATACCACAGATCAAGGCGCTCGGCCGCTACCAGATCACCGGCACCCTCGGCAAGGGCGCCATGGGCCATGTCTACAAGGGAATCGATCCCGCGATTAACCGACCGGTAGCCCTCAAGACCATTCGTCTGGATTTCGTCAATGATCCCGACGAGATGGCCGAACTGAAAGAACGCCTCTACCGTGAGGCTCAGGCTGCCGGCAAACTGTCGCACCCCAACATCGTGACGATCTACGACGTCGGCAGCGAAGGACACCTGCAATACATCGCTATGGAGTACCTCGAAGGACGCACGCTCGAGGATATGATCAAGCGCAAGGTCAAGTTCAACTACAAGATCATCGCACAGATCATCACCCAGATTTGCTCGGCCCTGGAATATGCCCACGAGCGCAAGATCGTCCACCGCGACATCAAACCGGCCAATATCATGATTCTCGAAAACTACCTCGTGAAGGTCATGGACTATGGCATCGCTCGTGTCGACTCCAACTCCATGACCAAAACCGGTATCGCTATGGGTACACCCAACTATATCTCGCCCGAACAGCTCAAGGGAGCGCAGATCGATCAGCGAGCCGACTTGTTCAGCCTCGGTGTCGTCATGTACGAAATGCTGCTCGGACGGCGGCCCTTCCGCGGCGAGAACCTCACTTCCCTGATCTATGCCATTATCAACACCGAACCGGAGAAGCCCTCCGACGTCAACCCGGACCTCCCGCTCCTGTTCGATCATGTCATCTCCAAAGCCCTCAAGAAGAATCCCTCGGAACGATACCAACGGGCCTCGGAGATTAGAACCGCTCTTTCAGATTTCGTGGAGTCGTTTGCCTCATAGACAGCCACCTGACAGCAATCACTCGCAAGGTATATGAAGACGGGCCATCGAGATCAACTCGATGGCCCGTGTCTGTTATCATGTATCGGGAAAGCGCTAAAGTCCGCAGCAATCAGGACTTCTCTCCCCCAGCGTCTTCATCCGGCCCCACCTCCGGATCCGAGAGTATCTCCTCGGCCAGCGACAAGGCCACTCCCGACAGCATCACCTCCACCCCCAACTGCGTGAAGTCGGTCGAGATCAGCCGACGGTCCAGCTGGGCATACAGGGAACACGACGCCCCCCGCTCCACGACCAGCCCGGACAGACGCCGCTCCGACTCGGCCACAAACGTCACCTCACCCAGCTCCTCCGAGACGACATATCCGGTGCAGTTATGAAGCTGCAAATGAGAGTTGCCCGTGTAGACCACGATCAGCATCCCGCGCTCTATGCCAAGCATCTCCTCCGGGTAGATCTCAAGGACCAAAGAACGGCTGTCCTCGTCGTTGACCACCTTCATACGGAAGTGATCGGGCAACTTCGTGATCTTGGAAGCGCCAAGCACCTTGGCCACCCTGGTCGCGTCGTTTTTACCAAATGTGACTGCCATCTTCTCTGTGCTCTCTGGTGGCTACCGATCAACCATGGTTCTGCTTCTTCTGCTCGCCCTTGCTCTCATTCGAGGTCACTTCCGGCGGCTTCTCATTGACCGATCCCTTCAACTCGTCGGTCGTCTCGTGCATCGCCTTCTTGAACTCCCGAATACCCTTACCAAGCCCCTGAGCGATCTCAGGAAGCCGCTTGGCGCCGAACAGAAGCAGGACGGCCACAAAAATCAGTACCAGTTCCTGCCAACCCAAACCCATAGACTACCTCCAGTCTCATCCGGCGGCTACAAGTACCACCAGCGGAAATAGACGATCACCAGCAAGATCACCAGAACGGACATGAAATTGATCTGCAATGTCAACCCGAACATGAATGAAATCGCGTAGAAATCAACTTTGACCGTGTCGATACCGATAGTGATCGATTTCGTAAACATGGTCTTGGCGGCTCCCGGCGGCAAATACGTACCCACGATATCACCCAGTAATCCACCAATGACTGCGCCCAATACCAGCGCAATGATAATAAACGTTAACTCACGTCTCTTCAATTTCCCCTCACACAGATTGATACGACAGCGCGTGGCGAACTGATTCAAGAATCTTCAGCCCGTCATCCGATCCCAGTATCGGTTCCACCGCCCGCTCCGGGTGCGGCATCATCCCTAACACGTTACCCTCAGCATTCATTATGCCGCCAATATTGTTGATTGACCCGTTCGGGTTCGCCTCGGACGTTACCTGCCCCTCCGCATCACAGTACCGAAACAGCACCTGACCGTTATCCTCAAGGCGCCTGATCTGGTCGTCATGATAGAAGTAATTCCCCTCGCCATGAGCGATCGGTATGCGCAGCACCTCGTGCTGCCGGCACCGGCCGGTGAAGGCCGTGTCCGTACGCTCGGCGCGGATACTCACATACCGGCAACTGAACCGCAAGTGGCGATTCCGCATCAACGCTCCCGGCAACAGCCCGCACTCGGTCAGCACCTGAAACCCGTTGCATATCCCCATCACCAGGCCACCAGAATTGGCGAACATGACCACCTTGTCCATAATCGGCGAGAAGCGCGCGATAGCGCCCGCACGAAGGTAATCTCCGTACGAGAACCCGCCCGGCAAAATGATCAGGTCGCATCCCTCAAGGTCAGTCGACTGGTGCCACAAAAACGTCGCCTGCTCGCCCATTACATGCCTGATGGCGGCATACGCGTCGTAGTCGCAGTTCGATCCGGGGAACGTCACCACACCGACCTTCATAGCCCTATTCCTTCTCGATGTGAAAATTCTCGATCACCGGATTCGACAGCAGCCGGGAACACACCTCCTGAAGCCGACTATCAATGTCCTCCGAGCCACCAGCAATCTCAAGTTCAAAGAATCGACCCGACCGCACCGAGGCAAACTCACTATACCCCATCTGATTGAGGGCCTTGTGAATCGTCACGCCCTGAGGGTCCAGAACCCCATCCTTGAGCCGCACATAGACAGTCGCTTTCTTGCTCATCACTCCCGTTCCTCGTTGTTGGCAGGCTCATCCGATGACCGCCCGGCTACCCGGTTCACGCCTCGAGAAAACTGCCGATACAGCTCCCGGGCGACATTCAGCAATATATACAAACCGAAAATCGGAAACAACAACAGTCTCGGTTCGATCAGCACCAACACCCCCGCAGTCAGCAGAACCAGCAGCTTGACGCGGTTCTGCATCGTGTGAAACCGGTCGGGGACCATCTCAAACGGCACCTGTGTCGCCATCAGGAAGGCCGTCCCCACAATCATCACCACTACCCACTGCTGATACTCGATCTGGCCCCAGACTTTGAAAGAGAAGATAATATACGACATGAGAAACAGCGCTGCAGCCGGCACCGGCAACCCCTTGAAGTCGCTCTTCTCTTCACTGGTGGCAAACAGGTTGAACCGCGCCAGCCGATAACAGGCCGACATCAGGTAAACGATACCGACCACCATCCACGCCATAGAACTGATATAGCTCAGCTTGAGCGAATAGATAATCACCACCGGCGCAACTGCAAACGAGATGACATCGGCCAGTGAATCCAACTCGATCCCGAACTGCGAGGTCGCTCCGCTCATACGCGCCACCTTGCCATCGAGCAGATCAAAAAACGCCGCCAGCAACACAAACCAGCAAGCCATCACCGGCTTGCCCTCGAGCGCCTGCAATATGGCCACGAACCCGCAGACCACATTGCCCATCGTGAATGTCCCCGGGAGCAACCCCCTATAGCTTGACATCGTCTCCCCTTGCAGCCGAAACCTCCTTCTGCTCCGCATCCTCACCCGCCGAGCTGGAGCGATCCGCAAGATACCCGATCACGCTGCTTCCCCCCGCGACATGATCCCCCATTTCCACCGACAACCGGGTATCCACCGGAAGAAACAACTCCGTGCGAGACCCGAACCGAATCAGTCCGAACCGCTCCCCAGCCGCCACCTGTTGGCCCTCTTCCAGACGGCACACAATCCGCCGCGCCAGCACTCCCGCGATCTGTTTGACGATCACGCCCGCGCCCAGCCGCGATCTGATCCTGATCACGGTCTGCTCATTCAGACCCGACGCCTTGTCCATAAAGGCCGCGTGGAACTCCCCCTTCTTGTACTCGAACTTCTCCACCCGCCCCGAAATCGGGACGCGGTTCACGTGCACATCCAGTACTGACAGGAATATTGACACCTTGATCGCCCGCTCGCCCACATATGAGACGTCACTTACCGTGTCGATCCCGATCACCTTCCCGTCGGCCGGCGCCACGATCAGGCTTTCGTTGCCCGGCGGAATCGCCCGATCCGGATCGCGAAAGAAATACGTGGCAAAAAGCGTCAGCAGCGCCAGCGCGGCACTCACGCCAAACAGCCACCAGTTGCTCCAGCGGGCCGCCAGCAGGAACACCACCACTGTCAGCACCACGCCAACCAGTGTAAAGGGTATGCCCTCGCGCGCAATCATCGCCCAAACACCCGCCGGAATATGGTGTCTACATGCCTGGTGTAGTACTCCAGCTCAAAACTCTTGTCAATCTCAGCTTCACTCATGTGCTCTGTGATCTCCTTATCCTTCTTCACCAGGTCCCTGAAACGCCCCGACCCGGCGGCCGCCTTCATGGCGTTGCGCTGCACCAGTCGGTACGCCTTGTCGCGCGAACCCACCTTCGGCGCCAGCGCCAGCAGTAAACGCTGCGAGAACACCAACCCGCCACCATAGTAGATATTCTCCAGCATCCGCTTCTCATTAATTACGAGTCCCTTGAGAATCTCAATGAACTTGAGCAGTCCATAATAGACAATCGTCGTTATATCCGGGATGATCACCCGCTCGGCCGAACTATGCGCGATATCCCGCTCGTGCCACAAGGTTATATTCTCCATCGCCGTCACCGCGTAGCCGCGCGCCAGCCGCGCAATACCCGCCAGCCTCTCGGCCGTGATCGGGTTCTTCTTGTGCGGCATCGCCGAGGAACCCTTCTGCTTCTTCGCAAACCCCTCGGCCATCTCTCCGATCTCGGTCCGCTGGAGGTTCCTGACCTCCGTCCCGAACTTCTCCAGCGAGCTGGCCAGCAATGCCAGTGTCGTCACATAGTACGCATGACGGTCCCGCTGCAGCACCTGCGTCGATACCCCTGCCGGGCGGAGTTTCAGCGCCCGGCACACCGCCTGCTCAACTCGCGGGTCCAGATTGGCGAAATTCCCCACCGCGCCCGATATCTTGCCTACCGCCGCCATCTCAGTCGCCGCCCCGAAGCGCTCGCGGCCCCGCTTCAGTTCCGTATACCAGACAGCGAACTTCAAACCGAGCGTCATCGGCTCCGCCAGAACACCGTGCGTCCGACCAATACACGGTGTATCCTTATACTTCTTCGCCAGCTTCCGGATCTCTGTCAATGCTTCCTGCAGCTTCTTGTCGATCAACCCGGCTGCCTGCTGCATCAGCACAGACCACGAGGTATCCAGCACGTCCGAGGACGTCATGCCATAATGCAGGTACTTCGCCTCATCGCCGACTATCTCCTCCACCGAGGTCAGAAACGCAATCACGTCGTGGTTGACCTCCGCCTCTATCTCGTTGATCCGCTCCAGCTTGAAGTCGGCCTTCTGCTGGAGCACATCGTTGGCTTCTTTGGGGATGATCTTCAGCCGCGCCATGGCATTGGCGGCCTCAAGCTCCACCTTCAGCCATGTTCGGAACTTATTCTCGTCCGACCACAGCTCGGCCATCTCACGCGGCGTGTACCGTTCGATCATTACTGCATCTTCTTCTTGTAGTCAGCCAGGAACTTCTCCAGCCCGATATCGGTCAACGGGTGCTTGATCAACTGCGCTATCACGTTGTACGGCATGGTCACCACGTCCGCCCCCAACAGGGCCGACTGCACCACGTGCATCGGATGGCGAACCGAGGCAACCAGTACCTCCGTACGGTATCCGTAATTGTTGTAAATCGTGACAATATCACTGATAAGCTGCATGCCGTCAGTCGAAATGTCGTCAAGCCGCCCCACGAACGGCGACACGAAACTCGCCCCCGCCTTGGCCACCAGCAGCGCCTGCGAGGCCGAAAACACCAGCGTAGAATTGACCGAAATCCCGTCGGAGGCCAGGGCCTTCACCGCCCGCAGCCCGTCCAGCGTCGTCGGAATCTTGACCACGATATTGTCGGCGATCTTCACCAGCTCCCGCGCCTCAGAGAGCATGCCGTCCGTATCGGTCGCCAGCACCTCGGCCGAAACCGGCCCCGGCACCACCTTGCAGATGTCCTGCAGCAGCTCGGTGTAGCTGGCTGTCTCTTTCGCGGCCAGCGAGGGATTTGTTGTCACTCCATCCAGCACCCCCATGGAGACTGCTGAGGTGATCTCTTCCAGATTAGCGGTGTCGATGAAAAACTTCATGGTCGGTTCCCTTATGATGATACCCCACCCGAACCATGTACAATCCCTGGGGCGGGGCCGTGAATTGGCAACGTTCCGAATCAGGAAAACGTAACATATCCGCAAAGCTCTCCAGTGTCAAGTTCTGCGTATTGTCGTCCTGTCGCGCATCCGCAAGGTTCATCATCCCCCCCACCAGCGACCTGACCATCGAATGCAGAAACCGGTTGCCGCGGACCTCATACACCAGCAGCGGTCCCGTCCGGTACCACCGCGACCGGTCTACCCGGCAGCGATTGTCCTCCTTGCGCGAACCCGTCACGCAGAAAGCGCCGAAATCGTGCTCTCCAACGATCATCTCAGCGGCCTCGGCAAGACGCCCGAAATCAATCTCCCGCCCGTGCTCCCAGCGCAAATCCGGATACAGCGCCGAGCGCTCTTTAGCCGCCAGATAGCGATACTGCCGGAACACAGCATCACGGGTCGCGTGAAACTCCCAGCCAACCTCGCTCGACTCAAGCACCCGGATATCCCTTGGAAGGTAGTAATTCAACGCGGCCGCCCAGCGCGCGCCCTCAAGATGATGATCAATACGGAAATTCGCCACCTGACCCAGAGCATGAACCCCGGCGTCGGTCCGACCGGCCCCAACCAGGCTGACCCGCTCGCCACTGACACGATAGACAGCCTCGCTAAGCTCCCCCTGCACTGTCGCCTGCCCGGCCTGCCACTGCCACCCGGCATACGCCGTCCCCCGATAACTCACTGTCAGCTTGATATTGCGCTGCGGCACCGTCTACCCTCCTATCGTGTCACCACAAACAACACCGCCAGCGCCAGGCTGCTGCCCACACAAAAGCCGACTTCGCGCCCGCCAAATCGGCTCGTTGTGTACACCGTGCGTCTCACATCGGAACGGTACCCGCGCGCTGTCAGTGCCAGCGCCAGGTCATCAGCCCGCTGCACCGCCGAGACAAACACCGGAATAATAATAGCCGTCGTCTTCCTCACTCGGTTCACCAGCGAGCCGGTGAACCGCACTCCTCTGATCGTCTGTGCATTGCGGATCGCCACAAACTCCTCATACAACACCGGGACAAACCGGATCGCCATGAACACGATCAGCCCCAGATCGGCTACCGGCACTTTCAGAAACCTCAACGGGCTAACTAGACGTCCGAAGGCCTCAGCCAGCTCCGAGGGAGAACTCGTCAGCGTCATCAAAAACGCAATCGACACGAACAAGAGCAACCGCAGCGAAAAGAACAGGGCCTGTTCGACTGCTAGTTCGCGCACGGCCAGCCCCTGCCACTGCCACAACACCTGGCTGTCGCCCCCGGAGAAAATGATATGGTAAAGAGAGGTTATTGTCACCAGCATGGCAATCGGACGGAAATTCCGCGCCAGCGTCGCTGCTGAAATGCCTGAGAACAGCAGACTGGCAACGAGTATCACCTCGGCCGCCACATAGAACATCATGGACCGCGCAAACAGCGCCAGCACCAGCGTCAGCGTTATGGGGACTATCTTCGCACGCGCGTCCAGCTTATGCAGAAACGAATCAAGCGGTCGGTATTGTCCCAGCAGAACCGGTTGCGGCGGCATCGTCGTCTCCTTGACAAAGCCGGAATATACAGGGCTCGTCGGGCAAAAGCAACGCGGCCTGAGAGATCAAATTATCGTGAGTTCTCGGATCGTGACTGCGAGTTCTGCTCGCCATCGTCGTACTCCGGACACCTGTCGTCACTGCCGACATCAGGCTTGCGCCTGCCCGTCGACTCCGCCATAGCCCGCAGTGCCGGACAGCTCTGGCATGCCGAGGCCTTGCGACGCTTGCGAATCTGATACCACACGAGGTACGCCAGCGCCACCACAAACGCCACCGCCACAATCACCGTCTGCCAGATAGGTTCCATCACAAACTCACCCCCTTGAACACCTGATACGTGATCGCTCCGAGCAGGTACGCCAGGGTTGTCATGTACGCGAACGTGAACACACCCCAAAACCACGTCCCCGTCTCCTGCCGGATCGTCACCACCGTTGCTCCACACTGACAGCACAGCGCGAAGAACACCATGATCGACATGGCCACCGCCACCGTAAACACCCGCTCACCCTTGTGCGGCCCCTCCTCCCAACGAGCCTCGCGCATCTTGTTGATCAACGAAGCATCGTCACCTTCAACCTCGGTCCCCAAATTGTACGTCGTCCCCAAAACGGCGATTATGACCTCTCGTGCCGGGAATGACGCCAGCACCGCCATCGTGATCTTCCAGTCCCACCCCAGCGGCGAGAACACCGGCTGCAACGTGCGCCCGATCCGGCCAAAATACGAGTTCGCCAGTTGCTCCCCCGCCATTTCGTTGGCAACCTCAGCCAGCCGGTCCTCCTTGCGAATCTCCGCCCGACGCGCCCCGGCCGCCGCATCGACAAGCACCTGATACCCCGGAAACTGTGCCTGAAGCTCCCGACGCGTCGCCTCCAGCTCTTCCGTACCCGACACCCCCGCCAGCGCGGCTGTGACACTTTCCAGTACCACCCGCGCCTCGGCCTCTGCCAGCCGCATCTGCTCTCCGATCGCCTGTTGCGCGGTCACCGCCTGACCGGTGGCCTCGGCCTCGATCTGCTGCACCTGCCGGCTGTAGACTTCCTGAACCTGCTCTGAGCGCGGATAGTAACTCAACGCCCAAATGATCACCGTAATCGCAAAGATCACCGTCCCGGCGCGTACCGTAAACGACTTCGCCCGGTTGAACACCCGCACCATCATCGACCGCCATGTCGGCAGCTTGTATGTCGGCATCTCCATCATGAATGTCCCCCTGTCCGCCTTGAACACCGTCCGGCTGAGCACAAAGGACACAACCACCGCCACCGCTATCCCCAACAGATACAAAAGGCTCAGCACCAGCCCCTGAAGGTTAAACAGCCCCAGAATCGATCGATAAGGCACAAAAGCCGCTATCATAATCGCGTACACCGGCAAACGCGCCGAACAGGTCATCAACGGCGCCACCAGAATCGTGATCAGGCGGAGCTTACGGTCCTCGATCGTCCGCGTCGCCATAATACCCGGCACGGCACAGGCAAACGAGGAGAGCATCGGAATAAACGACTTCCCCGACAACCCGCACCAGCGAAACAACCGGTCGACCAGAAACGCCGCGCGAGTCATGTAACCGGTATCCTCCAGAAACGCAATGAAGATGAACAGGATGATAATCTGCGGCAGAAAAATAAGCACCGCCCCCACACCGCCAATCACACCATCGGTCACCAGCGATTGCAGCGGCCCCGGCTCAATCACCCCCGCCGCCCGCTCGGCCAGCAGGGCGAAACCGGTGTCGATCATATCCATGAAGGGCGCCGCCCAACTGAAGATCGACTGAAACACCAGCGTCATCAGCACCACCAGGATAATCGGCCCCAGCACCGGATGAAGCAGGTAGCGATCGACACGCTCGCTGAATGTCCGACGGCGCTCCTGCGGTGTCTGCACCACCTTACAATAGATATCCTGAGCACGCCGCGTCAGCACGCCCGTCTCGGCGATAGTCAACCCGCCCAAAGCCTGGCGAATCTGCTCCCGGCCCGCAAGCAGCCGCTGGTGTGCCTCGTGGCCATAACGCTTCCGAAAACCATCCTCGGCCGGGCCATCGACATCAAACAACACCCGCACCAGCTCGGCCTTGCTGGGGTTATCAGCCTTCATGATACCCGCCAGTTCAACCAGCACTGCCTCGGTGGCGTCGTCATAGATGATATTGACCCCCGGGCTCTTCGCCTCACGCACTGCCCGGATTGTCTCCTGCTTCAAATGATCAATCCCGCGCTGCCGGCTGCCCACCACCGGCACAAACGGAATGCCGCCAAACTCCTCCGACAACAGCCGGGTATCAATCCTCAGTCCCCGCTTCTGAGCCAGGTCGGTCATGTTAAGCGCCACTACCACCGGACGACCGATCTGCACCACCTGCAACAGAAAATACAGCCCCCGCTCGAGATTTGTGGTGTCAATCACACAAATGATCGCATCAGGCGCCGGCTCCCCGCTGATATTGCCAAACAGCGCCGCCGCCGCGATATACTCATCGGGTGAAAATGCAGAAAGCGAATACGCCCCCGGAATATCCACGACCGTGTAACGGGAACCATCAGAGGCCTCGGCCTTCAATGGGCCGGAAACCCGCTCGACCGTCACCCCCGGATAATTCGCAACTTTCTGATTGAGGCCCGTCAGGGCATTGAACAGCGTCGTCTTGCCACTATTGGGATTGCCACAAACGGCAACTGTGGCCAGGCCCGCCTGCGTTTCTGAGCGTGCAGCCAGAGACATACAACGACTTACGTGTCAACCTCCACGGCGATTAACGAAGCCTCGGCATGGCGCAGCGACAAGCGGCACTCACCAATTCGGACCTCCAGCGGATCCCGCAGGGGAGCATTGCGAAGGTAGACGATGTCCCGTCCCGGTAACACACCCAGCTCCATCAGCCGACGCGTCACCCTGCATTCCGAACAGAACCCCACAACTCTTCCCTTCTGCCCCGGTGCCATCTTGTCAAGGTAGGTCATTGCTGTCTCTCTTTATATCTCGATGTTGCCACGTTTCGTCACGCTAATCATCAACGTCGTTTCCAGCCACGACACTGCTTTGAACCTCGTCATCACAGCCCAACTTCTTCCGACACTCAGCACAGAAGCCATGCACCTCCACCTTGAAGTGCTCCGGCACGAAATCACGCTCGACAGCCTCCGAGGTCATAAGACGCACAATCGACTCAACATTGAACTCCACCACGCTCTTGCACCCGGTGCAGAACAAATGACCATGAGGCTCCCGCGTTACCCGATCGTAACGCGTCACCCCGTCCCCCATCTGGACCTCCTCGGCCAACCCAACCTCGCAGATAAGCTTGAGATTGCGCCAGACTGTCGAATGCCCCACTGAGGGGTCAATCTTGCGCACTTTCTCATACAACTCCTCAACCGTCACATGCTCTCCCAGCTCAAAGAAGGCCCGGAAGATCATCTCCCGCTGAGGCGTCATCTTGTAACCCTTGGTCCTGAGGAACTCTTTCATCGTGCCGTCGTCTCTTATACTGTCATATCGGCTAACTGCAAACGATTTTCAATTGCAATTAGAGCCAAAACAGCCCCGTTGTCAAGTGAATCCGCTCACACAATGCCGAATAATTCGCCCACCTAAGCCATTGCAAAAAAAACATAGCCACCAGCGAACACTGGCGGCTATGCGAACGAAGAACGAAAGGGAGGTATGCTAAGAACTTGTCATCTACTTCACTAACACCATCTTCCTCGCTTCTGCCTGGTCACCACGCTCCAGTTGGTAGAAATACACGCCGCTGGCCACCGAGGAGCCGACCTCGTTGGTGCCGTCCCACATGACTTCATAAGTGCCGGCCCCCTGCGGCGCGTCCACCAGGACCTTAACCCGCTGACCGAGCATGTTGAACACCGTCAGCCGCGTGTTCTGCACTGCCTGCCCGAAACCACCCGACGCGCTGATAGTGTACTGGATGGTCGTCGACGGATTGAACGGGTTCGGGTAGTTCTGCTGCAGACTGAATGTCCGCGGCACCGCAGCAAACGACGTCCCATCGTAGACATCCGTCGGAATCGGGCCGAAGAACTCCAGCATGCGAGTCATCAGGGTGTCGAACGGATCAAACCGCTCGGCAATATACTCCGGCGCAAAACTCAGGAAGATAAGCCGATACTCACCACTGTACGTCAGACCGCAAATCTCGCCGGTCTCGTAATAGAACGCTGCCTGCGCTCCGTTGATCGGCTGAATCGCCTCACCGGTGACCGGCGCCTCCATTTTGCGATAGAAGTACTTGAGGCCGTCGCCGACCGGGTTGTCATCCACGCCGTAGACAAACGGATGGAACGCTTCACCCACATGCTGGGCACGAAGGTAATTCGATACGAAACTCGAGTCGATATCCTGCATCTCTATGATCCCCGAGGCAGTACTCAACACCAGGTTGCCGCCATTGTCCAGATAACCCCGCATGGCGTCCATCTTCTGCTGGTTGATGACCGTGTCACCATAGTTGCCGGTCATCCAGAACACAATCTCATACCGGTCAAGGTCGGCGACACCGGGAGCACCCATCTGCTCCACCGTCCACACATCCCACGGCATCCGCTTCTTGTGAAGCCCCGTAGCATAGACCTGCTCATAGTCAGCCCCCCGATCATCATCGACCACCAGTATCCGCGGGTTCCCCAGGACTACTTCAAGACCGAAAGTCTGGCTGCCGTTACTTTGATACGGCACCCCCGGAAGCGAGTCAACCGTCACCGTTACGAAGAACGAGTCAATGATCGGACGCAGCGTATCCGGAAGCGTGAACACAATTGGATTCAACGAGTTGGACTGCGGGTTTCCGGCCAGATCACCATTGAGAGGTACATCATTGGTAACGAACTGCGGGGCGCCACTGGCGCTGGTCACCGTCACTGTCGGGTGGTATCCAGCCCGCATCCAGTTCGCAAACAGACCCGTGAAACTGATCGTCTCGCCGGCCTCCAGAAGACCATCGCCATCACCGTTTGGCGGCGTATCGTCAAAAACGAAACTGTCATCACCGTTGTGCGCCAGTATTAGTGGCCGTGAGAACCCGACATCAAGATCAGCGTACATGACCGAATCGGAATCCGTGATGTTCCAAACAGCAATATCCGTAAGAATCCCGGCATTGGTTCGGGTGTCAGGATTCGTGTATGAGTGAAACTCGCGGGCCGTCCCTCCGGCCGGGAACGGATCCGAGGCGTCTCCGTCATTACCCACTGTCAGGGCCAGGTCATTGCGGCCATCGGCCTGCTCCATCGCCACCCGGTACCGAAGATAATCTGTGTTGTTGTCGGGTGCGTCAAGGTCCACGTGGTAGATGCACAGCCCGTGCCCCGGAAGCCGGTAATCGAAATCTTTCTTCCGACGGTTCTCTATCAGCCAGTACTCCCGCGAGCCACTGGCGCTGTTGTGCAGCTTGTAAATCACCGGGTTGTACTCCACCGCCGGAATCTCGGCCTGATGGATGTTCTCCGTCACCACGATCGGATCGACAAATCCAAGCTGCACCTTGCACCAGGCATCAAAATGGCTCGGCTGCCTGCCGGAACCCAGATGCGCCCCCGCGGCCATAATCGACCACTTGCCCAGGCCATCGCTGGAGGCGGGTTCGTAATCAATGTCGTACAGGTCCGGAAGCCCCAGAAAGTGCCCGTACTCGTGACACACCACTCCGATCGGCGCCAGCTCCGACCCGCGCTCCTCCGGATTCATGTTATAGGCAGAAATCTTGACACCGTCATAGTACAACGGCGGCCAGATCGTCGACTTGTGCGACCAGATCCCGTACACGCCCATTTCCGCACCTTGCCCGGCATGTATGATAATCAGTCCGTCACATTCGCCGTCACCCAGCCGATCGTACTTCGAGAAGTCAACTCCGGCGTTGTGCGCCGCTATCGCCGCATCGCGGGCCAACTCGCGACCATTGCTGAGGCCGTCATCGTCTCCCACGTAGTAGGCGTAGGTCTTCGGCATCCGGTACCAGCCGAAAATGTCCCCCTTGATGTAGAACTGGCCGTAGGAGTTCTCAAGATAGTAGTCGGTCATGGAACCGGTCGGATTGAATATCGAGTCCGTCTCGCGGTTGGAGAACAGGATCGAGTCAAACGCCGCCGGTGTCCCCACGACATTATTGGTGTAGGGATTGTCGGCGAAGTCAACGAGAATGACGATCACATAGGCGGTATCGGCCTGCGTGGCCGTCGCCAGCGAACCGGCTGCCGACTTCGCCCAGGGCCGCACCTTCATCTCGGCTGCTTCCCGCGCAATGCGCTCGTTGAACTTTTTCAATGTCGCCAGTTTCTTCTCAAGCTGCCCGCTTTCGCGCCACAGCTCGATCGCCTCCTCGGTCGGCGGCGGACTCGCGCTAACCGTTGCAGCCACGATCAGCACCACCAGGGCGATCAGGCCGACTCTCTGTAATCTGTTGTCGTATCGCATCGTTCGTCCTTCCGTTCTCGCTCTATAGACGTGTCAGCGCTTCGCTTCGTGAAACCAAACGTTGACCTCGTGTATCCTTATTTTATAAGCATCATTTTGCGCGTCTGGTTCTCGCCATTTGCCTCAACTCGGTAGAAATACACACCACTGGCCGCTGGCGTACCGCCGTCCGCCATTCCGTCCCACTCGACTGTGTGACTGCCAACCGCAGCCGGACCGTCGAACAACGTCGTAACCCGCTGTCCCAGCATGTTGTACACATCAAGCCGCACCGCGCCCTGGCGCTTCATCTCGAATGCGATTGTCGTCGTCGGATTAAACGGATTGGGATAGTTCTGCGCAAGCTCGAAACTCCCCGGCAGCAACCCGCCTCCATCCGTGAAGACACCTGTCGGCATCAGGTACGCCTCGCGCGCCGCCCGTGCATTCTCGTACAGCTCACTGACATCGTCGCCAACCACCAGCGCAAACGCCATGTGCAACGTATCGCGCACATCAAGGTCCACACTGCCGCTGCTGATCACCATGAAACCGTCACCAACAAGCTCCCCTCCGGCCGGCACACTGCTCGACCTGACCAACCCCAGCTTCTCTGTATCGCTGAAACCCCGCTTGGTTACTCCGTTGTCCGCCATCACCCAGTTGCGGACATTCTCCAGCGCCACTATGCCCACCAGCGGCTGCCCGGGAGCCTTCTGATACATCAGCTTCTCAACATGGTCAAACACCAGCTCGTCGCCATCGCGCGACAGGTCAAAATCCGCAAGAAAACCAAGATACAGACTCGTAACCCGGCTCAGCGTCACATTGATGACATCATACTCCACCAACACAAAGCCGTTATGTCCCCAATCTGTGAAGCTGCGGGTGGTCTGCCAAATCTTGACCGGGATCGGTGTCCCCGAGTTGTTGTCGCGCAACCCCGCCACCATCCGGCTCTGGGCACTCTTGAGCTGGCTGCTCAGCGTTTCCGAGGCCACAAAGTCCGACCGCCGCCACTGACCATCCGCTCCCCGCACCGAACTCGAAAGCTGCGCCTCGCTGCGACCAACAATCAGCCCGGCCTCATACAGCAGGTTCTCCGATCCCTTCACTGAGAAACCAGTCCCGCCCGCATGATGAATCGAACCCTGCCCCAGCCCGTACTGGCCGAAATCCGTTATGGTCCAGTCGATTCGCCCTGTCTGATGAGTCGCCAGGTTGCCCTCCGGCGCTATTCCCACAATGATCGAGAAGAACAGAGAATCGAAAAGCTCCGCCTGGTAATCGATCAAGTCAAGCCGGAAATCCGCCCGGCGCCCATGAGGCACATCCTTGCCCACGATCAGACGAAACGGAATCTTATTCTCCGCCGCCGAAACGCCGAACGCAAACTCAAATTGCGACTGGCTCAGCAGAATTGTCACATCCTGCTCAAGTGAACTGAGCCGGCCCGTGATACTGCCCATACTGCCACCAAGATTCACCAGCTCCAGATTCAGAGCGGCTGTGTCCCCCGGAAGCAGCCAATCCCGGCCCAGCACCTCGTAAGAGGCCACCTGGAACCGCGGCGACTCCGGCAGCGGCAACAGGTTGATCATCATTTCCGCATTCGGAAGCCCCCACCCGTACGCATTATCCTCACCCGGCATCCCCAGGTCCCGGCACGATTGCAAAATCGCTGACTTGATCTGAGCCACCGTCGCATCGGGGTTAAACTGACGCGCCAGAGCAACCATGCCCGCAATATACGGCGCCGCCATCGACGTCCCCGACATCAGCGTATACCCACCGTTCTTGTAGCTGGAGCGAACCGCCACCCCGGGCGCCACCACTTCCGGCTTGATCTCGCCGTTGCAACTCGAGGGACCACGGCTCGAAAACGGCGCTATCACCATCTGGTTGTCGACAGCCCCCACGGCGAAATTCGTCAGCGGTGTCGCCGCCCGATCGGCCGGACTGCGCAGCGAGGCCTCATCCGGACCCTCGTTGCCGGCCGAGAAGATCGTCACGATACCCGCCGCCTCAACATTATCCACCACCTGCCAGAACGTCGGATCACACGGATTGAACAACCCCCGCGGCAGACCCCAGCTATTCAGAATGACATCCGGGACGTCATCGGTCGTGCTCGGGTCTCCATCCGGATCGAGCACCCACTGAAACGCCTCAAGAATGTCGGAAATCGTCGTCGAAAGCGAACCCCCCTGATCAATCACCGCCGCCGCTATCCACTCGGCATCCGGCGCCGCACCCACCGTATCCGCACCGTCCGAGGCCACCATGACACCCATCGTGTGCGTCCCGTGACCGCGACGGTCCACCGGCTCAGACTCAGGGTAATACGGAGAAAACCAGCTCGCACCCAGCGAGGCGTGGTTTCCGCGCCACTTTGAAGACAGCGCCGGGTGCAGGATATCAACACCGGTGTCGAAATTGCAAACCAGCCGACCCTTGCCGGTGATCCCCCGCGACCAGACAGCCGGGATGTTCAGAAGCTGCAAGTGCGTCGAAAGCGTCGGCGAGGCCTGCGCCGCCGGAGCAACCGAGACCGGCTCGTCGAACTCCAGCGCCAAATCGCTGACAATCGCCTTGACCCCATCCATCTTCGCCAAACGGTCCACAGTCGCCACCGGAACGAGAGCGGCATAGGCGGGGACAATCCACAACCGGCGAATCGGACCGTGCGCAAACTCATCAAGAACCGCCTCAACCGAGACGGCCGCCCGCGGCCGAACCTGCCTGAGAGTGCGCGTCACCGTCTTGATCCGCTCAGCGCGCGTCATCGGACGGTCCGCAGGGATCATAGCGGGGGCTTCAGAATCGGTGCCCAGGAAGACAACAACTGACACCAGGCTGTCGACAGCACCCGCCTGCCCCTTGACCAGCGGCAGCAGGTCCTCGGACATGTGCGCCGTCGGAGCGCCCCAGGCCTCGGCGATCGCGAATAGTATCAGCAGAGCCAGGGCTACTGTCTTCCAGTTGAATCTGATAGTCATCTGTCTTACCTCCGCTTCTCGTTCTGACCCCCTTCACGCAAAGGCCGTGCCCACAGGCGCTTTCCAGAACTCAGACCAAATGACATGAATCCGGCTGCCCTGCGCCCGATCATCCCCCCTCTAACTGCTTGTCCGGCAATGCCGATGAATCCCCTGCCCAAAACCTGAACACAGCCCTGCACCTTGCAGACGGCTCAGCAACCGGAATGCAAACCATGCAAACTGTGATCCCGGCTGCACTACTGCACCCAAAACGTGGTTTTTTTTGCAGGCCAACCGAATCCCGTGTTCTATATTGTGCGCGTGAATTCACGCCCCCGACAAACCGGCTCCAACAGCCCTCTGAACCCCCCAACCCAGCCCGGCAACGCTCGGCTCTGGCTGGCCATCATCCTCGCGGCGGCTCTGGTTCTCAGAGTCGTCTACCTGATCATCTATTCGGGCATGCCCCAGTGGGAGATGCTCACCGTTGACAACTACTACCACCACCACTGGGCGCAGGACATCGCCGAGGGAGATCTGCTCGGCGACACCACCTACTTCCGCGCCCCGTTCTACGTCTGGTTCCTGAGCCTGCTCTATGCCCTGTTCGGGTCGTCACTCTGGGTGGCCCGCCTGTTCGGTCTGGCCATCGGACTGGCTACGGTCAGCCTGACATATCTGCTCGGCAAGCGCGTCGGCGGCACCAAGGCAGGCCTGATCGCGGCTGCCGTCGCCGCCGTGTACCCCGTCCAGCTCTACTTCGAATCCGAACTGCTACTGGACCCGCTCTTCTCACTGCTGCTGCTGAGCGCACTGGAGCGAACCCTCGCATGGTGGCGCTCAGGGGCTGCGGTAACAGCCCTCGCGGCCGGCCTTCTGCTGGGGTTGGCAATCATCACTCGCCCCACTGCACTGGTAATCGTACCAATCATCGCCGTGATCACGCTCTGGCCGCGACCTTCCCGCCAACCGCGGCTCTACCGCGGCCTCATCGTTCTGCTGCTGCCCGTCGTGGCCTTGGTCGGTGTCACATTCGTACGAAACCTTGTCATCGCCGATGATCCCGTCTTCATCGCCTCCCAGGGTGGCATCAACCTGTACATTGGCAACAACGAGACCGCCGATGGCCTCACAGCCGCCCTCCCGGAACCCCTCGGCCACAACTGGCAGATCGCCCAGATTACCCACATCGCCAGGACCGACCTCGGCCGTGATCTCAAACCGGGCCAGGTCTCGGCATACTGGCAGAGTCGCGCCGTCGGATGGATCACCAACAACCCGCTCGAATTCGCCAAGCTCTATTGGCACAAACTCACCTTCTGTTTCGCCGACCGGGAGATATCCAACAACCGCGCCCTCCGCCCCTTCTTCACAGCCCACCCCCTGATAAGCTACAACCCGCTCTCGTTCGCCTGGCTGCTGGCCGCCTCGGTTGTCGGCCTCATCTTCGGCTGGCGCTCGCGCTCTGAGTACGTTTTACTCGCCGCGACCATTCTGGTCTACACCGCCGCAATGGCGCTCTTTTTCTTCAACTCCCGCTTCCGCCTGCCGCTGCTGCCCTGCTTCTATGTCTTCACCGCAATTGGCACCATCATCCTTGTCAGGAGCATCGCTGCCCGCTCCCGCCGCCTGTGGTTTATCCTGCCAACTGCCCTGCTTGCCCTGGCCGCCGCCCACCTGCCCGGTCACAGCCCCGAGGCCGCCACCTCGGCACAACCACTCATCTCCGAGGCCCTCCACTACCAGTCCCGGGGCGACCATGACCACGCCCTTCGCCTCCTCTCTCGAGCCGCCGAAAGCGACAGCACCTTCCCGGAACTCCACCTGAATGTCGGCGTCTCACTCCTGCGCCTCGGCCACACCGACCGCGCCCGGCAGCAGTTTGAGCGGGAAACAGCCCTGCACCCCGGACGCCACAAGGCATGGACCAACCTCGCCTCCATAGCTCTGCTGCAGAACCGGCCCGATGACGCCCTGCACTTAGCTGAACGGGCCCTCACCATTGCCCCTTATGACATCACCGCCAACCGTGTCTGGCTGCGCGCTGTCGCCGGCGACACGCTGGCTGACCCCGTGTCGTTCACCCGCGCGGCCGATCGCGCCCTCGACCGTACCGATACCAGCGTCTACACTGCCCTCGAGTGCGGCCTGCTGGCCATGTCACGGCAGGAGATCGAGGCCGCCCGACACTACCTCGAAATCACCACCCGCGCGCCGCGCCCCCCCATCGAAACCGATGATGCCGCCTTTGGACCCGACTGGATCAACAGCCCCGACTCCTGGCGACGCCAGCAGGCACAGGCCTGGTACCAGCTCGGCTACCTTGCCGGTCGTGAGGGCCTCTACCAGCGCTCCATTGCCCTTACCCGCGAGGCCATCGCCCGCGATTCCTCGCTCGCCGAGGCCTGGATCAACCTCGTCTCCGGCCTGATCGCCAGCGGTGACCTGCGCAAAGCCGACAGCATCCTTACTCTGGCCGAGCGACGTTTCCCCGACAACCAGCTCATCCGGTCCCTCCGTCAACCACACTGACATCACACTGCCCCGCCGCCCCGCCGCAACGAAAAGAAAAGAAAACGGGGCCGACCAGTGGCCGACCCCGTAAAGGTTGTCATATCGAAACACTCAGAACCGCTACCAGCTCACTCTCTGCAAATAGTTGCTGCGAGCCTCATCAAGCGTCAGCTTTGCCGGTGCGTTCTCGTTGTAGTGCGGCACACCTGCCGGCGCCCCGCGGCCCTCGGCAATGTCCCACGGCTCCATCAGCCAGTTCAGGGCAAGCGCCACCACCGAATCCGCCTGTTCCTGCTTGATCGCCGTGAGCGTGAAGTTCATGTTGATCGTCCGGAAGAACCCACGATCGAACGTGTGCGTCACCGGTGCTCCCTCGAAGACATAGTCGCCTCCAAGCGGATGGTTGGGACCATACAGCGACTTATAGAGGTAGATTGGATCGGTGCCAAACACACGGCTTGACCACCCCACCTCCGGTACAGCCGGAAGTGTGGAATCGTAACCCAATCCGAACTGTGCTAGCTGGCTCCAGTCATACCGTACCCGATGAAGAGAATCGTCAACGTCCAGTTCCGGCCAGACATGGGGCCTAAGGCTATATGTGCCAACAAAGTCTTCAATCCGCACGGTGTCACCACACGCTATGGTACCGGCATGGCACATCCAGCCGGAGAAGTTCGTCGCTGCCACACCGAAGTACCATGTGTAGTTGGGCGACGCCAGAAAAACCGGTACTCCGAATGCCGGTGACGCAAACGCATTGCCGATGGCTGTGGCACGCATGGTGAGCCAGGCATTGACACCCGCATCTATACCCCTCCACACCGCCGCTACCTGCCCCCGGAATTGCGCATTGTGCAAACCTGCTCTATACACGCCGTCATTGACCAAGACAACAACCTTATGCTGCAATACCGACTCCAGAGAGATAGGAGCTTGGCTCAACATCTGATTAGCAACAATGAAATCCCGGTAAATGCCCGGTGTCGTACCAACAGCCGTCGTATCATCGTACTGGAACGTGGAGTCCGGTCGTCCGATTGCGGCCATCCTCTTCTCTCCCCATGTGTCAATCCACTGCCGCCAGTAGGCCCTGCCAACCGCTGGATAAGGTAGAGTCGCTGGGCCAGACTGAGTGAAGTCGATAACCAGAACATCCCGCTCGTGCCTCGGCTCGACGACCGGGAAGGTGAGAAACGGAGGAGTCAGATCAACCACAAAGGCATCATCGCGAGAACGCACCCAGAAGACGAAATCACGTCGGATTGTCTCATCGGTAGGATAATCCCGAAACACGTTGTAGATCGTGTCAGCCGTTGCCATGATCCACTGATCCTCAGGCAACGCCGGATTCCCGCGCGAGGACCTCGCCGCAACAACATTGAACTCGGAACTGGCAAAATCGGCATCGTTTATCCGAAGGAACTGTTTCCAGCGACCATAGTCAGTCCCGAAGTTGTCGAAAATGGCCTGCATGGCGGCATTGTTGTTCTTGTCAACGAGGAACGAGTCGCACTCGATCACAATCTCTTCAGCAATTGTCGTATCACAGGTGTAGATATACTCACCGTTGCGATAACGCTTCCCATCACGCGTCAGGAACACATCAATTCTGAAGTTCTCATAGAACTCGGTAACCGTCGGCTCACCCTCCCCGCCAAACGGACCAAACAACCGCCACTCGAACTCCAACGGCGGCGGATCCTTGGGATAGTCGATCGGGTCTGCACCGCGCCATCTTAGGAATACACCTGTGCTTACACCGCCGCGTTCAACCGCATTCACAAACGGCGTAATTCCTTCACCGATAGCGAATATCTCGGTAGTCGGCGGATTGGTGTTGCGCGAGAAGAGCCGATACACAATCTCTGAACCCAAACCCTCATAGTCAAACGCCTGCAAAAAGACATACTGCCGTACATACGAGGTCACCGGGTCGCTGGAATCCGCCTTTAACTCCACAACATTGGTCGTCTTCTGATCGGCGGCCTTCGGATCGATATCAATAATGGTCCACAGCGAGTCATGCACCGTCGTTATATAGTCCTCCGGCGACAACGTGTTCCCGTCCGGCACCGCCCACACATGGTAGCGGTAGTAGTCGATCAACCCGTCGCGGTCCGCGCCATACCAGTAAACCACCGGGTTCCGGGAGAACTGCTCGCCGTCGGGCGGAATATTGGTGAAGAACACAACCGGCGGCTCGTTGGCGCTGAACTCACCGGACAACCTGTCGGTACAGGCGCCGATCAGAATCGCCAGACCTGCCGTCAGCAGCACCAGGACAGCTACCGCCCGCGCCGTCGATGTGGCAAAAACACTTCTCATATTCATCATGATCTTATCACCCTACCTTGGTTAGAACGCGAAAACCAATGAAAACCGGTGCACTTCCGTCAAAATACCGAAATCCTGATATGCATAATCGATCCGAAGCTCACGGTCATCAGCAAACGGCAACCGCAAACCACCACCAAACGTGAAGCCGTCAACATCATAGTTGAACCGACCGCCACCACGAAGGATGAACCGCTCCTTGAAAATGTACTCAAGACCGGAGTTGTACTTCTCCAGGTTGTCCGATGGATGCGTACCCTCAGCCGAGAACCGCAAAACATGATCGTATCCGTCGATCACGTTGATCGAACCGCCAAACTTGAAGTTGATCGGCAGCGGATACGAGTTCTGAATGAACTTCATGTCAGGACCGAAATTGGTAATCGCCATCCCGATCCGGAAACTGCGGAAACCGGTGTCATAGTTGGTACCCACATCCGCCGACCAACCGTTGGCCGAATAATCATGAGCAAACTCACCGATATACTTCACAGTGAAACCAACCGAAAAACGATCCGTCAGGTAACGCCCGTAACTCACCCCCAGCGAGAATCCGTTGTAACCGAATGTCCGGCCGGTACCATATGCCTGTCCGTCGAAATACGTCGTCTCAGTCATCTCACCTGACGACAGCGCATACACACCTATACCCAACACTCCGCCAATCGACTCCAGCGGAAGCCCGATACCACCGAACCCGTAACCAACCCCGGCCGGCATATCAACGTAGGTGAACATGGCCTCACGGTTGTACAACAATACCAGCGCCGCCGGATTGTAGTAAATGGCCGATATATCATCGACTACTGCCGTAAACGCTTCCGCCATGCCCATTGCCCGAGCCGAGATACCCAGTTCCAGAAACTGAGCGCCCGTCGTACCCACCTTGGCCTGGGCCATCACTTTCGATGGTGCCGCAAGGCATAACACAACCGCCAGCAGTGCCACTATCAGTAACACTCTCCGGCGATGTGCCACTACCTTCGAAACCCTACCTGATTCCACGAGCATGATAACCTCTGTATGTAAGTCCTCTGTTCTTTTCCACTAACTGCACAGCCTTTACAGATTCACCTCAAGCCCGACACGAATCTGGCGCCCATAATCCCAGTGCGCCGGATTGGCATCATAAGCCGTGCCACCAAAAATCTGCTGATTGATATTCTGCCGTGTATCCGGACGACCCGTCGCGGGGTACACATAAGCCACGTTCTTGTTGTCAAAGATGTTCTCCACCCACACGATGAAGTTGTAGTCCATCCCGACGAACTTGAATTCCTTCATGAAGCGAATATCGAAATTGACAATCGACGGCATGCGAAGCGAGTTCCGCTGAATGTCCTCACCGGATTCACGGTCAATACCCGGGTACAGATTCGTCGGTGTAAACGGCCGCCCACTCTGAATCAGCGTCTCAATCGACAACGACCAGCCATTCGGGATCGGCAAGCCGAATAACCGCGGCTTGACTGTCGACGGAATGTAAAACTGAACATTACCCACCAGCGAGTGACGTACATCGTGATCCAGTGCCGCCTCGTCCAATGGCTCACGCGAAAGCTCAAAGTCCGACAAGTAGTTCTCGTTGGACTGCGAGGCCTTGCCGAACGCAAACGCATATGTGTAACTCAACATGCCGTTGACATAGCCACCACCACGCTTCTCCAGCGTCATCTCGAATCCGCGACTGCGCCCATAGTCAGTGTTACGATACTGCTGGTACTCAAGACCGCCAACACGTACCACGTACGAGTTGATCTTGTCAAACTCATCCTTGAAGTACCCCGAGATATCCAGAGAATAGTAGTCCGACATGGCATACTTCACACCGAACGAGTACTGCACCGTCTTCACATAGTCCAGATTGTAGTTGCCGATAACCGTGTTCTCCGTGATCGAGGCCGTGTTGCGAGCGTACAACCGATTCAGCGGCGGCATCTGATAGAAGTGGCCGTAATTGAAGTGCACCTTCGCCTTGTCCGAAATCGGATACGAGAACCCAATCCGAGGCGATATCTTGTGACGGTCACCGTAGATCACACCGGACCCCAGGTCGTCCTGCTGAGCAACCGGGATCAACCGATCGGTGTCCTGAACAAAGTAGTCCCAGCGGAAACCGAGCGAAGCAATCATCGATCCATACTCAAGCTTGTCGCGCATGTAGAAATAACCACCATACGGCTTGTAAGCAAACATGTCACGGAAGGAACCTCGATCAGAATACGGCCCGCCGTCCGGACGCCCCGTGTACAGCGTGTACGGGCGACTGATCTCCTGGTACACGAAATCCCGGAAGCGGGTAGCAAACCCGGCCTTCAATTCGTGATTACCCAACTGCCAGAACATCTTGAACTCACCCGTCCAGGTCTTGGTGTTCGAATAGTGCCACAACATGTTCTGATCCCAGCTGCCATAGCGCAGAAAACTCGCCGAACCTCCCGGATCCCAGATACCGTTACCGTTCAAATCGATGAACGGATCACCGGGGGTGTAGTTGGTGGTGGCACTGGGGTCGTCAAACAAACCATTGCCGTTTCGATCCTCAAACGGAATCCCCGGCTCCCACGCGTCGTTCGGTCCGTCATACTGACCGTTCCGATTCAAATCCATCGTCAGACGGTCCCAGATATCTAAACCGGGGTCATACACACCGTTACCGTTAACATCAATGAACGGCTCGCCAATGACCGAATCCCCCCGAACAAACGGCTCCGGCTCGCGAACGTTCACCCACCAGTCACGCGGGCCGTCCAGTATGCCATTCCCGTTCCGGTCATACAGATAATCACCGGCATCCCATACACCGTTACCATTCAAATCTATGAACGCCTCGCCCTCGAGGCTGTCCAGAATGAGATTGTCGTTGAACCGGAAGAACGTGAGTTCGTCCACCGCTGCCTGGCTGTTGTACAGAGTCAGCGGGACCAGCTGATCACCAATCCACACGTACTCGCCAAACGTGTACGCCGGCCCCGTGAAATCTAGTCCGTACGTCATCGTATCAGGGAATATGTTGATAATCGGCTCGGGCGGATCATACACACCATTATTGTTCCGATCCTCGAACGTCTCCCACTCAGTGTCCAACGCAATATCATCAGGATTCAGACCACGACCGGGGTTGCGCGGGTCACCCGGCTGCTGCCGGATTCCGTTCTCCGTGTACGAAATCACCGCCTCATAGTTCATGTTACGCGACAGCGTCTGCGAAATCTCCAGCGACAAAGAATTCCACCACGACTCCTGAACTGGCGCCGTATTAGGCGAATACCGGAAGTCCCAGTCGAATATCGTGCGCTGTACCTTGTTGTTCTTGTACGACAGGATCATCTTGATGTCCTGACGCGGGCGGAAACGGATATTCGTCATCCAGTAATACTTGTTAGTCAATCGCTCGGGAACATCTATCCCCAGAAGATCCAGACTCCGTGCCCTGCGACGAGTCAAATCCGAATCATACGTCTCGTACTGAAACACACCATCAGACTTGTCAACCTCACCATAGAAGTAATACGTCAACTCCTTGTCCTCAAGCCAGTTGATCCCCAAAGCAGGAAGCAGCTTGCTCTTGAACAACGGATCCGGACCCGAGACAGAAAACCGCACAAAGTCGTTATTGCGAGAATACTTGTTAAGTGACTCGTTGCCGAAATCATCCGTGATGAACTGAGCATTGATTCGCGTGAAATCCTTGGAACCCGTCTGCGTCGTGATCTTCACAATGCCCGACAAAGCATCACCATACTCAGGATCAAAACCGTCCTTAATGACCGTAAACTCCTGAATCGACCCGGACACCAGCGAAAGCTGCGCCCCCGCCTGCCCCAGCGCTCCAAGAGGATCGCCAATCTGCACACCGTCCACGATGTACGATATCTCACCCGCACGACCGCCGCGTATGAAGATCTCACCCTGAGTGTTCGTAATCACACCGGCCACCTGCGTCAGCAGATCATCAACCGTCGTCACCGGCCGCGACGCAATCACTTCCTTGGAAATCGTCTGTTGGTTCGATACTTCAAACCGGTCCAGAATGTCTCTCTCCCCCATCACCGTGATCTTCTCATCAAGACCGATCTCATCCTGGGCCAGAGCCATATTCTGCTCTGTCGTCAAGTCCGACCGCACCACCACGTCGGTGATATCCACGTTCTGGTAATCAAGATGACTGATGCGGAGCGTATACGTTCCCGGTTCAACCTGACGGATGATATAGTTGCCGTCGAAATCGGTCATGGCACCACGGGTGGTTCCCACAATCAACACCGAGGCGCCAACCACCGGATTGCCCGATTCCCTGGCCGTCACCTTCCCCTTAATCTGACCTTCCGCCGCCCCGAAAACACTTGCCGGAATCATGACAGCGAATACCAGCAGTACCAGCAGAACGAAGCGATGCCTGTATCCGTTGAGCATCTTTATGCCTCCTGAAAGAACACTTACTTTGCGTTACCAACCAATCGCGGCGAAACCCATTTAACGCCGGACCGGAACCAACCAATCACTCATGTTCAACGGAGAGGACTTCCGGACAAAGACAGAATAACGTTGTAACGTTGTGAGAACATGGCTTTGTCTTTCAAGTCGATCGATACCTCCGTCACGTAAGCCGTTACACGGCAATATGCACAACCTCCAGCAGGCCGGCACGTAAATGGCAATAATAGCCACGCTCCTGCCGACAAGTCAAGCGATTTCTCGCCCGCATCCGGCTCCCTCGGCCGCGCTAACCCTAAGACTTCTCACTGGCTGATACTGTTTAGTATTTCCCGACGGTTCAGTCGATTTTTCCGCACCAACTCGCAACGATGCCTGACCTGCTCTGACTCCTCAGATGCCAATGACTCACAACCGAACTCCATCCCCAGAACCCGCGCGAACGACGACACCAATCGTGCCCCATCACACTCCACCATCGCCAATGTAACCGCCTGACAATCAAATTCTTCACATTCACCAACTCCGCCCAGTGCAGGATGCCGGACAACGCCCGAGAGCTTGATCGCACCGTGCTGAAACAATGCCCGGCCCACCCGACGCTGCGCCGAGGCCACCACTTTGCCCACCGCCGACTTGATCTCGTGCCGGGCATGCGAAGCAAAACACGGCGCCTTGTGAAAGAAACCCGGCCTGGCATTCTCACGCGACGAATGACGCATAAACTGCGTCTCCACCCCCCGCAGCTTCAGAAACTCCACCAGGGCCTCACTGATCACTCGCCCGGTCTCGGCTATGGAACCACCCAGCGGCGTCCCCTCAAGCCGCCCCAGATCAGCCGCTATCGCATAGGTCAGCTCCGATTCGTCGTGGTACAATGCCCTGCCACCCGTCACCCGACGAATCACCGGCGTCTTGCCGACTTTACTCCAATCCAGAGCCGTCTCCGCGCACTGATTCCGCCCGAACGTTATCGCCCCCGGCCGCCACGAATACAGCCGCAGCCAGACAGCACTGCCGTCTGCACCGGAACCCGCCAGAGCCTGCGCCAGCAGCCACTCATCAACCGCCATGTTCCAGTCCGGGTCGCCGGCGAAATCCGCAAAGAACCTGCCCTTTATCATGAGCCCATAATACGACCAAACACCGCCCGGAGCAAATACCCCCTGCACCCAATCGAATGAACCGCGCCGACCGGCAATACCCCTGCGCGGAACAACCCCTGCTGACCGGTCGTTACAATTGATATATGCACACCGACTCAACCGCCACCAGCAACGAGACCAACAGCCGCACCACGCACATCCTCAAACTCCTCGTCACTCTCGCCCTCACCTTCGCCGTCGCCGGCGCGTCCTCTCAATACATGCCCGGCGACTGGTACCAGAATCTCACCAAACCATCGTGGACCCCTCCCAACTGGGTCTTCGGTCCCGTCTGGACCGTCCTGTACGCCGCCATGGCCGTCGCCGCATGGCTCGTCTGGCGCCAACGCAGCCTGAGCCGGGTCGCCCGCCCGATGGCGCTGTTCGCCGGCCAGTTGCTGCTCAACGGCCTCTGGTCTTACCTCTTCTTCGGCCGCCGGATGATCGGCATGGCGTTCATCGACATCATCGCCCTGTGGCTGCTGATCATCCTGACCATGATTGTCTTCTGGCGACACCACACCATCGCCGGCGTGCTCTTCGTTCCCTATGTCCTCTGGGTCACCTACGCCGCCACCCTCAACCTCCAGCTCATGCGCCTGAACTGACATCCGGTCACAACCCCTCGATCACCTCCACCCGGTGCAGCCAACTGCCCACCCACGCCCGCAACTCATCCGATATCACCGTCTCCAGCTCCATCGTCAGCGATCCGTCCCCGTTCCGCGTCAACACCTGCGAGGGATGCCACATCCGCTCGGCTACCACATCCGCTATGTCAGCACCAAACTTCAGCACCACCCGCTCCGGTTTCAGATCAGGCCCCCCGAAAATGCCAAACCTCCCCTCGCGAAGCTTCTCCAGGCTGAATTGCGGATCGCGCACAAACCGCTCCCCGGTATATGCGATGGAGCGAATGCGCTGCACCGGCAAGAAGATGTAGTTGTCGTACGCCGATACGTACACCACCGCATACATGGCTCCCTTGTGGTACAGCAACAAATACGGTTCAGCCGTAAACTCCGATTCCTTCTCACCCGTCCCCCGCTTGTACACGAACCGGCAAGTCCGGCACTCCGAGGTCGCCTTCACCAGCGCATCGATCTTGTCCGAATGGTCCGTGTAATCGATATATCCCATGAAGGTCGCCCCAAACATGTCGTGCGGAAAATCCCCCCCGTCGGTCGACTCGAACACATTGGGACCGATCAACTGCTTGGCCTTGTCCAGAAGCGAACGAATGTCCTGCTCCAGACGCGTCCCCTTCGCCACCACCGCCAGCCGCTCCAGAAAAAACGAGGCCAGCACCTCCTGGTTACCTATCGTCTGGGGAATGAACCTCAGAAAGTTCTTGTCCACCCGCCAGATCCGCTCCCGCCCCCGATGCGGCTCATCCCGGATCGGGATGTTCGCCGCCGAAATCTCATTCAGGTCCCGAAGCAGCGTCCGCTTCGGCACCTGGCGATCGAAATACTCATACAAATCGCTCACTGTCAGTTCCCGACAAACGTAGAACCGCTGTAGAATCCTGATCACTCGCTCTATCTGCTTGACCTCCGGCATCGCTCACACCCCGCTTCCCGGAGCGGCTTCCAACCACCCCGCAAAAAAGTCACATCGCTATCACATTTTTTCGATTTTCCTCACACTATCGGTCATCAGGTGACGGATAGCAAGGTTATTGATAATCAGGCGCAGGCGAACACCAGAACAGTCGCCCCGCCAGACCAGACCACGAAATCGGGAGGGACACAACTGTGGATAGCCTTGTTACCGAGTTTCTCAAGAGAGTCTCCTTGGGCGAGATAAGCCAGTTCGAGCACATGGCCGTCGTGCCCCTGTTCGGGCCGACCGATGGCCCCTACTACCTGACCCTGTCTGAGGCGGTCGCCGATGGCTCGCTGCACGTCACCGAAATCGACAAGCACGGTTCCGTACCGCAACTGCGCGTGGAAAACCACGCCGACCTGCCGGTGCTGTTGCTCGATGGCGAAGAACTCGCCGGCGCCAAACAAAACCGCGTGCTCAACACCACCATCCTGCTCAAGGCCGCCTCAACCACCATTATCCCGGTAAGCTGCACCGAGCAGGGCCGATGGTCCTACACCTCGCCCACCTTTACAGACTCCGGCTACGTCATGCATCCGCGCGCCCGCCGAAGCAAGATCGACGCCGTGTCGGCCTCGCTCTCCAACAAAAAGGGCTACCAATCCGACCAGGGAGAAATCTGGAGCGAGGTGCACGACCTCGCCTGTCGCGCCGGGTCACACTCCGAAACACGGGCCATGCGCGATGTCTATGAATCCCGTCGAAGCGGCCTCGAGGACTACCTGAAAGCGTTCCCCCCGGCCGACAATCAAACCGGCCTGATGGTACTGATCGATGGCGTCCCCGCAGGCATGGACATCGTCTCCCGCCCGGAGGCCTTTGAGCACCTGCGCCCCAAACTGACTACCAGCTACGCCATGGAGGCCCTGCTCTCCGGCCACGAAAAACCGATCACGGCCTCCATCAACACCGCCCTGCGATTCATCAGCCAGGCCCGCGCCGCTCACGGCGTGCAGTATGAATCCGTCGGCCACGGTACCGACCTGCGCTTCGCCTCCGCGCACGTCGTCGGCTCGGCCCTGGTCTATAATGAAGACGTCATCCACGCCGCCTTCTTCCCACGCGAGAGCGATTCCGACGGCGGCCACATGAGCGGCCCGAGCAGCCGGCGCATGTTCCGAATATAGGGGGCCGGAAACCCAAAAGGGGGCTTTGGGCTCAAGGGGGTTGTCTGGTGATGGTAGAGGGGCAACAGCCGGCGGCGGATCAACCCCGCCGCCGGCCCAGGGACAGCAGAGAGTCACGAACCGCTGGCACTGCATGATCGACGACACAAACTACAACCGATAGACTAAACCATCTACCCCTCAAACACACTCGCTTCAATACCGTAGCGCAACTGATGAAGGGCATACGTGTCACAAGTGGGCACCACTTCAATCCCGGGGGCCAATGAACAAACCTGCATTGCATCGCAACCAACTTGTGATTCATGCGAAACCGTCAATCAGTAACTGAAGCAAAGGATTTGCTCATGAAACAACTCAAAGAGAACATGCCGATCGCCCTGGACTTGCCGGGTGCGACCTTCCGCGCCTCCGAGTGGGGCGATATGGCCATCGCATACGTCGAACTCGACGCCGGAACCGATGCCACCCCCCTCCTCGAAGGTCTCCCCGATGACAAGTGCATGAGCCCGCACTGGGGCTACATGCTCAAGGGCGCCATTCATGTGCGCTACAAGGACGGGAACGAGGAAACCTGCAAGGCCGGAGAAACCTTCCACTGGCCGTCGGGCCATACCGTCCGGGTCGAGGAAGACACCGCCTTCATCGAATTCAGCCCTAAGGACGAAATCAAGAAGGTCTACAATCACATCGGCGAAAAAGCCGCCGCTATGTCCTGACGCAATCCTCAACACTCCGCATGCTGTGGGCGGCAGGCCTCCCGGCCTGCCCCAGCATGGGGTGCCCCATCCCGCCTCCGGCGGGGTGGGTTGCCTTCCCCTACTCGGCAGGCGTCCTGCCTGCCCCTTTACCACGCTGCGCGGCAGGCCGATCGTCCTCCCGCAAACGAACTTCCCCCCCCTAAAACACCACAAGCGGACCCTCATCCGAAGGCCCGCTTGCGCATCTATCACGAAGGCACTCCCAAAACGAGAGCACCGTTACAAACCATCAATGAATCGCATCCAGATTCTTCAAATCAATCCCGTACTGCTTGATCTTCAGCCGCAGCGTCGACTCCGGAATATTCAGCATCGCCGCCGCATGCTTCTTCACACCCCCCTTGCGCTTGAGCGCGCGAAGGATGAAGTGCTTCTCGTGCGCCGACAGGTAGTCGTACAACGAGTAATCATCATCAAACTCCACCTCCGGCGCCACCACCGGCTGCACCGAGCCATTGCCGCCATTGGCGCCACCGCCAGGAGCAGCCGTCGCCATCTTGCCCGAGAGCAACTCCGGCCCGATCTCCTCGGACTCGCCCGCCAAAAGCGCCAGCTTCCTGATCTCGTTGTCAAGCTCGCGCACATTGCCCGGCCAGTCGTACTCCATCAGGCGCCGGAGCACCTCCGCGGACACCCTCTTGCCACTCTCTTTCAAAAAGTGCGCTGCCAGAAGCGGGATATCCTCCCGCCGCTCGCGAAGCGGCGGCAGGCGGAACGTCAGCGCCGACAACCGGTAATACAAATCCTGACGGAACAACTTCTCCTCCATCAGCTCCTTCAGGTCACGATTGGTCGCCGACACGATCCGCACATCCACCTTGCGCGGCCGGGTTTCGCCCAGACGCACAATCTCTTTCTCCTCGAGCACCCGAAGAATCTTCGCCTGAATCGAAAGCGGCATATCACCGATTTCATCAAGGAAAAACGTGCCGCCGTCGGCCTCCTCGAACAGCCCGGACTTGTCACGGTCCGCCCCCGTAAAAGCGCCCCGCTTATAGCCGAACAACTCGCTCTCCAGCAACGTCTCCGGCAGCGCCGCGCAGTTGACCGACACGAACCGCTTATCACGACGTGTCGAGTTGTAATGAATCGCCTGCGCCACGAGATCCTTGCCCGAACCGGTCTCGCCCGTGATCGAGATCGATATATTGGAATTCACCACCTGGCGCACCTGCACCAGAAGGTCCAGCATCGCCTTGTTCTGCGTGATGATATTCGGGAACTCGGACTTCTCCATCAACTGACGCGTCAATCGACGGTTATCCTCCAAAAGCCGGTTCTTCTCGATCTCCGCCCACTTGAAAGCGACAAAATCGCTGAACCCGACCGCGAAATTCAACTCCGCCTGACTGAACGGATTCAATCGGTTATCCCGCGCCAGCCGGTCGACATACAGGTAACACTGCGCGCCATCGGTCATCTTGAACGGCACCACCACCACCGAGGTCACCATCGAGGGATCATGGTCGAACAGAGCGTTGATAAACGGATCACGGCGGCAATCAAGCGTCAGCGTGGGTCGATCACGATTGAACTCCTCGCCCAGCAGCTTGTTGAAACCGTCCACGAACGTCTGCTGATCATCGGTGGTCATGTTCACCGAGGACGCCAGCCGGTGCTCGGCATTGCCCGGGGTGTAGATCACGGCCCGGTCACCACCGGTCTTGCGAAGCACGATCTCGAGAATATCCTCTATACGTGACGAGCGCAGGCGCGAGTATTCATCCGGTGTCACCAGGTTACCGAAGATCTTGAACCCGTTCTCCTCGGAGACCGAAAGCGCCACGGCCTGATCGGCCAGCGTGCGCAGGAAGCTGCTGACGGCACGAAGCTTCACCTTGTCGTTGACCAGCGAAAACACGCGCTCGGCATTGCTCAGCCGCTTGAAGCCGGTAGACAAATCGCCATGCTGACACGACAACACACCGCTGCGGAAGTCTATCTCGGCCTGCCAGTACTCCAGGTCCAGCTTGCGGAACAGCCGCCGCGCCCGGTCAAACAGACCCGAAACCCGATTGTGATCAAAATCACCCAACTCCATGCTGATCTGCGCCTGCGTCAGAAGCGCCTGGCCCAGTTCACAGGGATCGCCCACCTGCCCGAGCACCTCAACCGCACTGGCCGCGTACTCCAGCGCCTCCTCGCTGTGCCCTTTCGCCACAAAGACCCGCGCAATCACCCGCTGTGAAACGCCTATCTCCGCCTTCTCGCCCAGTTGCAAAGACAGATCAAGCGCCTTCTGGCCATACTTCATGGCTTCCTCGACATTGTCCAGAAGCAACTCGACCTCGGCCAACCGACGAGCCGACTGCGACACCAGCGCCGAGGACGAGGCCAGCATCATACCTTCCTTGTAGGCTTCGCTCAACATCGACTTGGCCCGGTACAGATCGCCCTTCTCGAGGGCCAACTCCCCGGTGTACTCTAAATAGATAACCTTCTCTCGCTTGAGACTGAGTCGGTCGATGATCTCCCGCGCCTGCTCGTACAGCCGGTGCGCCTCGGCAAACTGCCGGGTTCGCATCTCCAGATAACCGAGCGACAACATATTGACCGCCCGGGATATGTCCTGGTTGTTCTCCTGTGCATACACAAGCGCCGCCTGAAGATTCTCCCGCGCCTTGTTCCACTCACCCGTGAATGTCTGAATACGCCCCAGGTTACCCGTCAACTGCGCTTTCTTTCTCGGGTTATCCACCACCATGCCGATGGCCTCACCGAGGAAGTCCGCCGCAGAAGGATAATCGCACCTGACAAAGGCAATGCGCGCCAGCTCATTGAACGAGTCGATCTGACCCGCATTCTCACCCGCCCGCCGAAAGGCCGCCAGGGCGTCACGAGCACGAATCTCGGCGTTCTTCAGATCACCAATCGAGGAATACGCCTTCGACAGCACCAACTGCACCCGGCCGTAACGCCGATTCAACGGAAAGTCGGCCAGTACCCGCGCCGCCTGTAAACCCCGGGCGAGCGCGTCACGGTAGCGACCCTCGTGCAGCGATGCTTCCGCTGTCAACAGCAAGTACAGCCCGGCCTCGTGTGAATTCCCTGAGAACTCACTCTCGGCCAAACCCTCCAGATCCTTCAGGGCGCCGGAGAACTTGCGCTGACGGAACTCCTCCTCAATCGCAAGAAGACGGTTATCGAACGTTAAGTTTTGTGAAGAGAGAGACATTAAATCGTTCCCGTCCGTGTTTCGGATTTACCTGATAGGATCCTTCTACTTGCCCGAGCCGGCCGGGGCGTCGGTGGCAACAGTACTGCTGCCGGTCGATGCGCCGCCACAAATCAGGCCGCGCCCAAACTCCATCATCAGCTCCCACAGCCAGCCCAGCAGACTGACTTGCGGATCAGCCTCACCACTGGTCGACTGATTGGTATTCCCGGGACCGCCATTGGCTGGAGGCTGCGAGGAATCAACCATCGTCTGACCGATACCGCTGGAAGAACCACCGCCGGCATCAGCATCCCAGGGATGTTCGGCCAATACAGGGGCCGAGACAAAGCAGGCACAAAGCAACGATAGCATCAACAGCAACGCTATCAAGCGCGAACGTTTCATGGCCTTGCCTCCTTAAAAGAGAAACTTATGGTGATATATCTGTCTGTCGCTGTAAACCACTGGCGTGGTGCTATATACATCAGAAAAAACAGTGCCGAATATCAATTGAACAGCAATGGTGTGTAAAGCGCATATTCTGCCACTCACAGTATACTATCACACCTTATACGTTGTCAAGCAATATATTAACCTTATCCGACATCGGCGCACAAACTGCGCCAGAGTCCGCGCCGCGAAGGCTCAGACGCCTCGGAGGCTGTCTGCGGTCAACCGCCGCGCCAGCCAGGACTTCTCAATCCCAACCGCCTGTTCCGGGCATATCTCGTGGCAACACCAGCAGGTGACACATACATGATGATTGATGCGCGGCATGGCGCCATCGACACTCAGGGCACCGACCGGACACGCCTCAATGCACTTCTGACATCCGGTGCACCGAGCGGCGTCCACTTTCGGACGCATCCAGAACAACGGCCCTGCCAGATTAACAAGCACCGGCGGCAGCAGTTCCATGATCGCGTTCGATGGCAGCCGGAATGTCCCCTTCCGCACCGGCCTGACTGCCTCGCCCACCACCTCAATCGCCTCGCTGTGCCCCATCCCCAGACCGGCCTCGGCAGCCAGACGGATCATGTGCACCTTCTCCGGACGCAACCCGATCAAACGGCAGGCCACCGTATCGACCGCAACCGCGTCCGTCGAGGCCAGCACCAGCCCCAGCCGGTATGGCCGCCCTGCCGAGGGACCATCCCCCTGCATAGCCACCACCGCATCCATGATCGTCAACTGCGGCTGCACCGCCGAAAAAACGTCCACAATCACCTGCGAGAAGTCCCTCGGCCGCGGCGCATCCTTATGCCACAGGGCTTTCCGAAACCCCGGGATCGAACCATACATGTTCTTCAGCGCACCGGAAAGCAAAGTCAGCGTGTGCGTCTTCAGCTTCGGCACATTGATCACCAGGTCTGCCTCCAGAACCGGCCGGGCAATGTGAAACACGCGCGTGTCGATCGCCACCGCCCGGCTGCCCGCCGCCTCGAAATTCACCAGCTCGAACCCCTCCTCCCGGGAAGCCTGCCGAAGCCCTGTCTCACGCCACACCCGCTCGATATCCCATTTGACCGCCGAGGGTGAGTCCCCCACCAATACGCGCGCTCCGCAGGCTCTCACCTGACGGGCGACCGCCGCCACCACTTGCGGATGTGTGGTAACAGCCTGATCCGGATGACGCGGCGAAAGCATATTCGGCTTGAGAAGAACCGTCATCCCCGGACAGACATACCGCCCCCAGCCACCGAGACGCCCGACAGCGTCGGCGACAGCCTGGTCGACCCGATCGCGTTCGTAGCTCTCCGCCCGAACCAGAGCTACCGTTGACAGTAATTCGCTGGACATGGTAAATGTGATACGAAACCACTCCCCCCGTCGCTTGATGCCGAAATTACCGATGCGCTAATGATCCAGAGCCAACAAACGCGCCATCGCCGCCTCAACCTGATTGACAGTAATAAGGCGCATACACTGCATATGCAACTCCCCCTTGAGCGGACAGGTGTTCTTCACACAGCTGATACATTCCAGATCGCTCAGGTACACCAGCGCCTTGCGCGGCGTCACCGGCGAGGTCTCTTTCGGATCATCTGCCCCCGACAATACCACCACCGGCGCCCCGACCGCAGCCGCCAGGTGCGCCGGACCGGAATCATTCCCCACGAAAAACCGCGCCCGCGAAAGCACCGCCGCCACCTCCCGCAAACTCGTTTTCCCGGCCAGGTTCACAACCTGGCTCGCTCCGCCCGAGGCACCAATCCGCTCACCCTCGACCTCATCTTCCGGCCCCCCGATCAGCACCACCTTCAACCCGCGCTCGGAAACCGTCCGCTTGGCCAGCTCGGTGTAGTTCGCGACACCCCAGCGGCGCGATTCGGCCACCGCCCGGTGTGCAAACACTGCGTATGGCTCCTCCTCGGCCACACCGAACCGCCCCAGCAACTCGATCGCCTGCACAATATCCTGATCATTGAGAAACAGCTTGGGCGGCGTGTAAGTCAGATCAACCCCGGCCCCCCGGCGCAGAAGGTTGAAATAGGTCTCGCTGCGATGCGCCGAATTCAGCGGCGTGGGCAGTGGCAAGGGTTTATTCAGCAGCAGCCTTCGCCCATCCGCAATGTAACCGATCCGAAGCTTCACCCCGGCCAGCTTGAACGCAGAGGCTGCCCCGAACGATGGCGGCAGAACATAGCCGACATCATAGTCGCCCGAAGCTACGATGTCCCTTATCTTCAGTACCCCCGCCAGACCGTGAACGTACCGCGCCGGGATAACCAGCAGCTCGTCGATAGCAGGATTGCCTCGAAACAGATCCGCAAGGTTCTCCGGCACGAGCACTGTCACCACACCCCCGGGGTGCGCCTCGCGCGCCTCGCTGATCATGGGCAGCGCCATGATGCAGTCGCCCAGATGATTGGGCGTACGGATGAGTATCTTTCTGGCCATCAGACCGAATACTTGCCCTCAAGAGCAATCCTGTCAAGCAGATACTGCTTCAACTCCTCCAGATACTTGTCCCGGGCCTCCAGAAACGCAACGCGCGCCGCAAGATACTCGATCTCCGATATCTGCCCGTCGTTGAAACGATACTCCGATATGTCCAGCCGCTCCCGCGACAGATCGATCTGCTTGCGCACAACCTCCAGCTTGCGATAACCAACCTCCACCCGGCTGACCAGATTGACAATCTCCGCCCGCGCCGACTTCTCCGCCCGCTCATACTCCAGACGCTTCTTGTCGGCCTCTATCTCCGCCGCCCGCACCGTCGCCCCCGAAGCACCCCCGTCAAACACCGGAAACGTCACGTTCAGCGATATGCCCCACGAAGACGTCTTGATCTGGTCGTCATCGGCGCTGGCGTCGGATTCAACCCGGCCGCGCCCCATCGAGTAACTCGCCCGGAGGTCACCGTTGATCCCAAGCGAACTGCTCTGATAGTCCGCATTGCGACGCGCCTTCTCCCATTCAAGGCTCGCGCGACGGATCGGAATCGACTCCTTCCACTCCTGCAGATACGCCGCCTTCTCACCCTCGGCAAAACGCTCCGGGAAGGGGACCTGCGGCGCGATCTCCTCGGTCACATCCTGATCCAGCAGACTGGCCAGCTCCCGGTTCTTCTCGGCAGCCTCATTCTCGATCTCCACCAGCGCCAGCTCGGCATCGATCCGCGCCGAGGCCGACATCAACCACGTCTCCTCAGACACCACTTCATCAACATGCTTGACTGAGTCTATCTCGGACTGCAACCGGGCCGAACGAAGCTTCGCCTGTGCGATCTCAGTCCGCAGGTCTGTCTGCAGAACCCCGAAATACGCCTCCGCAATCTCTCGTCTCAACGCCGACTGTTCCTCCACCCGCGTAAGCTCCGCCAGGCGGTAGTTGTCCCGGCTGTTGTTGAGCGCATGACGATTCTCCGAGGGCTTCAAAACCGGTTGTGTCAGCTCGAAATCGAAAAAGCCCCGCAGCGTCGACTCATCAATTCGCATCCCCGGGTTACCCCACAACGGGTAACTCGACTCGTTGCTCAGAAGATTCGCCCGCGCGGTCAGCTCGCCACCGGTGAACAGGCTCTGCTTGAGCTGGATATTGGAGGTGAAATCAAGATCCGAGGTCTTCACTGTCTCCTTGGTCGGCTGACCCCACAATCGAAACGACTGCTCCGAACTGTACGATGGCAAGGAGGAATTGATCGATACCTTCGGCACATAAAACGTAATCCGCTCCGCGAAATACCGCTTCTCCGCCACCTCCAGATCACCTGCGATGATCGCCCCCCGACTCGTCTGCCCCACCGCCATGCGCATCGCCTCGGCAAAACTCAGATCACGCGCCAAACCCGGAGAGACCGCTACAGCCACCAGTGATCCTACTACCATCAGGGCCAACCGCCCGCCTGCGAAACATGCCATGCTCACTATCCTCTCACTATCCTCTCACATCTCGTAATCAATGCCCGACACCCGACTGCACACATAACCTCACTCACAAACTCACTCAAGATCGACTCAGGACACACCTGCTACTCGTAACGAAGCGCCTCGATCACATCCTGACGGGCCGCCTTCCGCGCCGGATACAGACCGAAACCCACACCCACTGCCGTCGAAACGCCAACCGCCAGCACAATCGAGAAAATACTCACTATCGTCGGCCACTCAGCGTAGTACGAAATCACTTTGGCCAGCACCAACCCCACCGCGATGCCAATCGCACACCCGATCAGACAAATGATAACCGCCTCGATCAAAAACTGACGCATGATATCCCCCTGCCGCGCCCCCACGGCCCGTCGCACCCCGATCTCGCGCGTCCGCTCCAGCACCGTCGCCAGCATGATATTCATGATCCCGATCCCGCCCACCAGCAGCGAGATACCGGCAATCGCCCCCATCACTATATTGAATATCCGCTGCGTCTTCTGCGTCTGCCGCAACAGCGATTCCGGTACCACGATCTCGTAATCGTCAACCCCGAAATGACGGCGACTCAATATCCGCTCCACCAGCTTCGTTACCGCCTGCACGTGCTTCAGGTCCGTCACGGTGATCGTCAACTGGTCTATCTCTGGGATATTGAAGTTCTGCGTCTGCGTGCTGACCGATGTCGACCAACCCGTGCTCTGCATACTGTAGCCGAAACCGGGATAGTACCGATCCATCTTCTTCCTGGCGGTCGCAAACGGAATGTACACATCCTCGTTGAGGTTCTTCAGTTCAAACCCCTCCACTTTCCCCCGGCCGATATACTTGTCCGCCATCACCCCGACGACCGTGAAGTCCAGATCCCCGATCCGCACCGTCTTGCCCAGCGGGTCCTCGAAAGCAAACAACTCCCGTTTCGTCTTGGCCCCCAGCACGCACACTTGTGAGAAATCCCGCATGTCCGCAGGCGTTATGAACCGCCCGGTCTCAACCTCTATCGACGAGCTGAACACGTAGTCCGGCGTCGTCGACACCACCCGGGCCGGGGACTGGTGCGACCCGTAATACACCCGACGTGCCTCCTCAAAGCGCTGCGGCACAATATTCTCTACCATGTCATCAAAAACCGCAATGTTCTCCGCGTCGGCCAGCGTCAACCCCGGCGACCGCGCCAGACCGATGTCGGATGCCCCACTCTCGTCGGGTGTCTTGACATTCACAATGACATTATTAATCCCCAGGATCGAAATCTGCTCCAGCGCCTCGCGCTTGGCTCCCTCCCCGATCGACAGCATCGAAATCACCGCCCCCACCCCAAAAATCACACCCAGCATCGTCAGCAGGGTGCGAAGCTTATGCGCCCACAACTGGTCAAGCGCTACCTGGTACGAACCGAGATACTCCATACTCGACCGGTCACCGCCCGCGACGTCCGCCGCGGTCCCTCGCCTCACCACGGCCGGCCTGACTGGAGGTGTTGATCTCCGGTTCCGTGGCCCTGTCCCCCGGAAGCCCCGGCTCGTCAAGCGTCGGGTCCACCAGACATATCTGCTCACCGCCGGCAAGTCCCTCGACAATCTCGATCGACATGTCGTTGCGGCGCCCCACCGTCACCTCCCGCTTCTTCTTGTTCTCCATAAAGACAACCGTCTGCCCGTCACGCTCGAATACCGCCTCCAGCGGAACCGACACTACTTCCGGAATCCGCTGCACCACGATCCGGCACGAGGCCGACATCCCCGGCTTGAGCTGCTCATCATTGTCAGTAATCAACACCTCGACATCAAACACATTGATCCGCGAGGAATAGTCCTTCTTGCGCGCCAGCGTGCTCTTGGATATCACCCGGCCGACATACTCCCGGTCTGGCAGCGCGTCCAGCTTCACGATCACCTCCTGGCCGGTATCCACCTTGTTGGCGTCAACCTCGCTGACCGTCGTGTTGACGATCATCTCCGACAAGTCCGGTATATTCACCAGCCCCTGTCCCGGCCACGGCGAGTCACCCTCCTGCACCTTCCCCTGCGAGCCTCCCTTCCAGATCGACAGGTACACCACCAGACCCGGCAACGGCGCATACATCGTCATCTGGTCCAGCTCCCGGCGCGCCAGCCGTACCTTATCCTCGGCACGGGCAACTTCCACCTCGAACTTCTCCACATCCCCCTTAAGCTGCTCCAGCTTGGCATTGAAATTCAGCTCCGCGACCTCAAGCTCCAGCCGGGCCTCCTCGGCAATTCGCGGCGCCTCGTGCTTCTTCTCGTCATACGAACGGCGCGCCTTTTCCAAATCCAGCTTCAACTGCTTTTCCTGGATCGTATACTCCTTGCGCGCCCGCTCCAAAGCCGCCCGCTTGATCTTCAGGTCGGACTCATGCTCAGCCAGTTCCGCCGTCTGCTGCGTGGCATCGAAACGAATGATCGCATCCCCCTTCTCGACAATAGATCCCTCCGGCGCCAACCACGTAATCTGAAGCCCGCGAATCCTCGGCGCCGACAACGTCACCGCATTCTTGGCATCGATCTCCCCGTTTTCATTGAGCGCGATGACAAACTCCCCCTTCTCAACCCGGGCTGTCGGAATGTCATACGAAGGCGTAAATATCGCATTGACAACAAGATAACCAATCAACACCAGCGCCGCCGCCACCGCGACATAAATGTACTTCTTCACGCAACCTGTCCTTTCAGCCATTACCAACGCATGAATCCACCGCGCCTTCGACCTGTGCCCGGCGGCACCATCGGCCGAATTTCACCTCTTTCTAACGATTCAACCCTCCGAAAGTTGCCTCACTCACCCAGTTTCCACCGCCGGTGCGTCCACATCCACTGGTCAGGATACGCCCGGATCTGCTGCTCGAAGAACCGCGAATAAGCCAATGTCATCTGCCTGATATCCGCCTTCTCATCACCCGAATGCGGCGGATACACCGGCTCGCCCGCCGTAATGATATGCCGATCGTATCGCTCCCGGCGAAACCCAAACGGCAATATGGGACAGTCGGCCCGAATCGCAAACTGCGCCGGACCGATCGCCACCGCCGCCTTCCGCCCCAGAAACTCAATGACAATCGCGTTCCGAGGCGCGTGCTGATCACACGCAAACGCCACAAAGTGGTTGTCCTTCAACGCCTTAAGTACTCCACGAAGGGCCCCGCGGGACGGAATCAAACCCACCCCCAACTGGCCGCGAGCACGTTGTATAAGACCATCAACCAACGGGTTGTGCTGAATACCCGTCAGGTAATCAATCTGGTATCCCAGCGACAACCCCCAACTGCCGGCCAACTCCCAGTTGCCATAGTGCGCCACAGCCAAAACCGCCCCCTTCCCGCGCTCGTGCGCCCGGCGCAAGTGTTCCCCCCCGGCCCCCGCCACCAGGTCGCCTATCCGCTCCGGACGATATCTCCCCAGCCGTGCTGTCTCCAGCAGGGTCCGCCCAAGATTGCCAAACACCCGACGCACCAGCTCCTCGACCTCATCAGCCCCCCACTCCCCGCCAATCGTACACCTGATATTGTCCGCCGCTATCCGTCGCCGCGACCCCAGCACATGGTACATCACCCGCCCCAGGCCCGCTCCAACCCGGTCTGCAGCAGCCATACTCAGCGGCTGCGCCGCCATCTGCACAGCACGCGCCAGAACGTACTCAAGCCTGTGCGTCAGCCGCGCCATGGCTCATCATCGTCGTCATACTCGACATCATCGTCATAGTCGACATCGTCGTCGTGGTCGGCCTGCTCAGGACGCTCGGGATCGCCGTAATCGAAATCGGTCGAGTGCAACTTCTCGTCCTCTTCCCATTTCTCATAGTACTTCCGTCGTTGACGGTACTTCACAAAGAACCCGACCACCACCAGCAGGGCCAGAAACAGCCAGAACAGCATGGTATTCGTAAACAAACTCACAAGGTTATAATGCTCTGTCAAAAACACATGATACTCCGTCTCGAACTCGCTCAGGGTCGACCCGGTCGCCGCCATCAGGGCATCATCGACACTCCCCCCCACAGCCAGCGTCGACACAAACCGCACCAGCGAACTGTCACCATAATTCTCCCTCAGGTACCTCACGGCAAGGTACGACTGCCCATACGCAAGCTGCGCCCGGGGGCCGGTGAAACTGTTCACCCGGTCGATCTCCGTCAGCGAAATGAACTGCCCCATCGCCCCGGCCTTGCTCATGGCCATGTTGTTCTCCCAACTCCAGTCCATCCCCACCAGCATCGCCAGCCCCTCGTTGAACCAGCGCGGAATCGGCGCGAAAGCCGCCTTGTGGGCCAGCACGATATGCGTGTACTCGTGACCCACCAGCTCCGTCAGCGACTTGCCCAGGCGGTGCCTGTCCGGCGACTTGATCACGATCATCCCCCGGGCCGGCAGGGCCGCCGCCGCCCCCCATTCCGGAAACCGACCGCCAATCAGGCGCTCAAAACGCTCAAGGTCGTCCACCAGGTACACCTTCACCGGCGGTATCTCTATCTCCCCTAAATACCCGGTCAACTGAGCCCGCGCCCGCACCAGCGCCGAATCCGCCTGCGGTATGTATCGCTGGTTGTCGAAATAGTACTCCGCCCACAACCGCCTCACCGGCTCCGGCTCGGTCGCCCCGGTCTCCAGGACAAGGACCACCACCACCAGCAGCAAAGTTACACCGCTCAATACCCGACTTTCCATGGCTCCAAGATAACCCGCTTCCCGGTATTAGCAAGCTTGGACAATCACCACCAGCTGCCACCGGGAACGTTGACACGAACCCCGGCGTTGTGTACCATAGGCCGAAACAGAACAAGATTACCTACAGGAGACCGCATGAATATCTTCGAATACGCCATGAAAATGGAGCAGGATGGACGCCAGTACTATTTGGACATGGCCGAACAAACCGACAGCGCTCAGCTCAAGGGTATCCTTCAGCAACTCGCCGATGACGAGCTGAAACACTACAATATCTTCAAGGCCATGAAGGAAGGTCGGACCACCGAGTACAAGGAAGCCGAAAAGACCACCATCCTCAGTTCCGTCAAGAACGTCTTTGAGCGCCTTAAATCCGAAGGCGACGGATTCAGCTTCTCACCCGACACACGCGGCGTCTGGGAGAAGGCCCAGCAGGTCGAGAAGGACTCCGAGGACTTCTACCGCGAAAAGGCCGAGGAAGTGGGCGACGACAGCCAGAAACACATCCTCAACCGCATCGCCGACGAAGAGCACAAGCACTGGGTCACCATCGAAAACGTCATCCGCTTCCTCGACCGCCCGCAGCAGTGGCTCGAGGACGCCGAATGGAACCACCTCGAGGACTACTAATATCTGCTCGAACCCATATCTCGAATCTACGCCTCGAATCTATACTTCGAATCTGTACTTCGAATCTATAACGTGCCCCGCCCTCTGGCGGGGCTTCGTCTTTGATCCACCTGGCAAAGTACTTAGCCGTACTGCGTTCCCTTCACCCCAAACAGGTAGGTCGAAACCCCTGCCCCGATGAATGTAGGTCGAAACCCCTGCCCCGAAGGGGTCGCGAAGCGAGGTTTCGACATCCCTCGAACCCGTGGGCGGCAGGCGTCCCGCCTGCCCCTGCCGTAATCCACCCAGTCACCTCTGAGGTAGGTCGAAACCCGTGCGGTTTCGACACCGCGACCTTCCACAGTATCACCCAAACTCAACCCGTCGCCCAATACCAAATCAAGCCTCAGCGCACCCTCCCCCTGAGCAATCTTTGCACAAAGGACAGGCTGAAATCTTAGGGGAATACGCCGATATATCTGAGTGAAACCATGCGCCTGCGCCGGCGGACAGTCCCAACACGCAGGGAGGCCGCTGCTGCCAAGGGCGCGTTTCTGCAGTCTGTCAGGAAGGTACCGGTAAGAAACAACGTGATCGACAAGGAGAGTACATGCCCAATATATTGGTGGTAGACGACAAGGATTCGATGCGTGATATGCTCACCCAGACCCTGTCCGAGGAGGGGTACCGGGTGGACTCTGCTGCCAATGGTCGCGCGGCGCTGGAACTGGTGCGCAACAAGTCGTACGACCTGGTCCTGACAGACATGAAAATGCCGGATGTCGACGGGCTGGAGGTGCTCAGCGGCGTCAAAGAACACGATGACGAGACCTCCGTAATCGTCATGACAGCCTACGGGACAGTGGAGACAGCCGTTTCGGCGATGAAGAAGGGGGCATTTGACTTCATCACCAAACCGTTCGACACCGAGCATCTCTGCGTGCTGGTCAACCGCGCACTCGAGAGTCGCCGCATGCAGGCCGAGAACGTACTGCTCCGCCAGGAGCTGATGCAGGTATCGGGGTTCACGGAGATCATCGGCAAAAGCGAAAAGATGCGCGAGATCTGCGAACTCGTGAAAAAAGTATCCGGCTCCGATGCCTCGGTGCTGCTGCAGGGTGAGTCCGGCACGGGCAAAGAGCTGTTCGCGCGGGCGATCCACTCTCTGTCGCTTCGCAAGGACAAACCTTTTATCGCCATCAACTGCGCCGCCATCCCGCACGAGCTGCTCGAAAACGAGCTGTTCGGCTCCGAGAAAGGGGCCTTCACGGGGGCGCACGCCCGCAAGATGGGCAAGTTCGAAATCGCCCACACCGGGACGATCTTCCTCGATGAAATCGGTGATATGGACATTCAATTGCAGGCCAAGCTGCTTCGCGTCCTCCAACAGAAAAACTTCGAGCGTCTCGGCGGCACCCGGACTGTTGATGTCGACGTGCGCGTGATCGCCGCAACCAATATGGACCTCAGCCAGCAGATCGCCGCAAAACACTTCCGCGAGGACCTGTATTACCGCCTCTCGGTCTTCCCGGTGACCATACCGCCGCTTCGCGAGCGCTTCCAGGATGTACCGGAACTGGCGGACTATTTCGTGGACAAATACTGCCGCGAGATGCGCAAGCCGCGCAAGTCACTCTCGCGCGAGGCCGTCAAGCTGCTGGAAAAATACCACTGGCCGGGCAACGTGCGCGAGCTGGAAAACACGATCGAGCGGGCCGTCATCCTGGCCGAGGGCAAGAAAATCACGCCCGATCATCTGGCCATCAGGCTCCGCCGCACCGATGAAATCCGCCTCCGCGACGGAAGCGGCCTCAAAGAGATCGGCGCCCATGCCCAGATGCAGGCCGAGCGCGGCACCATCATCCGCGTGCTGCGCGAAACACGCGGCAACAAGCGCAAGACAGCCAAGATACTACAGATCGACTACACGACCCTGTTCGACAAGATCAAAAAATACAAGATCGACAAAGACCTGCAGTCCTGACAACGCTCGCGACGGGCGTAGTGCTGTTAGGGAGAGGGAGGCCGCTTTGGGACAAGCGGCCGCTTTTTTGGCCAGTGAGAAATCCGTCGCACCAAGCCTGTGACACGCCAAACCCAAAATTCATTTGACACCTGACCAGGACCGTTCGTACCTTCTCAGAACTTGCTTGGCGGGCGCGTGCGCCCCGGATACCTGCCGTCTTCGGGGGTGTATGTCTGCATCCCGGCGCTGTGCCCGGAAGTTTGAGAGGTTTGCATGGCGTCATCGTTAATCAACCGCAACGTTCTGATGCTGAATCAGAACTACGAACCCCTGACGATCTGCTCGGCCCGCCGCGCCATCGTCCTGCTGTTCTCCGGCAAGGCCGAGATGGTTGAAACCGCTGACGGCCTCAAAGTCCGCACCGTCAACCGGGCCTTCGCCCTGCCCTCCGTAGTGCGGTTGTGGCAGTACAAAAAAGTCCCCTTCAAACAAATCATGCTCTCGCGCAAGAACATCCTGCTTCGCGACGGTCACGCCTGCCAGTATTGCGGCACCACCAAAGGACCGATGACGGTCGATCACGTCATCCCCAGGCATATGGGCGGCAAGGATACCTGGACAAACCTCGTATGCGCCTGCGCCAAGTGTAACAACCGCAAGGGCGACCACACCCCGGAACAGGCCGGCATGAGACTGCGCAAACGCCCGGTGCGACCAAGCTATATCACCTTCATCCAGCGCCATGTGAAAATCTCCGATCGCTGGCGGCCGTATCTGTTCATGGACCCGCTGTAGGCTGACAGGCAGGGGCCGATTCTCTTACCGGTAGCGTCACCGAAATTCCGCACAACCCGCTCGAGTTATCGCCGGGCTGTTTTTCCTCTTCTTTTTAATTGATTTGGGTTGGTCCTGGGCCTACACTGGCACAACGAAAAACGGGAATAGTCTGGTAGATAGTCTGATAGAATCTGATAGAATGAGTCAAGACAAGCCAATCGTCAACATTGCCGACACAGGCAGCGAACAGAAACCTCCGCGCAAGCCGGTAATCCTCTCCGGGATGCAGCCTACCGGGGCACTGCATATCGGGAATCTCGAAGGCGCGCTCAAGAACTGGGTCCGGCTGCAGCACGACTACGAGTTCTACGCCTGCATTGTCGATCTGCATTCGCTGACGGCCATCTACGAGGACACCAAGCCGCTGAAGAACCTCATCTTCCAGATGGCGACCGATTTCCTCGCCGCCGGCATGGAACCCGAAAAGAGCGCCATCTTCGTGCAGTCGGAGGTTAAGGAACACGCCGAGCTGCACCTGCTGTTCTCCATGCTCATCACCGTGCCGACCCTGCTGCGGCTGCCAACCTACCAGGAAAAGAAGGACAAGCTGGACTCGTACGGCTTCCTCGGCTACCCGGTCCTGCAGGCGGCCGACATCTGCCTGTACAACGCCGACCGCGTCCCGGTCGGCAAGGATCAGGAGAAACACGTCTGGCTGGCCAAGGACATGGCTCAGCGCTTCAACGCCCTCTATGGAAACACGTTCAGGGAGCCGGAGGCGCTGTTCACCGAAATCCCGCTGATTAAGGGATCAGACAACCGCAAGATGTCGAAATCCTACGACAACCACCTCCCGCTCGAGTTCACCGACAAACAGACAGAAAAGCGAATCAAGCAGTTCTATACCGATCCGAAAAAAGTGCGCAAGGGCGATCCGGGTCGACCGGAACAGTGCCCGGTATACCTGCTTCACCGTATATACACGCCGAACGCCAGCCAACAAATCGCCCCGCCCTGCAAAACGGGCGAACTGGGCTGTGTGGACTGCAAGATGATGCTGGTCGCAAACCTCAACGCGGCGCTGGCGCCGATGCGCCAAAAGCGCGCGGAGCTGCTGGCCAAACCCGACTATGTCTGGGATGTGCTGGCGGACGGACGGGACCGGGCGAGTGCCCGGGCACAGCGGACAATGGAAAAAGTCCGCCGAAAAATGAAGATCGATTACCGGACCGCCGGTAAGAACAAGAAGAAGTGACATCAATGAACACGGATGCGAACGAACACGACCCCGAACTGACCGACGGCAGCGACTACCGCGTCGATCTGGCCGTCTTCCATGGGCCGCTGGATCTGCTGCTGTACCTGATCCGCAAAGAAGAAGTCGACATCTACGATATCCCCATCGCGCGGATTACCCGGCAGTATCTGAAGTATATCGAGCTGATGCAGGTGCTGAACCTGGAAATCGCCGGGGAGTTCATCCTGATGGCGGCAACGCTGATCCGGATCAAAACACGAATGCTGCTGCCGCGCACCGAGACCGAAGAAGAGGAAATGGATCCTCGCGAGGAACTGGTGCTGGCCCTGATCGAGTACAAGAAGTACCGCGAGGCCGGAGAAATGCTCCGCGAGCGTGCCCTCCTGGAGCAGCGTCGCTATATCCCCCCCTCACCATTGGAAGACATGCCCAGCCGAGTCGATGTCTCTCCGGCAACGACGCTGTATGATCTGCTGATGGCATTCCGCGATGTACTGGCACAAAAGCGCGAGGTGGCCATTCATGAGGTGCATGTCGAAGAAGTCTCGATCGAAGACCGCATCGCGCACATCATCGAGTACCTGCGGGGGCACGAGGTCGTCAGTTTCGCCGAGTTGTTCGCCGACGTTCCACGCAAAATCGTGGCCATCGTCACCTTCGTGGCCCTTTTGGAACTGGTGCGGGCACACCGTGTTTCCATAAGACAAAGTACTCCCTTTGCGAAGCTTCGCGTCTACCGCGGAAATCGTTTCGACGCGCCCCCCTCGGCGATCGACCTGGTGACCGCGGTCCGCGTAACGCCCCAGGCACAAAGTGCATGACGGCGGCGAGCGAATGTAACATGAGCACCATGCACGAAATGAATGACGAAATAAGCACCAACGCCGTTGAGGCCCTGATCCTGAGTTCACCGGAACCGCTGCCCGCACGCAGGATTGCCGAGGTGTTCGAGGACCTCACCCCCGGCCGTATCGGCAAGGCCGTGGCGCAACTCAACGAAGACTACGCCGACCGGGGAGCGTCGTACCGCATTCGCGAACTGGCCGGCGGCTTCCAGTTCTACATCCTGCCGGAGTACACCGGTTATGTCGAGGAGCTGTTCACGCGGCGGCGCAAGATGCGGCTGACCCGGGCAGCCCTGGAAACACTGGCCATCGTGGCCTACCGCCAGCCCGTCACCAAAGCACAGATCGAGCACATTCGCGGAGTCGCCTCCGATGGCGTCCTGCAGAACCTCCTTGAAAAAGGGATGATCACCATCAGAGGACGCGCTCAGACAGTCGGCAAACCCCTGCAGTACGGGACCACCGACGAGTTCCTGAAGTTCTTCGGCCTGGCCTCCCTGGACGATCTGCCGAAGATGGCGGAGATCGAGGAAATGGTCGCGCAGCAAAGCGCCGACCAAACCGAACTGACCCTGGAACTGGCCGCCGATCTGGCCAGCCGGAAGCTCAATGTCGCCGATGGCACTTTCGATCCCGCGAGCCGTCGAACGACTGACAACATGCCCGATGATGAACAGATGTCCGACGACGCCGAGACCGATACCAGCGACAAGCCGCACATTGCCGAACAGGCGCGTCCGGCCCGAGAAGTTCATGTCGACTTTGATACTACGGATGAGGGGCGCTGACGACCCCATGAGCCTGAGGGCTCGACTCACGATATATCATGGCTGAAGCAATTCGCATCAACAAGTACCTCTCGCAGTGCGGCATCGCGTCGCGACGCGCCGCCGAGGAACTCATCGACCAGGGACGGGTCAAGGTCAACGGTCAGGTCCTCAATCGGCAGGGGATGCGCATCGATGCCGAGGCCGATGTCGTCGAGGTTGACGGAATGCAGGTCCGCCCCGTCCCCCACAACGTGTACGTGCTGCTCAACAAACCGGTCGAGGTCGTGACCACGCTCGATGATCCTCAGAAACGCCCCACCGTGAAACAACTGGTGAAGGATGTCATCGCACGGGTCTACCCGGTCGGCCGACTCGACTACGACACCGAGGGAGCGCTGCTGCTGACCAATGACGGCGAACTGGCGCATCGCCTCACCCACCCGCGCTGGCAGGTCGAAAAAACCTACGAGGCGCGGGTCGCCGGACGGTTCACCGAGGCCGACACCCGGAAGATTGCCGACGGCATCACGCTCGAGGATGGCGCGACCGGGAAGGCACAGGTAGACATCATCGAGGCGACGCCGAAATACTCGCTGCTGAAACTGACTCTCACCGAGGGCCGCAAACGGGAGGTGCGCCAGTTGTGCAAAGCCGTCGGACACCCGGTGCTTCAGCTTCGGCGAATTTCATTCGGGGGAATCGTGGTGGGCAGCCTGCGCCCGGGCCAGTGGCGGATGCTGACCAGCGAGGAAATCGCGCGCCTCCGCAAACTCGTAGACCTGAATTAGGCCCTCTCCCCCATCCATCTCCGACCAGACTCCGGAAAGCTCTATTCTCGTACGCGGCAGGTCCCCGCCTGCCCCAAAGGGATCGCAAAGCGAGGTTTCGACACCCCTCTGCCTTGTGAATACGATATCTCGTGCGCGGCAGGCCTCCCGGCCTGCCCGGTACCCCATCATTCATGAGACGTAGGTCGAAACCCCCGCCCTTCCGACACCCCCCCTACCCCCCAACAAACGGGTTCAACAGCACCGTCTTCTCCCGACCGCAAACCAGCGCCCTCATCATCACCGGCGAGGCTCCCCCCGCCGGCGGCGTCAGCCTTCTCCGATTCAAACTCAGCTTGTAATGCCCCGGCCCCAGATTCCGCGCCAGCAACGGCAGATACACCCGCCCGGAAGCATCCACCAGATTCACCGCCACAAAACAACCCGGCGGCGTCACCTCGAACACCAGCGGCGTTGCCTCGGCCCCTGCCGCCGTATCCTCCCCGGCCACCACGAACGAATCCACCCGCGCCGCCCGAATCAGCGTGAACAAGGTATCCCCCATGACAATCTGCGGGTCTACCCACGCCAGTTCATAACGCACCAGCGGCTCCTCCGCCTCCGGCACTACCTGCGCCCTGTCCCCCCCGCAGCCGACAGCCACCACGAGCAGCACCATTGCGATCAGGAATACTATCAGGAATCTGGGGGACAACGTCCCCGTCCCCTTATGGCCGATACCAGATTGTGTCATAGTGCACATACTCCAGAACCTCCAGCCGCAGTTCATAGCGCGCCTCCACCTTCGGCACCACCCAGTCCGGCTGCAACGTCAACCGGTAACTCCCGGCCGCCAGCGCCGTGTCCACCACCCTGCCGGCCATCAGTTGCCCACCCAGGTCGTGCACATTGATCACCACCGGGATCGAATCCGCCATCACCTCATACACCAGCGTGTCCGGCCGCTCGCCGCCCGCGCTGGCGGTGCGAAGCTCCCGTTCACCGGCCACATATTCCGCGTGGAGGTCCCGGTAACGGCGCTCTCCGCAGATATCCGCCACCGCCAGGTAACGCCCCGGCTCCACCCAGTGCCCGGAATCATCCTTCTTATCCCAGTAGTAGTTGTAGTATCCGGCCCCGATGAACTCCTCCACCAGATTCCGCACCACCTGATTGCGCCCGTCGCGAATCTCCACCGCCAACCGGCAGCGCGTACTCATCTTTGCCGGAATCCAGATCTGTACCCGATAGGCCTCGTCGGGGTCAGCCGGTGGAGTGGTCAGATCCCGCCCCCCGCCGAACGCCGCCGAGCAGACAAAAAGCGCCACCAGCAGCACAGCCGCCGCCGACCGCCAGTTCCCGTATGATGACACACTATACATAATAGTCTGAGTAGTATACACAATCAGCCCCCGCACACAACAGCCGAAACCCGCCCATCTACACTACGGCCGGCAATTCCGCCCGTGTGCCCCATCATTCATGAGAGGTAGGTCGAAACCCCTGCCCTTTCGTCACCTCTGACGTAGGTCGAAACCCCTGCCCGCCAAAGGCGGGTCGCGAAGCGAGGTTTCGACATCCCCCCAACCCGCGGCCGGCAGGAGTCCCGCCTGCCCCAAAGGGATCGCAAAACGAGGTCTCGACACCGCCACTACGGCCGGCAATTCCGTGCCGGCGACAACCCCTGAAGCAGCGCCTCCTCCCTAGTCTCAAACCGCAACAAACGCTCCGGCGGCGTCCTCGATATGTTCGAACAGCCCGGCCGATGAAACCGAAACGCCCCCCTGACCGCCACATAGTAGCTCTCCCCCACCCGCGCCAGGCCATGCAGCCCGCCCCGCTCGAACACCGCCGCCTTCTGGGCCTCCAGAAGCCGCCCCACCTCCGGCCGCGACATTTCAGTATCATCGAACAGATACACATACGCCAGCCCCTGCCGCACCAGCGTGGCATTGACCAGCACCGTGTCCACATACACATAAGCCAGCAGCCGGCCATAGCGATCCCGTCGCGGACCGGCATACTCCAAACCCACCGGCTGCCCCATAACCAGCCGCTCCAGCACTGCCCGCGCCGAGTCATACAAAGGCTCGCCCCGCTCCGGCGTGTCGATCGAAAGCATCCGCACCCGGTCCCCACCAACCAGCTCGAAGGTGTCCCCGTCAAGTATGCGGAGCACCGTAAACCGCTGCGTAACAGTTGCTTCGTGGCCGACATCCTCCGCCAGTCGGAAGGCCAGAATCAGGAGCACCACCAGTGGCACGGCCAGCCAGCCCCACCGGCGCCGCCGCCGGGATGCCTCAGGCAACCGGTATCGCTTGACCATTTACCCTCACCTCCGACCAACCCTGACCGGTCGGCACTACCTCAATCAACTCCTCGACCCGGTCTTTGATATCCTCGATATGTGTCACCAGAATGATCTGCGGAAACCGCCCCTTCAGACTGGCCAGTGCCTGCAGAATCAAATCCTTCCGGCTGGCATCCTGGCTCCCGAAAACCTCATCCAGAATGACGAACGACCCCGGCAACCCCGCCGACTCCGTCAGCGCCTGCGAAATCGCCAGCCGAAGGCACAAGTTGGCCAGGTCCTTCTCCCCTCCCGAAAAACGGCTCACCCCGTAGTACTCGCCGGCATCGAATACCCGCAACTCATACTGCTCGTCCAGTTCCACCATCGTGTACCGACCATCAGTCATCTGCGCCAGAAGGTCCCCGGCCAGTTCCGCCAGCATCGGCCGAATCCGTAACACAAGAAACTGCCGAAACTGGGCCAGCAGATTCACCAGCTTCTCACCGTAGTACCGGTCCGTCCGAAGCACCGCCAGATCCTCAGCAAGAAGTTCGATTTCCGCCATTTTACGGTTCAGGGCGCCCAGGTCACTCGTCAGCCGCGTCACCAGGTCCTTTCTCGACTGCGCCTCGCCGTTGAGCTGATCGGCCTGTCTCTGCTCTGTCTCCAGTTTGCCTCGAGCCGCCTCAAAAGCCGCCATCGAAAACCCCAGCCCGGCAATCCGACCGCCCAAAGAGGCAATGTCTGCTTGCAGATTCTCCTGTTGTTTGCGCGCTTTTTCAAGATCCTCAGCAACTACCGGACGGTCCTTCAGCTCTCCTGACAGACGGTCCGCTTCCCGCTGCAGTCCGTCCAGCCGCTCCTTGGCGGTCAGTACTTTCTGGTATGTTGGCATATCGAACACCACTTCGCCCACCCTCTCCAGCTCGGCCAGAAGCCGCGCCTGCTGCTCTGCCAGTCGCTTGCGGGTCTGCTCCTGCTGCCCCAGCGAACTCTCGATAACCTGCAACCGACTACTCCACTTAACATAGCTCTCCTGCTGCGCCTTCAACAGGTCCCGTCGCTCCTTGAGCCTCGTCCCGGACTCAGTCACCTTCTGAAGCTCCAATCGAGCCACCTCGAGCCTGCCGGCAATCTCAGTCTTCTCCCGCTCGAAATGCCCTCTCACCTCCACCAGATCGTCCCCCAGCCGGCGGTGGCAGCGGTCGCAGACAGAATCCGGCCCCCACTGGTCCATGTGCTGCAGTTGTGACGTGATCTTCGCCAGATCGGCCGCCAAACGATCGCACCGGGCCTTTTCGGCGTAGTATTTCTCCCCCGCCCGCTCCCGCTCAGCCGACACAACCGCCACCTGATCGGCCAGATCGGCCGGCAGTCCCGACAACTGCGTCTGCAGCGAATTCCGCTCCTGCGCCAGCTTCCCGGCCTCCTGCTCGGCGGCAAGGATATCTCTCTTGCCGTCCGCCAACTGCCCTTTCAGCCCCTCGACCAGCTTCTTGTTCGCCAGGGCCTCATCCAGCCGCTTGAGTTCCTTGAGAACCTCCGGATAAGCCGCCAGCTCCCTGTGCATCTCCGGCAGCCGCTCGGCCGCCGCGGCCAGCCGCCCAAGCCGCTCCGAGAGCCGCTCGATACTCTGGATCGTCTGAGCCAACTGCTCGCGACGGCCCCCAAGTTCAACCGTCCACACCTCAAACTGACCCCTTTTCTCCTGCCAGCTTTCCAGTTCCCCGGCTGCCTGCTTCACGCGTTCCCGCTGTCCGGCCAGTTGCTGATGAATCTCCGCCGCCTGCTTCTCGGCCTCGACGAGTTGTCGCCCAAGGTCCGCCCGGTCTTTCTCAACCTGCTCCCGCCCCCCAACAATGGCCGCCAGTTGCTCGGTCCGGCCCTGAAGCTCCCGATTGTCCTCTTTCAGCCGCGAAATGGCCCGATCCAGACGATCCACACCCAGCATGGTCGCCAGCTTCTCCCGGCGCGCCGAGGCCGTCACGTCCGAGAGCGCGTTCAACTCCTGCTGACGCGCCAGCACCGAGGACAGAAATCCTCGTGAATCCAGCCCGATCAGCCGGCCAATCGCCTCCTGCGTCTCCCGCACCCCCGTGGCCACCAGTGCCTGCCCGCAGCGCATGTCAGCCGAGGTCTGCCCCTTGGCTGATATACTACGACGTATCGTATATTCCTCCCCTCGCATCGCCAGCCCCAGCTCAACCTCACAGGCCTCATCCGGCCCGGCGAACACCGAACGGATCTCATCCTTGCCCGTCCGGGCCACCGCATTACCCCACAAGACCCACGCCATAGCCTCAATGATCGAGGACTTCCCCGCCCCGTTCGGACCGACAATACCGATCACCTGCTCACCAAAGCTGAATGCAAAGGTCTTCAACACCCGGAAATTGCGGATTTTGAGCGATAATAGCCGCATATGCCTGTCACCTGCCCGTTAGAATTGTCCGCAAGAAACCGAAATACTACCACCGCTGTCAAGCCCGCTCCCGGGCCGGGCGACCTCGCCGATGACGAATGTGATCCAAAGTGATCCAGCGTGATAAGGACCATGACTCGCAGAACCCCAAACTGCCCCAGAATGGCCCGAATTCCGGCCGAAAACTACCGGCCAACCGCTAACATTATTTTGATGTTAAGACTGCGATTCCGGAAATAATTTCCGGCTTTTCTCTTGACAACGCCAAGAAAGACTTTATCTTGCACTTGAGCGTGTGCCAGTTGTATCGAGCTTCCGAGAGCCACAAGTGAAGCTTGGTGTGACAGGTACGACAAAAATACCTCAACGACCGAATAGCTAACGAAAACTGACAGGACTTACCCTGCAAGGGGTGAGTTGCATCCTCTGCACCGACAGTGTGCGCTGAAGCTGTTAAGCAATCAGCGGATACGTCTGCCCTGAAAGTAACAGTCAGCCGTTCGTATGTCTGTTCTTTCCATTAAACCTACAACCTACAACCCTACACTTGGACGGCCTTCTTGAATGCCGTTTGAGGAGGTGCAAAAAAGACGCTTAAGACCGATAGTTTCTTAAGGAGCATGCAAGGCAGAAGAAACTTCGCATTAATACTACACGACTACAACAGGAGACCCCGACTGATCAGCCAGTTGGAGACTCCGACTCCAGTATAGGAATAGAATGAATTCACATGGTTAAGGCTTGGATGATCCCGACTTTCCCTGGACACCAATGGGATATGGCCGATTGCCACATGACTGCCGATACTTATTGCAAGTATCAGTTAGTCCGGTAATCAGCAGAGTCTTAGCGCGTGAATTGCTAGATTTTCCTTATAAGGAGGAAATAAATGTTAAAGAGACTGATAATCGCGGTATTCGTTTTGAGTCTGGTAATGGCTCTAAGCGGTACAGCAATATCAGATACCGGCAAAGGCCCCCTCAATGAAGTGATCAAAGTGAACCCGCTTCACGAGAGGTTCGATGCCGTATCTGATGCCCGGCCTGTTCAGCCGTCCTTTAAGAAGCCGGCCAGTGCCATCCTGGAGCTCCCTGTCGAGCACCAAGGTACTCCGGCTCCGCCGCAATCGTCCTTCTGTGAGTTCCAGGGTTACTACGGTGACCTGGCTTACTTCTGGACGATCCCGGACAATTACGGGGACGACCTGTTCAATATGCGCTTTACGGTCGAGCCTGAAATTCAGGAGTGCACGCTTCTGGCCGGTTGGTTGTTAATGTATGGTCCCGCTCAGGTCGGTGAACCCGACATGCGCGTCTATCTGTGGGACACTGACGGTTTCGGCTTCCCGAATAACAAGCTCGACTCCGTTACTATCTCCACAGTCGGCATGTCCGGACTCTACTGGGTCGAGGCCGACTTCCCCAACGAGTGGATCTTCACCACCGGTGAAGAATACCACATTGGTTGGACCAACCTGGGCGGACCGAGCGATGTGCTGGCCTGTCTCTCAGATGATGGCTTTGGCCCCCATTCGGGCGAAGAGCGCGCCTCTGAGAACTGGAACGGCTTCTGGGGCTCGATGCTCAATGACTGGGGCGTCGATGTTGCCTTCGTCATTGAGGCCGAGCGCTGCTGTGTTGAGTTGCCCATTTCCGATTGCGATTACGAGACTTATTACAAGAATATCACTTACTACCTTGCCGCTCCTCACCCGGTGTTCGGCGACACCGCCTATGCGCAGCGTATCAAAGTAGGCTCCAGTGATACTCTTAAGTTCGTCGATGTCTTCGTGCACGATCCTGCCGACGGTTCGTTCGGTAACGATGACGTGTATGTCAGCATCTACGACGACAATGCTGGCCTTCCGGGCAATCTGCTGGTCAGCAAGACTCTGGCCGCCGGTACGTATGCCGCGTATCCTACCGCCAACTTTGTCGACTTCGAGGCCGATGGTCTGGTCTTCGAGGACGGCAACGAGTTCCATGTGGTCTTGTCCTCCAGCGGAACAGTCGACTATGAGTCGTTCCTGTTCTCCGATGGTACCGACGGCGTCGGCCGCGCGGCCTCCATCTGGCCCGGACAGCCCTGGACTCCGCTGTTGACCGGTTGGGGATTTGACGGTAACCTGGTGGTCGATCCGTATCTGTGTGTCGACCCCTATTCCGACTGCTTCTGGGGCAACCAGTGCCTCGCCGGCCTCACCTACTTCTGGCGTCTGCCGGATGCGTATGGCGATGACGCCAACGCGCAGTTCATGCCGGGCAGCGGCATCGAGTGCCGTGTCCAGCAAGTGGAATGGGCGTTGTACGACAACGGTGATCCGGACATCTACACCTATAACTCTGAAATCTCTGTCTGGACTGACGTCGGTGGCCTGCCGGGCGCCAAGCTGGCCGGTATCACTCTTGAACCGGCTGACTACGTCGTGTATCCGGCCATTCAGACCGTTGACTTCACGCCTCTGAACGTGTTCGTCAGCGGTGGCTACTGGATTGTCATCGAGTCCTTCGCCCCGACCCCGGAAACCGGTATCCGTACCCTCTCCGATGCCGGCGGCGGCGGCTGCCTTAACAACGCGGCCGAGCGCTACCTCGGCACCTGGGAGTATATGTGCGACGGCTGGGGTGTCCCCTGTGACATCGCCTTCTTGGCCGATGCATACATGTGCTGCATGCCCTTCCCGGACTGCAACTGCGGTATCGTGGATGATTACTGGGCGCCCGGCGGCAACTTCGCTCGCAACTCTGCGTCAAATGTTGCCCTCGACGACGCTCATTGTGATCTGAACCTGTCCTGGGCGTATGAACACCCGGCGCAGGGGATGGGCCTGTACTCCGGTCCCGTCATTTCCGGAACCGGTCTGGTCGCCAACTTCACTGACCAGTACCAGCGCCTGTCGCTGGCCGACGGCAGTGTTGTGTGGACCTTCACGCACCCGAACCTGGGTGACAACCTGCGCTGCACCCCGACCATCTACACGATCGACATCGCCGGTACGCCGACCGAGGTCGTTTTTGTCGGCGGCGGTCTGCAGCAGTCCATCTTCTGTATCGACTATGCCACTGGCGCCCTGATCTGGGCCCGTGACTTTACCACCTTCGGTTCTGAAGCCATTCAGGGTCAGACCCAGTATCCGTCGTTTGTCGTCCTGAACCAGGGCGGTCGCGATGTCGTGTACTGGGGCACCCAGACTGGCAAGATTCAGGCTGCCGATGCTGCCACCGGTGTGCTCTGGACTCCGACTAACTTCCCGGGTGAGGGCTGGGCGACCAACCCTGTCAACCTCGGTGCCACAGTTGGTGTCTCCGGTGCGACCGACGGCGTCCGCCTGTTCTTTGCCACTCAGCCCGGCGGTCCCGGTGATGTCTACGCGATCAATGCCGATGACGGCTCCATCGCGTGGCAGCTCTCCACCTTCGGCCTCCAGGGCAGCAACGTCTATCCGGGCTTTGCCGGCTTCGAGAACTTCTGGAGCGGCATCAGCTACTACGCCGGTGTGAACGGCGGCGAGATCTATGTCAACGCCACCGTTAACTCACCCGCGTATCCGGAAGACGGTGTCTTCTATCGCATTAGCTCAACCACCGGTGAGCCGCTCTCCGCGAGTGTCTCCGGTCGTAGCCTCTGGAACCATCCGGTCATGGATTGCAACCGCGTCTATATCGGAACCTTCTCCAACTGGGTCAACCCGCCGGCCGGCAACAACCTGCTGTGCTTCACCCGCCAGAATGGCGCCCTTCAGTGGGTCTCTGGCGCGCAGGGTGGTGACAGCTACCGTGCCACCGGCATCCTGACCTGTGAGCCTGATCAGCCTGAGCTGCTGTTCATGTTCTCCGAAGACGGCTTCCTGAGCTGCTTCAACGGCCGTGACGGTGACGAAATCTTCCGTCGTCGTATCGACCGTCCTTCCAACATCGGTAATGGTTTCGCTCTGTCCGCCAACGGTGAACTCGCTGTCGGTGACTTCTGGGGCGATATCTTCCTGCTCAAGAAAGGTGCCGATCGTGCGCGCCTTGAGTTCCTGTCATACAACGCTGTGACCGGCCTGAACTTCGGCACCGGCGCCATCAACGTTGACTTCGGCCAGATGTTCCACAACCCGGGCTGTCTGGATCTCGTCTTCAACGGTGTGAACGCCGATGAGAATCCGTTCACGCCCGGTATTCCGCTGTTCAGCAACGCGGATTACACAGCCGACGAACTGCTCCAGAGAGCTGAGTTCATCGCTGACCGCGTCGCCAGGGATCACTTCCTCCAGAAGTTCTCCCGCGCCGCGTCGGTCACGGATATCGACGATCCGCGTGATCTCCTGACCCGTAACGAGCTGTACAACCGCGCCGCCTCTGCGGCCCCTGTGTGGCTCAACAATATCGTCTCCCCGGCCGTCGGTCAGAACGTCGCCCCGGGTGACACCATCAACCTGATCCTTAACGTCCAGAACGAGCTGGTCGGCCGCGGTCCCAACGTGGTCTATATCCAGCTCGAAACCAACGATCCGGACTTCTTCCTGAACGACGTCACCCTGGCTCCTCAGATGAAAGCGACCGTTGTCGGTGGCTGTCTTGAGGATACCACATACCTCAACTTCGGTATGGGTGCCGCCAACTATCAGGTCGTCTACAACTCCGGTCGTATGGGCTATCAGCACGATTCTGACGACAACGTCTACGCGTTCGACATCGACGGTGATGTGAGTGTCTACTACGGTGGCTCCTACATCTGGGGTGTTGACACGTACCGTCTCGCCATGAACTCGCCTGACTGGACCAGCGGGACTGACTACGAAGTCATCTCCATGCAGGGTGACCCGAACTGGTGCGATAACGACTGCAAGCCGTACCTCCAGACCGGTGTCTCTCTGGGTCAGTACTCGACCGATGGTCTGACGTACTCGACTATCAGTGGCGACTTCGTATGCAAGAGCTACATCGACTCCGTCCAGAACTTCGATGGCAATCCTGATCCGCTCATCACGGCCTGGGATTGGACGAACTTCGGCGGTCCGTTCGATGACACGCTCACGATGGGTCTGTATGCCGAAACCCGCACGATCGGTGTGGCCAACTTCGCCCCGCTGGCAAGCGTGACGATGGAGGTCCTCGAAATCACCGAGCGTAACGGTCAGGACGTTCCGGATTGGTTTGTCGGTGAGTACATTGACTATGACATCGGCTCCGGCGATACTATCGCCATCGACCGCAGCAACTCCGTTGCCTATGCCTACACCGCGGGCGCTCCCGGCGTCTGGGGTGCTGTCAAGGTGCCGTTCGGATGCGGTTACGAGCCGCTGCTCAACGTCAAGGGCCTCATCGGAAGCGCTGCTCTGTGGGATTGGAATGCCTACTTCGATTCCGCCTACATCTACCTGAGCAACGCTCCGGGCCACTATAGCCAGAACACCAGTGCCGGTGACTTCGAAGCTCACTTCACCTACGCTGGCCACGACTTCGGACCGAACGAGACGTACACCTTTGGTGTCGCCCACTTCGGTCTGACCAGCGTCACCGGGACTCCCGCGACGCCTGCTGAGGTTGCCGAACTGGCTCAGTTCGTCAACAAGTGGGCCGGCTTCGGGCGCGGTGACGTCAACAATGACGGCGTGATCAACCTCGCCGACATTACCTATCTGGCATCTTACGTGATCGACGATGCGACCAATCCTGGTCCCATCCCGTTCAAGCACCTCGGCGATGTGAACGCTGATGGTACTATCGACGCTGCTGACGTCGCGTACCTCATCCAGTTCTACTTCGAGTGCGGTGCTTGTCCGCTGGGTGACTGGGAAATCTAATCCCGTCGTCTGTCGCGCAAGCGCATAGATCAAGCGAGGAGGCCCAAAGCCTCCTCGCTTTCTTTTTGTCTCTTTGATGTTGATGCTTGTCCGCCGCTTTTCTGCCGACGTATATACCTGAGGACTATGATCAACACCACCTTAGACAAACGAGCGGAGGAAATCACCGCCCTGGTCGCCGACCTGTTCGACATCGGCGCCCTGTACCGCCAGGAGGACCGCCTCATGGTCAGCCTGACCCCACGCTTCGACACAACGCGCTCCGTCGACCTCCTCAAAGACCGCCTGCGCTACGGCGGCTACACCTATGCTCTCGACGAGCGCGATGACACCCTGCTGCTCACCCTGCAGGCGCAACGCCGCCTGCGGATTCCGAAACTCAACATTATCCTGTTTGTCATCACCCTTGCGTCGGTCTACTTCATATCACTCTACTGGCGCTGCTACATCTACTTCCTGCAGTTTGCCCCGGACAGAGACCCGTTCACACTCGCCTTCGACCGCACCCTGGTCGAACTCGGCCGCGGCACCAACCTCGAATTCACGCTGGTGCTGATCGTCATCCTCTTCTGTCACGAAATGGGCCATTTCATCGCGGGACGTCGGCGCCATATCATTATCTCCTGGCCGTATTTCCTGCCCGGGTTCAGCCTGATCGGCACCTTTGGCGCCGTCATCAAGTCCAAATCCCCCTTCTGGAACCGGCGCGACCTGCTCGAAGTCGGCGCCGCCGGACCCATCGCCGGCTGGATCGTCACGCTCATCGTCCTTGTCTGGGGGCTCACGCGTACCGAGGCAATCCCCATCTCCGAGCTTGCCCCGCCCGACATGCCCCTGCAACTGTGGGGGGAGTCAATCCTCATGCAAACCCTTACCCTGCTTCTGGTCGGCCCGGCCCCCGAAGCGTGGGTCTACCGCCTCTCCGAGGCCGCGTTCGCCGGCTGGATCGGCCTTTTAATCACAGCCATTAACATGCTGCCGATCGGTCAGCTCGACGGCGGCCACGTGCTCTACGGCCTCGTGCAGAAACGTCAGCACACACTGGGCAAGATCGCCGTCGGTGCCCTGATCCTGCTGGGATTTCTCTCGACTATGTGGTGGTTCTTTGCCGCCCTCGGAGTGATCTTCGGCGTCAAGCATCCGCCGACACTCAGCGATCAGGCCCGCCCCCCAACCTACGCGCGAGCTATGGGAATAGCCGCCCTGGTAATCCTGATCCTGTCCTTTACACCGGTACCTTTCCTGAGCTGACGATACTCCGGAGAGCCTCCAGATTGAACGGGTGACCGTACATCGCCTCCAGGTCAACTTTGCCGGTGCAAATGATCTCAATAGCCACGTCGACCAGATGCGGGTCGAACTGCGTGCCGCGATTGTTGATCAGCTCGCGCATGGCCACCTCAAGACTGGCCCCGTCCCGGTATGGCCGATTGGACAGGATGGCGTCGATCGTATCGGCAACAGTCAACAGTCGACCCTCGATCGGAATCTCTTCGCCCTTCAAACCGTTGGGATACCCCTGACCGTCATAACGCTCATGATGGGCGATAATGTATGGAACCGCCGGCTTGAACAGGTCGATGCCCTCGATGATCTTCAGACCCAGTCTCGGGTGGTCCTGCATCAGGGCCAGTTCCTCATCGGTGAGCCGGCCGGGCTTGTTCAGAATACTGTCCGGCACCCCGATCTTGCCGATGTCGTGCAGGGTGCACCCCATGTGCAGGTGGTGGATGCGCATCTCCGACCACCCCAGGTGCCGCGCTATGGCCTCGGCAATTCGGCTCACGCGGTCGGTATGTCCGGCAGTATAGGCATCGCGCGCTTCAATAGCGTTGGCCAAACCATGAATGGCCTGCAGATATGATCCCCGCAAGTCCTGATACAACCGATAGTTAGCCATGGCCGAGGCGGCCGAATTGGTGAGAATGGTCAGTACCTTAAGCTGCCCCTGCCGGACACTCTCAAACCGGTTGAACAACAGGATGTTGACCACCCCGTGGAAACTCTGGCCCACGTAGATCGGCTGCGAAATGAATGTCCGCACCGTCCGACGACGTCCGGCTGTCACCGGGCGCGAGTCGATCAACGGCCGAGAATCACGGCTCAGGGCGAACCGGCCCACCGTCGCCATGTCGACCACCTCCGATGAGGGCATCTCCCCCTCGACCTCGGCAACCATCCGAATCTTCTGGCGCGTCTCCGGATCGACCTGGATGATCCCCACGGCCTGCGCCGACATCTCCCGCATACACGAGTGGGCCACCATCTTGAGGTATTGCTCAAGGTCCTGTACGTCCGAGCAGTTATTGGCTATCTTCAAGAACGCCACCTGCTCTTTCAGGCTGAGGTTCTCACGCTTGATCCGCTGGTGTTCCAGACCGCGACGGATCGTCGCCTTGAGCACCTCCAGCTTGAACGGCTTGACCATGAAGTCATAGGCGCCCTTCTTCAGCACCGAAATCGCCGTCTGCACCGTCGGATGAGCCGTCATCAGGATCACTATGATATCCCGATCAATCGCCTGGGCGGCATCCAGTACCTGGACACCGGAATATTCACCCATCACCAGGTCACTCAGAACCAGATCAATCGGTCTTTCCTGCAGAATCGTCAGCGCCTCGGCGGGATCTGAGGTCACTGATACGCTGTAGTTCTCCTGACTCAGGGACTCCTCGATGATGTTGCAGACGTACTCCTCATCGTCCACAACCAGTATGTTGGCTCGATAGGTGTCAGTCATCGCAGGTCCTTATCCCTTTTATTCATCTTTCCTCTCTTTCGGCTAAACCACACAAGAGGCGCACCAGAAGAAAACTGATTGGTAAAAGATTGCGCTGAGAAAACAGGTAAGAAGAAAGAATCAGTGGGAATCGCCCATAGCCTCATCGGCCCGGTACGATGACCGCACCAGCGGCGCCGAGATTACCCTAAGAATGCCGGCCTGACGAGCCATCTGGCCGATCTGCTCAAACTCCTCCGGCGGTACGTATCGCTGCACCGGATAGTGCTCCCGTGAGGGAGCCAGGTACTGCCCCATAGTCAGAATACTCACCCCCGCCGCGGACAGGTCATCGAAAACGGTCTGAAGCTCACCAGTCGTCTCCCCCAGCCCCAGCATCAACCCCGACTTGGTAGCAAAATCGGAACCTTCCCCCACCTGTCGAAGAAGCTCCAGCGAACGACCATAGTCCGCCCCCGGACGCACCCTGGGATACAACCGCGGGACCGTCTCGAGGTTGTGGTTGAATACATCCGGGCGCGCCCCGATCATCAGCTCAGCCGCGTTGTCCACCCCCTTGAAATCAGGCGTCAGAATCTCCACCGTCGCCTGCGGCAGCAACCGTCGAATCTCCCTGACCACCTGTACAAACTGCCCCGCTCCGCCATCCGGCAGATCGTCCCGGGTTACCGAGGTAATCACCACGTGCCTCAGCTTCAGTTCGGCTGCAGCCTGCGCCACCCGCAACGGTTCGCCGGGATCCAACTCGCCCGGCACACCCGGCGGAACATCGCAGAAGCGGCAATTGCGCGTACACAACGGCCCCATGATCAGAAAGGTCGCCGTCCCCCGATTGAAGCACTCCCCCCGATTGGGGCAATTCGCAGCCTGACATACCGTGTTCAGCCCATACGCCTTGAGCAGATGGCTGACCTGCTCGAACTGATGGCCGCTGAACCCGCTCACCTTCAGCCACGGAGGCTTGCGCCCGGGTAGCTTCTCATGCATATCGTCCATCTATACGGTCGTTCCTTCCCTTTCCAACACCTTGCCGCCGGAGGCACAGATGACCCGCACAGCAGCATCCGGCCGGCTTCGATCAAGTATAACACAATCCCGTTCGATAATCAAAGAAAGGACCTTCCACAGACTTCTGACCACCAACAGGAACCTTATGACGTCTCGGACCATCATCGCTGTCAGTATCGCAGTCATCAGCCTGATCTCTGTCCTCCTGATACCGGGCACCGCCGGTGCGGCGAAGCAGCACAAGAGCGGGCTGGCCGTGCCGCTCCAGCAGCCGCCCGACTTCGTCGAAATCCGGTCCCGACGCCTCGCCCTGCGCAACGATCTGGGCATAGTTCGCCACGACAAAGGCTCCATGTACCACCTCTATCACTGGACTGTCGGCAATGAACTCTACCGAGCCTGGCAGGACCCCGAAGCAGTCTTTGGCGCGGCGGCCTACCCCTTCGTCATCACCGAGGTCTGCCTGCCCCTTGAGTTCCCTTCCCCCGGGCGAATCACCCTCGCCGCCGACATCAGCACCGTGCACTATCGCAAGGGGCGCCCTGAACCCGGAGAGATCATTACCATCAGCCAGCCGCGAGAGATCCGCATCCCCCATTCCGGAGCCTTTCTGCTGTACATCCCGCTGGATACCCCTCTGGTCATAAGCGAGCCGTTCTTCGCCGGTGTCTTCATCAGAAACCAACTCGCCCCGCACGATTCCATCGCTCTCTTCCTGGATCATACCCCGGTGCCCCAGACCTGCTTCAATTACTGGGGATCGCCGGAGGTCTGGATCGACATGAACGATTTCGCCTACTGCGATTTGCCCGGCCGCCTTGTCCTGTTCTCCGCCGGGCGTCCCGCCGGAGGCCTCAAACCCACCGTCACTTGTCGCGCGCCCCGCGATACCACCATCTTCCTCTGTGAGCCACAAACCATACGGCTGGCCGTGAGTGCCCACGACCAGAACCGCCGCCCGGCCCCCCTCAGCCTTGTCGAGGGTCCCGGACACCTCAACGATCGCTATTGGGAGTACCACGCTACCTCGGATGCCGCCTTCACCGTCCGTCTCGCTGCAACCAACGAACACGCCTCCGACACCGCCGACTTCCATGTCCGGGTGCGCTTCAACCGCCCCCCCCACCTTCGCCTGCCCGGCGACACCACCTTCAGCGGCACCTCCGGTCAGATGATCCAATGGCACCTCGATACCAGCGATCCGGATCGCAATCTCTTCGATGTCTATCTTACCGACGGCCCCGGACGTATCGTCGACAAGACCTGGCGCGTCGCCCTCAATGACACCACCGCCGGAAGCCACCGATTGGTCATCCATGCCTCCGATTACTGCCGACAACTGGTCACCGACACCATCACCGTTCACCTCGAGCTCCTTCCCGCAGTCATTGCCGCCGGGTCCGCTGTCGAACATGTAACCCAGACAGCCATCTCTGTCGGCCATCATGACCTCAATGGCGACGGCAGCATCAACATCGTCGATTTGCAGTTGCTGGCGGCTTTCATTCTGTTCGATGGCCCCGTGCCACAAGCCGGTGCCGCCGCGTGCGACATCGATGGCGACCAGCGCCTCACGCCGGCGGACATCATCGCCTTTCGCCGGTTGCTCTTTGCCGACCAGCAAACAGCACACCGGTAACTGAACCATTCTCACGCCCCACAACCCGCCACTATGACAAATACCGGGCAGCCACGCCCCCGGCGCAACCGCCCGGCATCCGTCACGCAGGCTGACCCGACCGCGACCCTATCCGGCCTGACGGCGCGCGACCGCCGCGCTGATCGCCCGCCGCGCAACATCCGGACCGACCTCACAAATGTCCACCAGCAAATCGACCGCCTCATCCAGCCACTCGGTCCATTGCTTGTCAGGGTACTTGTTGCGCAGATCGTCAGTAATCTCATCGGCGATCATCGCCACGAACCCGGCGTATTTCTGGCGCTTGCCAACCGTCAAAAACGGCAACAGGTACTTGCGCCCCACATGCCCAACCACCATCAGCGCCATCGATCCCAACAGGCCAAACCAGCCAATCGGCTCCGTAATCAGCTTCTCCATCTTCGCTCCCTTCTTCCGGTTATCTCCGGTTCTGTGATTCGCTCACTTTTGCTTACCGCCTTCCCCACTACGGCACCAGCCACAGCGCCGCCTGTGACGGCACTGTCACACGCTTGCGGTACAGTGTCCTGCCGCTGGCACTGATCGTGATCTCGTAGTCTGTTACCACCGGCTGCAGCTCAGCCGACGGTATCAGGTCCACAAAGAAGTACCCGCTCTCGTCGCTGTCCGTCTCCACGGCAAACGGCGCCACTATCAGGATACTCGCCCCGTTGACGCCATCAGGAAGCCGCGCCTCGATTCTTGCCCCCTCGATCGGCCGCCCGTCGATTCCGTATACATATCCGTACACCCGGCATAATCCCGGAAGCGATGGCATCCCCGGATCAAACCTGCCGCCGGTCACTGTGTCCGTAGCGGCCCCAGGCACCGTTAGCGTATGTGCAGCGGCAAACTGGTATCCCGGAGCCGTGGCTACTACGGCATAATCGCCGGCATCGAGATTAAATGACACCTCCCCCTCGCTGTCGGTCGCCGCGGTGGCCATCAAAGCCGTCTGCGACTGGTTACGCACCGCTACCCTCACGCCCGCTACCGGTTGCGACAGGACCGAGTCGTACGCAACCACCGTCACCGCATAGGCGCCGCCCCCCATCCCCAGCCCGGAGATGTTCGCATCAACATAGCTCCCGAATGTCCCCGGCAGCACATGCCCGGACTGCGGCGTGTTCCACACCCAGGCCGCGATCTGCGAGGAATCGCCGGCGCCCTGCTCAGTGCGGTTGCTGTCGACGGCGCCGCCACGAACCCACACGCTGTCATCAATCTGATCAAGCGCCTCCGCCAGCCGTCGGTTCACTACCTGGAAGCTCGTTCGGTGTACTGTCTGAAGGTTCAGCGCGCTGTTCTTCGCCACCAGCAACACCCGGTAACTGCCTGCTCTGTCGGCTCCGAGACCTGCCGCAAGATCGGCAAAAGCGTATACCGGACAACCAGTTATCGTATCCGCAGTGATCCGCCCGTCGCCGATTGCGACACTGTCACGAAACACCAGCGCCCCCGATGGACCGCTAACCGCCACCACCAGCGAATCCGCCGTCGTCGGGTTGCCGATACTGTCAAGCACACCGAACGCCACCGCCACTGAGTCCTCGGCCGTCACTCCGGTCGTCGCGTTGCGCACTATTGCACCCTGCACCAGTGACCACCCAACCACCAGACCCACCAGCAGCATCGCTATCCGCCGCATCACCATCACGATGCACCCCCTTCCATCCTTCATTCATGATTCAGCATCGCCGCGGCCTGACGACGACGCATCGATCCGCGCAATCCGTCACTGCGATACAGCACCACCCGCGGCCCCAGGCCCGTGGCTGACTCGCTGGAATAGAAACTCTTCTGCGTGCTGTTAACCGGAAAGGCGTTCTCGTTGATCAGGATGCACCCATAGGCCATCCCGGTTGAATCCCACAAGGCCAGCAGCCGCTCGAAATGCGAAAACACCACCCAGCCGCTCGTATCCGCCACGATGGCCGTGCATGCCACCACCGTCGTGTAGTCACCTCCGGCCGTCGACCAGTTCAGCGAGTCGCCATCGCCGACATCAAGGTAAGCGTGATACCACGTCACGCCGCTGTCCGGGTCCGGATAGTTGCCGACACCATAGTCCAGCTCCGTACCCTCGATGAACGGTGTCGTCAACGGATACGCCATGACGCGCCGGTCCACCGTATCCCCTTCGCGAAAACAATACAACTCGAGCCTCGCCGAGTCCGGCACAATGCCGTTCCATCCGGGCAGGGCAATCACTGTCCGACTCTCCTGCCCAATACCCACCGTGCCACTACTCAGCCACGATGCACCCCCGGTGTTGAATCGCCGACAGTCTTCATCAGAAATCTCCCCCACGCAGTTCGTATACCCGATCAGCATGGCGTCCGCGATATCCGCCGTACCCCGCAACGTATCCACCGCCGCCAGGGCCTCCGGTTCCGGCAGGGCCATCAGCAACAAGACCAGAAGCACAATAATTGCCGGCGACTTACCCATGCGAGTCCTCTCCTCCAACCGAAGTGCCACCCTCAACAGCAACAGCCTCAGCCTCCCCATCTTCGGAAAGCGTCTCTTGCCGAATCCTCTCCAGCATCGACCAGAATTCCCGCTGGTCGGCGCCGGTTGGCATCAATTTGTGTCTCGTCTCCAGCATCTTGATGAAGTCTCCTACCTTCACGTTCTCACCGATCGTGGCCAGCAGCTCCCGGTAACTGCGACGAATCAGCTCATCGAGCATCCTCAGCTCCTCCGGCCGCCCGTCTTTCCCACTCTTGCCGCCTCTGCCGCCGTTCCCGCCTTTGCCGGCCTTGCCCTGCCGTGTCGTTCGCGTCGTGCTCGTCATGCTCATGGTCCCAGCTCGATGACAAACAGGTCCACCGTCGCCGGGCCCGACTCCGCCATGTCCCGCGCAATGCGAAACGATTCGCTCGTCTCGCTCCCCACAATCCACACCCGGCGATCCGACCGGTCTCGAATGACCACGCGCGGGTTGTTGAGGTTTCTCGGAAGCGCATTGCCGCGAAAGTCGACCACGTCCTCGAACCGCACTGTCTGCGAGGGTTCCCCCAACATCCGGCGAAAGAAAAACATCCCCTGCGCCGAGCCGGTCTGCTCCAGCAGCAGGCAGTCCACCGCGCCCAGTCCCGATTGCCCCCACACCTGAAACTGCGGCACGAACCAGATTCGTCGCGCCGTCACCTGTGCCAATCCAGTGTTCATTGTGCCCCCTTTCAGCTTCTGCGTGGTACGGCCGGATTCTCGAATGGCGGCCGGAACGACCGCAACAACTGGTCCGCCCGCTCGGCGTACTGCCCGGCCAACGTCAGCCACGCCTGCGCCTGGCCGCCGGTACCACGAACACTCCCGAGCCGTCGCCCCGCCGTACTGCGCGCCACCGCCGCGAGAGCACGGTACGTCGCCGCCACCTGCAGCAACGGGTCGGTGCCGAACTCCCGACTCGGATCCACTTCGGCCGCCACCGTGGCATTAGCCTCCGTCACCGCCTGAGCAATCAACTCATCCGTGTAGTCATCATAGACCGGCCGATAGTCCACCCACACCAACTCACCCGCAATCATACCACCGCCACTCAACCGAACCAGTTCCGCCTTCGTCGCATTGAGCGCGTAGTCAACCGACCGCTGATACACCACGTACGGCAGGCACCACACCACCACCGTCATGCCCGCAGTCATATCGCCGCCGGGCTTGACCGTCAGCATCCCGGTGCTGTGCTCTATCACGTAATCCCGGTTCTCCACATACACGGTCCCCAGCGAGCTGTCAGACGCCACCACCACCGTCCCCGGCACCACCGGGCCCGAGACCACCGCCACCTGATCGCCGCTGAGCTGAAGCTGCCGGCGCACGCGCTGGCCGTCTCGTACCGATTTCACCACAACCGACTCGGCCGCAACCTCGCCTGAAAAAAAGCGGACCGCACCGTCTGCGGGAACGACCACCATCTGGTCATATACCGCCTCGCCGGACGCACCCAGCGGCGCCAGGTGGTGCCGAACAACATCTACATGTGTATACGACATCGCTACCTCCCCACCTGCACAGCCTGCACATCGCCGATTGCCGTGATCCGGCTGCCGACCGGAGGCGTCGCATACGGTGAGGTTACCACCAGACGCACCCAGTAGCGCAACTGACCGTTAACCGTCGTGCGCTGCCACTCGTCCGGTAGATCCTCATCGTCCTGAAACAGCACCACCAGTTGCGTGCTGGCGTTGAACTCGCAGTTTCCGGTTACCGGCGTGAAAAATCGCCACTGGCTGCCGTCAAAATAGCTTGCGGCCGTAGCGCCGCCACTACCTGCCGTACTGAGGTCAACACGCACCAGCCGAAAGCGCTTGTCACGCCCCAGGTAGACCGCGTCGCCGAGATGCGCCACCAGCGCTGAGGAATCCGGGTGCACCATGTCCGCCGGGGCAGCGTCGGCAGCCTCGGACGTGAGATTGGCGTATGACGCGCTCAATTGATTGTAGAGCACCACCGCGTCAAACACCCCGGTCTGCGGATCGACTGTCTCCGGCAGGCTGAACGCGCCGGTCCGACGATGGCTGTAAGTCAGTAGCCTATGATCCGCAGCAAACTCGCTCAGGTAGAACACCACCGGCACTTCCCCCTCAAACCGCAACTGCGGATAGCTGCCGCCGCCGGCATCGATCACCGCAATCGTCGACCAGTTCACCCCGTTGAACTCGCGATAGCGAAGATCCCCCGAGTCATACACGATTCCCAACATTCCGCCCGGCGATACCGCGGCATCGAAGTGCTCATCCACCACCGGATCGCTCACCACAACATACGCCTCGCTCCAGGCACTGCCGCCGGTCTCACAACTGCGCATGACCAGCTCGGTGTTGAGTTGCGTGTACACCAGACAGGTGGCGTTCGCGCCGCTCAGCAGCTTCGCATCGACCTGAGACACGCCGCTGGTCAGCACGGTTCCCTCATCGGCGGGTCCGCTGCCCCAGGTGGCGCCATCGTCGATCGAACGCTTCACATGCAGATACCTGAACGGACCGTCCAGCCTGACAAATGCCGCCCACATCGCCCCGGAACTGTCACGGGCAATGGTCGGGCCGGTCGCCAGCCCGGTATTGCAGACCACCACCGGTGACCCGGCGCTCCAGGCCCCCTCGACGAAGGCCATCCTGACCGTCTTGATAAAACTCGAGGCCCACTCCGTATATATGATCTGGATATCCCCGGCATCGGTCATGAGCGCGTCAACTCCCCGGTCCGCGAGGTCATCGACCGCAAGCTGCGGCGTCGACCAGACCTCGTACGGCGGATCGGCCCAGGCGACATACAGCTCATGCGGCGCCGTGTGCAGAAGCGCCACCAGCCGCTCGGCATACGCGCCCGATCGCACCCGCAGCAGCCGACGCGCCCCCGGCGGAGCCAGGCTGTGCGAGGCTGTCGTTGTCGTCAGAAGCTTCTTCATAACATCCTTTCCGCCCCCCGGAGCCTGATACGTCAGACCCCGGGGGCAGTAACTCAGCCGTGAGTGACGTCCAGCACCACGGAGGCGTCGCTGATCACTTTCGCATACGTGACCGATTCGGTAATCACCGCTTCCTCAAACCGCTGCTCGATTACCTTGTCATACTCGATTGTAAGCGGCTGCGTGATGACTTCCTCGACTGCGAAGCGACGATCCAGCCCGACCACCAGGTCACCGACAACGTCGTCGGAACGCACCAGCGAGGCTCCCAGCGGACTGAACAGGTCCCCCTTCTGCTGGAAGCGATACCCCGCCATCGGGTCCTTGAACTCGTCCATCGTCAGAATCGCCTTCATCTGGTTGACGTGGCAGATGATCGTGTTCATCTCGAAGGGCGAAAACTGCGCCCACAGCGAAATCAGGTCCTCATAGGCCAGAGTACCGCTGGTCGCCGTCTCGATCACCCCGGCGGCGTTGTCATTGCCGTCGCCGTTGATGATGCAGTCCACCAGCAGCGCCAGCTTGTCCGTCTGCAGCTTGAACCCGATATACCACAGCAACACCCGGAACTGCGCCGTCGTGCGGTAGCGAAGCGCCTTGTAGCTGGCCTTCAGCGCCAAACCGTAGTCAGTGACAGACAGCGCGTGGTTCTGCTCGGTGACAATCAACGAGGGCACCTCGGCCCCGTCACCAATCGGCCGCAGCGAGAACCTCGCGGCCTCCGAGGTGTCAACATGAAACGGCGTGTAGCGATTCGTGGCCACCGTCGAGCTATTGGCCACCAGCTTGCCTACCTCCGGGCGCATCGCCTGACCACGACGAATCTCCCGGCGCATGAACTCCGGCAACAACGCCGGCGCCTGATGATAGAACTGCTCCACCGTCGTCGGCTGTTTGCCGCCCAACCGAATCCCGGCCAGCAGCAACTGCCGCTCGAATGCATCCAGTGTGGAACCGACCGGCGAGGGATCATACTCATCCGCCTCCAGAAGCTCCGAAAGCGTCAACCCGCGGTTGTCCGCCTCCTGATACTGCTCACGGGTAATTTCAAGGCTCGCCGCCCGGTCCAGATCGCAACGCACCCCGCCACTGTCGCTGCTGATCGCCCCCTCCAGACGACTCAGGGCCTCGCTGTTAAGAAATCGTTCGAAATCCATGGATGCTCCTTTCCCTAATTCAGCAGGATTACTGCATCAGTGGTGCCGTTGACCGCCAGCACCGTGCCGCGGGCCACATTGCCCCCCGCCGGGTCGCTGGCAACCGCCGGAGCCTGTCTCACTGTTCCGGCCGCGCCGCCTACGACGCGGTCGCCCACCTGCGGATACGTAGTCGAAATCGCCAGACGGCAGATTCCGCCCACCTGCACCGTCGCCAGCGTCGCCTCGTTCTCGCGCGTGGTCACACTGATCAGCCGCCCGACCAGCACCTCCCCCGCGCCGATAGCCGTAGCCTTGCCACCGCTGGTCAGGGTCACCGCGCAGCCGATGTCATCTGCTGCCAGATCATCTGTTCCAGTCGTTCGATTGACCTCGAATGTCGCCAGCACCGGCGCAATCGTGTCCAGATTCTGTTCTCTCACTGTCATGGGTTCTGCCCCCGTTTTGCTTCATTCTCATGTTCATGCTCTTGCTCATATTCTCGCTCAGGCTCAAACGTCCTGAGCGATGCTGCCCACACACATCCTGCGGCCGGGAGATACTCCCTCATGGCCGGGACCGATGGTCCCTCGTGTCGTCTACCAACCCCGTCAGTGCCTGTTGCAAAGGCGCGGTGTGTTCATCGGTTCTGCGCCACTGCCCGTGTGGTGTTCGCGTACACGATGTCACCGCTGACATGCTGGCCGGGAATGTATCCCGGAATCGGGCCGCTACCCGACCATAACACCGCACCAGCTCCCGCGCCGACATGAGCGGCAGACGCTCCGTAAGCTCGCTTGCCGTCTCCAGATCACGCCGCGTGCCGCGCGCAACCGCCGAGGCCCGCGCCATCCCCGCAATGCGACCCGTGAGGTCCTGCCTGAGCACCGCCAGTTCTGCCTCGGCCCGGTCCAGCCGCCCGAGCATCAACGATGCCGCCTCCAGACGGCCACACAGCTCATCGAAATCCATCACCGCCAGCGATTCGTCTCGGATCAGCTCCACTGCCCCTCGAATCGCCCGCGCCGTTTCCGATACCGTTGCCATCTGCTGTGACTCATGGTTCTTCACACCTGCCCCCTGTTTGCTCTTTGAGATAGTATTCAATCCGCGACAGCCGCGACTCCACCTGCCGCGAGAACTGATAGAACTGCTCCCGGCTGACCACCCCCTCACGAAGCAGCACCTCGAAGGTCGCCAGCTTCCGATCCAGCGTCTCAACCATCACGCCCTCTGCCTTGGCCGCCAGCTCCACCTTCAGCGACTGAATCGTCAGGAAGTAGGCCGCCACCATACTGACCACGACCGTGATCAGGCCCGGCAAGTGATAATTGAACCAGCCGCTCGCCTCGTGCCGATCATTACTTCTCATCCAAATCACCTTCTTCATTCGTGAAACTCCCGCCGGCGACCTGACCCGCGCCCGGCCGCAGCAGGTGCCTCACGCACCCCCTGAGCACAATCGGCCGCAGGCTCATCCCGTCGAATGACGCCTCGGACGCCTCCAGCCGCCACGCGCCCTGTGTTCCCCGCCGGGTCATCACCGGCGCGCCGACATACGCACCCACCCCGACATCGTCCGGCGGTGCCTCCATCCGTTCGGCCAGACAACCACGGCCACGCCCGCAACCAAATGAACCGAGGTCCGCCCCGGCCAGTCGCCAGCACTGCGTCCCCTTGCCGTCGGCCAGCAGCAGATACACCGCGCTCTCCGCCTGCACCAGCCAGCCGAAACTGCCACCGGCCCGTTCAAGGTCGCTCCCGCTCACCGCGAACACCCGCGGCGGTGAATCGAGCAGACACACCCACCCGCCGTCGCGGCTGCTCACTCGCGCCACCGCCCCCGGCAACTGGTGCACCCGTACACACTCGTGCGGCATGACCCGGATCGACAGCGCACCGCGCGACCGCAGATGAACCTGCCCCTGCTGACCCGGCCACAGCATCAACGCAAGCCGCGTGACCGGTCCCGGCAGACCGTGCAGGTAGCGTTGCACCTGCTCAACGGGGCAGCGCGATTTGCCGCGATACCCCACCAGCAAACCGGCCAGTGTGACAGCCCGCGTGTTCTCGCACGAGTCGTCCGGCAGGCTTTCGGTCGCACCCCCATGCATTCGGCTGCAAGACACGACCCCGCCCATGTCCGCGAGCTGTCGCCCCTCAACCGACATCAGTACAACCTTCGATTCCCCAATCTGCAACCGCACCGGCACCCCGTCATAACGAGGCATCACCAGGCACCGCTCCACGGGGTTGAGCGCTTCCATCATCAGGGGTTCCGGTTGTGCCGGCGCATCATTCTCTCCCGCGCCCGCTTGCAGAACCGGCACGATGACCGACTCCTCGGCCAGTTCGCTGCCCACCCGCGTGTCCGGAGTCGCCCCGCGGTAGACCAGCGAGGTCTCCAATACTTTGCGAATGTCCCGATAGTCGAACCAGCAGCGGCGCTCGACCCCGCTCACGCGGTAGCTCGCCAACGGCTCATGCTCGCATTCGCGGATATCGCACCCGCAAATGGAGCACTCCGCCCGCCCGAATACGAACCCAATCGAACACTCCTTGACAATCCCCTGATCAATCTGCCGCCGCAAATCCTCAGCTCCACGGGTAGCCTTCAGCCAATAGAAGTAACTCAGCACCCAGCGGATGCCCCCACGACTGACACACTCCGCGTGGAACGTCCGCCCGATCGGCAGACTGTCCTTGCGGTGACCGATCAGCACCGGCGAGTCCACCAGCAACTCGGCCAGACGGGCATGTTCTTCGGCCGGAAAACGCCCACCAAAGCTGTTAACCCGGTCCGATAAAATCAGCATTCGCCGGATGTAAACCTCCCCCGCACGCACCGGCTGCTCCGGCGAGACATTCCGATTGATACGATCAATCTGTTCCGCCTCAACCCCCGGAGTATCCCCCTCCGAAAGCCGGGCGACAATCCGTCCTATGCGCTCATCCATATGGGCTCCAATCTGTTGTCTCCTTTACCAATGCCGCCCCTCAGGCCAATTGCTGCACAGTTGTAGTAATTGTGTGCAAAGTAGTGCATTATCTGATATTCGCCACCAAATCAGTACTGTTTTGTTAGGAATGTGTTAACAGTTTGTGGAGCAAGAACATACGACCTCAAGATGCCAGCCGCACCCCTAACGGCACCGCGATTGCTTTGGTATCGAATGAGGTAGTTTGTCTGTTTCCAACAACTTAGGTGCGATTATGAGAAAAACCCAGACCAAGGCATCACATCCGTTCAAGTGGATCATAGCGTTACTGGTCTTCATGCTGGCGCTGGGCGTGACCTTTTCCGACGTTCATGGTTTCAATTTCGTGAAAGGCGGCACGCCAACCGGTCCCGACGGGACCATTACGACTCAGTATGTATATGACATGACTGCGCTTACTCCCGACGGGCATGTGACGAATCATCACTCTGACGATCCGCCTGCTGTTCCCGAGCCGACCACCCTGATCCTGATGGCGACCGGCCTGGCTGGGATCTATCTGGCGCGACGGAACAAATAAGCGGACAGTCGCGGGAAAGACTTCCCCCCCTATCCCGAGACGCCTTCCCAGGTGACCTTCCACTAAGAAGGCGTTTCCTCTTTTCAACAAAGGCCGGGACGGTACGCAGACTCGGACACTCAGAGAACATCCCCTCATCCCCTTCTGATTTCAAATGCGTCCTACCCGAGGCTGAACGGCCGCCCGGCCTCCTCTGTGCAGGGGCCACACCGCCAGGGCCAGCGCCATAAGCGCATCGCATTCGCTGTTATCGTCCCATCGCGCCTGCCGCAACTCGTCCTCCAGCGACCATACCCTCCCCTGACTGTCGGCAATCTCCCAGCGCCCGTATGCGATTCGCCGCTGGGCATGTATCACCTCCAGATTGGTCAGCAGTTCCGATTTGCTCACCGGCGTGAACACGAAACACAGCGGATTGTATTCGGCAAGCTGCTGTGCAATAACATCCCCCAGCCCGGTTGCATCCAGAACCAACTGCCCCGGATAGCCCCGCTGACGAGCCTTGATTCGTTCGATCACCACCTGCCAGTCAAGGTGCTGAAAACGCTCCAGCGCCACGACCCGCGCAACCCCGTCCACGAGGGCCACCGTCACGCCCACAGTCGCCGTCCGCTTGCGCGCCAGGTCCCAGCCGGTCACATAGCGCCCTTCGCCGACTGACTCCGCCGTGCCCCGACGCCGCAACCGCGCCTCCAGCGCCAGCGCCAGGTCGACATGAGCACCGGGAATGACCTCCCCGCCGCTGTCCACGAACTGCCCCATGATGTTCTGGCGAACCCGTCGCTCCGAAAAACAACGCACCCGCTCGTGCAGAAACCGCCTCGATATGGCAACATTCTCCCGGCTGTCGCCCGTCTGGTAGTAACCCCGACGCACCCCTGACTGCAATTCGCACGCCCGCCTGTAGAACCAGTTCTTGCCATTGGGAGTCGATACCAGGTCCAGCCGCCCCTCACGATCAGCCAGTCGCATCTGGATGACCTCCTCGACCACATACTCGGCGTCGCTCTCGAAAGCCACCTCGTCGAACACGAACAGGTCATAATCATTGCCCAGCAGATACTGCCCCCTGTTCTGGGTAGACCGCGACTCAATGGTGGCGCCATTACCCAAAGTCAGGCGCGGAAAGGGCGTCCGCACCAGCGAGCCAACCAGTGGCGCCAGCAGGGGCGACTGGTGCACCAGCCGCACGGCCTGATCGAACACAAGGTTCGCCTGCTCCTGGGTAATCGAAGCCACCACGGCCCGGTAGCGTCCCGATCCATCGAAACGGGTCGAACGCACCCGAAACAGCGCGGCATGCACCAGCTTCACTGCCGATACGAACGATTTCCCCCACCGATTACCGGTCGCCAGCAGATTCTCCCGACACCGCGAATTGGTCAGCCACGCCGCCTGCCCCGGATGCAGCCGCTGCCCGAGAACCTCGCGCGCGAAATGCGCCGGGTCGCCAAGACATCGCCGCCAGTCAACACTTCCCGGCTTCATGTCAGAGAAGCTTCGCCGCCTGCGCTTTCGCCATCACCTCATCGATCAACCCCGCCTCGTACAGCTTCAGCAGGCCGTCGGTCCGCCGCGACTGAATCTCCGCCTGCTCTTTCGCCTGATAACTGAAGCTGTTTTCGAATTCCGCACGGCACGACACCGGCACCCCCCGCAGGGCCAGCTCAATATTTCCAATCCACTCCAGAAATGATGCTACCTGCTGCTGCACCGTATGCACCTGCCGCATGACCAGATCGAATTTGAACGCCGACCAGGTCGTGGTGGCACCATACGAATAGCCAAGAAGAAACGGCGCCAGGTTCATCCCCCCGCAGATCTCCTCGATCATCGCCCGGTGATTGAAAAACCAACTGTTGCTCTGACTGCGCACCCCGCCCGGGCCGATGTACTCAATCGCCACATTGTCCCACGTCACCGGATTGTCCTCGGTCCGACACGAACGAATCATGCCCACCGTGGCATCAAAGTACTCATTGATCCGCTCAGTATAGCCCCGGTCCGACTCCCCGGCCTGACGCTCCGGCGGCGTGATCTTCACGTGCAACCGATGATACCCGGCATTGTGCACCGCCCGGCGCATATCATCGACCAGTTGCTGTTCGATATATGCCACAAAAGGAATCCCCGCCAGCAGCGAACGGCCGAAAGGATCATCAACCCCGCCCCCCATCGGCAGGTGATAGAAATCCGGCCGGTCCAGCGACACCGCCTTCGTGTCGGTCTGCAGCACCAAAGATACCCGCCCGCGCGAGTAGTCCGTGCCGATATGCACCGGATCGACCGGAAACACACCGTCAACCCCGGAACCGTCAGCCAGTACGGTCAGAAAACCCCCGAAACCACCATCACGATACAAATGCAGACAAACATCGGTTACCAGGCGCTTCAGATCGGTATGACGGTTATGCGGCCTCGGATACAACCGACGAGCCAACTGCTCCAGCACCGCCCGCGCCCGATCCTGCACAGCCAATGGCGCTGTCTCATCGGGCACCAGGCGCGCCGGCGAGGCCGTCAGACGGACCCACGTCCACAGACAGGCACTCACACTGGGAATGCTCTCGGCCAGAAATCGATACAGCCGGATGCGGTGCCGCCCCTCATGTACTTCCGGTGGCGTCAACCGCAGCACCCGCTCCAGACGAGCCGCCGTCGGCAGACTCCGATCATCAGCACCGGCTACCGAGACTGCCTGCCGAAGACTATTGTTACTCTTCCTATTATAGACTGCTATGGTCTTCTTTGACTTCATTGAAACCCTCCTTTTCCCCTGTCTGCCCGGCGGAAATCACCTCAGAACCAGTAGCAAAAATGCCCTGGACCGGTTTTCGAGTGTCCAGTCTCCGGACACTTCGGACCAGCCTTCCGGCCCTTTGACAACCCAAAGAGGGTCCAACAGTCCACGCCGGTTCCTGTCAGGCCCCGGCGGCCTCGCATAAGGCGCTGCAAAACTTAAGCTTACACATCCTGGGCAGGTGGTCGTATCGCGCATCCCGTGATTCCGGACCGACGGACGCAGTCACACAACGCCGTGATCCCCCTCGTCACCAGGACCGCCGCCGACTATTTGGCATAAGCCATTGCTCAACAATGCTTTACTCCCGACAAGCCAGCCCTGCCCCCGGCTTGTCGTTGTCCACAGTCTGGACACTCCCAGGCGACATATTGGCCGGACAATGCCGGCAGCACCCGTTGCGTGCTCGCTATCGAGAAATAAACCGCTGTAGTACAATACCTTACGAATAAAACAATCGACCCTGTCGCTCTTTGGCATCACAATTGCTCATTACGGGCTCAGAAGATAGAATAACTGGAAAACATACCTATAACCAACAATGAGGACTAAAATGAAGAAACTGCTTACTCTCGCACTCGGTCTGGTCTTCGTGGCTGGTGTCGCCTCCGCGCAGGTCAACACCAATTTCTTTACGTTCGACAGCTACGATGACATGTTTGACCACAACAACAACTGGTCCCCGATCAGCTATCCCGGCGGTGTCGGCAATGTCCCCTCCCCGGGTAACCTCGACGTCGGTGGCGAGGCGTTTGACCTCGAAGGCATCTTCGTCCGTTCCGACGAGAGCCGCGTCTACATCGGCGTCACCAACAGCTCCGGCTGGAGCGTCTGGGCGCAGGGCCGCGAGTGGTGGATGGGTGACCTTTTCATCACCACCAACACCGGCAACATGTTCGCCATTGATGTCAATGCAAACATTAATGCCGAATTCGGTTACGACTCCGACCTCTGGATGGTTAGCGACTACAGCATGATCCCGGATCTCCCGGGCGGCTACGGCCACAATCCGACCATTCGCGACGCGGCCGGTCCGTTTGAGGTTACCGGTGGCCAGAAGATTGAGGGCGTCGTTGAGAGCCACCTGACCTTCATGGGCTATGTCGAGAGCGATCCCATGTACGCCTGGCAGACTGGTACTTACTTCTACGAGTTCGCGTTCGACAAGGAGTTGCTGGGTGACTATAACTACTTCACCCTGAGCCAGACTTGGCGCTGCGGCAACGACAAGATCGAGTACAACCCGATTCCTGAGCCGACCACCATCGCCCTGTTCGGTCTGGGCCTGCTGGGTGCCGGCATCCTCCGTCGCCGCAATAAGTAATTGCAAGTAATTTGGCTCACGTAGCAAATTCACCAAAAGGAACCCGCCATTCGGCGGGTTCTTTTTTTGCCTGTTCCGGCACAACACAACCGACACGACCAAAGCCCTCACAATACACTTGTAGTGATTGCAGTCAGCCCCTATATTTCACCCACTGGTCACTGAATACTCTAACTGATTGTCCGATATAGGTTGTAGGATGAACAAACACACGGATGTAACAAGATGTATCCTTGTCGCGCTGGCACTGCTGGCCTTGACCACGGTCGCCTGCAGCGACAACCCGGCACTCAAAGTCCGCTATCAGGCGGAGAAGCTCTACGAGCAGACCGAGCGCCAACTCGCCGAACTACAGATACGCCCGGACCTGGCCGATGCTTCCCTGAAGCAGTCGATTGCCGACTCCTATGGCGAAGTCTTCGAAATCTGCCTGGGCGGTCTCAAAGCCGTCGACTCGGCCCGCTACCCGGTGGAAACCCGCGAGATGTCCACCCTCGCCCATCAGGCCGCCAGCAGACTCACCCAGATGTATTACACCATCGACCATTACGACACCTGCGTCACCATCCTTAACCGACTGCTCAGCGAGGTCAGCCTCTACGATTCAGACCTCATGGTTACCTATGTCAATCTCGGGCAGTGCCTGCAGGCCGCCGGCCGCTGGGATAGTGCCCTGACCGTCTATGACAACGCTGTCGATCGCTTCTACCCGCCCACCAGCGGCACCCAGATAGTCGGCCGCCTGTTCAATCTGCCGGCTCACGTTCTGCGCGTCATCACCAGTATCAACGACACCGCTTCCTTCAACCAGCGTTTTCCCTGGGCACGCGACTACTACCAGGGCCTGATCGATGAGTACCCCGGCACCATCATTGTGGTACCAAGCCACAGCAACCTCAGCCAGGTCTACCAGATGAAAGCAGACTGGCCGAAAGCCATCGAGCACCTCACCCTCATGGTTGATTCCGCCGGCCACACACTCAAACGCGCCCGCCTTGAAATCGCCGACATCTATGCCCGGGAGCTTCGCCAGTTCGCAACCGCCGTGCGGCTGTATGACTCCCTGATGAGCGACCTCCAACCGGCAGACAGCAACTATGTTCCCGTCATCAAGCTCAAGAAGGCCGGCGCAAAGATGGATCAGGGCAGGTTCGCCGAGGCCCGCGAACTGCTCGTCGACGTCCGCGACAACCACCGTCGCCACTTCACCTCCAGCCCCCTGGCCCAGTACACGCTGGCACGGTCCTTTGAGCTCGAGGGAAGCTTCAACCGCGCCCTCGCCGAATACAAAGTGCTCCTTGAAAAGTACCGCGAATCGGATGAAGCTCTGTCCACCTATCTCTACCTTGCCAAAGAGTTCCAGAAGCAGGGACGCCACGATGAGGCCGCCCGATGGTACGAAGATGCTGAACTTGTCTACGATGAAATGATCGCCCGACGAAGCGGAACTGTCGACGAGGCACGCGCCAGGCTCTTCAAGTCCGACCTGTTTGGACAACAGGGACGGTGGCAGGAAGCCGCCGATATCCTCACCCGGGTGTATGACAGCTACCCCAAGGCGACCATCGGCCAGCGAGCCATTGTCAACGCCATCCGCATCTATGATCAGAAACTGAGCAGACCGGCCGTCGCCGATTCACTCCGGGAAGCCCTCCGCCAGTCACTCGCCAGGGCTGAGCGCCCCTCATTCGAAAGCTGACCGAGTGACCGAGAATCGGGGATCTGAACCCTGTGGGAGTATGTACAAGACATGACAACGATTAACAATAGCCTCTTTGGGAGTAACTGATGAAACCATATCGCTACCTGATTCCCTGCCTTCTGGCACTACTGATGGCGCCGGTGCTGGCGACCGCGCAGACCGACTATTTCGGCAGCATCGACACCGTCTATGTCGAAATCGAGAATATCAACGACCTCAACTGGTCGGTGACCGTCTCGTATACCAACGATCAGCCCGTCGTCGGCCTCTCAGTCCCCCTTCGCCTTGGCGCCGGTGAGAACCGGATCGTCGGCGATTCCGCCGTCTACACCGGCGGACGCGTCGAACACTTCGCCTACAAGGGCTTCCGAGCCGATACCGCCGTCCAGTGCGTCACTATGGGCATGGTCGCCAACCTTGGCCCGACCCGGCACAAACTCGACCCCGGCTCAGGTCGGCTCGTCACCTTCTTCGTCTCCTCGCTCGATGACAAGCCGATCACCAGCCTCACCGTCGACACCACCACCACCCACCCGGAAAACTCCCTGATGACGGTCGCCGATCGCATTCAGCCCACTGAGCACGGACTCGACACCATCGTCGGTGAACGTATCAAGGAGCTGCAGATCGTTCCGGCATTCGTCGTGCGCAACTCCGGCAAGTAACATCGACAAGACCATCATTCTGCCGCACAGCATGAGAGCATAAGAAGCCCGCAGGCGCGACACCTGCGGGCTTTCACTTTGCCCACCACGCGCACTGAGGGCAGCAGTCTCGGCAGGAGTGCTATGCACCCTCGCCGCTGTCGACATCCTCGCTGTCTCGCCGACGCACCCAAACACGAACCGACTCATCCGTAACAATGAACGGCTTAAGCGTCTCAAGATGCCCCGACGGCAACTGACCATTCTCATACGCCTTCATCAGGGCGTTGTTGTCAACCTTCATGTACTCATCCAACGCCAGCGCGCGCACCTGCGCTGTGAAATCGGCATTCGCGGCGGCATCGGCCGACTTGGTCACAAACTTCTCTACCGCCCGGACCTTCACCCGCAGATCCCCCAGCGTCCCCGAAAGCTTCTCCCAGCCCGTCTCCCTCGCTATCTGCGTCATCTTCTCCTTGAGCGCGTCCCGCCGAGCTGTCAACTCCTTGACCTTGCTGTCCAGTTCCACGTACGCATCCACATCCTCGGCCAGCCTCCGAACACTCTCAGCCGAGCCATCGATCGGAAGATCGGCCTGCTCCTCAAGAAGATTCCGATGCACCTTGGCCGGGCACATTTCGTAGTACTCACACCAGTTGCAGTGGGTCGCCTCATGTGTCGGAAAATCATCCAGCCGCCCCGCCCGCTCAATCGCCAGCACCGCCTGACGCAACTCCTCAGTGATCTCGTCAAGCTCCTCCCCCGAGAACCGATAGCGCACAACTTCGTCCATGCGAAGAAAATACTGCGCCACCTCGATTGTCTCGAACTGCGGATGCGCCACCTTGACCCCGAGGTGATACAAGCCCATCTGAAACAGGAAATGATGGTCCGTCACCTTCGCCAACCGCCGACCCGTCTTGTAGTCGCATACCTCGATCACCCCATCATCGCGCTTCCACAGACGATCCACCTTCCCCCGAAACCTCATGCTTGTGCCCGGGAGCTCAAACGTGATGTCTACCTCCGCCCCCAGCAATGTCCCCTGGTCAAACGGCTGATACTTGTCCCAGAATGCCCCCAGAAGGCGCCCACCGGCCCTGATCGTATCATCTACAGTCGCATACTCCCCCGCCGGCTGGATCTTCTTCGTGTCAACCCCCGACCACATGCGATCATACTGATCAATGGCATCAGCACGCGCGATAACGACACCATCCTGCGCCGCCCGATAGAGCTTCTCTATCACATCGTGGACAATCCGCCCCAGCTCCAGCTCGGCGGAGACCACCGGAGGCAACTCCCGCCGCTCGATATACTTGAACTTGTACTTGCGCGGACACTGCCGAAACAGGTCCAGTGACGAGAAACTCTGCACTCTGGACATGACGCCCCCTTCCTGACTAAAGCGGTGACGGCTCGCGGCGCATCAGCCGCTCGATAAGACCGGACAAATACCCCCACCCGAGACCGAAGTGAATGGCGGGGAAGATCACCGGACCATACAACAGGCACCCAAGATGCTTCTCCTTCACCGCCAGATAGAACGAAAAGAAGATGATCAACAGTAAATACAGCCCTGTCGCAGTCGTAAAGATCTCTCGCGCTGCGGCCGACACCAAAGCCAGCAGCAACAGCAGGGCGAAGCCCACCACTCCGGCCGCCGCCAGCCACTGGATCGGCGAAAACACACCATGCTTCGCCGAAAAACGATACCGCCCCTTCCCATAGCGCACCATCTGGCGCCACAGCCCGCGAAGCGATGAACGCGGGTAATAGCAGACCGTCAGCTTCGGTGACAAAAACGCCTTCATGCCGTGTATGTGCACCCGGTGGTTGAAATCAACATCCTCGCAGGCGTCGAAATCCTCATCGAAAAACCCGATCTGAGCGAACACCTCGCGACGGTACATCGCTCCCGATGACGTCGGATCCACAAACCGCTCATCATCGGCATAAATCTCGCTGCCCGGCTTGTGCCCCAGCACCGAACTCCGACACAGCGCCACCGACCGCTCAAACTCATTGATGTCCGGCGGTGTCAGCGGCTGCGGACGGCACAGGCACTGGGCCCCGGTTGTTTCGAACAGCCGCACCATATCAGAAAACAGGTCCTTGCCGGGAAGATGCGTATGACCATCGATGACAATCACGTAGGGCGCCGTGCTGTTCTTCACCCCCACATTGCGCCCCGCCGACGGCACACAACGGGTGTTGTCCAGCACCTTCAACGATCCAAAGCGCCCCTTGAACCCCAGGGCAATCTCACGCGTGTTGTCGGTGGAACACCCCTCGGCCACCACTACCTCTACCCGCTCCATCGGGTAATCCTGATGGTAGATCTGCTCAAGCGTCTGCGCCAGAAAGGCCGATTCGTTGCGAACCGGCATAATCACCGCTATGTCGTATTTGCTGTCGGCCAAGATCTTCTCTGGTGGCAGAGGATTCGTCTGTTATCCGTTACTCAGCGGAGAATATAGACCGAAGCGCAATCCAATACAAGTTTAACCGGACATCCGCAGCTCACATTGTGCCCTCAGCCCACCGGCAGCGTCTGCGTCGCGCGTTCCCGCCCTGCCACCGCTGCCGCGTCAACCGGCTGTTCTGCCGTAACCCGACTCTGCCCCTGATCTGCCCCGAGCGCACTCTCCCAGGCACGCGTCCATGTCGCCCGGGCGTGGCTCAACGTGAAGCCCGCCACCCGCTGCCGCGCAGCACTCGCAAGGCGGCTCGTCTCTTCTGGGGATTCAATCAGGCGAATGATCGCCTCCGCCAGCATCGCCGGCTGGTTGATCGGCACCAGCAGCCCGTGCCGATCCTTATCGATCAGCGTCCGTACACTCCCGGCATCGGTGCTGACCACCGGTCGACCTGCCGCCATCGCCCTGAGCAATCCAATCGGACGAAGCGTCTGGGTCGCCGAACAGACATACAGGTCACACCCGGCCACCAGTTGCTCCAAAGCCTGCAAATCAGGCTGCATCACCACTGCGATACCCGCCGAAAGACCATTATGACCATTAGGACCATTACGACTGTCGTAACCGCTGTAACTGTTACCGTTGTATGATGACTGCCACGACGACATCTGCCCGCTCAACGGGCCGTCACCGACAATAGTCAGCTCTGCCCGGGGATACTTGCCCTTGACCAACTCAAACGCCTTCACAAGGCCCCCAAAGTCCCCGCGCCGCGAGATCGGTCCACTGGCAAGAATCCTCGGCTGCAGCCGGCTTACCGGCTCGGCCTCCCGCTTCGATCCCGGAACGAAATCACTGACGATATGCGCCCTGATCCCGAAATGCTGCAACCACTGCTGGGCGTGCCGATCAGGACAAACCACCATTGTCGCCAGTCTCACCATGTGTCTCAACCACCGCCCCCCGGACTCAAGACTGGTCTCAAAACAGGGGTTACGATACCACAAAGCCACCGGCTTGCCGAAAAACCGTGCCAACACAACCAGTGCCGCCAGCCGTCCCAGCGAGGCCTCCTCCCGGGCAAGCGCCACAACCACCCGGTCAACACTGCTCAGCCGCCGCCGAAACTGCCGAATCCACGGCCACCATGACTCACTCGCTCCCCAGAAAAGCATCGGCTCAGCAACCGATCCGTCATTGAACAGCCGGGCGTACCGCTCAAGATAATCCTGCTCAAACGGCTCCCCCTGCTCGACCAGTCCCACCAGCAACGTGACCTGATCGAGCCGTCTCTGGCGAGCGCGCCGCCTCCGACGCGAGTTGCTGGTCCCCAACGACTTATATGAATAGGGAGCTTCCATCACCTGTTGTACACACCAGACGCCCCAAGGTTTGCCCGTCCCCGGCTGTTTCCCACAAAGAACGGGACAATCAGCCCCCAATTGGCTATATTGACCCCCACTATGAGCGGCACAGACGAAATCGTCATCGGCACGCGCGGCTCCCAGTTGGCTCTCTGGCAGGCTCGCACCGTCCAGCAGGCCCTCACCACAGCCGCCAGGGTCCAAACCCGTCTCGAAATCATCAACACCAGCGGCGACAAGGACAAATCCACACCACTGAAACAAATGTCCACCGTCAGCGTCTTCACCAAGGAGATCGAACAAGCCCTCCTCGATCACCGCATCGATCTGGCTGTCCACTCCCTCAAAGACCTCACTACCACCCAGCCCGAGGGCCTGACTCTCGCCGCCGTCGGCTTCCGCGGTGATCGACGCGAACTACTGCTCGTCCAGCCCGATGCCTTCGACAACACACAGCGCCTGCATATCAGACCCGAATGCGTCATCGGCACCGGGTCAACCCGTCGCGCCTGCCAGATTGCCCATCTCAGCGCGCGCTTAAACATAGCCGACCTGCGCGGTAATGTCCCCACCCGCGTGCAGAAACTCCGCGATGGCCACTACGACGCCATCATCCTTGCTATCGCAGGCGTCCAGCGCCTCGGACTGGACCTCTCCGGATTGATTCAGGTACCGCTCGACACCCACCTGTTCTATCCCGCCCCCGGGCAGGCCATCCTCGCTTTGGAAACCCGCACCGACGACAAACGCACCCTTGCCGCCGCCCGCCTGCTCAACGATCCCGTCGCCACCACCCAGGCCCGACTCGAGCGTGGCCTGCTGGCCAGATTCAACGCCGGTTGCAGCCTGCCGCTGGGCGTGATCTCACATGTCGAAGGTGAGCACCTCTCACTGGAGGCCATCCTCGGCATTCCGGGCCAAAACCCCGGACAATGGCAGACCATCCGCACCGCGCGCGCCAACGGTACCCATGTCGAGGATGTCATCGATACCGTCTACTCACACCTGACCACCACCACCTGATACACCGAGGAACCGAATCGCCATGACGCAACCGACCGACAAGTCCCGTAACATCGTCACCAGAGCGCTCAAAGTCATGCCCGGAGGCGTCAATTCCCCCGTCCGTGCCTTCAAAGCCGTCGGAGGTACCCCGCGCATCATGGCCTCCGGAAACGGCGCCTGGATGACCGACGTTGACGGTAACCGCTACCTCGATTTCGGCGCCTCATGGGGCCCCTTGCTGCTCGGCCACACGGACCCCGATGTCATCGACGCCGTCACCGCCCAGGCCGCTCGCGGACTCACCTTCGGCACCACCACCGAGCCGGAATGCGAACTGGCCGAATTGGTCACCCGGTTGCTCCCCCATGTCGAAAAAATCCGCTTCGTCTCCTCCGGCACCGAGGCCGTAATGTCCGCCATCCGCCTCGCCCGCGGCTACACCGGTCGCAACCTGATCGCCAAGTTCGAGGGCTGCTATCACGGCCACTCCGATTACCTGCTTGTCGCCGCCGGCTCCGGCCTGGCCACCTTCGGCACCCCGTCCTCAGACGGCGTGCCCGAGTCCGTGACCGCGCAAACGATCATCCTGCCGCTCGATGACGAAACCGCCCTCGAGAAGCTCTTCATCGACCACGCCCACGACCTCGCTGCCGTCTGCATCGAGGGCATCCCCGCCAACAACGGCCTGCTCATCCAACGCCCCCGATTCATGCAGCGCCTCTGCCAACTGTGTGACAAACACGCCGTAGTGCTTATCCTCGATGAGGTCATCACCGGCTTCCGCCTCGGTCTTGAAGGTGCCGCCGGCTACTACGGCATCACCCCCGATCTGGCCTGCTATGGCAAGGTCATCGGCGGCGGCATGCCCGTCGGCGCCTTCGGCGGCAAGACACAAATCATGGACCTGCTCTCTCCCGAGGGACCCGTCTACCAGGCCGGCACCCTCTCCGGCAACCCCGTCACCATGGCTGCCGGACTGGCCACCGTGCGAAAGCTCGCCGATGGTTCCATCTTCGAACGCCTCAACCGCACCACCAGCGAATTCGTCGACAGCCTGCAAACAAACCTGTCCGGCCTCCCCGTCAGCATCGTCCACACCGGCTCGATCTTCTGGCTCGTCTTCCAAACACCACCTCCCCGACGCGCCGATATGATAGACACCGGGGCAGCCAAACCCTACGCCCTTTTGCATGCTGCCCTGCTTGAACGCGGTATCTACTTCCCGCCCTCGGCCTGGGAAGTCTGCTTTGTCAGCGCTGCCCACACCCGGGATACTCTCAGAAAGGCCGCCGACATCATCGCCGCCTGCGTACGCCAGGCTGTCTCGTAGCTACACCATCGTCCAGACTATCAACATCACGCGCGCTATCTGTGCCCGCCCGATAGGCACCGAAAGGGACAGCGTCCCTCCCGAAAATATTGGCCAGATTATCGACATTTGCTTATATTACCCGTCCAATTTGAGGCATGAAATCTCTGTCGGCAAGCAGCTTGTCTTGACATCACACAAGACAACTGGGAAAGGGCAATACATGAGTCTGCAGAAACTGGCCAGAATCGTCAAAGAGAACGGCATCGAGTATGTCGATCTGAAACTCACCGACCTCCTCGGAACACTCCACCACCTCACCATCCCTGTTGAAGGGCTTGATGAGAAGCTGTTCAAATGGGGTGTCGGCGTCGACGGCTCCTCGCTACCGGGCTTCACCCGTATTGAGAGCGGAGACATGATCCTCATCCCCGATCACGACACGGTGTTCATCGACCCCTTCTTCGAGAAACCAACCTTGTCGATGCTCGGCGACATCATGGAAACCACGGACAAGATCCTGCCGTATGCACGCAACCCGCGGCGAATCGCCCGCGACGCGGAGAAGTACCTGCAGAAGATCGTCAAAGGCGCCACAACTGTCATCGGCCCCGAATTCGAGTTCTATGTCTTCGACCACGCCACCTTCTTCCAGGGACCCGATCAGGCCTACTACAACTTCCAGTCCGATGAGGTCATCTGGGCGCATGACGAAGACCGCGAGGCTCTCGGTTACAAAGTCCCCCACAAGCGCGGCTACCACTGCGCCCCGCCGCTGGACCGCACCTACAACCTGCGCTCACAAATCGTCACCATGCTCAAAGCGGTCGGCGTCGGCCTGAAATACCACCACCACGAGGTCGGCGGCGGTCAACACGAGCTTGAGGTCAAGTTCCAGCCCCTGCTCAAGATGGGCGACCAGTCCATCCTCATCAAGTACTTCATCAAGAACGAGTGCTTCCGCATGGGCAAATCCGCCACCTTCATGCCCAAACCCCTGTTCAACGAACCCGGCTCCGGCCTGCACGTACACCAGTACCTCGCCGATTCCAAAGGCGCCTCCCTGTTCTATGACAAGAACGGCCCGCACAAATTCAGTCAGCTGGGCCTGTGGTATATCGGCGGCATGCTCAAACATGTCGACTCACTCCTCGCGTTCACCAACCCCTCAACAAACTCCTTCAAGCGCCTCGTCCCCGGATTCGAGGCCCCCGTCACCGGCACCTACTCCGTCGGCAACCGGACCGCCTGTATCCGCATCCCCGGCTACCAGCGTGACCCCTCAGCCATGCGCTTCGAGTTCCGCCCCGGCGACGGCACCATGAACCCCTACCTCGGCTTCACCGCCATGCTCATGGCCGGACTCGATGGTATCAAGAACAAAATCGATCCCGGCGAAGCGCTGGATCGCAATATCGACAAGCTCCCGCCTGAAGAACTGGCGAAGATCCACCAGTTGCCCGTATCGCTGGCACGCGCCCTCGATGCGCTCGAGACAGACCACGACTACCTGCTGCAGGGTGGTGTCTTCACTGAGGACACCCTTGAGGCATGGATCAAACTCAAACGCGACGAGGTCACCCAGATCAGGATTCGCCCTACTCCTCAGGAATTCGCCATGTACTACGATCTGTAATCACCACGAACGATAACGAAGCCAAAAGGCCGCAGACCCGGGAATCCTCTCCTGAGCCTGCGGCCTTCTTTTCTTTCAGTCTCGAACCAGATGACGCGATTCGTGCCCCAAGGGTATGCGCGCCGGTGCCCCACAGCTCGCTGTGGGTTCTTCCAGAGATTCTAAAGATCATGTCCACTCTGGATGTTCTGCACACGCCATACCTCCCGGCCATCCCCATCCGCTCAATCGTACCGCCCCGCATCATCTCACCACAACACGCACCCCTCAGCACCACCTGTGGGGTGGCCCGAGGCTTGGGGCTTGTTGAAAAAGCCACCCGTACTGTTCCGTGGGGTCTTGATGCGCCAACGGCGGATTGTGATGTGACCCGACGGTCTTGCAACTACTTAAGTGCAAGCAGTCAGGTCACACGCTCGTCTCTGACGACCGCAAGACCTGACTGAACAGGGTTTCGCAACAACCCCCTTGCCTCGGGTGGCTCTTCCATCTTCCAAATCCAATGTACGTCGCCCTCCCGCCTCTGCGCACGCACTCCTCTGTTGCTTACGACACCTGCTCCGCCAACTCAAACCGACGATAGATCCGCGCATACTCACCCCCGGATCCCTGCAACTCGAGATGCCGCCCATGCTCCACAACCTTCCCGTCGCGAAGCACGAAAATCCGATCCGCCCGCTGCAGCGTGTCCGGACGATGCGTGATCAAAATCGCCGTCATCTGGGGCATCACCTCATGCAACCGCTCCCACAGCGCCGCCTCGGTGCGCGAATCCAGCGCCGAGGTGCAGTCATCCAGAATGAGGATACGCGGTTTGCCCACCAGCGCCCGGGCCAGACCCAGCCGCTGCTTCTGACCGCCCGAAATCGACATCCCGCGCGTCCCTATGGGGGTATCCATCCCCTGCGGGAAATGCGCCACTTCCTGCTTGAGCTGCGACACCTCCAGCGCCCACTCGAGCAGGGTGTCACTGATACCCTCACGGCCAAACACGATGTTGTTGCGCACCGTATCCGAGAACAACGCCGGTTCCTGCGGCACATAACCAATACTCCTGCGAAGGTCCTCAAGCCGGAACTCGCGAAGATCATGGCCGTTAAGCAGGACCCGCCCCCCGGTTGGCTCCACCAGCCGCGGAACCATGTTCACCAGCCAGCTCTTGCCGGCCCCCACCCGACCGACCACCGCCACCGTCTCGCCCGGCTCGACCCGGAACGAAACATCATCGATGATCGGACGCTCGCATCCATCGAACCCAAAACTGACATGATCGAATTCCAGCGGGCCCTCGAGGTTACCGTTGCCGGCCACTGTGCCCGTATTGGCCACCAGCGGCTTGACATCCTCCATCTCCACCAGGCGGTTGATCGAAACCGCCGACTGGCGCGACTTCACCAAAAATTGGCCAACATCGAACATCGGGAACACCAGCCACGTCACGTAGTAAATGAACGTTGCCATGTCGCCCAGTGTCAGACCGGAGAACAGCACCTTGTACCCGCCGACAAACAGCACCACCACCACCGCGAACTGCCAGATATAGTGGTACATTGACTCGATAATCGTCCACGACTTCACCGTGTCGATCTCGGCCTGCCGACGTTCCTCCGTGGCCTTGTCAAAACCGGCCCGCTGCGCCGCCTCGCGCACATACGCCTTGACCACCCGGATCCCCGAAAAGCAGGCCTCCATGGCGTCATTGACTACCGAGATGCTGCGCTGCAACGCCTCATAGCGACGGTCGAGCAACGACGACGTCTTGAAAAAGATCAAAATCAGCAGCGGCAGCGGTCCCGCCGTCCACATGGTGATAATCGGATCGATACTGATCATCATCACGATAATGAAAAGCACCGACAGCGTCGCCTCGTAGAAGCGGAAGATGCCGCTGCACGCAAACCACGACAGCTTCTCCGCTACATCATCGGTCAGACGCGTCACCATGTCGCCCGTCCGGAACCGGTTGAAAAAGTCCGGACCCTTCTCCGTGATACGGTCGAACGCATCCTGACGAAAGTGCCACTCCAGCCGAACATTCATCCAGGCCCGCCACGACTGGAAGTAGGCATACAGAATCACTGCCACCAACCCCATCAACACGAAAGCCAGACCGAATGACTGCCCCGGACCAAGGTTCAGATAGCCACCCAGACTGACAACAAGCTGCGCCAGCCAGTGCTCCGGCACCTGGTCCTGCTTCAGGTAGTCGATCGTAAATCCCACCATACGCGGTACCGTCACCGCAATCGCCACCTGGATTGGCGTCAGAATCAGCAGGATCGCGATCACCTTCGGATAGTAGCGGTAAAACCGCCACAACCACTTGAATTTATCTAACACGAGTCATATCTCCATTGGCATGTTTGAACTGAAGGTGGAACAGCTTGGAGTAGTAGCCGTTGGCCAGCAGCAACTCCGTATGCGTCCCACGTTCCACAATCTCACCGCGCCGAAGCACCAGAATCTGGTCGACATCAAGTATCGTCGACAAACGGTGCGCGATAATCAGTGAGGTACGGCCCTTCATCAACCGCTTGAGTGAGGCCTGAATCGTCCGCTCCGTCTCCGGGTCTACCGAACTGGTCGCCTCGTCCAGAATCAATAGATCAGGATTCACCACCAGTGCCCGCGCAAACGACAGCAACTGACGTTCCCCGCGACTGAAATTCGAGCCTTTCTCGCTGACCTCGGTGTCGTACTTGTCTGCAAGCCGCGAGATAAACCGATCCGCAGCCACCGTCCGCGACGCGGCCACGATCTGCTCGCGAGAAAGACCCTCGGCCTCCAGACCGATATTCGCCTCGACCGTCCCGGGAAACAGGATGATATCCTGAAGCACCAAAGCGAAACTGCGACGAAGCTTCTCAAGATCAAGCTCCCGAATGTCAATACCATCGACCAGGATGCGCCCCCGCTGCGGATCATACATCCGCAGAAGCAGCGATATGATGGTCGACTTGCCACCGCCGGTCACACCGGCCAGCGCTATCCGCTTGCCGACCGGAATCTCGAAACTCACATCGCGAAGCACCCAGTCTTCACTGTCCGTATACGAGAACCAGACATGCTCAAAGCGGATGCCCTCTTTCAGTCCGTCCCACTCGGCCGGCTTCTGTGGCGGATTCAACCGCGGCTGCACCGAAAGCAGCGCGAAAATCCGCCGCGCACCCGCGATACCCTTCTGGAACGAACCCAGCTGGTCGGCCGCCCGCGCGATAGGATCGAACTCACGCCAGATCAGCAGGATAAACAGCACGATCGTCCCCGGAGTAATACCCCACATGACACCCAGAAAGAGCACCATGCCGATCTTCACGTACTCCAGAAAGAACAGCGTGTTGAAGAAAATACAGACCGCTATATTGACATACGCGTCCTCGCTGAACTTCCGCTCGTTCACCCGGTACACACGGTCGCGGGCATAGTCGCCACGGTGGAATATCTGAACAATTGACATCCCATGCAGAAACTCCGTCAGCGTCGCTGTCACCTCCGCCATCCGCTTGCGTACCTCCAGAAAGCGGTGCGTGGTTATCTTGTGAAAGACATACACCAGCCCCAGAATCAACGGGAACAGACCAGACACCAGCAAACCCAGCCGCCACTCGTGGTAGATCATCACCGACCAGATCCCAAGTATCAGCACCAGATCACCCACCACCAGCACCACCGTATTGGTGAACAGCAACCGCAGCGACTCCGTATCCGACTCCACCCGCGCCATCAGACGTCCCACCGGGTGCTTATCGAAAAACGATATATCCTGACTGAGAATATGCCGGAACAGGCCCTGCCGAAGATCCAGCATGATATCCTGCCCAACCGACTCCAGCTTCACCCGCTGGAAATACTGGAACAGCAGGTTCAGCGCCTGAATCAGCAGGATAGCCAGACCAAACGCCACCAACGGCGCAAAACTGCGCTCGACAACATCAAGCGCAAGCTGCTCAGCCAGGGGACCGTCAATAGTCCGCTGCACCAGCCACGGCCACGACAGCGACAGGGCTGTCGTACCGAACAGAAGCAGCAGGCAAACCATCAACCGCCTGCGATGTGCCTTTATATAAGGGACCAACGCACGAAAGGCCGTACCAAAAGCCATGTCTCTTTCGTGCTCGCCCATCTCTTCGTTTTCGTAAAACTCAGCTGTCATTGTATTATCCTGTCAAAGTCAAGTTACTGGGAAACAGTCTCTTCGACAGTTCGGAGGGCAGAAAAAATCCCCGCCGAACTCTCGTGGCGCGGCGGGGAATCATAGTCACTCTGTGAAATATCTCACGTGATCGATAACCCTCCGCTCGGGCCGCCAAGAAACAGCCCTGCCTGCTCGCCACGATATACCTTGATCATCATGTTGGCCATCTGCAGTCTCTCCTGAATCGTGGTCTGTTGTCGGGTTACCAATTCATGTATAATAAACGGTCTACGGACATTCCGGACCGGGGTTTCACAATTAACCCAAAAAAGACGCATAATCCCGATATGTCAATCTTTTTCTTCGCTGTCTTTTCCGGCAACGCCCATCTTGATACCCGCCTGATTTCCCTTGCCCCGCGGTTTGTTTCAGTCATATTCGAGTAGCCCCCGAGATACCCAATGGACAGAAATCGCACAACCAACAACACCCCCCCCGTCTTCCCCGAGCGCATGACCGAACGCTATCGGTCCCTTGTCCCCGACCCTCAGGCCCTCACCGAGGCCCTGCTGCAGCCGCCTCGCCGAAGCTTCCGCGTTAATCACCTCAAGACCGACCCCGCCACCGCCCGCGCCCGTATCGAGGCGTATGGCTGCCGACTTGTCCCCGTACCCTGGTACGACGATGCCTTCATCATCGACCGCTACCCGGCCGACTCACCCCGCCCCGAACCCCTTGTGCTGGAACAGGTCCTCGGCCACATCCACATGCAGGAACTGGCCTCCATGCTGCCGCCTTTGGCCATCAGGTCCGAACTGACAACAGCCGAACGCGTCCTTGATGCCTGCGCCGCCCCCGGGTCAAAGACCACCCTGATGGCCGCTCTCATGGCCAACAAGGGCACCATCATCGCCAATGACAAACAGTTCGGACGGGTCCGCGCCCTCAAGTTCAATCTCGAGCGACAAGGTGTGCTCAACACCCTGATCACCAACCATGATCTGCGAAAGTGGCCGCCGGATCAGCTGTTCCCCCTCATTCTGCTCGATGCACCCTGCAGCTCCGAGGGCACTATCCGCAAAAACCCCCACCTGCTTGCACGCTGGAAAGAAACCCTCTACGAGGGCCACTCCTCCCTGCAGCAACAACTCCTCCTGCGCGCTTTCGACCTGCTCACCCCCGGCGGCCTTCTGTTATATGCCACCTGCTCGCTGGCTCCCGAGGAGAATGAGGGCGTGGTCGACATCCTGCTGCGCCGACGCCCCCAGGCCAGCCTTGAACCCATACACGTTGACCGGATCACCTTCAGCCCCGGCATCGCCGAGTTTGAATCGGCGCGCTACGACCCCCGCGTCACTGCCTGCGCCCGTGTCTGGCCGCACGTTCACGATACCGATGGCTTCTTCATGGCGAGGATACGCAAATCATGACCATTTGCCCCGAACACATCAGGCAACGGGTAGTCGGCTATCTTCGCGAACGCTTCGCACTTGATCCCTCGCCCTGGGAACCATGGCAATTCTACCGGGCATCGCGCGGCCGCGTCCACCTCGGCCCCATACTGACTATCGACACGCCCCGGCCCGATGTCGCCGGTTGCCTCATCGCCCGCGTCGAACGCACCGTCAAACCCTCCACCGCACTGTTTCAGCTATTCGGCAGGCACGTACAGCGCGAGATCATCGATCTTGACCGCCACGAGACCCAACGTTATTTCACGGGTGAATCGATCACGATCCACCCCGCCCGCATCGCCGACTGCCGCCCGGGGTTCGTAATGCTCCGCTATGAGCAGCTCCCCCTCGCCTGCGGCTTGCTCCGCGAGCGCGGCCTGATCGAAAACCAGCTCCCCCGCTCCTCGTGGTGCCAAATAGATCTGCTGTAAGCCCCCGCCGGTCAATCCCCTGCTACCCCTCCCCCAGAATCTCCACCACCTTCTTCGCATCGCCATCGAGCTGCCGTAGGTCGGAAACCCTGTCGGCCGAAGGCCGATCGCGAAGCGAGGTTCCGACATCGTTGATCGAAACCGGCCCGCGCACAGGTCTACCTCTCCCCCAGAATCTCCACCACCTTCTTCGCATCGCCATCGAGTGCCTCGGTGATCTCTCGCACCTTACGATAGTGCTGATAGTGTATATCCCGCCCCATCTCCCGCCACTTCGCCTCAAAGAACGTAGGGATATAGCCATCAATCAACGGTTCATTCAAGGTCGGCCGCCGCGCCAGCTCCAAAAACTCCATCTGTGAGGCGTTCTCAAGCACCCAGTCAGCATAATCGGCAACATCGGTGGCCACGAAGAAATCCCCCCCGACCTTCAGCGACCGCGCCACCAGCGTCATGAACGACACCGACAGCAACCGGTGCGGAATGTGTCGCTTCTTCGGCCACGGATCGGGAAACAGCACATACGCCTGCTCGAATACGTCGCTTCGGTAATACAGCGGCAGCACAACTCTCGCATTGCCGCCGATCAACTGGATATTCTTGATGTTCCGCTTCAGAAGCCGTGGGATCAGCTTGAAAAACCGACGTTTCCCGATCTCGATCGCCACAAACGTCTTATCCGGGTGCGCCTGGGCCATGTGCATCAGCAAATCGCCACGCCCCGGACCAATCTCGAGAATATCCCCCCGGCATACCTCCGGTTTCTCCGGCCAGAAATCAATCCGTTTGCGACACTCAAACTCTATCGGGTACTGCTTCATCGCCAGTGCTGCACGTATCGGGTTTGCCTGTAGTTGACCCGTTGAATATACGTGGCAAACCCAATCCGACAAGCCCATTCTGCCACACCCCCCACCCACGTTCCTCCGTAGGTCGAAACCCCTGCTGTAGGTCGAAACCCCCGCCCCGAAGGGGTCGCGAAGCGAGGTTTCGACAACTCTCGTGGGCGGCAGGCGTCCCGCCTGCCCCAACCATAGCCGTACAATCCCCCCCACAAAAAAACGGGAGCAACCTTCCGGCTGCTCCCGCAGAATCGTCAGAATAACTACCGTTCGGTTTAGAAGTAGAAATGGAACCCAAGCTGGGTGATGCTGCCTGAAACAGTACCGAAGTGGGCCAGGTTATCGGCATCATCATCTGCGGGGGTCTGAAGCAGGATGTTCAGGCCGTGAGCCGCTTCCAGTGAGAAGTTGTCACCGAAGAAAACCTCGGCAACCAGGTGCAACTGAATCGTGATCTCAGTCTTGGGATCGAAGTAATCCTCATCGAATATGCCGAACAAGACACCCGGACGGAACATGAAGTTGGCACGCTCGGTCGGATAGACTACATACGGAATACCAAATGAGAACCACACATTCGTGGCGCTGGTGTTGTCACCGTCTGCATCCATGAAACCGTCAATGCTCTGGAAACCGATACCGGCATCAATACCAATCTTCTCGTTCACCCAGTAGCGGATACCAACCGGAGCATCAGACTCATAGTAACCCAGGCCAAAACGACCGGTCAGGTCCTTCGCAGTGCTGGTCACGGCAAATGCCAGAACCAAAACGGCAGTGAGAAGCAATAGCTTTTTGAACATGTGAAAACCTCCTTGATAGATTAAGTCCTGTGTTGATCCACCTGAGGACCAACCGTCAGTTTCCTTGGTTATGTCGCCCCAAGGAACCCTTATGGTATCGTTGACGCAAGTTTTTTTTCGAAAAATCGAGCTATGATGAACATCTTCAATCCGAAGCGAGAGATTGCACGAAATTATTGGCCGACAGCATGTTGCATAGTCGGCAACTGCCGCACGGCGCGTCGGCAACACAGAAATCGCTGCCATATTCAACATCCACACACACAGTCTTCTCAACATTCCACGAGCGCGCACCCATCCGTACTGCTCAGCAGAAACGGCCGCACGCTCTTCACATAACCTGTAAAGGTGCGGCCGAACCACATTGTTCCCGCTAATTACCGAAAACACCCCAAACCCACTCCCCTACCGCGTCTGCAGCAAATCCTCCGGGGCCATCGTCTGCACCTGAATACCTTTCATCGCATTCCCCAGCCCGCGCGAGGCCTGCGCGATGACCGCGAAATCCTCGTAGTTCGTCACTGCCGTCACAATCGCCTTCCCCCGCTTGACCGGCTCGTCAGACTTGAATATCCCCGAACCCACAAACACCGCCTCGGCACCAAGCAGCATGCACAGCGCCGCATCGGCCGGAGTCGCCACCCCGCCCGCCGCAAAATTCGGCACCGGAAGCTTCCCGTGCTCGTGCACATACCGCACCAGCTCAACCGGCACCTGCAGGTCCTTGGCAACACCGTACAACTCGTCCTCCCGCACCGCCGCAAGCGCCCGTAGCGCGCCATTGACCTCCCGAAGATGCCTCACGGCCTCGGATACATCACCCGTCCCCGCTTCCCCCTTCGTGCGAATCATCGCCGCACCCTCGGAAATGCGACGCAGCGCCTCGCCCAGGTTGCGACATCCGCACACAAACGGCACCTTGAACGACCACTTATCCACATGATACTTGTTGTCCGCCGGCGTCAGCACCTCGGACTCGTCGATGAAGTCTACCTCCAGCGACTCCAGAACCCGCGCCTCCGCAAAATGACCAATACGACACTTCGCCATCACCGGAATCGTCACCGCCCGCTTAATCCCCTCAATCACATCCGGGTCCGCCATGCGCGCCACCCCGCCCTCAGCACGGATGTCCGAAGGTACCCGCTCCAGCGCCATCACCGCCGCCGCTCCGGCATCCTCAGCGATCCTGGCCTGCTCCGCGCTGACCACATCCATGATCACCCCGCCCTTGAGCATCTCCGCCAGACCAACCTTCACCCTGTGCTGCTTCTCATTGAACTTCTCTATCACGGCCACATCTCCTGAAAAGATCTGCTTCTTAATCCTTTAACACCACGCCGGTCACTTCCGTTCTCCCGACACCACACAAGCACTGCGCCCGCATGGCGCCATGCCGGCTCCGGCGACAACCGCTAACCAACGGTCAACCCGCCAATATAAGCACTTCCGGCCCGCCCGCACAAGGTTTGCCCCGCCACCACACAAAAAAGCCCGGCAGCCGGCCCCAAACAGCGCGACTCCGGGCTTGTCTGACGGATCCTCAATTCAACGGCAACTCAACACCCCGGCGTACATCCGCAACGCACCGACCCCTCGCTCCGAGTGCGTCTCACCTTCGTCTGCAGCCCGTCTGGGCCACTAAACCGCAGCCCCCAGGGTCTCGACTGCCCCCGTCAACCACCGCCGATGCCCGCCACCCTGCCGCCCACACGTCAGTCCTTCTTCCCCACCATCGCCAAGCGTTTCTGCGGCGACGGCCCCTGTCTCTTGCGCACCTTGTACTTACCGAAGTGCTGCTTCTGAAGTATCCGGCGAAACGCCTTCTCCTGCGTCACCCAGAAATTGCGCATCGAGCAGTCATCGTAACGCTCACAACGGCAGGTCTCGCTCTCAGTACACAAATTCAGGTGAATCGGTCCGTCTATCGCCTCTATCACATCAAGAAACGTCACATCCCGGGCCGACCGTGCCAGTCGATACCCCCCCTTGACCCCCTGGTAAGCCACCAAAATACCGCTCCGGGTCAAATCTTTCAATATCTTCGCCAGAAACTCCCGGGGGACCGACTCCGCCTCAGCCACCGCACTGATCGAACCCAGCTTGTCCTTGGGCAGATTGGCAAAATGACGAACCGCCCGAAGGGCATAATCTGATTTCCTCGATAGTCTCATACAATAAGTCCTTCTTGTCTGTTATGTTCTCTGTCCTGTCCTTGCAACGCAGAGCCGGATTGTATACTTCTGCTTCCACGTTCACAGGTTATACGAAAAAAGATGTTATTAGTCCACAAATTTCTTGACCACCAACCGAAAAATTATCCATTTGGTCCATGAACGCCACATTACCGCCTGTGGGGCCCCACATCCTCTCACCCCCACAACATCCCCTGCATCCCAGTGCAAACACAACCCGCCCCTGCTCACGTAATTAATCACATACGGCCACCGCTGCTGCCCAAAGGCGTCCCACCGACCAAACCGGGAACCCGCCCGCAGCAGGCGCGTTATACCGAATGGCCGTCACAACATGAACTAAACCGATCCACTATAGCCGGATCGGCCGACAGTACAGGAGCTCATCATGTCTGATATGCACAACACTACCGGCACAAACGAACACACCGGTGCAGCCGAACATATTGTCACCATTACCCCCGAGGCCGCCACCGAAATCAAGCGCCTGATTCAACTGGAAAACGAACAACCCCTGTACCTGCGAATCGGCGTCGCCGCCGGCGGGTGCTCCGGCATGTCCTACAGCATGGCCTTCGACACCAGCATCAAGGACAACGATCTGCAGTTCGACCACGACGGCATCACCGTCCTGATCGACACCGCCGCCGCCCCCTACCTCGCCGGCTGCATCCTCGAATACAAGGGCGGCCTCCTCGGTGGCGGCTTTAACTTCAGCAACCCCAACGCCCGACGATCCTGCGGCTGTGGCTCATCCTTCACCTGCTGAAATGCCCGCAACCGAATCCCCGCTATGGCCTGCACCGTCATCAGTATCACCCGTTTCCTTGACCGGGAGGTCTTCAGACAGGAAGACTTCCTGGCCCGGCTCGCGGACCACGACTTCTCCCAATACCAAGCCAGCCACATCCTCCTTAGCGGCTGCGACTCCACCATCATCCCCCCTGGGCCTTCATGGCCATCACCGCCCGCCTCGTACCGGTAGCCAGCAGCATCCGGTTCGGCAATGACCACGACAACATCGTCATCTTCAGGAAAACCAGCCCCGACACCGCAAAATAGTGGACAAGACCGACACCATGACATTAATTGGCGCTGCAAACACGAAGTCGCAGACCAAAACCGACGGCCGGATGGGAATGCCCAAAGTACGTTTTCTGCCTGTGGATGTCGAAGTTGAGGTGCCCGAGGGGACGATTCTGCTCGATGCCGCCCTCAATAACAACATCAAAATAAACCACAACTGCGGTGGCAATTGCGCCTGCTCCACCTGTCATGTCCACATCGAACAGGGCTATGACTCACTCAACCAGATGTCCGAGGATGAACAGGATATGCTCGATGAAGCCGAGGACGTCTCCGAGGTCTCCCGCCTCGCCTGCCAGTGCAAGGTAACCAGCGACCTTGTCGTGCGCATCCCGGAATCAGACATCAAGGACCTCGATCTCGACGACGACCTCTGAGACCGCCCTGTCGCCCCGCGCACAACTCCCCGGCTACGCTGTCTCCAGCTATGCTATCTTCAGCTCGATATCTCGTTTTTCCAGTTCACTGATAAACACGCCGCTGTCCACAACCTGTTCCTGCGGCTTGCAGCCCCGCTCCACAATGTGCCCCGATACTATCATCCACAACACAATACAGGCCGGAAACGACGTCATGCGCATCATCGCCGTCAAATCACCGTTCGATTTCTGGCGATCCACCACTTCGTACACCACCCGGTGTTCCGCGCCGCCCAGCTTCCCCTCTGCCGTCACCCGAACCAGCACCATGTCCAGATCACCGTACGACAGGCTTGTCTCCAGCACCCGCTTGAATACCTCACGCGGCGAGACCTGGGCCCCGTCAACCGTCAGCTTCTCGCGCGAGGCCAGCCCGATCTGAAGCATCGGCCGGAACAACGCACAGTGTCCCGGATAGCGAATCGTCTTGTAATCAAGAAAATCTATCTTCCCCTCGTACGTGTCCGGCAGCGTTGACGTCCCCCCCGACGTGTAAAACGCCTCCAGCCGCCCCACCGACTCAAACTCCAGCGCCTCAACATCAGTCATCGGTTCCACTATCTTCTTGCGCCCGCCCTCCAGAATCACGCACGACTCCCAGTACTCATTGATCAACCCCTCCGCCGAAAACACCATCTGATAGTTCAGCGGCGGTTGCGGATGCTGCGGCAGTCCCCCCACCCGAATCTTCACCGTCCGCACGCTCTCCATGCGCGCCACTGCATCAGCCACCAGAACCGACACCATCCCCGGCGCCAGCCCGCAGTCAGGAACGATCAGCACTCCCGCCGCGGCCGCCTTCGCATCCAGCGCCAACTGCTCCCTGACCATATCGTTGTTCCCCCCCAAATCAACCAGATGACACCCCGCCGCAATCGCCGCACGCGACAACGTCCCGTTCAGCGCGTATGTCACACACGAAATCGCCCCGTCAACCCCCTCCAGTACCTTCGTCACTGCCGGCTGATCGGCCGCGTTGAGCTGCCCTGCCGTCGCCTTGCCGTTACCAAACTCCCCGGCCACCGCCTGCGCCAGCCCCCCGTCTATATCAAAGACACCCACGGCCTCCACATCCTCAAGCCTGCTCAAATCGTATACCGCCGCCCGCCCCATAAGCCCCGCGCCCAACACCGCTAGCTTCATTCAACTTCTCCTTTTCGAATTACCTTGCCATCAAGGTACATCTCGTGCAATATACACGCAAGGTGACAATCGGCCCATCGGCACAAAAGCTCAGTTATCTGCCGCTTCTGCCGATACTTGGGTACAGGGAACAACGCGCTCGACAGGCGCGCTCGAAAATAAGGGGAATCATGGACAAGATGATCGAAAACTCATCTCTCAGCGACGAACTCAAAGAGGAACTCGCCCTCTTTCGCGCTCTCAAACCGTACATCGCGCAATGCCTCAACCTCAATCACGAGCTGAACAACGTCCTGGCCGGCATCCTCGGCTACACCGACTTCCTCAAGGACGAATCCGAAGGTCTCTCTGAGGACCAGAAACACTACGTCCAGCAAATCAGCAGGTGCGCCGAACGCATTCAGAATACCCTGATGAACCTCTCCGACCAGAAAATCGAACTGGGTCAGAAACTCAATTTGCGTCAAATCGCCGAGCGCCTTGGCCAGCCGAACCCCGACCACGCTGAAAACCCATCAAAAGACTGACCCCCTCGGCAACACCATGCCGGCCTGCCCACACTACAGCAACTGATTCCGCTTGCGAATCAACCACTCCGTCGACAGCGCTATCAGCACGATGATCCACCAGATATCACCGTCAAATGCCGTCAACTCGGCCTTCCGGGTCTGCGTTACCCGCTGCGTATCCAGGCGCTCCAGAGCCTCCGTAAACTGCTCGTAGGTGAAATACGCCCCTCCCGTCGCATCGGCCAGCGCCGCCAGCGTCGCCGGATCACCCCGCTGATCGAACTCCTCCAGCGAATACGCCTCCACCACCACCGTCCCCGAATCCGCCTTCAACAACTCCCCCTCACTGCGAAGCTCCCCCCGCCACCGATACTGCCCCGAGGCCAGGTCCGAAAACCGCGCCTCGTACTCACCGCTCCCCACCGGCGACAAATCTGACTCGCGGCTGATCCCGTCCTCCCCGCGGATCACCGACACCATACCTTGCACCTGGTCCAGCGGACGGTACCCCTGGTCATACGCATGCCCTTCAAAGACAACCTCGTCACCCCGACGGTACACCTCATTGGTCGGCTTCACCTGCACCGGGGCAAAATCATCGCGGACCGTCAGCCAACTGATCGCCCCCTCCATGAAATCGCCATACGCCCGGTCACCGCCACCACCTGCCCCCGTGAATCCCCACCGCCACAGCGGCAACCCGGCCGCAGCTATGATCTTCCCGGCGCCCACTCGCCGATAGCCCAGAACGGGGACTCGCCCGTGTCGTTCCAGCGGCCCCGATCCCCATACCAACATCACCCCGTCGGCAGCCATCTCATCACACAACACCACCGACTCAAAGGGCGGCAACTGCGCCCACGCCTCCCTTATAGCCGTCTGACTCTCCCCCAGTCGAACCGCCGGATGAAACAACTGCCCCTCGGCCGGCACCCCCTGAAACTGCACCGGTCGAAACCCGCCGCTCCGGCTCGGCCAGAACGGCAAAAACTCTCGGCTCCGCTCATCCGGCGCCTGCCGACCGAAACGCTGCCCCATCAGCACCATCAACGCTCCCCCACGATCGCCAAGATACCCCCGCAGCAGATCACCGTACCGAGCCAGCTCCCCCACCGAGGGATCATGAAGCACCACCAGGTCATACCGGTTCAGCTCCGTCTGCCGATCAGGAAACGCCCCCGCCAAATTCCCCGCCTTGGCCGCCGGAACAACCAGCTCGACCTCGTATTTGTCCGCTTGACGAAGGAACCGCGACAGGAAACCAACCTCGTAGTCCGGAGCATGGCTGACCAACAGCACCGCCAGACGGCTCTTGAGCACCTTCACCGCCAATGACTGGCTGTTGTTGCCCGGATTCTCCTCCCCCTCCCGCACCGGGACCGATACCGTCAGAATCCTCTGCCCCGGCTGACTCGGCGTGTAATCCAGCACCACATCCGCCAGGCCGCTTTCCTGATCCAGCCGAATGTCCTTCTGCGTGATCACCCGCGCCGAATCGCGCAACTGCACCGTAATCACGCTGTCACGCGCCTGGTTGAAACTCAGCGTCGCCTTAACTTCCGTCGCCTGCCCCGCAAACAAAATAGAACTGCAATCCGCTTCCACCAGCCCCACATCGAAATTCCCCGAACTGCCCGCAACATCGATCGCATACACCGGGCTTCTCAGCCCCCGCGCCGCCTCCAGCGGATCCCGCCCCGCATTCCAACGCCCATCGCTGACCAACAGCCAATAGTCCGCCATGTCCCCCAGTTCCTGACGCTCCCGCTCAACAATGACGTCCCCCAGCGCCGTCCGATCCCTCATAACCTGCGACCGCGAACCCGTCACATCCCCCCCGAAAAACAACGTCGTCACCTTCGCCTGAGCACCCAGCCGCTCAAACATCGCCGTCGACAACAGCGAATCCGCCCGCGCCCGGCGCGATAACCCCGACTCCTGCTTCTCCATACTCCCCGAATGGTCCACCAGCACCGTGATCTTGCGCGGACGCTCGAACGTCCGCGTGTAGCTGACCACCGGCTCCGACAGGGCAATCACGATACCCGCAATCGCCAGCACCCGAAGCCCCCCCAGCACCATCCTCAGCCACATCGGCAACGGCGGGTTCGTGCGACGGTACAGCCACACCGACAACCCCAGCAACACCAGCAGCGCCGGCACCACCAGCCACGGCTGCCCGGTCAGAAAGTCGATACGTATATCCTGAAATCCCAGCATCAGCTCTTATACTCCGCCACCGCAGGCATGTTCTCCCCCGCCCGCAACCTCAGAGGGCAGATTCGCCCTGATAACACTCGACAGATGGTACCACACCAGGAAGTAAACATGCCCGGAATCAGGCAACACGGGCAGTAGTAAAGCGAACCAGTTCCACCAGCGACCGGAAGTACACCGAATCCCCCAGATCCCCGATAGCCTCCAGCCCCTCATCACACAGGCTGTTCGCGCGGCCGTAGGCATAGTCGATCCCGCCGGTCTCCTCCACGAACACCTTGACCCGGTCAAAACGCTCCTCCCCTTCGGTCTTGCCCAGATAGGTCACTATCTCCCGACGGCTCGGCTTGCTCACTTTACGAAGCGAATAAATCAGCGGCAGCGTCACCTTCCCCGTCAGAACATCGTTGCCCGGCTGCTTGCCCGTAATCTCGGCATCTCCCACAAAATCCAGCAAATCGTCGGCCACCTGAAAGGCTATCCCCACCTTCTCCCCGAATGTCGCAAACGCCCGACGCTGCCCCGCATCCCGACGCGACAATATCGGCCCGGCCTCACACGATACTGTGAACAGCGAGGCCGTCTTATCGGCAATTATCGAGACATACTCCTCCTCCGACAAATCGTAATTGCTCGTCTCCTCGATCTGTCGAAGTTCCCCCACACTCACGCGCTCCGTCGCCCGTGATATCGCCTGCATCAAATCCAGTGACTCGGTGGCCACCATCAACCGAAATGCCTTGGCAAACAGGTAATCACCCATCAACACCGAAATCAAATTCGTCCACTGGGCGTTCACCGTCTCCTGCCCCCGCCGCATCTCCGACTCATCCACCACATCGTCATGAAGCAGCGTCGCGGTGTGGATCAGCTCAATCGCCAGCGAGGCATCAACACTCTTGTCAGTGAAACTATCCGCCGCCCGCGAGGACAGAAAAAGAAACACCGGCCGAATCCGCTTGCCGCGGGACTTCAGCAGGTGACGGGCAATCGAACTAATCAGGGGAGAATCACCCTTGAGATTGTCGTTCAGCTTGCGCTTGAACTCAGCCAGGTCATGCTCGACCGGCTGTACGTATTCGATCAGTTTCTCTTTGTCCAGCATAGTCTTACTGCTTCACGAGGCTCCACGATAGCCGCTTGAACCGCCCTTGTCAACCGATTTTGTCGACCCACCGGCACCATCACCCAACCGCCCGTCCAGCAACCGCCTCACCGCCTCCACGTACTCCCCACTCGCAAAATACCCCCGGTCGTTATGCCCCCCGGAAAGCCGCACGAACTCCTTCGGCTCCGGCGCCAACTCATAGAGCCTCTCCCCCATACGATACGGTATCATCTCATCCTGCGGCGAATGCGTCACCAGCACCGGACAACCCACCCGCCCGATCTTTCCCGCCGAATCGAACGCATACCGCGCCAGCCACTTCACCGGCAGAAACGGCAACAGCTCCCGCCCCATATCCACCACCGAGGTCAGCGAGGACTCCACCAACACCCCCCGCGCCTTCACCTCAGTCGCCAACTCAACCGCCACCGCCCCGCCAAGCGACCGCCCCATGATCACAATGTCCCCCGCCCGGCATCCCCTCTCCCCCGTCAACCAATCCCAGGCCAGCCGCGCATCAGCATACAGACCCTTCTCACTTGGTTTCCCCTCGGACTGACCATAGCCCTGATAGTCAATCAAGAAGACGCTGGCCCCCAAACCAAGCAGGAACTCCATTGACTCCATCCGGTGCGAATTATTCCCGCCGTTACCGTGAAAGAACAGCACCGTCACCCCGCTCGGCGCCACCGTTGCGCCCATCATCGGCTGATCGGCCGGGAAATACCACCCCACGATCTTCGGCCCGCCCGCATGCTGCAGCGCCACCGACTCATACACCAGCCCCAACTGATCGGGCGTCACAGCATACTCCCTGGTCGGCGCGAAAACCATCCGGTCCTGAATCAGCCAAAAATACACCATCACGACACCGACAACAACTCCAACTGCTCCCACAACCCAGATGATCATCCGCATCAGCCTCATAGCTCGCAACTTACATCTTCACGTTCAACGATACAACACCACAAATGATACGCAAGGTCCCGGCCGCTCACTCATACAATCGCCGCCAGGCTTCCTGCATACGTTGCAATCCCGACACCTCATCTTCGTAGTAACTCTCCACTGTAAAATCACGATAGCTCATCCTCTGACGCCGAGCCTGTTCCAGATTCTGCTCATTAACGAAACCCGGTATGGCCGTTACTGCTTCATATTCAGCAAACGGCCTCTGGAAAATGTACCCGTCGCAGTATTGCCCCAGAGTGAAATCCTCATAGCCAATTGCATACACAGTATGCGGGACCCGGAGTTCGCCAAACGGACCGGTGTCGACATCAAACCCAACCGGGTAGTGCTCCGACCCCAGCAGCGCCATCACCGAATCAACGACCCCGCCTGCCGGTAAACACAGGGAGTCGTCATAACCGCGTGGACCATTCCATGGGGCGTGCAGGAAGACGGTCATCACACGATCCCCCAACGCCTCATACACATAACGCGCTGCACGGTGCTCCTCAAACCCCCTGAACTCACCGCGTTCCGACCCGGGTAAGACCCTCGGTTGCAGGTACCGCGTGAAGGCATGATGAATCCCGCTGTACGCCAGCAGTTTCCTGCCCTGTTCGACCTGCTCGAGTATCACCTCCGCCCAGTCCTCTTCGCTACAGCCACCCCAAACCTTCTGCATTACCTCGTACTTATCGCGATCCTCCGGAGACTTGACGTGTGACCAGTCGGGCGAGCAATTCATACCGTAAATCCAAAACGGCTCCGACGTATCCGGTAGCATCTGATTGAACTCCCAAACGGCCTTGAAGATATCCTGGTATTCATGATAACCCCAATCATTATGGAATGCTACCAGCAGCGCCAGATCTTCGTCATACTCATTGAGCTTCAGCAGACTGTCAATCAGTGGCTGGTCTTCCTTGCGCGCAAACTCCGTCGCCAGTCCGCGTACTCCCTGCTCATAGACCACCGGCACCAGCTCCTGAACGAGCAACGGATCATGCTTGATCCCGTGCATCTCCCCCAGCCAGACCACATCGTGATCGGCAAATCTCGACGCAATATACTCGGTCGGCGACTGCCCCTGTTGCTTCACATACTCAACATAGGGCTGCAGATGCGACGGCACCTCTGTCGTCTGCTGAGCCCGCTCAGAACATCCACCAGTGACTACCACGATCGCCGTCACTAACAACATCAACCTCTTCACACTCCACCTCCTATGGTCTCCACTACCGTGTAACGAAGAAGAGATATTGGCTCAGGCTGGCTGCCACACCGGGAAGTCGCGATTCATCTCATCCGCCTGATAGCCCCGATTGTCCATGATAACCGTCGATCATCCCGATGCAAGTCAAACAGTGACAACCGCGCACCAATCGCAACAACACCCCCATATCAACACCAAACTCAACTCAGGAACAAACAATGGGGTGGCCCGAGGCTTGCCTCGGCCGGCTCTTTCCTCTCTCACCTCCCTCACCTCCGGGATAGCAACATCTCGTGGGCGGCCCGGGGTGCAGACCGGAGACATGGTTTACAGATTCCCGTGGGCGGCAGGCGTCCCGCCTGTCCCTGCCGTAGCCCATGCAACCCCAAACCCCTGCCCACCACTGTGCCTCACCCCTCCCCCGCTACCCCAAAAGTGACAACGTCACTCCCATTCGATGGTGGCACCTGTGACGACAAGCCGTAGGTCGAAACCCCTGTCGGCCGAAGGCCGATCGCGAAGCGAGGTTTCGACATCCCCCGCACCGGTGGGTAGCACCGGCTCGTCTTTCCTCCGGATCAAATGTGCGGCCTGCACGCGCCATACCTCCCGGCCTGCCCCCGATCACACCGCTCCCCTTCCCTCGCTACCCCAAAAGTGACAACGTCACTCCCATTCGATGGTGGCACCTGTGACGACAAGCAGTTCGCACCCCATTCACCAATCACATCGCTACCACAAAAGTGACAACATCACTCCCATTCGATGGTGGCGGGGGGTTTCGATGATATATCATAGGTCACCCGATTTACACCCGGCACATTGCGAATGATCTGATTAGACACCTCCCCCAGTATGTCCGGATCGATCCGCGCCCAGTCCGCCGTCATCGCATCGGTCGAGGTGACCGCGCGAAGGGCCACCACGTTCTCATAGGTCCGCTCGTCCCCCATCACCCCGACCGCTTTCACCGGCAGCAGCACCGCGAACGCCTGCCAGATGTCGTTGTAGATCCCATGCCGATACAGCGCCTCGATAAAAATCGCATCCACTTCGCGAAGCACATTACACCGCTCGTAGGTCACGTCACCGAGTATGCGAACCGCCAGCCCCGGCCCCGGAAACGGGTGCCGATTGATAAACGACTCCGGCAACCCCAGCACCCGGCCCAACTGGCGCACCTCATCCTTGAACAATTCCCGCAGCGGCTCCACCAGCTTCAGTCTCATACGGTCCTTGAGACCGCCGACGTTATGGTGCGACTTGATCGTCACCGAGGGCCCCTTGAAACTGACCGACTCGATCACGTCCGGATACAGCGTCCCCTGCGCCAGAAAATCAATCCTGCCCAGACGCTCAGCCTCACCCTCGAACACGTCAATGAACGTATTCCCGATAATCTTCCGCTTCTTCTCCGGATCGACCACCCCCGCCAGCCGCGCCAAAAACGTATCCGAGGCATCGACCGGATACAGATTGAGCTTCAGCGACTGAAGCATCGCCGTCACATCCTCAAACTCGTTCTTGCGAAGCAGCCCGTTGTTGACGAACACCGCGTGCAGCCGCTCGCCGATCGCTGCCTTGAGCACCATGGCCGCCACCGTCGAATCGACCCCGCCGGAAATCCCCAGGACCACTTCGCCGTCCTGAACCTGCTCGCGCACCTTGTCAATGGCCAGGTCGAGAAACGCTTCCGGGCTCCAGTCGCCCGCGGCCCCGCAAACATCGAAAAGGAAGTTGTGCAGAATATCCCGCCCATGCTCCGTATGATGCACCTCCGGGTGAAACTGCAGACCGTACAACCGGCGCTTCTCATCCGCAATTGCGGCCACCTGAAGCGACTCTGTCGATCCGATCAGCTCGAACCCCGGCGGCATCCTGCTGATCGAGTCCCCGTGCGACATCCACACCTGGCTGTTCCGCCCAAGCCCCGCAAACAGGCCGTCACTCTTGCGCACCGTCAGCCGCGCCCGGCCGTACTCACGGTTTGTCGAGGGCACCAGTTCGCCCCCCAACTGATCCGCCATCAACTGCATCCCGTAACACAGACCCAGAATCGGCTTCCCCTGGGTGAACAGACGCGGGTCAGTCCGCGGCGCCAGCGGATCGCTCAGCGAGGCCGGCCCCCCCGAAAGGATATACCCCTTCACGTTGCGCTCGGCAAACGCCGTCATATCATCAGTGCACGGCACCATCTCGCAATACACCTTCGCCTCCCGCACCCGGCGCGCGATCAGTTGCGTGTACTGTGACCCGAAATCGACAATTACAATCAACTCGTGATGATCAGCCATCGCTTTGCCCTTTGTCAAGTCGTCCCTTGATGATCGTATCGTGCCGATACTCCTCCTTCGCTTCCGGATAATCCAGCAGGTAATGCAACCCCCGTGACTCCCTGCGCGAAAGCGCACTCCGCACAATCAGTTCCGCCACCGTGGCCATATTGCGAAGTTCCACCACGTTGTATGTCGCCGGCGTCGCCAGATAATACTGCTCGATCCCTTCTTTAATCTGCCCAATCCGCTCCAGAGCCAGTTTCAGGCGGTCCTCGGTGCGAACAATCCCCACGAAATCCGACATAACCCGGTTCAGCTCGTTTCGGTCATGCGCAATCAGCACCTTCTCCCGCGGATAGCGAAGCGATGAAAACAACGGCGTGTCGATATGGTCCGACTCCAGCCCGCCCGTCTCCTTCAGATACGCGGTCGCCTTGTCGGCCGCCCGGCGCGCCATCACCACTGCCTCCAACAATGAGTTCGAGGCCAGCCGGTTCGCTCCGTGCATGCCCGTCATAGCCACCTCCCCGGCCACAAAAAGACCGTGCAGTACGGTCTCCCCTGCTATCGATGCTACCACTCCGCCGCACGCATAGTGCGCCGCCGGCACCACCGGCAGCGAGCGTTGTGTCATGTCGAACCCGCGACGCAGACACTCCTTGTATATATTCGGGAAACGCTGCTTCACGAACTTCGCATCGAGGTGCTGCACCTCCAGCAGAACGTACTCCTCCCCGGTCTCCTTCAACTCCCGGTCAATCGCCCGCGCCACCACATCACGGGGCGCCAGGTCCTTCAGCTCGTGCGCATCCTCCATGAAATACCGCCCATCGACACTCTTTAACCGCCCCCCCTCGCCGCGCACCGCCTCGCTGATGAGAAACGGCCAGCGCCCCGGCGTATACAGCGCCGTCGGATGAAACTGCACGAATTCCAGATTCGCCACCGACACCCCCGCCCGAAACGCCATCGCCTGCCCGTCCCCGGTTGCAATCTTCGGATTCGTATTATGAAAGTACACCTGCCCCAGCCCCCCGCTCGCCAGCATCGTCACCGGTGCATAGAAGGCCGTAAACGATGACTTCCGCTCCGAAAACACGAACGCCCCCGCGCAGTACTCCTGACCACCCTGCTCATAACTCATCAGATCAAGCGCCATGTGATCCCGATAAAAGTCAACATTGCCCGCCGCCCGGCACGCCACGATCAGCGCCCGCTCTATCTCCCGCCCCGTGAAATCTGCCGCATGCACCACCCGCTTGTGCGAGTGCCCCCCCTCGCGCCCCAGATCGTACTCCCCGTCCTGACGAGTGAACTTCACTCCATAACTGACCAGCTCCTCAATCACCCGCGGGCTGTCCTCGACAATCTGCCGAACCACCTCCTCCCTGCACAACCCCCCGCCCACACGAACTGTGTCTGCAACATGAGCCTCAACCGAGTCCGTCCCCGCCAGTACTGCCGCTATCCCCCCCTGGGCACGGTTGGTGCTCGTATCCGACTCACCCTTCTTCGTGATGATCGCAATCGACCTGTCGGGGTTCTGCTCCGAGACCTTCAACGCAAAGAACAGACCCGCAATCCCGCTGCCAATCACAAGGATATCATAGTGGCGCTCCATCAATCCTTCCGTTTCTGAAGCCGCAAGTGCTCAATAATATGTGCCATCAACTTCTCTTCTCCCGGATCAACATCAACCGTCTGCGCAAGATAGTAGGTCTCACGGCCAAAATCAAAGCCCCCCAGCTTCACCCAGTCCTTGCCCGTCGTGACAATCACATCCGAGTCAAACTCATCCACCCGACGCTTGATCAGCCCCAACAGCCCCTCGTCATACTCCTGGTGATCCGACAGCTCCAGCGCATAGTCCAGATCACCCGCCAGGGCCTGCACCTGCCTGCGCAACGGCTTGAAATTGCCTACCCCCGCAAACAAAAAGACCGACTTGTCCTCTATATACTTCACCGGAAGCCTCCGGTCCCGACCCACCAGGTCACCACACCCGAACTGGGCATGGAACAACGCCGCCTGCGGGTTGATCCGGCCCAGCCGACGGCGAACTGCACTCAAATCCGGCGCAAAATTCGCCCGCGTTATCACTATCACATCCGCCCGCTTCAGCGATTGCATCGGCTCGCGAAGCAACCCGTAGGGGAACATGTGCAGAAACTTCCTCGTCACCGCCCCGTCATACGTCACCAGGTCCAGATCGCGGTGCAGCTCCCGGTGCTGAAAACCGTCATCCACAATAATCACATCAACCTCACCCGTCTCGGCCAGCGCCCTCGCCCCCTCCGCCTTGACCCGGTGCACCGCGAACAAGGCCTCCGGCAGCAACTCTGCCAACAACATCACTTCATCACCAGTCCGGTTCACCGGCAGTTTCAGCACCCGATAGCCCGCTTCCACGAACGGGGTGTCATCACCGCGCCCCCAGCCCGAGGACACAATCCCCACCCGAAACTCATCCCGAATCAGCCGCGAGGCAACCAGCGCCACCAGCGGCGTCTTGCCCGTCCCTCCCACCGTAATGTTCCCCACCGACAACACCGGTACCCTCACACGCACCCGGACCTCGACAGCATTCTGACTTAGCCTGACCCCCAGACGGTAAAACAGGGACACCACCCAAAGCCCCAGGGCCGGAATCCCCCAAAGACTCAAACCCTTGCGCCTGAGAATTCTCTTCCATGTTCGTTCGAGCATCATACAGTCCGCTTAAGAATATACTCCACTACACGCGCAGTCGCACAGTCCGCCTCTGCCGTCTCGGAACGCGTCGCGAACTCCAGATGCCCCGCGCAGAACGAGCGTATCCGCCGGCCCAGTTCTGTCGCATCCGCCACCATCGCTCCATACCCGCGCTCCTGTATATACGACGACGCCTCGGTCACATTGCCGACCGAAGGGCCATACAACACCGGCGTCTGTGCCCACACCGGCTCCAGAATGTTGTGCCCGCCAATATCCACCAGCGTCCCCCCCACAAACGCAATATCACCCGCCGCGTACAGGTCATTCAAAATACCCATTTTCGCCGCCAGCACAAGCGGTTCACTGGCCGGCGTCTCCCCCAGTTCACTGTAAGCCAGCCCCCGCTGCTCGATCAACCGCACAATCTCCTCTGCCCGCTGCACATGCCTCGGCACCAGCACCAGAATCAACCGCGCGCAGTGCTCCCGCAGCGACGGCCACAAATCCAGCAACATTGCCTCCTCCCCGCTCCGGGTCGACCCCGCCACCCACACCAGACTCCCCTCATCGGCGCCACACAGCCGCCGCCATTCATCCCGCCGCTCGGCAGGACACTCGTACAACGGCGCGTCGAACTTCATATCCCCTGTCACTTCGACTCTGTCCGCCCCCACACCGAACTGCCCAAAACGCGCCATATCCTCCTGAGACTTCACAAACAGACGGTCATACTCGGCCAGCACCTTCCCGAAAAAACTCCGCAGCCTCACATAACGCCCGAACGCCCGACTGGACATCCGCCCGTTTACCAGCACAATCGGCACCTCGCACCGCGATGCCTCCCGGACCAGCACCGGCCATATCTCCGTCTCCGCGATCACCAGCATTCTCGGCTGCAAAACCACCATCGCCCGCCTGACCGCCGGCACCGCATCGATCGGCAGGAATGACACACTGACCGCATCAGCCAGCCCCCCACGAGCCGCCTTCATCCCCGCCGGCGTCATCACCGTGACGTGCAGGTCAAGCTCAGGCCGACGCTCCAACAACTGCCGCGCCAAAATCGTAACCACCCGGACTTCCCCCACCGAGGACGCATGCAGCCAGATATCGCACGGCCCCTCACGACCCACATACCCCATCCGCTGCCGCCACATAGCCGTCAGGTCCCGACGCGACACCCAGGGCCGGATCACCCAATACAGAACCCGCGTCACCACCCTGTATATCAGGCCGATCATCCCCACCCCGCAGTCTGCGCAACCAACTCTGCCGCCCGCGCCGACGCCCCCCCGCCGCCCAGCAAACCGGGCACGCGGTGCAATTCCCTGGTAACCCCGGCGGCGTACTCATCTTCCACCACAAACCGCTCCAGCTCCCGCGTCGTCGCCCCCACCGAGGCCGCCCCCTGAATCAGCTCCGGAACCACCTTCTTCGCCAGCACCAGGTTCACCAACCCGATCTGTTCCAGCGTAACCAGCCGTTGCGCTATCTGGTACGTAATCCACCCCGTCTTATACATCACCACCATCGGCCGCCCGATTATCCCCGTCTCCAGCGTCGCCGTCCCCGAGGCCACACACGCCAGTCGCGACTGCGCCACCACCCGGCGCGGATCATCATACACAATCTCCACCGGCCCCGTCGCATAGCGCGCCACCGCCGCCTCATAATCCGCTTTCCCGCGCACCGCCGCCACTGCTGCCGTCATCTGGTACTTCTCGTACATCCACGAAGCCGCACACAGCATCGTCGGAAGCATCCGCGCTACCTCCTGACGGCGCGATCCCGGCAACAACGCCAACCACCCCGGCTCCCGCACCGCCGAACCGATATACTCATCCGGCATATCCTCCAGCAGATAGTGCCCCACGAAATCACAGGTGATCCCATGCTGTGAAAAAAACGTCCGCTCGAACGGCAATATCACCAGCAGACGATCAATCGTCTGTCGCATCTGCTTCACCCGATGCTGCCCCCACGCCCACACCTGCGGCGCGATATAGTACACCACCGGGATCCCCAACCCCCGCAAACGCGCCGCCAGGCGCAGATTGAATCCGGGATAGTCAACCAGCACCACCACATCGGGCCGAGACCTTCTCACCCGGTCCACACAACGCGCCATCAAGTCCCGAAAGTAGAAATACCGCCGCGCCACCTCCCAGAACCCCAGCACCGCCAGATCCTCCGGATCCGCCAGTTGTTCCTGTCCGGCCGCCGCCAGACGGTGCCCTCCCAGACCACACAGCGAAAGCCCCGGATACCCCCGTTGCAGTTCCGCCGCCAGACGAGACGCAGCATTGTCACCCGAATAATCCCCCGCACTGAGAAACACCGAGTGTGAGGCCATCTCTCAGACCTGTCCCCCCAGCGCCCGCTCGGCCGACTCCCGCCCCCGACGCTCCACCTCCAGCGCTATCTCAAGCGCCCGCGCCCCCTGCCACAACGGTACCGCCACCGGTCCACCCGCGCCCACCGCCTTCAAAAACGACGTCAGCTCCAGCGCCAACATGTCCTCCTCTCCCCCGCTCTTCTTGCTGTATAGCAAGTCCTGCCCCGACTTCCCCAATGGCAGCCGCATCCCCTCACCTTCCGTTCCCGGCTCGGCCAGACGATACAAATCCGCCTCCCGCGCCGACAGGTCCAGCGAGAAATAGCCGCTCTTCTGGAATATCCGAAGCTTCCTTATCGCGTGCAGCGAAATCCGCGAGGCCGTCAAATTCGCCACCGCCCCGTTGGCAAACGTCAAACGCGCATTGGCTATATCCGGCTTGTCACTGACCACCGCCACCGCCGAGGCCTGAATATCCTCCACCTCCGACTTGATCAGCCACAACACCAGGTCAATGTCATGGATCATCAAATCATGCACAACTGCCACATCCGTCCCGCGTGGATCAAAGGCCGCCAGACGGTGCCCCTCGATAAACGTCGGCCGTACCTCAAGTCCCTCCAGCGCCCGAACCGCCGGGTTAAACCGCTCAATATGGCCAACCGCCACCTTCACTGCCCGCGCATCCGCCAGCGCCTGAAGCTGCCCCGCCTGCGCCATCGTCACCGTGACAGGCTTCTCGATCAGGCAGTGTATCCCCCGCTCGATCAGCGCCGAGGCCACCTCGAAATGCGCCGTCGTCGGCACCACAATCGATACCGCCTCAACCTGCTCCGCCAACGCCTCAAGTGACTCAAACTGCCTGACCCCATACTGCGACGCATACTCCCCCCGCGAGGAGTCCGTATCGTAATATCCCACCAGCTGCGCCTCGGGAAGCTGATGGTACCAGCGAAGATGATGCCGCCCCAAAGCACCTACCCCCACCACACCTACCGGAATCGGCCTCATAGACACTAACCTTCTCTCCCACAATTAGATAACAACACAAACCCGCCAACCTCCGGCGAGTGCCTTAACTTACACGCAATATTCCCATCGCGAAAGGATAATCTCAAGCCCCCACACTCCGGATGCCGCGCCCAGAAATCCACCACTACCGCGAAACCGCGCGGCCCTCACACACTAATCGGCCTTGACCAGGCCGCGATTCGAACGCTCGATGAAATCCAGGATGAGCTGCACTTCCGGCGTGATATCCATCTCCGAGGTAATCCGCTGGACCGCCTGACTCGTGTTAAGCCCCGAGTAGAACAGAAACTTGAATGCCTGGCGAATCGCCTTGATCGCCTCCGGCGAAAATCCGCGCCGCTTCAACCCGATGGCGTTCACACCCGAAATCCGGATCGGATACCCAGCCACCAGCGCAAACGGGACCACATCCTGCACCAGCCGAAAACCGCCCCCCACCATAACATGCGCCCCTATCTTCGTAAACTGGTGAATCGGCACCATCCCACCAATTATCGCCTGGTCGTCAATCTCCACATGCCCCCCCATCTGCACCGCGTTGGCCAGGATCACCTTATCGCCAATAATGCAGTCATGCGCCACATGCGCGTATGCCATCAACAGCCCGTCCCGGCCCATCGAGGACTCACCGTGCGCCCTGGTCCCGCGATTGAAAGTCACATACTCGCGAACAACCGTGTTGTCCCCAATCTTCGCCAGCGTCTTCTCCCCGCCGAACTTCAAATCCTGCGGCTCCGTGGCAATCACCGCCCCCGTTGACACCTGCACATTCCTTCCCAACCGAGCACCGTTGGCCAACACCACACTGTTCGCAATTCGACACCCGTCGCCGATCACCACATCATCCTCAACAATCGTATACGGCCCGATCGTCACATCCTCACCGATCTCCGCCTTACCCGACACAATCGCCGTTGCGTGTATTTCCCTGCTCACCGATCAACCACCATTGCCATTAAGCTTGCATTGGCCACCAGCGTGTCGCCGACATACGCTTCGGCGGTCAGCTTGGCGGTGTTGCGACGAAACTGATCGAGTGTCACCTCGAACCGCACCTGATCACCCGGCACAATCGGCTTGCGCCAGCGACAGTTATCAGCCCCCATGAAATACGCCAGTTTGGTCGTATGGTCACCAATCGCATGCAGCAACAACACCCCCCCGGCCTGCGCCATCGCCTCCAGCACCATAACCCCCGGCATTATCGGATGTCCCGGGAAATGCCCCTGAAAATACGGCTCGTTGATCGTCACATTCTTGATCGCGGTCACCTTCTTCCCCGGCGTCAAATCCAGCACCTTGTCCAGCATCAAAAACGGATACCGGTGCGGCAGAATCCCCAGAATCGCATTAATATCAAGCAGCGCCTTCTCGCTCGGCTTGCCGAACTTCCCGGCAAACTTCCGCTTCTTGTACAACTCCCGCATCTTCCGGGCCAGCGCCACATTCGCCTTGTGACCCGATCGTGCCGCCAGCACATGACCCTTGAACGGTACCCCGATCAAAAACAGATCACCCAGCAAATCCAGCGTCTTATGACGAACCGGCTCATTGTAGAACCGAAGCGGCACATCATTGACTATCCCGCTCTCCGGAACAAACACCTCTCCGTCAAGCCCCACCGCCTTGCGAATGCGCTCAAGCTGCACCTTGTCCTTGTCTATATCCAGATCATAAATCACCACCGCATTGTCCAGCGATCCCCCCTTGATCAGGTTCGCCTCGCGAAGCATCTCCACTTCCGACAAAAAACAAAACGTCCGCGCCGGCGCAAACTCCTCCACGAACTCCTTCTCCAAATCCACCAGCGAGGTATACTGCGTCCCCAGCGCCGGGTTCTTGTAGTCGATCATGAACGTAATCCGAAGATCATCCGAGGGCGCCACCACCAGGTCAACCCCGCGCTCCTTCTCGCTGTAGGCCATCGGCGTGTCAATCTCGAGATACACCTTCTCCGCATCCTGCTGCTCGATCCCCGCCTCAAGAATCCTGTCCACATACGGCCTGGCCGAACCATCAATCACCGGCGGTTCATTGCTGTCAAGCTCGACAATCATATTGTCAATCTGAAGCCCCGCGAACGAGGCCAGCACATGCTCCACCGTATGCACCCGGGCCTCCCCCTTCCCCAGCGTCGTCCCGCGCGATATGTCTACCACATGATCAATATCCGCCTGAACCCACGGATGCCCCTCCAAATCCGTTCGGACAAATCGAATACCATGATCCGGCGGCGCCGGCTTGAACGTCATCGTACACGTATTCCCGGTATGCAAACCGATCCCGGAAATCGAAATCTCACGAGCTATTGTGCGCTGTTTCTCGTACATGTGATAATCTCTTAATTGGTCTCTCCGCTGAATCGGCTGAGTATAGCACGCCAAACCCCAATACTCAAGGAATTTCTCCCCCCCGAACTCCAGCCGGCACAGTCACATGTCACCTCCACATGTCACCATCACACATCGCTGTCACATATCGCCATCAGACATCGCCATCAGATATCCTTGAGCGAACGCACCTGGCGAAGCCGCCGGAACAAATCAATATACTCCCGCACCAGCACCTCTTCTGCCTCAGACAACCCCTGCATCATCGGTATCCCCACCTTCAGCACCGCCCGCACCATGTCCGAGATCGTCCGGTCATACCGCCCCGCCAGCTCCCTGAGCTGCTGCTTGATCTCATACGATACGTACACGTTCAGACAGTGCTCACCCCTCGTCCGTCGCAACGGGTCAGTCTCTGTGCTTGTCTGCGTGCTTGTCTGCGCCTGTTTGTCCATTGTCATCCCTCCGGTAGTTTCAGTTTCCTCAATGATTCCGCTCGTGCCCCATCAGCATCTGCGGGCTTGGTATCCGTATTCCATATCGCTCCCAAATCGCCTGCATCACCGGCCGCCAGGTCCCCCGACGGTCCCGCCGGGCAATCAACAGGTCAATCTCCTCCCGAAATGTCGAATCACAGATCGGACAACCCGTCATCGTCTCTGCTACATCGACCGCAAAGCGCTCCCGAACAAACGGCCCCAGCAACCGGCGAAACTTCCCTGTTGCCCGCCGACGTACCGAACACACCCGCGCCACCGTCAGACCCGTCGCCTCGGCGATCTCCTGCTCCCGACAGCCCATGTAATAAAACCGCACCATCAACTCCCGCTCGTCCTCCGACAACATCGCCAGCGCCCGCCGGACCCGGCCCTCAATCTCGCCATCGCTGTCCGCACCTGTCCGGCCATACCCATCTGCCGCCGTCTCCCGCGACAGCCAGTCGTGAACTATCACTCGTCTGCTGCTCATGCCTGCCTCCTTTTGAGCCCAATTACGAACACCGGCGGCCGACAGGCTACCACATGGGCGTAACATCACATCACCGCCACCCTCACCTTCCGACATCATGTGATTCACATTCCCCTCACTGGCAGTGCATAACCCACACGCCACACTACACAACAAACCGACCCCGCCCCCCGAAACCCGCAGATGATACTTGCCAACTCACCACCTGCGCCCAATATTGAATGCGCCAACAACTAATTAGGATGCTGCCGCATGGACATGCCACAACCCGACTACCAGCGCAATCCCGCCTGGATCGCACCCGGCTCCGAGCAGCCAAACGATTCCTTTGCCCAATTCAAACTGGAGTCCGGCAATGAGAACTACCGGCGGTCCGTCCTGACCTGGATTTCCCTGATCTTCCTCCTGCTGATCTACCCCGCCCAGTCACTGCTCGCCGGCGAGGACTTCACCAGACAGCTCGAGAACATCAACCAGGGCATCCTCATCATCATGCTCGTCGCCACCATCATCGTCCAGTGGGGAATCTTCCTGCTGCTGTTTGTCACCGCCTACCGGGAGGGAACCGGACTGCGCGGCCTCGGCCTGGTGCGCATCAGAAGCGTCGACTTCCTCTGGGCCATCGCCTTTCTGCTGGCCGCCAACCTGATCCTCTCCGCGCTGGCCTGGCTACTCGCCCAGATCGGCCTGCCCATGCCCGGAGAACTGGCCTTCCTCATCCCCTCCGACCCCGCCGGCAAAGCCGTCTGGGTAGCCGTCTCCTTCACCGCCGGCTTCTGCGAAGAAATCGCCTTCCGCGGCTACCTGATGACCCGATTGCGCCTGCTCGGACGCTTCCAGTCGTGGGTCATCCCCGTCGTCATCTCCTCGGTCGCCTTCGGTGCCTGCCACGCCTACCAGGGCTGGCCCGGATTCATCGTTATCTCCGTCTACGGTCTCCTGTTCGCCGCTCTTTACCTCCGCACCAAACGCCTCTGGCCGGTCATTATCGCCCACTCCCTGCAGGACCTCTCCGCCCTGTTCATCCCCCAGTGAACAATTGGACCCCTCCCGGTGAACATACTCACCTCCGTTACCGTTTCTTCTGCAGACGACAGCCCGCCGCCTGCACACAGAACATGTGCCAACCGAAAGGACGCCGCGTGACAACCCGCCTGCTGCTGCTGGCCCTGATGCTCACCTTCACCGCTCCTCCTGCCGCCGATGCCGCCAAAGTGAAAACAACCCCTAATCTCCACGGCGGCCTCATGTTCGGCCACACCGAGTACGAAATCTCCGGCTTCGGCCGCGACTCCGAAAACCGCCTCATCTTCATCCGAAGCCTCCTGACCTTCCCCCTCGATCATGTCAATGGCGGCATCGGCCTGAAAATCACCTCCACCAGCCAATTCCGCCCCTGGAGCCTCTCTTTGGATATCACCACCACCTTCACCGACCCCGGCGGCATCATGGCCGACCACGACTGGATCACTATCCGCGATGGCTTCAGCGGCAAGTTCAGCTACACCGAATCCTCCGCCGAGGGCAGCGCCCTGCTCATCACTCTCACCGGCGAATGGTACCTCTACCAGCGACACAGCTTCCACCTTGGCCCCCGGGCCGGGCTCCGCTTCCAGCGAATTCGACAGGACATAATCGACTACGATGGCTGGCGCATCGACTACAATACCCCTCCTTACAATTCCCGCCCCCAGAGCGGGACCGGCAAAGGCATCGAATATCGCATCCACTATCTCATGCCCATGCTCGGCCTTGCCGCCAAGCTCCACAGCCACAACGACCTCCTCATCGAGGCCCACCTGAGCTACCTCCCGGTCTTCTATGATGATTTCGACGACCACCTCTTCCGCAGAAAAACCGCCGAAAGCAACGGCAATGGCTCCGCCGCCCTCGCCGGCCTGACCGCCCGCATCAACCTCCCTTCCACAACACCCCAAGTACCCTTCGTAGAACTGGCCACCGAGCTATTCACCCTCAGCGCCTCCGGCCGGCAAACCCAGAAATGGTACGGCGACGATGGTGCCACGCCCGGATTCGACGATACCGGACAAATAGTAACCGGTATCAACCACGACGTCCGCTCAACCCAGGCACGCATCTCCCTGCGCTTCGGCACAACCTTTTGAATCACAATACCCTGACCTCTTGTCCCCAGACCCCCGAAAGCACTCCAAAATCGGACCATCCGCTGCCGATTCTCACCCGGAAATGGAAACATCACCACCCAAAAATCGTATTATCACCCAGTACAAGGACAGCGGCCTTGCCCGGCAAGGCCGCTTTTTCAAGGAACCGAAAGAAAGTTTGTTGACCTATGTTGTTTAACAAGTATAACTTAGCAAACAGCGTCCCGAACCCGAACCCAAAGCTCGACATTCGGCGTGAACATCCATGGGACACCTCCGGAACGCTGTCAGTATGATATAACTGGTATATCAATGAGCCACGTGCCGCCCACTCATATCCACCCGGCTTCATCACGAGCCACCGCCGTCAGCGGCGACCTCCGCCTCTGGCTGATCCTCATCGCCATCGGCCTGTCGCTGGTTGTGCTGCTGCCGGCCATCGCGGCCACGCAGGCTCTGCCCCCCGCCACGGAATTCGATCGCCACCCCGACCGCAGAAGCGTCGAACTCAGCGGCGAAACCAAGTCTCTGGCGCGCTCATGGGTCTATGTGCTGGATCAATTGGCCGAAACCATCGATGACTACACCGGCTACTTCGAGAGCTACTCCGATGAACCGCGTCTGAATCCCCTGCGCAGCGTGATGACCGAGTCAAGAAAACGCCTCAATGAGGGCGTCTATCACCTTAATGCCCGCACTCTCGACCGCGACCTCCAGAAAATGGCCGAAACCGCCAGGTCTCTCTCCGATGCCATCATGGACGATATCATCGGCGCCCGCCCCACCAACAAACAACAGAAGCTCGTCAAGCTCGCCCGGCACTTCCAACAGGACCTGCTGATCATCCGTGAACAGCTCGAATTCGAGGTCATCGAGGAGCTGGAGGACGAATCCACCGTCAAGGCCATCAGCCTCTATTTCGCCGACTCGCTGAGAAACATCTCCCGCGTCATATCGTCCGCCCTGACCGTCAGTCTCGAGAGCATCAGAGCCGCTCAGCAGGCCCACGCCTTTCGCTCCCACGAAAACGCCGAAATGTGGGAACGCTGGGCCGACTCCCTGGCCGAGGCCTTCGACCCCAGCGGATCCAAATCCGGCTCTGTCTGGGTCCAGATCGAAAAGATCCTGGAAAACATGCCCGATATACCTGAAATGACCCAGATACCTGCACTGCCCGAGATACACTCACCGGCGCCAATGACGCCCCCCTCTGACAAACGTCAATTCTCGGTCTACACCGATGAGAGCGAATTCATGTTCTCCATTCCGGGATCGCGACGAGTCATGGTTCGTCGTCCGGGTGAGATCAGCGTTGTCCAGGTCTTTGCCGACTCTACCCACACCGTCCCCCAGGCCCTGCCGATTCACGTTCAGAACCCCATCGGTCAGGTAACTGTCATCGGCTGGCCCGGGAACACCGCCGTCGTCCGTGCCGAGGTCGAAGTTGCCGCCAAAAGTGAAAGCCAGGCCAGGAGCCTGATGGAAAAAATCGAACTGCAACTCAATCAGCGCGCCGATATGCTCACGATCGAGGCCGTCATGCCCACCCTGTCCGACCCCACCAAGCGAGTCGTAAGCTGTAACATGCATCTGAAGATCCCGCACAAAAACACTGTCGTCCTCACCAGCTCCTTCGGCGATATCCATCTCTCAAAGATGCAGGCTCCGGTCACCATCAAAGGAAGCAACAGCCGCGTCACCGTCGATCAACTCTCCAGCGATCTGGTCATCAACACCACTGTCTCAGACCTCTTCCTCGACGAGATCTCCGGCACTGCCACCATCTCCAATACGCTCGGCTCAATCGAGATGTCCGATATCTCCGGCAATGTAACCATCACCAACACCACCGGCAATGTCGCTGTCAATAACTCCCGCGGCTCCGCCACCATCCGCAACTCAGGACCCATCGAGGTACGCGAACACAACGGACCGGTGGATATCGACAACTCCAACGGGGCCGTCCTGGTCCGCCACGTACAGGGCGACCTCTCCGCCCGCAACGTCAACCAGCCCCTGCGTGTCGAAAGCATCACCGGCGCCACCACCATCAGTAACATCAATGCCGCCATCGCCGCCCGCGACATCCGTGGGCAGCTCACAGCCACGAACACCCAGGGCGCCATCGACGCCCTCGACCTGTTCGGCCCCGTCCACCTCACCAATACCAGGGGCACCATCGGCGTCACCCTGAGCGATGCCGATTACACTGGCTCCACCATCAGCTCCAGTTTCGGCGCCATCAAACTTCGGCTCGCCAACAACGCTGACCTCACTCTCAACGCCGAGGCTGTCGGCGGACACATCCAGAGCCAGTTGCCCGTCGTTCTCTCCAAAGTCGGCCAAACCCAGACCGGCACCCTAAAAGTCGGCGACGGTCACGCCGCCGTAACAGTCAAGGGCACCAATTCCTCCATCACCATCGACCGCGCGAAATAGCGCGCCGGTCTACCCACAACCCCCACCACCGGCACAAAAAAAACCCGGACACCGCCGGGAACCTCTCTGCGTGCACTACTGCGTACACCACTGCCTACACTACATCTCTGCATGCACTATGCGTCGTGTCGTCACACCGCTGTCGGCTTCTCAAGCTGTTCAAACTGACGTTTGATCCGCCTTTCAATATCCAGAATACGCGTGTCGTCATGATAGACAATCGTCTCAAACGACCGCAGACTCCCCAGCTCCTTCAATACCGACTGAATCGTTGTAACGCAGTCGATGATGACCCCCATCGCCCGCTGCAGTGACTGCTCCGGGTCGGCAATCAGCCCGCGTTCTACATCCACCTGCACCAACTGCGCCCGACCGAGGATCGTACCGGCCGCGTTATTCAGATAGTGATTGAACGTCGCCGTAATCGTCTTGAGCGCATCCAGCGCCGCCTGACGGATCTGCGCCTGCGCCAGCTCCTCCTGCATGCGGCGATTCTCCCGAAGCAGCGCCTCCAGCGTCACATACTGCTCGTACAAACGACGGTTCGCCTCAAGCAACAGCTCCTCAACCGTACCGATCTCCATCTCCAGAAAACGCGCCTCCTCGATCATCTGCCCCGTCACTGCCGCCTGCACCGCCTCGAGGTCCTTGTTGGTCAATCCCAGCGTCGCCTGCATGATCTCCCGACGCTCCAGATCATCGGTCGTCATCGTCCGCGCCTTGACAATCGAGTACTGGCTCAGCGCATCCGCCAACCCCACGATCTGCGGAAGGTGGAACTCCTCGGACTTCATCGTCGACACAAACCGGTCATGATGATGCCCCACCGCCTCGCAGATACTCTCCGGAAGGTGCCACTGCTCAAACAGAAACTGCGCCACCCGAGCATGATTCGTCCCCCAGATGTTCTCCTCGACGTCCTCCAGACGCTCCCCCGACTCCACCACCGGCCAGATGCGCTCAAACTTCTCCGGAAACGAACTCTCCAGCACCAGAATCCCCACATCGTGCAACAGCCCCGCCACAAAGGCCTCATCCGGGTTGCTCTTGCCCGCCTTGTCGGCTATCAGCCTCGAGGCCACCGCGCTCTCCAGCGAGTGACGCCAGAAACGCGCCCGGTCAATTCGACCCTTCAGACCGGCCGTCAAATCATACACCGACGACGACAGCGCCAGCGCCTGCACCGCCCGCGTCCCCAGTGTTACCACCGCCTGAGCGATCGTCCTGATTCCCCGACGAGCACCGTAAAACGACGAATTCGCCGCCCGCAGCACTTTCGCCACCAGATTGGGGTCACGCCCGAGCACCTCAGCCAGATTCTGGGCCGAGGCCCCCTCATCTCGCACCAGACGCAGCACCTCGGCCAGCGTCTGCGGCAAAGAGCTTAATTCTTTGTGCTCATCGAGGATCTTTGCAAATACAACGTTGTCCATACACTCCTTTGTCCCTGCCCATAGTATCGGCCGCAATCCCCCTTTTATTCACCGCTGCCTGCCCGGATAAGAACCACAGAGCAACGCCCCCACCCCTGCCGCCTCCCCTGATCGCCCGATCAGCCCTCCCGGCGCCGCACCAGCCGGGCCAGCCGATGACTCACGCCGCGCCTCATGGCCGCCGAATCCGGACACAACCCCTCAGCCTGACGAGCATACTCAAACGCCCGCTCGAGATCCGCCTGCCGATGCTCGTAATACTTGGCCAGCTCGACATTCGCCCGGAACGCCTCACGGCTCTGCTTGCCCGAAAGCCGTTCCCACAAGGACACCGCCTGCGCCATATCGCCCGACCGCTTGAACGCCATCGCGTGATAGAAGACCACATCATCCGGAAGCTGCCCTGAGGACAACTCATCAACCCGCTCGTACAGCTTCACCACCCGCTCGACCTGCCGCCTTCGCCCGAACAACCGCGACAACGAGTGCAAGTCCTCATACTCGGTAAGGCCCCGCCCCTCAGTCTGAACGATCCTGACAATATGCCCAAGCAGAAAGAACAGGCTGAATATGTCCAGCCGGTTATGCTCCAGCACCGCCTCCAAATCCTCGGTCCGCTCCTCGCTCACCCAGTCGAAATAGACCGAGGGGATCAAATACCCCGGGATATCCCCCACTCGCTCAAACCCCAGCACCTGCCGCTCCACGTTCACCAGCGAGCAGTCTCCCAGCCGCCTCTTGAACAGCCGCCTGGCCGCGTGCAACAGGTCCACATGACGATCATGCACCACCTCCCGCGCCGACCGGTTGACAATCATCCGCCCCGTCAACAGCGGCAGATCAAATGCCGCCCCGTTGTACGACACCAGGCTCCGCTCAGCCGTGAACTCCTCCAGCAAGGCCTCCAGCACCGACGCTTCATCGGAATAGTCCGGAATCACATACTGACGCACCTCAAACCCATCGGCCACCAGCGATCCACACCCCACTAAAAACGCCACACTCCCCGTACCCCCCAGACCGGTCGTCTCTGTATCCACAAACAACAGCCGCCCCACATCCAGCTCCCCCGGCTGATCATCAGCCGTGAACGCCCCCAGCGGCAAGCGCGCCTGCCCCGGAGTCAGCACAAAGTCACCATGACAGTGCCCCCAGCCGTACACCCTGCGCACAAGGCAATAGCTTCCCTCCGCCCGATGCACCAACTCTCCCCCCAGCGCCTGCGCCAGCCGCCTGTATCGCGGCACCCCGGAAGGCTCCGATCTTCTGATGGAAACATCACCGGTGATACCGGTACTACCAGCGGTACCAATAGTCACGTGATCATGGTACCGTTGCAGCTTACTTGCGAGGGTCTTCTTGCTCTTCATGGGCACGTTGCAGCGCCGAGGTAATCTTCAGCCGCACCAGACGGTCCGGCTCGTCCAATAACAGAAAGCGATGATACCCGCAGTTGTCCAGCGGATCGGCCGCTATCAGCGCCTCGCCGGCAAAAGCCCGACGCCACGAATCATCCGAACGGGTCTGCTGCAGCAGCACCTCTATTGCCGCATCCCCGCCGATCCGCCCCAGTATCCGGCAACCTAAATTGCCCACCACACTATTGGCCGATTCCAGCGAATCCGCAATCACTTTCCGCACCAGCGCCGAATCCAGCTTCACCAACGACTCCTTCGCCGACATCCGCGCCCCGTAAAACGCATCCCCCAGCAGATGCACCAGCACTGCCGCCGCACTGTCAATCCCCAGTCGCCCGGCGGCCACCGCCGCCGCCTTGCGCACCTGCCCGATCGTATCGGCCATCCCCGCCAGCACCACCACGTCGGCGTCCCGATGACCAATCTTCCCCAGCGCATCCAGCGCGTTATCTCGCACCTGCCAGTTCTCGTGATCAGCCACCTGCATCAGCGGCTCCACCGAGGCGCTGTCCCGAATGTACCCCAGCGTCCAGCATACCCGACTGACCGTCTCGCCGTCGGGCCGCCGCAACGCCTCCACCAAATGCGGCGTCGCCTCATGACCTATCTTGCGAAGAATGTTGTTGATCGTGTGCCGCTCACGAGCCGAGCGCGTATCATACTTGTCAACCAGGATCGGCACCACCTGCGGACCCAGCGCCGCTATCGAGTCAATCGCCGGCTCGACCAGATCGCGATGCGTTATGCTCCCCGCCGAGGCGATCACAAACAGCGAATCAACCTTACGCTTAAGCGCCGACTGCGCCAGCACCCCCGAGGCCAGCACGCACAGCACGACCACCGATACCGTCAAACTGAGGATTCGTCGATTCACTCCGCCCCCCCCTCAGCCGAATCAATCACGTGCAACTCGATATCCATCCCGCCGCCCCACTTCGAATCCGTCCGCCAGTAGTAGTTGTCGCGCCCATTGCCCGAATACTGATCACTCCCCCCCAGGTCGATAAACAGCCCGATCGACCCGAACTCCCGACGCGGATTCCCATACCCCTGCGAATTCTCCGGACGCTTGATGAAGTACCTGTCATCCCCGGAAACATCGATCAGCAACCCCGCACCATTGGCCGAACCGGCCGCCTGCGACAGATCATACGCCGTGTACGTGTCATCTCCGCCTCGATCCAGAAGCAGCCCGCAGGAATAGTCGTGCCCACATCCCTGCGACACCCCCTTGGCAAAATACGTGTCATGGCCGCCATCGTCGATCAGCACTCCCAGCGTCATATGCGCTCCCGAACCCTGCGCATACTGAAACGACTGGTACGTATCATTCCCCGCCGAATCATACAGTATCCCCAGCGACCACCAGTACGAGGACCCCTGGCCGAATATATCCGAGTAGTACACGTCATTCCCGCTCATATCCACAATTGCCCCCACCCCGCCGGACATCCATGGCCGCAAGCCATAGCCGAACCCCTGCGACAACGACAGGTAATGATCCTCATATCTCAGCACATCCTTGTATCGCCCCCCGGCGTAGTAAATATCCGACCCGCCCAGGTCAAAGATAGCCCCATAACCGCCCACAAAACCAAACCCCTGCGAAAACACCGCGCTGTGATACACATCCTTTCCCCCTTCGTCGATCAGCAGCCCCAGCCCGAATGTCCCCGCCCCCTGTACGTGCGTATCTCCGAAATACCGGTCATCCCCCTCGACATCATACACTATCCCGAACCCGAAATACCCCGACCCCAGCGAGAACGACTTCGCCTCATAGATGTCATCACCGCCGAAATCAAGAAGTAGCCCCACCGACAAACACCCCGACCCGAGGCAGAAATCCGTCTTGCCCCGGTAGCGGTCATTCCCCCCCAGATCGATTATGATCTGGCTGTGCGGCTTCGCGGGATCATAGGTCAGATCGTACACGTCGTCCCCGCCGAGATCGAGAATGAAGTAGTAATCCCCTGAGTAGTAATCATTCCCCGGCCCGCCGATCTTGAACCCCGGCTGGAACCCCAGATACGCCGACTTATCTTCGGCCCCCGCAAACGGGCCAATCCCCTTCATAATATCCTCAGCATCGACCGCGCCGCTGGCCAGCAGACGCTGAAGCTGCCGCGCCTCCAGCATCATATCCCGCAGACAGTCAATTCCCGCCGCCACAATCGGATCGCGATCATAACGGTGCCCGAACGTCACGAAGCTGTCGGCGTAGAACTCCTCAACCTTCTCCAGCGAATCCAGCGCCTCCACCGGCCACAGCTCCATGTCGTCCTCAATCGACACCAGTTGCCGGAACTCCCGCGTCAAAAAGAGCCGCTCCCGGGGGCTTAGCAGGGCCAGCGACTTCTCCACCGAACGCGGCAGAATAACATCCAGATACAACACCGCCTTGCTCAACAGCCGGTTCAGCGTCATCTCCGTGAAATACAGGCTGTACTTGCGCTCCAACTCAGCGACCGTCGGCACATACGGCTGACCTCGCTGCTTCTGCCCCTCCCAGGCCATATCACTAAACAGAATCGAGGCCGCAATCTCCGGCTGACCCCGCACGTGCGCCTGACGAAGCCCCTCAACATACTCTATCATCCCCAGCGGTCGCTGCATCAACTCCGTCACCACCGCCAACCGGAACGAATCCGGCTCGGTGTAATCCGGCCGAAAGCCAATATCATCCGGCTTCAATCCCAGATACGCACACAGGTGCTCCAACCCAAACTGCTCCGGCGAGGGGCCCTCGACCCCTTCAGTCATCGACGTCCCGGACGGCTCTTGAGCCATCAGGGCACCCGTAACCACCAGCACAAGCAACAAGGCTGCTGCAGCGATATAGTACCGACATCTATTCATCTCTTGAGTATAGACTCCTGCCAATTCCGTGATCAACAACAATGTCATCTGCCGTCTGCCTGTATATCGGCCTTCGGCCCCGTCGAACTCCACCGCCGCCCAAAAGAAGAAGGGCGCCTCGTCAAAGGCGCCCTCCGATTTCACGTCAACCCATCCAGGTCTCTTAGGTCGTGACATCGTCGCTGGTGCAGACCAGCACACCCGTCTCGTCAATCTCCCAGATATCCTCGGTTTCATCATCATCGAGGTTGGCCGTGGCCGTCGCAGTAAACGAGTTCTGATCGGCCGTAATCTCATAGGTGTAGATAGCCGAGGACATTATCTCAACCCCGATCTCCGGGAAGGTCTGGCCGGCAGCAGCCGTGACACCATCATCGCCGTACGTGCCGTTGGCCTGGCGATAGGTGCGCTCCATCGTGTAAATCTGCTTCAGAAGCTGCTTGGCTTCCGACTGCTTCGACTTCGTCGTCGCCTGCATGAAGCGCGGAATGGCCAGCGCGGCCAGAATGCCGATGATCACAACCACGATCATCAGCTCGATGAGCGTGAAACCCTTCTGACGGTTGTGGAACTTGCTGAACATAGTCTTTCCTCCTACTGTTCTTTACAAGGCTTATGGTTCAGTTGGCCTTTTGTGTCGTGTTCGCCTTCATATATCGCAAACCCCGTGCCTGAGCTCAGGGCAAGCTTCGAACAATCTCAACCGCCTGTACCACAACATATTAAGCAACTCATCCTGACCACGAGAACGCCTGTGGGACAGCCCCCACAAATCCGATCAAAATCTCCGCCGTCATCTCACGCAGATTGCCACAGACTCTTGCATTTTGCAAAACGCAACAGTCATTCAGCGGCGCTCCAACCAGCCACGAAAAAGCCCGCCTCCCGGCGGGCCGAATCATCAGGTCAGGGCTGTCTGAGGACCGTCTCAATCATCGGTGTCATCAGATATGCACTGCAGAAGGCCCGATTGATCTATCTGCCAGATATCCTCTGTAGCATCATCGTCAATGTTCGCCGTCGCCGTCGCCGTGAACTGGTCGCCGTTGACATCGATCTCGTACTCATACAGCGCCGTCGGCATAATCTCCACCCAGATCTGACTGAACGCCTGCGGATCTGCAACACTGGCCGGACCGGCCGGATCGAAGTAGGCATTCGCCAGCGACTGCTGACGGTACGCCCGCTGATTCACGTAGATCTGCTTGAGAATCAACTTCGCCTCCGACTGCTTCGTCCGCGTCGAGGCCTTCATGAAACGCGGAATGGCCAGCGAAGCCAGAATCCCGATTATCACCACAACAATCATCAGTTCTATCAGCGTAAAACCCTTCTTGCCGGAGATACGTCTATTCATATAAGCTCACTCCTTCGATCTCGGTCGTCATCTTCTGCCTGTCATACCGGCAATCCGCGTTCCACTTCGCTGTTCATTGTCTGCACTAATCCCTCTTCTTCACCCGCCCGCCAGGGGTATCCGATCCCTCATCCTTCAGATTGTACCGCTCCAGCTTCCGATACAGCGTCGAGGCGTCAATCCCAAGAATCTTCGCCGCCTTGGTCTTCTTGCCCTGCGTCTGCGACATAATGTAGTGGATATACGCCTTCTCGATCGACTCCAGCGTCGGTGTCTCCGGCTGCGACTCCTGAACCGGCCCCATCTGCACCGGTTTCGTCAGCCGCTCCGGGAAATCGGCCGCCTCCAGGGTTGTCCCCCGATTCAGAAGCACCGCCCGCTCGATCGTATTCTCCAGCTCGCGCACGTTGCCCGGCCACGGATAGGCCGTCAGAATCTCCAGCGCCTCCTTCGATACCCGCTTGACCGGCGTGCCCGTCTTCTCCGCAAACTTGCTCACGAAGTAGTCCACCAGAAGACGTATATCTTCGGCCCGTTCCCTCAGCGGAGGAATCTGGATCGGGATCACATTCAACCGGTAAAACAGATCCGCCCGGAAACGACCCGCCTTGACATCCGCCTCCAGATCCGAATTGGTCGCCGCTATCAACCGCACATCCACACTGATCGGCTTGGTATCCCCTACCGGTATGAGCTTCCGATCCTCCAGCACCCGAAGCAGCTTCACCTGAATCGCCATGGAAGTGTTACCTACCTCATCAAGGAAAAATGTCCCCCCGTCGGCTACCTTGAACAGACCATCCTTGTCACGGATCGCCCCCGTAAACGAGCCTTTCTTGTGACCGAACAGCTCCGACTCCAGCAGGCTTTCCGGCAGAGCGGCACAGTTGATCGTCACAAACGGACCGTTGCGGCGCGGCGAGTGCTGGTGAATCGCTCGCGCAATCAGGTCCTTCCCCGTTCCTGATTCCCCCCGGATCAATGCCGTCGAATCACTCCCCGCTATCTGCCGGCCAAGCTGCTTGAGCCTGACTACAGCCTCGCTGGCCCCGATGAAACTGTCAAAAGAACTGTCGACATCCAGACGCCGCTTCAAGTCCTGGTTCTCTCGCTCCAGACGACGTCGCTGCAGGCTTTTGTCCAGAATGATCTTGATCTCGTCAACCTTGAACGGTTTGGTGATGTAGTCCGCGGCCCCCAGCTTCATCGCCTCAATCGCCGAATCCACCGAGGCAAACGCCGTCATCACGATCATCTCCTGGTCCGCCTTGAACTGCTTGACCTCGCGCAAGAGATCAATCCCGCTCATATCCGGCATATTCAGGTCAGCCACGACAACATCATACTCGCGCTCCCTGATCATCGACACACCGTCGACCGGCGAGGTAGACGTTTCCACCTCGTAGCCTTCTTTGGTCAGCATGATCTCCATGAAATTGCACATGGAGTCTTCATCATCGATTACGAGAACTCTGGGCGGCATGGACTACTCCAGCGGTGCCGGGCGTTGTACGAATAACTGCATTCACTACGTAAATCGGCATGCCCCATCCCCGCTAAATGCGCCCGTCCCATTATGATCTAAGATTGCACATGGATTCACCTTTGGTATCGACGCCCCCGGACTATCGAGCAATCTAACTATGAACTGCCATTTGACGCCGGCGTTACAGCCGTATATATTGGACCCAACCCTGGCACCCACATTTGCAGGAGCCTTGCAATGCCCGATAAATACTCCCCGGCAGAACGTCTCAAACTCATCCTTGCCGGAGAAAAGCCGGACCGGTTCGCAGCCAGCTTCTGGCGACACTTCTTCGACCGTGAACACGACGCCCGGGGGACCGCTGAGGCCATGCTCGCCTTCCAGAAGATGTTCCGCTGGGACTTCATGAAAATCAACCCCCGCGCCGACTACCATACCCAGGACTGGGGTCTCAAACTCCACTACTCCACCCATGAACTGCAGAAGCACGTCAAGGCCGACTTCCCCGTCACCAAACCAGAGGACTGGACCAGAATCACGCCGCTTCCCCTGACTGCCCCTGTCCTCGATGAACACCTCCGGACCGTCGCCCTCATCCGCAAGGGGTCCGACCGCGAACTCCCCCTGCTCATGACCATCTTCACCCCCCTCTCCGTTGCCGGTCGTCTGGTCCCGGAACGTCAGATGCTCGTCGACCACCTCGAATCCCACCCGCACCTCGTCGAACAGGCCCTTGCCGCCATCACCGACACCTTCACCCGCTTCGCAACTGAACTGCGCAATGCCGGCGCCGACGGCATCTTCTATGCCACCACCCACTGGGCCTCCGCCGACAAACTCACCTGGGAGCAGTACGAGCAATTTGGCCTGCCGTACGACCTGCCCGTCATCGAGGCCGCCGGCAAGGACGCCCTCAACATCCTGCATGTCTGCAGCACCAGCAACTACCTGAGCCGCCTTGTCGAACACGACTACAAAACCCGCATGGTCAACTGGGATCACTCCCACCCGACCAACCTCCCCCTCGACCGCGCCGCTGAGGAACTGCCCGGATGGACCCTCGTCGGTGGCGTCGACCACGAGGGCTGGCTGCGCCACAGCTCACCGCAGGAAATCGCCTTCCAGATTCAGCGACTCAAATCGCAGTTCGACCCCGCCCGCCTGATCATCGCCCCCGGCTGTGCCGTCGACCCCAGCGTACCCATGGACGCCTATCGCGCCATCAGGGAGTCGCTCTGATGAACATGGAACCACGCCGACAACAACTCGTCGATAACGTCCGGCGCGCCATCGCCGACAAGACCACCGAGACCGACATCCTGAAGGCCGCCGTCGAGCTGATCGACTCCTTCTCCGAGGACTTCAACTGGACCGGCTTCTATATGCTCAAAGACGGTGTCCTGCGGGTCGGCCCATACATCGGCCCCCCCACGCCGCATACCGTTATCGAACTGAACGCCGGCATTTGTGGCGCCGCCGCCAGTCAACGGCGGTCCATCGTCGTCGATGACGTCAACGCTGACCCGCGCTTCCTGGCCTGCTCGCTGACCACGCGCTCGGAGATCGTCGTCCCGCTGCTTGATGGCAACACCGTCCTCGGCGAAATCGACATCGACTCCAACCAGCCGTCGCAGTTCTCCGAGGATGACCGCATCATGCTGGAGGCGGTCGCCACCGAAATCGTCGCACGCCTGAAAGCCATCCGATAGCCGCGCTTTCGCTGTTCGAACGCTACACAATTTCCGCGATCTGCCGACATATCCGGATATGGGACTAACCTCTCACGGTCAAGAGGATACAAGGCATCATGGCTCGATCGGACCATAACCGATATAACGACAACCCGCCCATTTCACTTCTGCTGCTGGCCCTCGCCCTGACTCTGGCGATCACCTACTCGGCACAACCGGTCCTGAGCGCCTTCGACCAGCACCTCGAGCGCTCCCACGTCAACGCTGTCCTTGACCGGCTGCGTCTGGCCACAGCCGCCCATTCGGCCAACTGCCTGAGCGCTGACCGCCTGCCACAGCCCTGCAACCCGTTCGCCCTGCTTAACCCGCCTCCACGCAACTACATCGGCCCGCGACCACATACCGATCTGAGCGCCCTGCCGGAAGGCTGCTGGTGTTTTGTCCCCGAGTTCAACTGGATCGCCTACCACCCTGTACACAATATCTACAGCGGCGCCACCTATGGTGCCAACCAGCTCGTGATCTACCTCGTCGCCCCCGTCCAGGACCAGCACAGCTCCGCCGACGTTCGCCTGGTCCAGCCGCCCCGCTTCGCCTACGCCTGGAAATGACCCCCCGTTTTTTCTCTTTTCCGCTCGCCCGATACTGTATATGTTACCCGCAACTCAACAAACACGAGGTAACCAATATGCTCGTAGGAATTCTTCTGGTCATCCTGGGCGTCCTGATCCTGCTCGACAAACTGAACATCATCACCGGCGGAGCTTTCGACTACTTCTGGCCCGCCGTCATCATCGCCGTTGGTATCTGGATGATCGCCGGGGACAAGAAAAAACGGATCAAATGACATCCAGCCAGTTCTACTTTGACCCCGAAGCCGACGACCTCGCCGTCTTCCTCGGCCCGACCGAAACCCGCCTGATGGAACTCGCCTGGGAAAAAGGCGAACTGACCGTCAAAAAGGCCCAGTTCCTGCTCGGCGAGAACAACCAGCGCGCCTACACCACCACCATGACCGTCCTGTCACGCCTGGCACACAAGGGCCTGCTCTCACGAGAAAAGCAGGGCAGACACTTCCTCTACCGCCCTGCCATAAGCCGCAAGACCTTCCTTGAACAGCGCATCAGCGAAGTCACCAACTGCCTCAAACGCAACTTCCGCTCCTGACCAGCCCGACTACCTTCCCCGAAACCGCCCCCCATCCGCTGCCCCCTGCCGCTCAGACACCTCCCCGACCGGCCGATACTATACAGTATGCTAACCGGCCTTGTCACCATAACGATTCTGGCAGCCCTCATGCTCCTGCCACCTGTCTCGGCCCGCGCCGATGTCACCGTCGACCTCGCCCAACGCGCCGAGATTCTCCTGCCCGCGGGCTGGGCCATGGACATCACCCACGATGATTTCCCCTACATGTTCGAACACGATCAGTTCGCAGCCGAAATGCTCATCTCACTCTCGACCATCCCCCAACCGGAAACGCTCAATAATCCCGGGGAACTCAAATCGGCTGTCGAGTTCGTCATCGCCGATGTTATCGCACCCCTCCCCAACGCCCGCCTGCTGACTAACACCGGCTTCAATGATATCGAACGGGCCGGCTTCGCCCTCGATTTCATCACCGATGACAGCCTCAACAACATGCAGATCCGTCACCGCCTGACCGGGATCATTTACCGGGACACCGATGGAAAGCAGCTTCTTTACACCCTCTGGGCCAAGGCCGACCACGAGGAGTTCCCCTATGTCCGGGCCGACATCTGGCTGATGCAGCAGAGCTTCACCATGACCGCCGATCATGCCCTCGACGTCTTCGCGGCGCCGACCGGCGGCAACTGGCGCTACCTGCCCGCCATCCTCCTTCTGGCCGCGCTTTTCCTTCTGATCAAAAATCGACGGGGAAAACAAGACCGCGTCCTCGGCCGGATGCAGCACAGCTTCTGGCGCTGCCCCTGCGGCCGCCTCAACCACAATCGCCACACTGCCTGCCGACGCTGCGGTACATCGGCCACCCGGCGATCATCGGCCTAACCCCCCGGCAGAAATTACGACGCCCGCTCTTCCAGCTCGATCAACACCGCGTGCGCTGACGACGGGTGCACGAACGCTATCCGGCTGCCCCCGGCGCCGACTCGCGGCCTCTCATCGACCAGCCGGCACCCGGCCGCCTTCAACTCGGCCAGACGCTCCTCGATGTCATCCACATAGATACAGACATGATGCAGCCCCTCACCGTTGCGGGCGATATACCGCGCAATCGGGCTATCGGTCGCCGTCGCCGCCACCAACTCTATCTTTCCCTGCGGATGCGCCGAATCATCCCCCGGACGACGAAACATCGCCACCTGCACCTTCTGCTCGGCCACCGTCTCGATAACCGGGTGATCATCGCCCGTGATCAGCTTGTAGGTCTCGACAGCCTTGTCCAGATCCGCTACCGCAATCCCGATATGCGAAATGAGCGCCTCAGACATACCACCCGCCCATGCTACTGCCCGTACTCGGACTCAAGACGAGCCATGGAATCCGCCACCCGCTGCAACTCGTCGTACTGGTCCTGCTGCGGACGCACCGATACCGTCGGCTTGATCCACCGCCCCTCGTGCCAATAGACCGTAATCACATCATCGAACACGCTTCGATTCCCCGTGTTCGGATTGTAGAAATTGACCATCACCTTCACGACCGCCGAATCATCCTCCCGGAAAAAGTCAACCCGGTGAACATCCACGAACTCGATCGTGTCCGCCTGCGCCCAGTTCACCTGACCGTGCTTGAGATAGTCATCGAACACATCCTGATCGCGAAGGTACTGAAACTCGTTCTCAAACAGCCCCGTCTTGTCCTTGTGCTTCAGCCGCGCCAGCACATCGTTGAGCACGTCCTCGATCACCTGCTCCTCGCTGCCCGGCTCCTCCTGCACCGTCTCCAAATCACTGCCGGACACCGGCACCGTCTTCTCCACATCACCGCGCGGCGACACCTGCTTGCCACCATCATCACCGGAACACGCCGCCAGCAGCACCCCCGCCACGAAACAAATCATCAGTCGTATCATCCACCCGTTCATTTGCGCCTTGCCTCCTGCACAAGCTCTCATGCACACTCTTGACACTTCTGTATACTTTCGCACACCTCAGGCCGGCCTCAGGCCGGCTCGATATCCACCAGAACATCCCCCTTCTCCACCGAGCTTCCTGCCTTCGCCGGAACCGCCTTCACTGCCCCGTCCGCGGGCGCCTTGATGACATTCTCCATCTTCATCGCTTCCACAATACACAGCGCCTGCCCCTTCTGAACACTGTCGCCCGGCGCCACCTTCACCTGAAGCACCAGCCCCGGCATCGGCGCCCGCACCGTCGTGTCCACCGCGCCCCCGGCCGACATCCCCGCCGCCTTCTTCAACTGCGCCAGGTGATAGTCCTCTATCTGAGCCTCGATCTCCCGCCCCAGCATGAATACCGAGCGCCTCCCCTCGTACCCGTTGCTGCGCACATACGCCTCATACGACAAATTGTCCAGCAGCATCAGCGAATGCACCGACTCCATATCGAACCGCTGCACGGCATGCTCCCGACCATCGACCGTCACCCGGTACCCCTTCCCGTCATACTCAACCACAATGTCGAACTCCCGATCCTCAACCGTCACCAAATAGTGCTGCGACATGGCCTCACCCTCCCATCCGCTTGAGGTTCAGCCGACGGTGCACGTTCACCCACCGCGAGCGCTCCTGCGACTGATTATCCCGACGGTGCAGCGATATCTTGCGCTCGTTGGCAAACTTGTCCAGCGCCACCGCCACCGCCGCCGCCAGCCGGGTCTCATCATCGAGCACCACATAACGGTTGTCAGGGTACTCCTCCTCCAGGAAACGGGTCGAGATATCCCCCGCGACAAACCGCTCGTTGCGTACCACCGTCTGGTGGAACCCGATAGTTGTCTTCACCCCGCCGATCCGGTATTCCTCCAGCGCCCGCTTGCAGCGCTCGATCGCCTCGCTGCGTGTCTTCCCCCAGGTCACCATCTTCGCCACCATGGGGTCATAGTAGATCGGTATCTCGCTGCCGATCGTCACCCCCGCATCCACCCGCACCCCCGGCCCCGCCGGCTCACGGTAATTGACCAGCGTGCCCGTCGAGGGCATGAATCCCGCATCCGGATCCTCGGCGTAAATGCGGCACTCGATCGCGTGACCGCGAAGCCTGATATCGCTTTGCCGATACGGAAGCTCCTTGCCCTCCGCCACGTAAATCTGCCCCTTCACCAGATCCAGACCCGTCACCATCTCTGTCACCGGATGCTCCACCTGCAACCGCGTGTTCACCTCCAGAAAGTAAAACGACAGGTCCCGATCAACCATGAACTCCACCGTCCCCGCGTTCAGATACCCCGTCTCCCGAGCGATGCTCACCGCCGCCTCGCCCATTCGCCGGCGAAGCTCCTCTGTCATCACCGGCGAGGGAGACTCCTCGATCACCTTCTGGTGCCGACGCTGTATCGAGCACTCACGCTCCCCCAGGTAAATCACATTGCCGTGCTCGTCGGCCATAATCTGAATCTCGACATGACGAGGATGCGTCAAATAGCGCTCCAGAAACACCCGCCCGTCACCAAACGCGTTCTTCGCCTCGCTCGAGGCCCGCTGCAGCGCTTCCTCGAACTCCGATGGCTTGTTGACCACCCGCATCCCCTTGCCGCCACCCCCGGCCGCTGCCTTGACCAGCACCGGGAATCCGATCTCCTTCGCCTTCGCCAGCACCGCCTGCGTGTCGGTCACATCGCCGATATCCACCCCCGGCACCAGCGGCAGACCCGCCCGGCGGGCCGCATCGCGCGCCTGCAGCTTGTCCCCCAGCAACGCAATCGTCTCCGGCTTCGGCCCGATAAACACCAGCCCTTCATCCTCACAACGCTTCGCAAACGCCGCGTTCTCGCTCAAAAACCCGTAGCCGGGATGAATCGCATCCGCCTTCGACCTTCTGGCCGCCTCGATGATCCTCTCGAACACCAGGTAGCTCTCACTCGACGGCGACGGGCCGATCGGGTATGCTTCATCGGCAATCCGCACATGAAAGGCGGTGCGGTCGCACTCGCTGAACACGGCCACCGACTTGATATCCAAATCCCGGCAGGCCCGCATAACACGAACCGCGATCTCCCCGCGATTGGCGATAAGTACTCTTCTGATCTTGCGTGTCATAGTCTATTCTTAGTTGAAGTAATCACTGTCTACCGATTTCACGCGATAGGTTGCAGTTGTCGACACACCAACATCGTGCTCAATCATCAACTCTGCGAGCCGCAGACCATCGATCAGCACGATCTTCTTGTCTATACTGGTTACGAAGTCCTTAGCTTCCTTTGTGAAGCTCAAGGTTGTCACAAAGACCCCCTTAGAAGCCTTCTTCCCCGATAAACTCCCTACAAATGACTGGATTTCCTTCCTCCCGACTGAACTGCCGTCCCAGCGCTTCGCCTGAATATACACAGCGTCAAGCCCCAGTCGGTCCTGATTCACCACACCGTCAATTCCCCCGTCATGGCTCTGCCCAAGCACCTCAGCGGCGTCTCTCCACGAACCGCCATAGCCCATGCTGAGAAGCAACTCAACCACCAGCTTCTCAAAAAACTGCGGACTGGCCGATTTGATCGCATCAAGCAGTTCCTCCGCCAACTGCGCCTGAACTTCTTCAAAAGCACTCTCCAGCACTTCTTGCGGTGCTTGTTCTTCCGATGGCATGGTGCCCGAAGCTGCTGGTGTCGGTGTTCTCCTCCTTTTCGAACGTTGCATGAATTCCGCGAAGCTCTCGAACTGCATAAGGTATCTCGTGTCGATTCGGTCAGAGCAACTCAGCACCTCTCTACCCAGGGGTGTGATGCGAAACACACCGCGGCGCACGCTTTCAAGCAAGCCGGCCTTGCTCAGATACAGCTGCGCAAAATGCACCCGGCCCATAATAATCGGCCTCTTGACCTTTGCCATCAGTCGCCGTCGTTCCTCGGCGGTCAGATTGAAGTGATCCGATACCAGCTCTACTGCGGTAGCACGGGTTAGTTCATCACGCTCGCTGGCTATCTCCAGCAATGGCCTCATGATCGTCTGATAATCCGGTATCGCCACAACCTCTCCCCCTACAACGGTATATTCCCGTGCTTCTTCGGCGGGTTGCTGTCCTGCTTCGTCTCCAGCATCTCAAACGCCCGGCTCAAACGCGGACGAGTCGTCTTCGGCTCGATCACGTCATCCACATACCCCCGCGCCGCCGCTATGAACGGATTCGCGAACTTCTCCCGGTAATCATCTGTCAACCGCTGCGTCTCCGCCTCCGGATCGGCCGCCTCAGCAATCTGCTTGCGGAATATAATCTCCACCGCCCCTTTCGGACCCATCACCGCAATCTCCGCCGTCGGCCAGGCGTAGTTGATATCCCCGCGCACATGCTTGGAATTCATGACGTCATACGCCCCCCCGTACGCCTTGCGCGTGATCACCGTCACCTTCGGCACCGTCGCCTCGCAGTACGCATACAGCAGCTTGGCGCCATTGCGGATGATACCCCCATGCTCCTGGTCCACCCCCGGCAAAAACCCCGGCACATCCTCGAACGTCAGAATCGGGATATTGAAAGCGTCACAGAACCGGATAAACCGCGCCCCCTTCGTACTGGAATTGATATCCAGGCACCCCGCCAGCACCTGCGGCTGGTTGGCGATAATGCCGATCGACCGCCCCCCCAGATGCGCAAACCCCACCACGATATTCTGCGCAAACTCCTCATGCACCTCAAAGAACGAACCCGCATCCATAACGTGATTGATCACGTCCTTGATGTCATACGGCGTATTCGGGTTCTCCGGCACCAGCGTGTTGAGCGCCTCATCCTCACGATCCAGCGGATCGCTGCAGTCGGCCGTCGGCGGATCCTCCATGTTGTTCTGAGGAATGTACTCCAGCAGCCGCTTGAGCCGCGTGATCGCATCCGCCTCGTTCTCGCAGGCGAAATGCGCCACCCCGCTCTTGCTCGCGTGCGTCATCGCCCCGCCCAGCTCCTCGCTGGTCACCTGTTCGTGCGTCACTGTCTTGACCACATTCGGCCCCGTCACGAACATATAGCTCGTCCCCTTGCTCATGAACACGAAATCCGTAATCGCCGGGCTGTACACCGCGCCGCCCGCGCACGGACCCAGAATCAGCGATATCTGCGGCACCACCCCCGAGGCCAGCGTGTTCAGCAGGAAAATATCCGCATACCCACCCAGCGACACCACCCCCTCCTGGATCCGCGCCCCGCCGGAGTCATTCAGCCCGATCACCGGCGCACCCACTTTCATCGCCATCTTCATGATCTTGCAGATCTTCTCCGCGTGCGCCTCCGATAACGAACCACCGAACACGGTGAAATCCTGGCTGAAGATAAACACCTTCCGCCCGCCGATCTCACCACATCCCGTCACCACCCCGTCGCCGAGTACCCGCTGCTTGTCAAGCCCGAAATCACTCGAACGGTGCGTGACAAACATGTCAAACTCCTCGAACGAGTTCGGATCGACCAGCAGCTCGATCCGCTCGCGCGCCGTCAGCTTCTTCTTGCCGTGCTGCGCCGCTATCTTGCTCTCGCCGCCGCCGAGTTTCGCCTCGACGCGCATCTTCTCCAGCTTGCTGAGCTTTTCCTCAAGGGCCATATGTCTGTGTCATCTCATACTTTGGCGCCCGATACAGGCGCTACGGTGAGCTTGTTGTTGTCATCATAGTACACCCGCGCCAGCGGCCTCCGGGGGTCGTGATCAAACGCCATCACCACCTGCTCTTCGATAATCTGCGGCAGCTTCTCGCGCTTGATCTCCATTGTCTCCAACGGGTACAAATCGGTCGCCGGCACATACGCCACCTTCAGATGCGCCGAGGTACAAAAAATGTCCGCGTAATACCACACCTTCTGACCGCCCGACTCCATCTCCAGCCCGAAATGCCCCGAGGTGTGCCCCCCGGTGTGCACCGTGCGCACCCCGTGAAAAATCTCGCGGTCCGCGTCGATCAGGTCCACCACCTGCGCCTCCTTCAGCGCCCCAAGACGCTCCGGCGAGTACACCGCTGAGGTCCGCTCGTCAGGCTTCATCGCCGTCTTCCACTCCGACCGGCCAATGACATAACGCGCCTTCGGAAACCGCGGCACATACCGCCCGCCCTCCAGCTTCACCGCCCCGGCGGCATGGTCCGTATGCAGGTGCGTCAGGATCACGTAGTCGATATCCTCAACCGTCAGCCCCAGCGAGGCCAGACCCTCGTCCATCATCGAACGACCATCGGTTGCGTACACCTTCTTCTCCCGCTCCGACAGCGTATCCCCCAGGCCGGCATCGAACAAAATGTGCCGCTTGCCCTGCGAAAGCACGAACAGATTAGTCACCATGTCGATCAGGTTGTTCTCATCCGCCGGAATCAACCGGCTCCAGAGCGACTTGGGCACCACCCCAAACATAGAACCTCCGTCGAGCCGGAAAGTCTGCTCGACGAAGGTTCGTATCTCAAAATCACCGAACTGCATCAGCGACCGATCAGATTGCCGGCTATCACCAGGCGCTGCACCTCCGAGGTACCCTCGTAGATCTCCAGCACCCGCTGGTCACGGTACAGCTTCTCGATCGACGAGAACTCCCCGATATACCCGTAACCGCCGTGAATCTGCATGGCCCGATCGATACAGAACCGCGCCGTCTCCGAACCGTGCAGCTTGGCCATCGAGGCCTCCAGGCTGAACCGCTCGCCCGCATCCTGCAGCTTCGCCGCGTGGTAGCACATGTGCCGCGCCGCCGCCACCTGCGTGGCCATATCCGCGATCATCCACTGAATCGCCTGAAGCTTCGCGATCGGCTGGCCGAACTGCTCACGCTTCTTCGCATACGCAATCGCCTCGTCCAGCGCCCGCTGCGCCAGACCCACACCCTGCGCCGACACCCCGATACGCGCCGAATCCAGCGTCGTCATCGCATAACGGAACCCCTTGCCAAACTCACCCAGCAGGGCATCCTTCGGCGCCTTCACGCCCTTGAGCACGATCCCGCCGGTCGTCGCCGCCCGCATCCCCATCTTGTGCTTCAGCGTCCGCGCCTCCCAGCCGGGCTGATCACTCTCCACAATGATCGCCGACAGCTTCGGCTTGTCCTTTACCTTGCAGAACACCACGCCCACATCGGCAATATCGCCGTGCATGATGAACGTCTTCTCGCCGTTGATCACGAACCCGTCGGCCGTCTCCTCCGCTTCCGTCCTCTGGTTGGCAGCATCGGAACCCGCATTCGGCTCGGTCAGCACGAAGGCCGGCACAACCTCACCTGAGGCACATTTCGGAACCCACTTCTTCTGCTGCTCCTCGTTGCCGAAATGCAGAATCGGGTGCGTCGCCAGCTCACCGACGGCACACAGAAGACCGATCGCCGGATCATGATAACACAACTCCTCGACCAGCGTGATATACTCCAGGTGGCTCTTCCCCTGGCCGCCCAGCTCCTTCGGCATGCAGTAGCCGATAAACCCCGCCTTGCCCAGCTCACCATACAGCTCGCGCGGGAACTTGCGCGGCTCGCTCATACGGTCCAGCGCTTCGGAATTCGGATACATGTGCTTCTCGGCAAACGCCTTCACTTCGTCGCGTACGGCCTGCTGCCGCTCATCAATATTCTTGTTCATGCATTCCTCCAGACGGAAACTCCTGTATGTGTTCTCAAGTAATCAGCTCATTCGGTCAACTCTTCTCCGAGGCTCGCCGCTGCTCGACTGCCTGCTTCAGCCACGCAATCGCCTGCTCGGTCGGCGCCCCGGGCGTGAACATCTTGTCTACCCCCATCTTCTCCAGTTCCTCCTTGTCGTCATCCGGAATAATCCCGCCGCCGAACAGCATGATATCCTCCGCCCCCTGCCGCTTCAGCTCCTCCAGCACCGCCGGGAACAGCGTCATGTGCGCCCCCGAAAGCACCGACAACCCGATCGCGTCCACATCCTCCTGCACAGCCGCATCGACTATCATCTGCGGCGTCTGCCGCAAACCGGTATAGATCACCTCCATCCCGGCATCGCGAAAGGCCGCCGCGATCACCTTGATCCCCCGATCATGTCCATCCAGACCGGGCTTGGCCAACAACACTCGTATCTTGTGTTCCATGAGTCGCTTCTATCCTATCGCCAGTATACGTTGCATTCGTCGCACATCATCCCAACCCCTACGATGCCACCATTGCCGACGGCGGCTCCACGTACTCACCCCACTCCTCACGGAGCACATCACACATCTCACCCAGCGTGCAATACGCCCGACAACAATCCATGATCGCCTCGAACGTATTACCCGTCTCGGTCCGCGAGACAGCCCGAAGCTTCTCCAGCGTCTGTCGCGCCGCGTCCGCATCCCGCCCGGCCTTGACCTTCGCCACAAAATCACGCTGCTCCTGCTCCACCTCGCGGTCGATACGAAGCACCGGAATCTCGACCTTCTCGTTCTCCATCACGAAATCGCTCACCCCCACGATCTTCCGCTCCCCCTGCTCGATCTCCCGCTGGAACCGATACGCCGCCTTCGCGATCTCGCGCTGAAGGTACCCCTCCTCGATACACTCGATCACGCCACCGCGACGGTCGATCTCCTCGAAATACTTCTGCGCCCCCCGCTCCATCTTGTCGGTCAGCGCCTCCACGAAATACGACCCGCCCAACGGATCGACCGTGTTCACCACGCCCGTCTCATAGGCAATGATCTGCTGCGTTCGCAAAGCGATCCGCACCGCCTTCTCTGACGGCAGCGCCAGCGTTTCGTCCATCGAATTCGTATGCAGACTCTGCGTGCCGCCCAACACCCCCGACAGCGCCTGCAGCGCCACCCGGGCGATATTGTTCTCCGGCTGTTGCGCCGTCAGCGAACACCCCGCCGTCTGCGTGTGGAACCGCAGCAACCAGCTCTTCGGACTTTTCGCCCCGTACTTCTCGCGCATCCGACGCGCGTAAATCCGACGCGCCGCGCGATACTTGGCGATCTCCTCGAAAAAGTCCGAGTGCGCATTGAAGAAATACGATATCCGCGGCGCGAAACTGTCCACATCAAGCCCCCGCTCCACACACGCCTCAACATAATGGAAACCGTCGGCCAGCGTGAACGCCAGCTCCTGCACCGCCGTCGATCCCGCCTCCCGGATATGGTAACCGCTCACACTGATCGTGTTCCACTGCGGCACCTCGCGCGTGCAGTACTCAATCAAGTCCACGATCATCCGCACCGACGGCCGCGGCGGATATATGAACTCCTTCTGCGCTATGTACTCCTTGAGTATGTCATTCTGCAGCGTCCCCCGAATCTGATCAAACGGTATCCCGCGCTTCTCCGCCACCACCAAATACATCGCCAGCAGCATCGAGGCCGGTGAGTTGATCGTCATCGAGGTCGACACCTGCGACAAATCAATATCCTCAAATATGATCTCCATATCCGCCAGCGTGTCCACCGCCACACCGCACTTGCCCACCTCGCCCAGCGAACGCGGGTGATCCGAGTCATACCCCATCAGCGTCGGCAGATCAAAGGCCGTCGACAGCCCGCCCCCGCCTTCCTTCAGCAACATCTTGAAACGCTCATTGGTCTGCCTCGGCGTCCCCATACCCGCAAACTGGCGCATCGTCCACAGCCGCCCGCGGTACATCGTGTGATGCACCCCCCGCGTGTACGGGTACTCCCCGGGCAGCCCGATCTCGTTCAGGTAGTAGTCTTCATCGGTCGCACCGGGCACCATATCAGGTGTGAACAACTCCTCGATATCATCACCGCTGATCGTAAAAAAGCGCGGCAACGATCTGCGCTCTCTGAGCTTGCTGGCTGTCTTCTCCCACTCCTGCCTGCGTTTGGCTAACTTGTCCAGGAATTTCCTGTCGTACATACCCAGTTCTCCAGTTTCGTTGTAATCGCCTAAGATATGGCAACACCGCCCGAAAAGCAAGTCTGCCGCATCGTCCCGCATTGACTCATAATTAATGCAACCGTAGCGGGGGGTCAGGTAGATACGTTGCCTCATAATTAAGGTTACCAACAAATGGGAGCCGAATTATGGGGATCAAAGAACGTCGCATCTATCTTGTCGCCATCCGCAAACGCTACCAGGCCGCCAGCAAGACCGCCAAGGCCGCCATCCTCGATGAGTTCTGCGCGGTCTGCGGCTACCACCGCAAGTCGGCCATTCGCCTGCTGGCCAAGGGGGACCGCAAGCCCCG